>ERZ1370068.5148-contig-4184_pt1 | contig 50507 bp, 71 predicted proteins | sample MGYA00561227_ERZ1370068 | MGnify/ENA primary metagenome ERZ1370068 (study PRJEB38410, sample SAMEA6850437) | metagenome | study: Metagenomic assessment of the ecological functions of the soil: analysis of the soil microbiota associated with the... | reverse complement strand
GTTACGTATTGCTGCTTGTTGATTTTGTCCCGCAGTTTATTGCCGTGCTGGGTCCAGACGGTACGCGGTTTCATGCGAATCGAGTTGCCCTGGAATATGTAGGCCTCACACTGGATCAGTATCGTTCAAAGGACGTTGTCGCTACCGTTACTCATCCCGATGATATCGACAACCTGCGAGCAGTAACGGATTCTGGATTTCGGGGAAACGATCCGTTTGAACTCGAGGCGAGAATACGCGGAAAAGACGGCGTTTACAGATGGTTCCTCGTTCGTTACAACCCGTTCGTGGAACAAGGACGTGTCAAAAGATGGTACGCCAGCGCAATCGAAATCGAATCCCGGAAGCAGAAAGAAGAGCTTGTCCGGCAAGAGAATTTCAGATTGGAGGAACGAACGCGACTTGCTGAGGAACTGCATGACACGCTTCCAAACTTTTATGAGCGCCTCGATGCTACTCGGCGCAGTTGTGCAGTCTCTGCCCTCCGGTTCAACGGTCAAACCGAAACTGGATCGAACTCTTCAGCTGATGGAGCGAGGCATAAATGAAGCTCGCAATACTCTTGAGGGCTTGCGCTCTTCAGATGCTCGCGTGTCGGATCTGGTTCTGGCTCTTGCCAGCGTCCAACACGAACTTGCGATCGAACCCGATACGGACTTTCGCATAAACGTCAATGGACAACAACAGCAGCTCTGGCCGCGCATCCGGCATGAAATGTATCGAATTGGCAGAGAGGCGTTGGTGAACGCATTTAATCATTCACGAGCTAAGTGCATAGAGTTCGAAGCTTGAATATGCGGAAAATGATCTGCGCATGCGAGTACGCGACAATGGACGTGGAATCGAAGCTGATGTGCTGAAGGCCGGGCGTAAAGGACATTGGGGGCTGGCAGGTATGCGGGGGCGCGCGGCCAGGATCGGCGGGTTCCTGGAAATCTTCAGTACTGTAAACAACGGAACTGAGGGTTCAATTTTCTATTCCCGCCGACATTGCTTTCCAGCTCGCGGCTGCGGAGCACACACGGTGAATTCGCTGCCATCTTTGTGGAAACGTTGGAAGGGTCCAGGTCACATTCAATATACATTGATGTTTCAGTTCCACCGGGAAAGCGCAAATCGCTTCCGTAACCACTGCTCGTAAGACGCTACCCATGTTGGCGGTTATTCTTACGAAGCCCAGGATCGCTCGGTGGCAGTACTTTTTCGCAGAACGTAGAACCTGACTCACATGATCGTTATTTCTGGGCAGTTATGTTTGTTGACCCTCGTAAAGTTGCACGAAGGGCGAACCTTAAGAATGCCGGAAGCCTTCATTGAAGATTCCGAGCAGTATCTCTGTTCATACCAGAAGTCATGAGCCCCTCACATAATCCGTTTTCCAACTATGCGCAGAAATCCGCAAATCGCAAAGCTTAAGATCACGACTGCGAAAACGATTCTTTGCAACAATCCACGCGCAGCATGAATATTTCGGGCAGTTGGATCATCTGCGTCATCAGCCCAGGTTGCTGGCATGCTGGCGTCGGTGTCGGTGAAGGTTGCTCGTATTTCAAATACGACGCATTTTCTGCCGAGGTTATTGCCGATTCAACGCGCGCGCGGCTTTCTTCAAGCAGGTCGAGCTGTACCTGCAATCCATTTCAGTTCAATTGTCAACATCTTCTACGACGGTGGTCGCGCAACTCTTCCGGCCGGGTCGATCCACTCTGGCTAGCTCGCGCTTTACGATACGTCCAGGTTTCAACTCTCTCATCGAAGTTCTTCCAGCCGCAATCAGCAACTGAGTCTCTCTCGATTCAATATCCAGCAATTGCTGTTTCAAGGTAGCAAACTGGGTTTTCAGTAGCGGATATCTCTGAGCTGCCACTGCCCAAGCTAAAGGCAAACACGAGAACTGTTGACACAAATGCTACTTTTCTTCCTCATGATTATCTCACCGTAAGCAACGGCTAAAAATCAATTCCATCCGTCGGGAACCCAGAGGTGATCACAGTCACCTTGGCATTCGCCGGCCCGATCATTGAGTCATGTTCATTAACCGGACTGCCAGCGTGAACCTTTCTGTTTCGATCATCTCAGCTCACCTTTGAAAGACGCCGCATCTCGGTTGGTCTACTTCTTGACGAAGGTTATCTCTCGTCCCATACATGCGGCCGACGCCGTTGTAAAAGCCGCCGAAGCTGGCGCTGTCGATGTTGTTCTGGAAATCGCGCGGGTTGAAATGGTTGGTCACATTGAAAATCTTGAACCCTAACAGTGCACGATAGTTCTTAAGTCTTCCGGCCAGACTGATAGTCTTGAATACCTGCACGTCCAAAGAGGCAAAGTTTGGATAACGTCCGGCGCTGTTGCGAGGGCCGATAAAGTTTCGGTCTTCGTTAATGAACGAGGAAGGGAAGTCCGGTTCTAAAGTCAGAAGACCGGCGCCAACGTGATTCGGTACTTGAGATTGAAGCGTCCCCCAAAAAGATGAAACGGTTGGGCGCGTCCAGTTCAGGCGCGAGTGCTCGTTTGGCTGGATGATGGGGTTTTCAAAGTTACCGAAATACGAATTGAAGTCGTTTAGATCTCCTTGTGACGAGGAGCGTAGTATACGACGCCACGAACTCATCGTGTTCGCGGAACTTGTAGCGGCCCGTCACTTCAAATGCGCGATACCGCGAGTTACCTGAGTTAGCCAGGCCCAGAATAGTCCCCTGATTTTGAGCGTCGATCGGATTCAGAACGAACTCGCGAGTTGCCAGCCTTTGCTGGTAAGCGACGCGACGAACAGATTTCTTAACCACTCGCGGTCAAGTTCGACGTTCCAGTTAACACTGCGCGGCGTGCGGAGCTTCGGTTCGATCAGCGCGAACCGCTGCCGCTCGGGGAACACCGATCACTTGTTGGCCGTCTAATCCAAAACGTGTGAGTACGCGATCCTGCAAGCCGGTAAACGTAGCGACGTTGAAATTGATCTGGTCGTAGAATACTCCGACGCCGCCGCGGATCACTGTGCGCCCATCTGCGATTGGTAAGAAAACGAAACCGAGCCGAGGCGAAATATCATTTTCGCTGGCGAAGTTATCGTGGTCGTAACGGACGCCGTATTCAAGTGTCAGATGCTGGTTGAGGGTCCACTTGTCCTCGAAGTAGGCCAGCACCTCCGTCTTGTTGCGGTTAAGTATTCCGCTGCCTTCATAATTCAGTTCCTGACTGCGAGTGCCGTCAGCCCTCAGGATGCGCACTGTGTTGCTGGTGTTGCGGCCGTCGAAGGTCAGGTAGTTGACTCCGCCTCCGACCTTCATAAAGTGTGAGCCGGCGAAATTGCGCGGGCTGAAGCTGAAAGTCTCCAGCGCCTGGTAACGCTTGGTTCGTCGGTACTGCTGGTTAAAGAAGTTGCCGTGAATTCTGATCGGGCGCCAGATTCATCGGCGCTGTTCCTGAACTGGGAAACACGTCGGCGTCAAATTGCTTGACGCTGAAAGAGGATTCGAGCACTGCTTTGCTGCCCACAATCCGGCGTTCGTTCACCGCCAGCAGAAAGCCGCGCTGCTTGAAATTCGGAGTTACCTCCTGCTGGTTGAAGGTATTGAGTCCCACGAATCTTAACTTCTCGGGAAACAAAGAAAACGTCGTTGTCAGGTGGTTACGATCGTTAATGTCCCAATCGATTTGTGACACGGAGTCGAAGCTTTCGAGGCCTGTATCGCGCTTGAGTGGTGGCAGGTTTTCTACTGGTGTGCGAACAAAGCGGTATTCGAATGATTGGAAAAACTTCAGCTTGTCCTTCATTAATGGACCACTGAAGGTGACCCGTGGAGTGAAAGCTCCAACTCCGGCGAAGTGTCCACCTCGACGACGAAAGCGCGGAAACATGCTCTGCGCATCGGCGTTGAATTTGTCTGAGCCCGAACGCGTTTGCACGGAGGTGACGGCCCCGGTGAATTGGCCGTACTCGGCCGCATAGGGATTCGTCAACACCTCAACTGACTGAACCGCTTCGAGCGGCAGGTTAATGGCGAACTCGCCGGTTGCCGGATCGGTGACGTTGGCGCTGTTGACTAAGGCGCCCGTTTGACTGGAGCGCGCGCCTTTCACAGTTAAGCAGGCCATCTGGTCCGCGAACGACTCCCGGTACCAGCGGTATCGCATCCTGAAATTGTTCGTTCGCGAGCGGCAAGTCTTGCAGCTTGTCCTGCTTGAATGACGTCTTCGGAGCCGCGTCGGTTGTGTTCAAAGCATCGCTGGAATCGGAAACCATTACTGTCGCTGATACCGCTGCAACTTCCAGGTCGATTGGCTCTAGTGCGGTGGTGCCCTGGCCGACCGTCAGATTGAGACTGCGCGGGTTGAAGCCGCTGAGCTCGACTTGAAGTGTGTAAGTTCCGGTCGCCAGATTTTCGAACTTGTACTCTCCTTGTTCGTCGGTAACTGCGGAGCGTGCAGATCCCCCGGATTGAGTGGGCGTCAATTTCAAACTCGCACCCGGTAGTCTTTCGCTGGTTCCGGTTGCGGCCACGCTCACCGTTACCTTGAGGACGCTGGTCTGAGCCACAATTGATTTCGTGCTGCCCACAATAATCAAAAAGCTTCCTAACACGACGAGCCTTACCATCCAGCGCTGTATGCAGGGACGGAGCCCTGAGGCTAGTTCCACATCATTCTTACGTGTCATTTCGGTTTACCTCTATCAGCGTCCCTTGCATCAGCATCCCTTTACGCGTTAAGGCAGGTTAGTTAACTGAACCACGCCGGTTTTCTTGTGAGCCATTCTGAGGTGCGATTCCTTTGTTGACCATGACTCGAATCTCGGCGCGCCGATTCAGTGCCCGACCCTCTCGCGTGTCGTTGCTGGCCACCGGATGTGCCGATCCGTATCCGAAAGGTTGGATCAGGCGGCGCATCGGCAGATCGTGTTCGGTCACCAGATAATTGATAACCGCATTCGCTCGGCGCTGGCTGAGCGAACGATTCCCGCTCGTGTTCCCGGTCGCATCGGCGTAGCCCACAATAGCCAGCAGCCATCCCTTCAAGTTTTGGTTCTGGATGGTCTCCGCCGCCTCGTCGAGCTTGGCTTTGGCCGCACGCGAAAGTGACGGCGCTGCCGGGTTTGAATTGCACCGTAATGGTTTTCAATTCGTCAGTAATCATCCAGCGAGCTGATTCGTTCATTGGCGCCGTTGGCGTCTGCTTGAGCCTTGTCAGCAGTGGTTTGGGCATTATTCGCCGCCGTCCGCGCTGCGATGGCAACGCTGCTGAGCTCATCAACCTGCCCGGAAAGAATCTTTGCGTTTTCTTCGACTGCGCCGATGCGGTTCTGATTCGCTTCAGCCAGAGCCTGCGTTGTGTTCGCTTGGGCTTGCGTGGCATTCGCCTCGGCCTCAACCGGGTCGACACGCGATGCAAGTGACTGCGCGGTGCGCAAGTCCTGTTCGTCGAATCGCACCTTGCGCGCTACAAGTTGCCCTTCGGAGTTACCTCTACCCTCAACAGTCAGCCTGAGGCCGCGCACGATTTCGCTCGCGTTGGAAACTTTGTCGTTGCGAAACAGTCCTTTGCGGACTGGTCTTGATCTCGGTCTTGCTGGTCAGGACCACAATCCTTTCCGTGCCGTCGGTTCCACGTACGGTGAATCCTTCGGGATCGCGTTTGATGACGATCCCTTCTGATCGTCGCGTTCTGCTGCCGTCGCCGATAGACCTGGTTCTTTCGACTGCATTCTGCCGTTGCGCTGTCGCGTTGCCCTTCTGGCCAAATGCACGTCCCCAACGGGCGGGCGCCACGGTGAGTGGCAAGTAATGTTGCGAATGCTGCGGCAAGTGCGGTCACTCGCATTGTGTTTATTTTCATCTGTTGTTCCTTCTCCTTTTTATTTTGGCCGCGGCTTACAGCTCAACCGTATGCCAATTAGTAAGCGGGTAGGTGGCAACGAACATGCCAAGCCGTCTGCCAATCCCAGCAGCAGGAATTACGGAGCAAACCGGAGAATGCGATGTTGAATCTGTCGATACCGCCGTGGTCAGTTTTTGTGGTTGACGGAGCGAAGCCCGGCACTTTTTGCCTGGTTGTGATCCTCGTTTCTAATGAGATCGATTCTCTTGCTAAGTGGATTAGCACCGATACGGATGCGCGGACGTTCTCGATCTGATTGGCGAGGAACTTGCTAGATGCTTTCGGGGAACGAGCGCATGCTGTCGCGCCGTCGAGGGAGTACGATGACAATCGATTGAACAGAATCACAACGCGCTATTTGGGTAAGGGTCAAGGCCATTAACCCGAGTGGTCCTCTGTCCTACTCGCGTTGTGGTCGCTTTCCCTCCTGATACCGAGAGTCATGGCCAGCAACTTCGAGATGTTTATCGCAGCGTTGAACGAGCCGTAGTAATAGTGCGCGACTGAGGAGATTAGTCTCGGCGACCTATCCGCAGCAGGGACTGGGTAAGCTCGAACGGCCTGGGCCTCGGGAGTGCTGATTTCACCCGACCGGGTGCTGACGGCGGCGCATCTGGTGGAATCTGCAGACCGACTGACGGTTGAGTTCCCGCAAGGTGAACCCATTCCGGCGAGGTGCTGCGCGGCGCTTGTCCGCCGACGTCGCTGCTGCAGCTGGATCACAGTCCGGCGAATTACCCGGCTGCGAAGCTGGCGGATCTCGGATCAGCTTCGCGGTAGGAGATGAGATTTTTGTCGTCGGAGCGCCTTATGCGGATCAGCAACACCCGACCGCTGGCCATGTTAGTGGACGGCGCGCTTTTTAACAGCCGAGCCCCAACGCTGCGGTTGAATTCTGCAAAACGGACGCTGCGGTTAATAGCGCGGAACCTGGTAGTCCGGTTTTCAATCTGAAGGGGGCAGCTGGTCGGAATCGTCAGTGAACAATCATGAGCAGAAGTCAGGAGGTTCTGAGGGATTGGCTTTTGCAGCAACCTCAAACACCGCGCGACACTTTATGCTGGAGCAGAAACCATTCTGGACTGGAATCGAAGGCTTTCGCTTAGGGGCAGTTCTGGCACAGAGCGCTAAACCTGCCACAACCGGCCGGCATTCTCGTTCCAACTGAGTTGCCCAGGGATCGATTGCCTGAGCGGAGCGGAATACACCCGGCACGCTGCGCGCAACCGGTGGAAGGTGAAGACGTAATTCTGGGCGGAGACATCATCCTGGGGATCAACGAAACGATCGGTGGAGAGGAATCGGAATTGACGCGATCTACGGACGCATCGCGCAACTCAAACCAGGAGAGACGCTCGAGATAACAATTCTTTCGCCAGGGAAAGATTATGAAGCTCATCGATCCCGATGTCCTAGTGAAAGCAACGCTTTCCACCGAAAGGGTGAGCGACCGAACTCGGAAGCTCGGCCCGCCAGGCAAAACAAGAAAGGCGGTAATATTTCAGTTGGTCTTTCACATCCTGCTTCCAGAAACCTCTCCGTAATTCCCGAGGAGCTGAGAAGGGGTGGGCGGCAGTTGGGGATCAAACAATCAAGAACACTGAGGGCGGCATGACTAGACGTTACACAACAATTCCTATCGGCACGTACCCATCCTAGTTCCGCTCTTCATTCTGTGGGCAGTTAAGAAAGCCGACCGCAGAGCGACCCCTGTTTCAAAGCAGCTCTCGTCCGTCAGCAGCCGCCATGATTTTATTGAAACGGATGCTGATCTCAGAGGTAAATGACGGCCTCGGATAAGAGTCGTAAGAGTACGGTCGCAAATATCTCTCTGGAAATCGAGTACCGCGACCGGATATCAACAAAAAAGTTTTTCTGATAGTTCCTGACTAAAACCAACTGGCTTAGGGCGACTCTTGCGTTTGCAAACGGGAGATCATTCAATGCCTGGAAGAGTGAGTCGCGAAGTAACTACTGACCCTATTAAAGGTCAGTGATTGACTTTGAGGATCATGTCTTTTCCGTTTCGGCTTCAGAGGGTGACGTGAACGCGATCCATGCGGCAGTGAGCATTCCCGATAGCCACCTGAATTTCAGATCGTGCAACCCATCACCGATGATGGTCCTTATTTACCACGGAACTTGAAGTTAGACGGGGAGTCTGAGAGCTCCAACGTGAAGGCAGTCTATGGATTATAAGGCCGAACCGCCCCGCATTTTACTCTTGATCATCCTGGCTGTATTGGTGACTCCGCATTCTGTGGTAGGCATAATCGGACACTGGCAAGATTCCTGGCAATGCCAGGGATACCAACGGTGCTATTGTGTCGGGCGCGACAGTAATGGCGCGAGCAGTGCTAATGGCCTCACAATTCGTCAGACTAGTTCGTCCAGCTTCGGTGCTTTTGAAATACCCGCGCTGCCGGTTGGTGCATACGAGCTTTCCGTGTCGGCACCTGGCTTCAAAAGATACACTCAGACGGTTTCAGTGGATGTTAATCAAGAATCGCGGGTTGAGGCACAACTCCGGCCAGGCGAGCCATCAGAAACAGTGACGGTCGTATACGAAGCGCGTCAAGTTCAGTCCACGACGTCAACCCTGGGAAAAGTCGTAGGCTCAAAGTTGATCACTGACCTACCTTTAAATGGACGCAACTTCTACGACCTCGGTTTGCTGCAAACGGGTGTTGTGCCGCTTCAGCCAGGTCGCACGCTCACACAGAATGCCTACAACGTGAATGGCGCGCGAGACACCAGTAACAATTTTCTGTTGGACGGGGTGTCAAATCAGGAGCTCGAATACAACGCTTTGCAGATCAAGCCAACAATCGATGCGTTGGCTGAGTTTAAGATACAAACCAACCTATACAGCCGAGTTCGGGCGTAACGCCGGCGCCATTGTCAACGCTTTGTGATTAGATCGGGAACCGTAAACTTTCATCTGACGGGGTGGGAGTTTCTTCGCAACGACGCGTTGGATGCGCGAAACTTTTTCGCTGCAAACACTCCACCGCTGCGTCGCAACCAGTTCGGTGGGACATTCGGCGGCCCAGTTGAGGGACCGAGACTAAGCACTAAGCCGACGTTCTTCTTCGCCTCCTGATGAAGGACTTCGCCAGAAACGCGGAGTAACGACCGCCACCGTCGTACCCACGCCAGGCCGAAAGAAGAAGGCGATCTCAGCGGCGTCAGGACGCCGATCATTGATCCACAAACGGGACTGCCGTTCCAAGGCAACGTAATCCCTCCCGATCGGATCAGCGCCGCGGCTCGAGCGCTTCTCAATCTTTATCCGCTACCGAACGTCGGAGCGTCTTCTCGGACTCTGAACTTCGCCGCCAGTCCAGTACAGACAGATCATCAGAATCAATTTATCCTGCGCATCGATCATTCGGCTTCGCTAAGCAAACGCTCTTTGGCAGGTATGTCTATGACAACTCAGTCGAGGAAGATCCGTTTCACTCCGGCAACGTGCCGGCTCAGTTTCCCGGTTTCGCCCAAAGCGTAAAGAATAAGAATCAAAATCTGGCCGTGGGCCATACCTGGAGTAGCGTCCCCCACGGCAGTCAACGATTTTCGTTTTGGTTTTAGTCGCACCAACGATCCAACAGACTTCTCACCGCTGACGAAAGCCGAGCGATCTCCACATAGACTTCGCGGTACCGGAGAATGTTGGGCCGCCGGACATTCGCGTTGTCGGCTTCTCCGGTGTTGGCAACAGCATCTTTGGTCCGTCTCGTTACGTCTTCAACACATTCGAACTGAGGGACACGGTAACTCTCGTGCGGTGGCCGAAACACTGCCAGGGTAGGCATCGAACTTCGAAAGCATCAGGAAAACGTCAGATTGCAGTTCAACGAGAACGGGCAGTTCCTCTTCAATGGGCTATTCACGGGCGATGCTCTGGCAGATTTGCTGCTGGGGCAAGCTTTTTACTTTGCGTTTGGCGACTTTGAAGCGCGATACGCTTCATCAGCGGTGGACCGCAACCAATCTCTTCGCCCAGGATGACATTCGAGGTTGCACCGAGACTTACGTTCAATCTGAGGCTCTGCGTTATGAGTTTGTAACGCCGATTGTCGATCAGAACGGCCTTGCCGCCACAGTGGTCATCAGTAAGCCTTTCACTCCGGGCGTTCCGCAGAGCGGCACCGCTACCACCATTCTCGCCGGAACAAATGGATTGTGTGACAAGTGCACTTATCTGCCGGATCGTAACAACATCGCGCCTCGCGTTGGGGTTGCTTACGACGTTTTGGTGACGGTAAGCTGGCCTTAAGGGGTGGCTACGGTGTGTTCTTTAACCAGATGGAAAGCAATCTGGCATTGCAAAACATACTCAGCCGCCGTTCGCTTCTTTCCCGTTGATTCTCGACTCCGGAGGGTTAGGCTTTGCCGACCTGGCGAGTCCGACTTGTGGGAGCGCGTGTGTGCCCCCAGGCGCGGGACTCGTCTTGGTAACCGATCCTCATCTGCGGACACCCTACATGCAGCATTTCAGTGTTAGCGCGCAATACGAGTTCCTCCGTGATTGGATGTTGGAAGCTGGTTATGTAGGAACTCTGGGGAGGAAGTTGCTTCAATTTCGCGACCTCAATCAGCCGATTTTCATCGCCGGAGTTGATGCCAGCGGTAACCCGCTCTCGACGGTGGCGAACAAGGAACAACGCCGACCTTATCCCGGCTTCAGTACCATCGGTCAATCAACTAATTATGGAACCTCTGACTACCACAGCCTGCAAGTAAGTGTTAACAAGCGCTTCAACCGGGGTTTTACTTTCCTTGCGGGCTACACTCTTCAAAGTCGATGGACCTCTCCTCGCAATTTCATTCCGGTGCAAGCTCAGTTATCGACCCTGCCATCGCTCAGGATGCGAACAATCTGGCTGCGGAACGGGGCTTGTCGTCTTTCGATATGCGCCACCGATTCACTTTAAGCGGAGTGGTTGAACTACCATTCGGGGCAGGCAAGCGCTTCATCAATCATCACGGCTGGCAGAATAAGCTGGCCGGCGGCTGGAGTTTAAGCCCCATTCTCACTCTTTCGAGTGGCGTACCATATACCGTGCGCGACTTCACTGATCCCTGCATTGTGAGCGGCCCCTTCATCACGAGTTGCCGCCCGAATCTCCTGAGAAACCCAAATCTGCCCAATAAACGAACACCCGAACGATGGTTCGACACGACGGCTTTCGTCAGGCAATCGCTGGGAACATTCGGGAATGCCGGACGCAATATCATCATGGGCGATGGCATTCAAAACGTCGACCTGGGCCTCATCAAGCGCGTGCGCTTCGGCGACACTTTGGGCAACAAGTCTCTGGAATTTCGCGCCGAGTTTTTCAATCTTTTCAATCATCCGCAATTCGGCGCGCCCGACCTCGACTTTTCATCTCCTACGTTCGGCAGGGTGTTCAGCATCGCGCGCGGAACGACGGAGCGCCAAATCCAATTAGGCCTAAAGCTGAACTGGTGAACGCACTCCATTGCGGGTTACCCGAAGGATGAGAGTCACCTTGATTAGGTGAGCGAATCCAGAAAGGCCTGCACAACGGGGACGATTGGTTCCGGGTTTTCCAAGTGCATCATGTGGCCTAGATCTGCAAAGCGATGAACCACGCACTGTGGCCGAATCGATAGGACGCGCTCCACGTCCCGATCGGGCAGGATTCCACCCAGCGCAGGGCTGGCCTGTAACAACAGGATCGGGCAACGGATCTCCCTGACTAGTGTATCGCCGTCGAACTCTTCGGGCGTCGGAGTGGTAAAAGATCTCGATGGCTCTCGGATCGAGTTGGGCGATGCTTTCTGCCCACGCGGCAAGGAATGCGGACTTTCCGGAAAACAACTCACCAACGGTTATCGTGCTATCGCCGAACGAGACTCTCGTTTCAAGCAGACGCCGCAGCACCTCATTCGAAGTTGAGCCCGCCCCCGCGATTTGTTGCACGCCGCGAAACATGCTTCGCAGGAGGGGCTGGCTAGTCACCTCTACGAAACTGTCGTGATAGAGAAAGTTGTCGGCGATAATCAGCCCCTGCGCCAGCGCTCCTAATCAGCGCCGCCGCGGCGAAACCAACGGCTGCGCCCAGCGAATGCCCAAAGATCACCGCCGGTTGACCGACGCACTCGGTAACGAATTCAACCGTGTCATTAACGAAGTCTCCATAGCGATACTTTGGAAAGTTATGGTCCGATTTACCGTGGCCGCGAAGGTCCAGCGCAAAGACATGCCAACGCTTGCTGAGCTCAGGAATCAATGCCGAAAACGACTGCCAACGAAAAGTCAGCCCATGAAGGAGCAGTAGTGGTGGTCCATTCGGCGGCGACTCCGCATAGTTAAGCCTCGCTTCCTTTCTCGGATATATCTTCTCGTCCATGTTCACGTCGGACCTGATTACAGCAGATTCATCCGTTTCAATAACGCATCGTACCGAACATCTTCACGAAGGCAGGCAAAGCGCGGTTCATTTTTGAACCAAACTGCGAACTGAAGCTCCTTTGCTTCCGCAGCTTGCTCCAGACAGTCTAATGCGCGGTCCTTGTCTCCCAGCCCTGCGTACACAAGGGCCAGATGATAAGACGGAACAAAGCCGCGAGTTGATTGATCAAGCAATTGACGCAGCAGCTCTAGCGCTTCAGTTTTTCGTTCGGCCTTTGCATAAGCATGGGCAAGCTCAGCCAGAATCGTAACGTTGTCCTTTAATATTGTCAGTACCTTTTCGAATTCCGCTATGGCTTCCTCCATTCGACCCTGCGCGACGCCCACGCGGGCGAGATAAAGATGGGCGGGGGAATAGGTTGGTTCGAGGTCAAGCGTCTTTAGCAACTCAACTCGTGCTTCGTCGAAACGGCGCATCTGATATAAGATTAATCCAGTGACCGCGCCGAGAATCAGCGATAAGGGGTCAAGGTCGCGGGCTTTCTCCAATTCCTCAAGCGCTTGATCCCAGCGCCCGAGGATTGTGAGCAGGACCGAATACCAATGATGCGGTGTGATCTCCGCCGGGTTGAGTTCGATTGAACGTCGCAACTCCCGTTCGCAACTCTTCCAGTCCCACTCCACGGAGTATAGGTATCCGAGCGAAGCATGCGCTTCGCCCAGATCCGGATCGGCCTCCAGGGCTTTCAGCGCAGCGGCTTTTGCCAGCGGGAGCCCTTCCCTCGATGACATAACTCCGTAGTTGACAAGCATGAGGGTAAGAATCGGCCAAACCGGCGTAGGCTAAAGCATAGCTTTCGTCGATAGCGATCGCGTCAATGAAACACGCGACACCTTTGCGCAGGTCGCCGGCTGATCTCTTATTCCAGAAGTAGCGGCCTTTTAGATAAGCCCGATAAGCAATGCCGCTGCGAGTTTGTCTCTTGCGTTTGCGCCTGATGCCAGTTATAGCCGGCAATAGCGCGCGCTCGACGCTCCTGAGCACCGAATTCTCTACCGCAAAGACGTTGGCGCAGGTCAGATCGAATTGCTGTGTCCAAATCAGAGTCTCGTCGGCGACCCGCACCAGTTCGAGGTTGGAGCGAAATATCTCGCCTTGCTTGTACACCCTGCCCGTAAGAACAAAATCAACGTTGAGTAATCTGCCAATCTGAATAGCGTCCCTGAGGCTTTGATTCGTACTTGGCGATGGCGCTGGTCGAGCGCAGAGAATACGCGCGCTCTGCCCTAACTTTGTAATCAGTGTGTCGGCAATTCCCAGACTCAGGTATGAATCGGTCGCTTCAGCGCCAAACAAGCTGAAAGGTAGCACCGCCAGTGAAGGACGAGAAACCGCGGAAGAAGGACGCTCACTAACCACAATCTCAACTGGCGCGACGAATCGATAGCCCAGCTTCGGCACGGTTTCGATGTACCGGCAGGTCGCGCCTTCAGCCAGTGCCTTCCTTAGCGTTGCGGCGTGCTGAGTTAGGTTCGCTTCCTCAACGAAGGTGTCCGGCCAGAGCGTCCCCATCAATTGATCCTTAGTCAGCACGTCGCCCCGGCCTTCGACCAGGAGTAATAGCATTTGGAGAGTCTTTGGCTTGAGCGGCACGCGCGTCCCGTCGCGTAAGAGCAGACGGTTAACAGGATCCAGGCGGTGGGAACCAAAGACGTAGACGCTGCGGGTCGCCAGAGTCATAGGGCTGAGAAAGACTCGGAAAAAGTTTTAGAAAACGTTTAGGACATTTGACGATGTCTTGCGGTATCTAAGCGTCAATCCTAATTAAGCCGCTGGAGTGCGGTCATATTAGGGGCCGAAGGGCGGCGATTTGCAATAGTGAGACGGCTGGTTCCAGCGTGCACCACTACAGTTCATTTTTGATTCGTCACTGGCTGCTTGATGGCGATTCCGATAACCGGCGTCAAGTCTTTGACGTCGAGCACGTCCACTCCGGCCGGCGCACCCGGTTCGAAAGTCTTAATGAAGCCCAAACCTGGATCGAAGGCGTGTCTTTGGAAGCTCATCTCAGAGACGAAGCTGATGGCTCGGAACAATCCCGCGAGGCGAGAGACCAGAAGCAATTCGGCTCACGACTGAAGGCTGGCTAATTCCAGCTGGTTGAGAGCGCATCCATTCGGGAGTTCGCGCTATGGGGTCGGACACTCTTGTTACCGCGTAACGGCAGTTGAATTTGGCGGAGTCTTTTGGCGCCGGGATGCTTAGAAATTTCTCCCCTAATCCAAGCCGGATGGAGCGATTTGACCGGAGTTCTCGCGATAAGTAGTGAAGACCCAATGCTGGCCTGCCAAGGCCGCAGATGACTGGATTCCGAGCTGTTGTTGATCATGAACAACACCTTGTCTTGATGATGACAAGAGGAGTTCGGCCTCTACTGCACAATCGTGAGCAGTCGGGCCGTCGTTGAACAGAGCCCGTGTGAAACGAATTCTTGATTTTGATCATTCTTGATTGAGATTTGCGAGGTGAGACTTGTCGGGTGAGGTTGTTTGAGATTTTCAACGAGGAGAATTCTAATGCACAGAAAAAGAATCCTGTTGGCTGCTTTGCTTGCAGCTCTTATTGTTTCGGTCATTGTTATCGCTTCGTCACCAGGAGCGACTGCCCAAGGAACCTCCTATGACGCCGTTGACGATTTTTCTACTACTTCGAACCTGGCCGTGACGATCACAAATGGGGCCAGTGGGTCCGGGGGATGCTCTAATGGCTTAGTCCCACTTCAAAACGGAACAGCCACTTTCTCCTCGACCAGAGCCGAAATTACCAGCCCCGACCAAGCTGTGGACGGGAATTTCAACAGTTCTAATGGCTGGCACATCGCGAGAGTGGACGCATTCGATGGCACGACCAGTGAAACTGCCGTCTGGGAGACGGCAACCGATGTGAGTCCCGGTCCTCTCGTTTTTAAGATGCACTTCCTCCACGATAACCCCGGTCATCTGCTTGGGCGGTTTCGATTCTCCGTAACAACCGATGACCGGAGCACCTTCGCAGACGGCCTGGATACTGGTGGAGACGTTGATGCCAACTGATTGTGCTCACCAATCCGACCGTGACTGGCCCGGCGGGGATGACCTTCACAACGCTGCCCGATAATAGCGTGCTGGCAGGAGGACGACCGCAGCTCAGGGAGCTTATACCGTTAGCTACTCGACGGCTGTTTCGGGCATCACGGGCATACGGCTCGGAGGCACTCGAAGATCCGTCGCTGCCCGGGGAAACGGGCCAGGCTTGTTTCCGAGAAACGGGAACTTCTTCCTCACCGAATTGCAACTCTATGCGACGACTCCAACTGTTTTCAACATAGCCGACGGAGACGTAGCTGGATTGATTGCCGCCATCAACAGCGCAAATGCGAGCGCTTGTCCGACTACGATCAATCTCGCCCCGAACGGGATTTATACGCTGACGGCTGTGGCCGAGTACCCTCCGGAATACAACGCACCCGGAGCCGTAGGGCTACCGGTCATCAGAAGCCAAGTCACGATCAACGGTAATGGCGCAACCATTCGACGCAGCACGGTCTCCGGTACGCCGGATTTTGTGCTTCTCGCGGTGTCCGGCAGAACAGCGAGCTGCGTGGGACCCTGGCTGCATGTCTAACCCGAGCCTGACGTTGAATCAAACCATCCTCACCGGTGGCTCCCAGGGCGGCTTACACATAAACTCCGCCACAGCGCTGGTCCAAGCCAGCACTGTTACGCAAAACACAGGAGGCGGCATTAACAATGCCTGCGGCAGCCTGTCCCTGTTGAATAGCACGGTCAGCTATAACACGTCGGACAGCGCCTGGGGCGGTGGTGGAGTCTTTCTCTGGGGGTTCTCCTGCGCTCCTGGGATGCCTACCGCGAACATCAGCTTCAGCACGATCTTCGAGAACTCAAATGTCGGCTGGGGTCGAGGCAATGCGATTGGTACCGCTTATGTTGTCAGTCCGGGAGGTGTATTCCTGAAAAACAGCATCCTTGCCAGCCCCTCACATCCGTCGGAAGCTGTCTGTAACAAACGGCGCCGGGACACTGTACTCGCTAGGTCACAACATACTCGGCGACGCTACGGACGTATTCGGCTCCAGGTGTTAGCGAAGCGCTTACAGCGCCCGGAGATATGATCAATACCAATCCTTTGCTTGGTCCGCTTGCGAATAATGGCGGCGCCAACGCCGACGCATATGCCTCTGTGCAACAGCCCCGCAATCGATGCAGTTCCGGCTGCCGATAGCACGGACGTTAACGGCGTTCCGATCACAACTGATCAGCGCGGCATCAGCCGGCCACAAAGGTGGTGCCTCTGACATCGGTGCGGTCGAACTAGCTAATACTAGTCACGGGACGAAACTCTTCGCAGTTTCAGCCCAAGGCGAAAATTCTACGAACGAGGTGTTCCGTTACGAAGTGGAGCCCCACCGGGCCACCGACACTGGACCTAACGATGACGCATAGCAGCTTTGATCGTCCTGGCGGGATTACGTTCAACGCAGCAGGCGAAATGTTTATCGTCAATCGCGGCGCACCGGGAGTCGGAGGCTCAGTGTCGCGTTTCTTAAACGCCGGCGTCAGTCCTTCATTCAATGGGAGTATCTCGTCGAGTAGTTTTAATACTCCGCATGGTGCCGCTTTCAGGAACGGTGAGCTCTTCATCGCACAGAGGTTCGGAGCTGGAGCGCTCAGGTTCTTGTTTGATATTGCGGAAACGCTTCGCTTAATGGCACTATAACTAACGGACTTAATTCCGGCTTCCCACGAGGAGTGACGGTAAATCCGACAACCGGTGAGTTGTTCGTCACCGAATGCTGTGGGATCAACGAGATCAACTCGGTATGTATTCGATAGTTCCGGAACTGCCGTCCCGAACGGCGTAATCACGGGTGGTGGGCTTAGCAATCCGCATGACATGGCCTTCAGTCCGTGGGGCGAGCTGTTTGTCGCCAACGTCGACGGTAACGTCTCGCGCTTTGTGTTTGACAACTCGGGGAATGCGACCTCCAATGGTCAGCTTTCAGGGAATGGACTTTGTGGCCCTATAGGTCTGGCGTTTAGCCCTTTGGGGAGAATTATTCGTTTCGAACCATTTCTGCCCCAGGATCTCACGCTGGGTTTTTGATGGGACATTCAACGCCACCGCAAACGGTTTCTTTTCTACACCAGCCACCTTGGGTGAGCTTGAGTTCCTGCCTAGTTCAGGATCGTCGACGACCTTGAGCGTAACTGCGCCCGATGACTCGTCAGCTTCGGCAGACGCAAATTGTCAGGCGGCAATTCCTAATTACGTGGCCGGTACGATTGCGTCTGGCGGAAGCGGCAATGTCGCGCTTCACAAAGTCCGGCGGCAGGCACCCTGGTCGGTTTGGGACCGCATACGGTGACTGTTACTGCGATGGACGGCTGCGGGAATAGCAATTCGGACCCTGTCGTGTTCACTCGTTAGTGACAACACGCCACCGAATTTTACAAGCTCACCACCAAACATGACCCTCAACACGGATCCGGGAGCGTGCTCGGCAGTAGTTACGTTTACCCTGCCGGCAGCGACCGACAATTGTTCCAGCCCCACAGTAACCAGCAGTCCCGGCGTCAGGCTCAACCTTCCCGGAAGGAACCACCACCGTCACGGTAACGGCCACTGACGCATCAGGGAATTCAGCATCGCATACCTTCACGGTTACCGTTGCCGATCATGAAAATCCGGCAATTAGTTGTCCGGCCGGCGTGAGCATAGTCGACAATTCACCAGGCTCGTGCGGCGCATCGTTTACCGCGACAACACCGGGCGCGTCGGACAACTGCGGTGTCGCTTCGGTAGCCGGCACGCGCAGCGATGGCCATGCCTTGACCGATCTTTATCCCGTTGGCGCCACAATCATCAATTGGGTGGCCACCGATACCTCGGGCAATGTCGCATCTTGCTCGCAGACGATCACGGTCAGCAATCCGCCACCCTTGGTGAGCATAACGAGTCCACTCAGCGGCTCAATCAATCCGGTGAATACTCCCGTTAATTTCAGCGCAATGTTTGACGACAATGCGGGTGACTTACATAGCGCTGTCTGGACATTCGACGGTGCTCCTCAAGCGGGAGCCGTTGACGACACAATGCACACCATTGGCGCCAGCCATACATTTACGACCGCCGGCGTGTATCTGGTCACCTGACTGTGACCGATGATTGCGGACAGGCAGCATCAACGAATCAAGTCGGTGGATTGGATGCCTTGGTAGTCGTCTACGATCCAGATGCGGGATTCGTAACGGGCGGTGGTTGGATCAATTCACCAGCAGACGCATACGCGTCGAATCCATCTCTCGTCGGCAAAGCCAATTTTGGATTCGTCGCGAAATATCAGAGGGGCGCGAATGTTCCCGATGGCCAAACTGAATTCCAGTTCAAAGTTGGCAATCTAAACTTCCACAGCACTATCTACGAGTGGCTCGTAGTGGCCGGCGCGCGGGCGCAGTACAAAGGCTCCGGCACCATCAATGGGGCCGGCAATTATGGCTTCATGTTGACCGCTATCGACGGTGATATCAATGGCGGCGGTGGCGTGGACAAATTCCGCATCAAGATCTGGGACAAGAACGGAGGGGGCATCGTCTACGACAATCAGTTGAACGCTCCTGACAGCAGCGAACCGAGCACCGTTCTTGCAGGCGGCAGCATAGTAATCCACAAATGATGAAACCGCGGCATCACCGCGCGCGCCGAACGAACGTGATGATACGAATCGCCCGATTTCGCGCTGTAGGAAAATTGGAGCAGCGCCAAATCGTGAACCAAGGCCGTCAATCCCGGCGACTGGCTTGCTTCCGTTTACCCGAAAGGCAGAGTAAGAATATGAAAGCGCGATCAGCCCAGTGCGTTGGTTAGAACCTTCCGCTTCTATAGTCGCTCGGGCTCACTCGGCTCGCGACGAGTCTTTAGTCCTCGTTCTCGAGGTTTATTCATGTCGTAGCTTTCTGACCGAGATGCCGACATAATCGCCATCGTTGTCCTTATCGTCGTGACCGAGGGGCCTCCGGGAAGCGCCGTCATCATGTTGTCGTTCACCCAATTGGCGACTGCGATACCGAGCGTGTTACTGCGCACCAGTGTCGATCGATAATGGAATCCGGCGTAGATGCGTGCGACGTTCACGTCCTCGATGATCTCGTTCAAGCTCGTGTAGTGCCGCGTCACGCCGGGGAGGCTGATGCTCGTGGTCGTCACGTCGATGATATCGTGGCCGAGGTAGTTTCTGGATCGCGGTTATGCCAGCCGGAGTCAGCGTGCCGTGCGCGGCGTAGAACTCGGGATGGCAAGGCGTCTGGCGGAGCGGCGTCCAGTTCGTTCCCGGATAAAGGAAGTTGATAGCGGTGTATGGACGCCAGAAGTGTTCGCGATACTTGACCCGCCACGTCCGGATGTAGGTGTCTGCCTGCGCGATATTGAGGGCGGCGAACAGACGAGCGTGGGCCAGTAACTGCTTCGAGGCGGCCGCGCGGTTGGTCTCCACCGGCTCCTGCGCGACCAGCTGGCGCGCCAGGCGATTCACGAGCGTCGTTGACCCCTCGATGTAGAACAGGCCGATCTGGGTCTGCTCGGCGGTGCGCACTGTAGAGTTCGACGCACCGTAGGCCCGGACCTCTTCGAGCGAGGCTAGCCACTCCGGGTCGGTGGGCGCGGGCCGGGTCGCTGTGGGAAAGTAGTCGGGATCTGGTGCCGTAAACGGCGTGACGTTACCCCAGCCCGGCGCCGAGATATTGGTCGAGCTGCAGCCCGGGGTGAACTGGTACTCGCCAGACCCTGGTAGCGGCGTGAACGAGATGCGATCGAACGCGTGGTCATTCTGGCGAGCGTTGAGCACCGCTGCGGCTGCTGCCTGCCCCGTCACGATGCCCTCGTACTTCGGCTGGTGGCCGCCGTGCTCGTCATCCGGCTGGATCTGCACCAGCGACGCGGCAAGCTTCATGTCGAGGTCGGCTTGCTGGGCCGGGAATAGCGCGAGGAGCACGTCGTGAGCCGCCTGGGCGGCGGCCGCTTCGCGTGAAGCGTAGCCCTTTGCCGTGAGCGAAACCATGGCCGGCGTGTAGTACGGCCGGATCGCGTTCATGGCGCATCGAACATCGCCGCGTGTACCATGGCCATGTCACGGCTCTGGCGATTAGCAAGTGTGTCGGCAGACACGGTGTTGATGGCGATCGTGTTCCAATCGCTCACGACATCCGCATTAGCAATCTGCAGCACACCCAGAAGTGCCGCCGTAATCGTGATCAGGAGCGCTCGCTTTAGGAGACAGCGCAACAGCCCTCCACCTCCGCATTGAATAAATTGACAACGTGTCTTCGTTCTTTTCATATAGTCCCCTTCCGTGTTTAGCCCTGGCGGGAGCGGCCGGTGCCTGGTCGTAGAGATCAACGCGGCTTTCACTCCGTCAAGACGCTTTTGGGATTGACCTTGCTTTGCCCGTTGACGCGCCAATAAAATGTGCGCCTCGACAGTTCCGAGGTCGGCCCGTGTGCCCGCCCTTTACATCCCCTTAAACCTTAAGGCGGGAACGACGCGTGCAAACGCTAACGGCGACGGAAATTTTTTACGGCCGGCTGGGACGATCTGATGGGGGCGGAACAGTTGCCGTCGTTCTCGCGCGCACCGCCCGCAGGGGTTTGTATGCGGACGCACTCGCCGAAAGACATCACGCGGTTGCTGGTAGCCTGGAACAACGGCGACCAGTCGGCGCTGGCAGAACTGACGCCGCTCGTCTACCAGGAGTTGCAACCGTCTGGCTCATCACTACATGAGCGGCGAGCGCACCGGTCACACCTGTGCAAACCACCGCCCTGGTCAACGAGGCCTACGTTCGACTGATCGATTGGAAGAACGTTCGCTGGCAGAACCGCGCGCACTTCTTGCTGTTTCGGCGCAACTCATGCGCCGTATCCTCGTGGACTTCGCCCGCTCTCACAGCTATCAGAAACGCGGCGGCAACTTGCGGCCCGTGACCTTAGACGAAACCGATTTGGTTGACGCACAAGGTACGGACATGGTCGCGCTCGACGAGGCGCTTAAATCACTCGCCGAACTCGACGCGCGCCAGAGCAAGGTCGTCGAGTTGCGTTTCTTCGGTGGCTTGACGAACGATGAAGTTGCGGAAGTGCTGAATGTTTCCGAAGCGACGGTCAGACGCGACTGGAGCCTCGCCCGCGCCTGGCTACATCGCGAACTATCAAACCGTGAAGCGTAGAAAGTGAATAGATGTTTTCTATTTGCCGATTAACGATTTACCATTTCACGAGCTATGACCCCGGAACGTTACCAGCAGATCGGCGAGTTGTATCACGCGGCCCTGGACATCGAGGCCGGCGAACGAGCGGCGTTCCTGAACGCGAATGTTCCGGGGATGAAACTCTGCGGCGCGAAGTTGAGTCGCTCATCGCATCGCATGAACAATCCAGGAACTTCATTGCCACTCCCGCTCTTTCAGTTGCCGCTGAAATGCTTGCCGCCCAGGAAGCCGGTTTGCTGGAGGGACAAATGGTTGGACGGTATCGCGTGCTGTCGCCGATCGGTTCGGGCGGAATGGGGCGCGTTTATCTTGCCGAAGACGAAGCTCTGGGTCGCCAAGTCGCCTTGAAGGTTCTCCCGGAACACTCTACCCACGATAACGATCAAATGCAGCGCTTTCATCGGGAGGCGCGGGCGGCATCAGCTCTGAATCACCCAAATATCCTCACCGTTCACGAAGTTGGCCAATGGCGAGGCCGTGACTTCATTGCCACCGAGTTTGTCAGGGGTGTCACCCTGCGCACTCGTCTGCGCCGAAAACTGTCGCTGGCCGCGGCTGTGGACATCGCGCAACAGATTGCCGGCGCATTGTCAGCGGCGCACGCTGCCGGGATCGTCCATCGCGACATCAAACCTGAAAACATCATGATCCGGCCCGATGGGTTGGTGAAGATTCTCGACTTTGGGATCGCCAAATACGCTGAGCCGAGATGCGCTCCTGACTCGCAATCGTGGGTGAAGACAGCGGCCGGCGTAATCGTCGGAACGACCGCTTACATGTCGCCCTGAGCAAGCGCGCGGGCAGGAGGTGGATGCGCGCACCGATATCTGGTCATTGGGCGTGATCCTCTACGAGATGATTGCTCGCCGTTTGCCCTTCCCCGGAAAAACGCCGACTGACCGCGTGGCCGCGATCCTGAGCGCGAACCTGGGCCTCTGAGCAAGCAGCGAGGCGGGATACCTCACAAACTCGAAGAGATCATCGAACGCGCGCTCGCCAAAGATAAAGCCATGCGTTATACGCGAGCTGCCGACCTGGCAGACGATTTGCGCGGGTTGCGGCCGACGCTGGGCGACGACCGCTCTTTTCGCTTTGCGCTTTCCACGCCCTCGCCCAGTCTGGTTCTCGTTGAGTAAGCGGAGGTCGATCGCGGTGGTCGCGCTCTTATTCTTAATCGTTGGGCTCAGCATCACCCTGTTGGCTTATTTTCGTAGGAGTGCGCACGGAAGAGAATCTGATTCCGCCAACCTCGGCACGATTGATTCGATCGCAGTCTTGCCATTCCAGAATCTTTCCGGAGATCCCACCCAGGAATACTTCGTAGACGGTATGACGGATGCTCTGATCGGGGACCTCGCAAAGATCGGGGCACTACGAGTTATTTCTCGGACTTCGGCCATGCATTACAAAGGAACCAACAAATCCTTGCCCGAGATTGCCAGGGAATTGAAAGTTGACGCAGTGGTTGAAGGAACGGTGCAGCGCTCTGGCGACCGGGTGCACGTGAGCGCACAATTAATCCAGGCGGCCTCCGACTCGCACCTGTGGGCTGCTGAGTACGACCGTGATTTGCGCGACGCTTTGGATCTGCAAAGCGAAGTTGCCCAGGCGATAGCCGGTCAGGTGCGCATCAAAATCACGCCCGCGGAGCAAAACCTACTGGTTACGAAGCGAACCATCGCCCGTGAAGCTATCGACAACTACCTGCAAGGTCGCTACTTCTGGAACCAGCGCACAGAACAGAACCTGCGTAAGGCCATCGCCTATTTCGAAGATGCGATTAAGGCAGACCCAAACTACGCCCAGGCATATGCAGGCCTGGCCGATTCTTACAACCAGCTTGGTACGACGATGATTGGTGGATTGCCACCTTTAGAGGCGAGGCGAACTGCAGAAAGTGCAGCGAGGAAAGCTCTCGAAATTGATAACGAGGTAGCCGAAGCACATGCTGCGCTGGGTTGGGTGAATTACTTCAATTGGAATTGGGCCGTGGCCGAGGAAGAGTTCAAACACGCCCTCGAACTCAACCCGAACTACGCCACCGCTCACAGCCAATATGCGGTTTATCTCGTAGCCCGGGGACGCTTCGATCAAGCTCTCGCAGAAATCAATCGCGCGCAGGAGTTAGATCCGCTATCACTCACGATCAGTTCGAGCAGGGGATTCATCCTTCAGAACGCGCGTCGTTACGAAGAGGCCATAGAACAATCTACGCCGGGTCATTGCATTGATCCCAACCACTACCAGGCAAATTGGTTTCTGGCGATTGCCTTCATTGCTAATCAGCAATTTGATGAAGCCATCGCTGCATCGGAAAAGGCGGTTGCGGTGCATCTGGACGCGCGCCCCTGCGCTGGGGGTGCTCGGGCTCGCCTATGGCTTTGCGGGGCGGAAAGGCGAAGCTAATAAAATACTCAGTGAATTACTGAGGCTGCAGAAACAGCGCTATGTCACGCCAATGGCTCTCACTTACTCTCTACATAGGCCTAGGGAAAAAGGATGAAGCGCTTGCGTGGCTTGAGAAAGCGTATGAGGAGCGCTCTAACCACCTTGCTTTCTCGAAGGTGTCACCAACATTCGATCCACTTCGATCTGATCCGCGCTTTGCTGACCTCTTACGCCGAATTGAGGTTGAATTCAGAACCGCGACGGCCATCGACACTGTTACGGCTCCTACTCGGGCTGGACGCACCAAACATAGGCGGTCTCTCCTTGACCACGCCTCTATTTGGCTGTCGGATTTTACGAGGATTGCTGAAGATATGTAGTGAAAATCCGAACCGCTCTTTTAATGCCGGATTCAGAGCGGTTCGGCATCACTACTAATGATCATTGCCGGCCGGGCGGTTCGGTCAAGACAAGCGTGCCAAACAGCCCGTGCCCTTCGTCATCCGGGCCGGCCGTAAAGAAGAGTGTCGAAGTCAGCCCGTTGGCGCTACTTGAATTTGTTCCATGCCCGAACTGGAGCGCCCAAAGGCCATCGATCTTAATTGGCTTTCCTGCCGCTGAATGGAGCAGGCCCACTGCTTCGAACTGACCAGTCGAGGTGAGCGTCGTCGGATCAAAGGCGTGAATCCGACCGTCGCCGAAATTGCCCACGAGCAGATCACCGCTGAACCTGCCAAAGTCTTCCGGAGCCAGTGCCAGACCCCAGGGCGAATTGAGTTCACCCGCAGACGCAACGCGCCCAATCAAATTGCCGGACAGGTCGTAGGCATCGACGAAGCCGTTCCCCGGTCCCGGCACGTCGTCCTCGGCATCTTCGTCCTGAAGTGCGTAGGTTACGTAAAGAGTGCCGCCGATGTTTTGAATTCCGAACGGTGCAAAGCCGGCAGGAAGATTCGGATCGGTGAAGTTTCCGCTAACGTGATCAGGTGAAACGAGGTGTCGAACACATCGATTTTGCCGTTATGGAAATCGGTCGCATATAACTGCGTTCCAGCGGTACGACTGTCAATGGCCAGACCTTTGTAGATAGCACCGTGGGCCGGCGCATTGGCATTTGGAACAACCGTAATTATGGGGTTTCCTCTGAAGGCTGAGATCGTGCCGTCCTCACTCGAAAAAGATAAATCGTGCCGCACTTGTACCAACACCATTGTTGATTACAAAGCCAGGGCCGCCGTTAAAAACTAATCCAGTCGGGTTGCCTTGCGCGCCACCTGCTCCGGGAACCGTGAAGGTCGTGATACTTCCAGTGCTGACGTTGTAAAGGGTTGTCTTACCTGTGCCATTGTCCGAAAACCACCATGGCGTCGTGGGACCAGCGTCCAGCCCCCACGCGTTGACCACGTTGGAGTCTGTGTGGTCGGCTACCCCGGCAACATCAGATATGAGGTTGTGCTGGGCATAGAATTGTGAGGGTCCAGGAGCGTTAATTCTGGCTTTGACTGTCACTTCAGAAGAAGCCGTCGCGCTTGATTCCCGATTGGCGCAAACGAAAGCAGTGAGGACAAGTGATAGAGTGGCGACGACGACGATGAACTTCGATCTATGGCTCATTTCGGCTCTCCTTTCGAGCTATCTTTCAATTGACAAAAGTAGGCGTCGAGGTGCCTGGGGAGACATCTTCGTCAGCGGCACCTCAAGTGCGGACGGCAAAATCGTACGCTCCTGAGGCTCACTTAAAATTTAAAAGGGGATACGCGCCAACCTATGCCCCTTCCCCTGGTTTGTCAAGCGCAAATAAACTCTGTGAAGACAGATGGTTTTAGGGGTGGTAAGGAGCTGGTTCAGATGTTTTCGAGAGGTGCAACTGTTTCCCAAGTGATGAGTAATTGGAAACATATCAAACTCGATCAGAGAGTCCCACCCAAGACCAACGTTCTGACCCCAATGACAGTTCTTTGAGGATTCATCTTCGACGCATCTTGCCATTAGGAATTCAATTGACAACCTCCTCATTTCACTATTAGGGTGGCCCTTGATCAAATGGCTTCAGTCTGAGAAATGATCAGCAAACACACAACGATAAAAGCTTCGCGGCGCCTGGCAATGCTGCTGGTTGTGGTCATAGCGCTCGGTTGCCCAGGTCAACTCGACGCCGGCTCTGCCAAAGACCATTCAATAGACCGGGCCACCGAGGGCCAGGAGTTTGCAGTCGCTTTCGATAAATATGTGCATGACGACGCAATAGTGGGCGCCGCGTACGTGTTGGTGAAAGATGGGCGGGCGAGGGAATGGCATTCAATCGGTATGGCTGACCGCGAAGCGAATCAACCAGTCGACCAAAACACTATCTTTCATTGGGGCTCGATCACCAAGACACTTACCGCCGTAGCCGTGATGCAACTCCGTGATCGCCGCCGGATTTCCCTCGACGACTCAATCACGAAATATGTGCCGGAGCTGAATCGCATTCACAGCGACTATGGGCCGATCTCACAAGTTACTTTGAAGCAACTCTTGTCGCACAGTGCGGGCTTCGGGGCCCAACCTGGCCTTACCGCGACGACGACAAGCCCTGGCAACCGTTTGAACCGACCGAGTGGGCGCAGCTCGTCGCGATGATGCCTTACCAGGAATTGGCCTTCAAACCCGGTAGCAAATTCAGCTATTCGAATCCGGCATTCATTTACCTGGCGCGCGTGATCGAGAAGGTGTCAGGGCTGTCATATCAAACCTATATTGAGCGAAACATTCTCACGCCACTGGGTATGACGCATACCTACTTCAACCTGACGCCGTCTTCTTTAGCGAAGGATCGGCTCGAACAACTACTCGGTCTTTGTCGATGTCAGCGGGAAGGAAACTATCAAAGCAAATGGACGCGAGTTTGATACCGGGATAACTACTCCGAACGGCGGGCTCAATGCTCCGATCGGCGATCTGGTGCGCTGGGTAGCATTCCTGACTGGAAAGAATTCGCCGGCTACGCGTCCGATTCTGTCACGCGCCACGTTGGAGGAGATGTGGCGTCCCGTAGTGGCAATGAATGCATCTTCGGACCGGCCGGAATCTATGGGCCTTTCGTTTTTCCTTGATCCACGGCCTGTGTCGTCAGGCCCGATCACTTTCATCGGCCACACCGGGAGTCAGGCTGGTTTCCGTGCCTTCTTTGCATTTAACCCACTGACTGGAACCGCCATCATCGCGGCCTTCAATACCTCACACGAGTCCGGCCATAACGATGCTGAGACTAACGCGGCGCGCAGGTCGCAGGACGGATTCAACGCCCTGCGCGAGCAATCATTCTTGTTGCTTCACTGAATAGTCTGCTCACCCGATTTTCCCCATGACAAGCAACATTGCTGACTGAGAATCGCAGAATTGCAGCCTGACCCCAATGCCCCAATAACTCAGGGAAAGGATAGCGAAAGAGATGACCGGAAACGATTTCGGAATTGATCAAAAGAAATGGCGCGGATGTTAATTAATTGAAGAGCATTTGCCGAGGTGACGTTTTGGCTAAGATCATAGAAGGCGCGGGCTCAGGCTGCCGATTCGTGCGATTTACCTTGGTTGCCCAATGAAAAGTTTCGCGAAATGTTTCAGCGCTCAATAGGTTGGACAATCACCAAAGGGGACTTCGCAATTGACGAGGTTTCAAGTGACACACCGTCCCGCAGCGACACGCAAATCAGGCACGGCATGCACAGTATGCAGTGCATGCACGTGCATTATTCTTCAGCGATTTTGTAAGTGTTGAAAATAAAGGATCGAAAATTCAGATTCCCAAGCTGAAAGTTGCGAGTTCGAGCCTCGTCGCCCGCTCCAGTTTTCAGGCCACCTTCTATTTTCGCTCTTACTGATGAACGGCTTAACGAACCCAGGACAGTTCGCGTTGACTAAGGGATTGAGCCGAGTTGCGAAATGGCGCGATGGCGGTCTCACGAAGAAAGTGCTTTGGCTCACTTCTTGAGGTGACGAACGTAGGTGACGAGTGAGTTGATTTCTTCTTCAGACAGTTTCTTGCCCCAGGCCGGCATATGTCCGCGGCCATTGGTGATTGAATTGAATAGACGCTCGTCACTGACGCGTCGTCTGCCACTCAGAATCAGTTAGATTCCTCGCGTGACTGAATTTCGCCTTAAAGGTTTTTGAGCTTCCATCTTTACCGTGACAGGTAGCACAGTTCTTCGCAAATAGAGCACCGGCGTCAGGCTCGTTTGGCGAACCACTTGGCAAGGGCGAGGCCATTAAGCTGAGCCGCGACCGCGAGCAGCAAAGCCCCTGCTGTCGGTCCGATTAAAAGCCACCCTTCTATGATCTTCCTCATGATGCACAGGTCGAATCTAGTACCGCCGGCGAGTTGTTCTTCGACGTATAAGTCACTTGGGTCAAGCCTGAACGCTGCGCCGTTGGTCTGCCGGCACGTCCTTGATTGACCGGCGCAGGCGCAGTGGTCCGGCCTGACTGCGGAAAAACTGTCGACCGAGCCGTCAGTGCCCATACTGATTGGCGTTGAAAGTAAGCGCACTTCAAGTGTCATTATCGCGAAGACCGCGCAACTAAACCTTACCGTGCGCTTACCTCCGAGGCCGGTTAGCCCCCGCTTACTGACCTCAATTCAACCCCCTTGTTCCCTTTCGCTGTATACCGAATAAGCCGCTAAAATATTCCCCGGCGCCTGCGTTTTAGACATTGAGAAGCGGTCGTCCTCGTTTGAGAACCGAGTGTTTGGAAAGGTACAGATCGACGGCATCTGGAAATGTCACAGGCCCGCACCCCAAGACTCGCGGTAGTTAGTTTTTCCCCGATTGACAACGCTTGGGGTTGCTGGCGCGTCGTCCAAAGCGAGACATCGGTAAGGCGGAAATACACTTCGCATCTGGTCCGCGCGTTTACTTCATTTAACCTGCGCTGTCTCGAGTAATCTTCTCTTGATGATCAATCGCCTTCTCATGATTAACTGCTCCGATCCGCTTTCTTTCTCTCATAACAACCCGTTGCTTTGGCCAGAGAGGTACTATCGTTCATGCCATTTGCGGCCGAGTTCCATGGGATAGTGAAGCCCGCGAATTTCGATAGGCCTGCTGGCGTGGCATTCGCTTGGTCAGCAAGCCCCGGAGCTTCATGCGAGCTTTGTGCAATTGCGATTTCGAAGTGCCGACTGCGCATCCGAGCATCTGGCCAATCTGTTCATGCTCATACCCTTCGACATCGTGCAGGATGAACACCGTGCGATAGCCCCTCGGCAACTGCCTGATAGCCTCTCCCAGGGAAATGCGATCAATCACCGACATCTTGCCCGGGTTCTCCGTTCCGCTCGCGATTCGAACCGGAGTCGTGCCGTCTTCCGTTGTTTGCTCCGTCTGTACGGAGGGCTTGGCAGTGCATTAGCACCTGGTTCACCGTCAGCCGATGGAGCCACGTAGAAAACGATGACTCACCGCGAAAGGTATCGATCTTGCGAAAGAGCTGGATAAAAACGTCCTGGGCCAGATCTTCAGCCTGGGACACGTTCCTGGTCATCCGCAGGCAAAGACAGTAAACCCGGCGGTGATAGCGGCGATAGATCTTTCGAAAGCCTCGTGTGTCGCCCGCGGCGGCGAAGTTTTGTATCAGGATCTACCGTCGTCATCTCTTTTCACTCGCCTTGGTCTGATCACGCGACATCCGAGTCAACGATGAACCGAAGCATGCGACGCTACCGAATGCGACGGCCCGTTGATTGGTAAAGTCAATGCATTCCGCCCGCGACAGTCACCGTCTCAACCTCTCCTGCTTTCCTGGCCATCTCGCCAGCCGCCGAATTGGCTGCCAGATTGCGCTCAATTTCACGCTCGCTGGGCGACTTGGCCTTCTGCTTTACATACCGCCTGATCCATCCATTTATTCCCTTCGAATCAAGTCTGAAGACCTGCAATCACTCTACTGCGGAGATCACTTGAAGGTTTTGGCGACATATTCCCTGATGGCGGCCAGAGTCGTTGGTGATTCCCACAATTCTTGCACTCGCCATGTCGAACTCTCGACCAGGAGATTAAAGCGGTTCGGCCCCATACGGACCTGAACCTCGCCGGAAATTGTGCGCGGCAGGCCTCGCCAACGATGGCCTCCACGCCCAATTCCCTGGACTTGCCGGTGTGACAACCATTTTCACGACTATGGCGCGCAAAACGCTTTGACTTCGTTCTGTAATGCTCTTCACGCTTGCGAACTTGAGGGTCGCAGAGGCTTCCCGCAAAGCTCCCGAACTGATCGGCCATCGCAGCGACAGTTTCCCCGTGACAGTTAGATTGCCCGGGCGTTCCGGCTTCGGGAATAGTTTCACCGGCCAGGGCGAACGTCATATTGAAAGTGGGCGGTGTTGCTCCCCGATGATGTCCGTGCCGATTCGCGACCAATCTGGCGCCAGTTGCGAATTGCGAATCCAGGCTTGCAAGTCGCCCGCGAAAAGAGGGGCGCGGTCGGTCTCGGCGCCGACAGGTACAGAAAGTCACCCCGGTTACCAGAACCTCAGGGCGAAAGAAATAGTGACCCGCCGGCAGAATGATCGGTTTGATGAAATTAATTTTGATCTCGACCTCCTGGCCAGTCCTTGCTCCTTCACCGAGGGTAGTTTGGTTCGGCTTCTTATTGATGCCGTCGATCACGCTGTTCGCGACCGTGAAGTTCTGGTTCAGAAGCGAGGTGGCAAAATCCAGGGTTCCCAGGTCTGAATCCCGTGTGGCGAAACCGATTTCAACATCCCCGGGCGAATTGACTCGAGAGATCACATTCCCTGAAGGGGGATTGACCGAATCCAGGGGAAAACGTGATACAACCTCGACCTCGACCTGCCCGATATTTGCCGGTGGTGCTCCCGGGATCAGCCCGGTAATCGTCGCCTGATTGATGACTGTGGTTTCCGATAAGATGAAGTCATCAGCTGTCTCGGTCTCGAACTTCCCGAGGCTGCCCCGCCGTGATAGCGCTCCCAGCCGGCCATCAGGGCTACCGGTGCTAAAGGGAAAATCCACTCGCCCATATGGGTGTTGCGGACAACACTCCAACAAGGACGATTGTGGTCAACGAAAACAAAGAGTTCTTGAACTTAATCATTTTTCCATCCTTTTCTTTCAATAAACTTCCTGCCTGTTGGCAGGCTTGATGAAATTGCAGATCCTAAAATCATCCTTTCAATCAAGCGAAAACCAGCGATAGTCCCGGCAACTTGGGGAAAGTCATAAACTTGTCGTAAACGTGCGGTTACTCTTGAACTTGTAACCAGCGTGCGAAATCGAAGCGCCGCTGTTGGTTTCCGGGTTAATGGCGTTGTTAGCCGCCCTCTTAGTCTCGGCGTTCTCCTCTGATACCGAAACTCGGCGCGATTTATTCCCTAATAAGACTGTGGAGAGATTCACGAGTAATGAGGCTTGGGCCTGAAGCCTTCGCAGTGCTTTAACGATCTTGTTCGGCGTCCGATCCGCTCGTTACGAAAGAGGAACTTCTCAACAATGTCTGGCCCGACGTCCTGTCGGTGACGCCGTTTTCAAAGTCAACATTCGTCAGCGAACGGGACTGATCCAGGCGTTATCAATCGCGAGTTGTCTTCTAACCTGACAAGCTCGAATCGCCTTGTGCTGCTCCATACCGCGAGAGCGCACAAAAACTTCCAGGAATGAGTGAGATTTAGTGCCGGGAATAAATTGGTTAGGGAACGGTTCTTGTCTCGAATGATGAAGGCGGGTTTGGATCGATTGCGGTGCTCAACCGTAACATTGGTCAGAGCCTGCAAAGTGTAGAAGCCAACGTTAACTTCCAGCGCCTCGCCGGCCTTTCCGCAGCCGTGCATTGGGTAATGTACTCATGCCTTGACTTCGTGTCCTGCGTGAAACAAGATCCGTTCGCACCTAGAGCTTGGTTGTGCCTGTTTAGGTTCCGCGCCTTGTTCGCGAGTGAGCCTTTAAGCGGCGTAAATCGGGCCCGAAGGCGTTATGGTCATTCATTGTACTTGGACTGTCGCCGCAGGACTCTGTCCTGGCGTCGTTAGTTGCTGCTCGTTTTGGCTGAGCGAGTCTGCCCTCAGTCTGTCGAGCAGTTGCGGGAAAAACATGCCGTTGGCTGGGCCACCCAGGGAAAACCGCAAAGTCACTCTCTTTCAGAGAACGCCACGGAGCGCAAGCGAACGGAGGAGGCCCTCCGAAAGAGTGAGGAGCGGTGGCGATCTGTCTTTGAGAATTCGGCCATTGGCGTTGCGCTCACCGATCTGAATGGCCGCTTCCTGGCCACAAATCCCACTTACCAAAAGATGCTGGGTTATACGGAGGAGGAATTCCAAACGGTTTCCTTTCTCGAGATTACTCATGAGGATTACCGCGAGGCTAACTGGGCTCTGGTTACGGAACTGCTGGAAGGAAAACGAGAGCAGTTTCAAATCGAGAAGCAGTACCGACGTAAGGATGGCAGTCCTATCTGGGTAAGGAACAATGTCTCTCTGGTTCCGGGCACCGAGAGCATGCCGCGATTTATCATGGCACTCTCGGAGGACATCACTGAACGGAAACAGGCAGAAGAAGACCTCCAAAAAGCGAGGAGCGAGTCCGTCTTATTCTCGATTCCGCCGCCGAAGGAATCTTTGGGTGCGATCCTAGTGGCACGTGTCTCTTCTGCAATCACGCAGCGGTTCAACTTGCTGGGTTATTACGAACCGGGCGAATTGCTGGGCAAGAACATGCATGCGCTCGAACACCACACTCGCAAAGACGGGACTCCGTTTCCGATCGACGAGTGTCCCATTTATGTAGGCTTTCATGAAAACCGGGGCGTGCACATTGAAGATGACATTTTTGGAGAAAGGACGGCACCAGTTTCCCGGTTGAGTATTGGTCCCATCCCATGCTTAGCGCAGGCAAAACCGTCGGCGCCGTTATCACCTTCTCTCGACATTACTGAGCGAAGAAAAGCGGAAGAGGCACTGCGGAAGAACGAGCAAAGGAAAATGCAGCCTTCTCGACATCAACAACGCCATCATCAACAACCTGACGCCTGAGGCTCTCTTCAGGTCCGGCCTATGAAGCTATTCGTCGCGTCGTTCCTTTGATCGGGCTGCTTTCCTTCTCTACCAGCCGGAAACGCAGGACCCTGAAGCTGGATGCTATGGACAGCGACGCCGAGTCAGACTTCTTCCGCCTCGGAAAGGAATATGATCTTGAAGAGGCGAGCGTTTCAGCCTGGGCGCTTGAACATCAACAAGCCGTCGCGCGTGGCGATCTCGAGACGGGAACAGCAATCCCCGGGCGACCAGTCGACTTGTGGCTGAAGGCATTCAGTCCTATTGCGTTGTACCGCTGGTGGTGATGGGCAACAGCATCGGTACATTTACGGTTTGGAGCGAGGCAAAAAATCGATACTCCGAGGCCGATGCAGAGCTGCTGCAGGAGGTCGCGAATCAGGTCGCGCTGGCGATCGCAAACATGAAATCGTTTGAAGAGATTGCGGCGCTGAAGGGCAAGACTCGAGAAAGAGAACTTCTACCTTCAAGAGGAGATCCGCACTGAGCACAACTTCGAAGAGATCGTGGGCAGTAGCCCAGCTCTTCTAGAGCTTCTGCGACGGGTCGACCAGGTCGCCCCCACGGACTCCAGCGTGCTCATCTATGGAGAGACCGGGACCGGAAAGGAGCTGATCGCGCGGGCCATTCACGACCGGAGCGCGCGTAAGAATCGTCCACTGGTAAAGGTCAACTGTAGCGCCATCTCCGCGGGTTTGGTAGAGAGCGAATTGTTCGGGCATGTGAAGGGTGCTTTTACCGGCGCCTTTGAGCGGCGCATCGGCCGCTTCGAACTCGCGGATGGCGGGACACTCTTCCTTGACGAAGTGGGGGAATTGCCCTTTGGAGACCCAGGTTAAGTTGCTGCGGGTTCTGCAGGAACGTGAGTTCGAGCCGGTCGGCAGCAACCGTTCGGTGCGCGTTGACGTGCGGATCATCGCCGCGACAAATCGAAATCTTGAGGAGTCAATTAGCGCCGGCAGCTTCCGCTCGGATCTCTACTATCGATTGAACGTCTTCCCGCTTGCAGTGCCCCGTTGCGCGAGCGTTCGTTCCGATATTCCTCAACTTGCCATGTTCTTCCTTTCTCGATACTCGCGGGCTCTCGGCAAAAGGATCGAGGGGATCTCAGCGGCGGCCACGGAAAGGCTCGAAGAGCTACTTCTGGCCAGGCAACGTTCGAGAGTTGCAAAATGTCATCGAGCGGGCGCTGATTCTTTCTCGCGGCCCAACACTCGACTTGGAAAACGATCCAATCAGCCTCTCAGCCTGCGCAGTTCTTCCCGATCGAGGCAGAAGTAGCTGAGCTCGGTTCAGTCAACCGAGCCATCTCCGCTTAAGACCCTGGAGGAGGTTGAACGGACGCACATCTTAGCTGTGTTACAGCAAACTCGCGGGGTGATCGAGGGCTCGAAAGGCGCCGCGAAGACCCTTGGTATGCATCCCAACACGCTGCGACACCGGATGGAAAAGTTGGGAATCAAACGCGCTGCCTACCGCATTTCGTAGTTCCACCAAAGTCCAGTCTCGCTTACTACTAGATATCGTGGGTCACCAAATTCGCGGCCGCGCTTCATTGGATCTCACCGGCCGTTTTCTCCGCAAGTTCTCAACATTTCTGATAATCAAAGAAAGTTAGTCTCACTGACTTGTTTTGCGGCACGCAACCTGCAGCAGTGCGAAAGACGAACATTTCCAAGAGAGAGACAGTGATGAATGCTGAGGATCACGAGGGTTGCGTCGTTGAGCCAGGAAGTCAGCCTACGACTGGATGGCCGCGTTACGGGTCCGTGGGTTGAGTTACTGCGCACGTCGGCTGAGTCGGTGGTGGAAGTAGGCATGCGGCTGACTCTTGATTTAGAGAACATCTGCTATGTCGACTGCGAAGGAGTGGGGCTTATAAAGAATCTGATCAATCGCGGAACACTGGTGAAAAATGTTCCGCTTTTTGTGGCCGAGCAAATCAGGAATTGCGAGGGCGAACGAAGGCGATTGAGTTGAAAAGGGGCAAAGCAAAATGCGGCGCAGGCTTTTGATAAAGAGAAGGTTTCCGGTACCGGGATTGACAAGGCAAAGAGCGGTTGCCGGGACTAGAGGCGACAAAAAGACTCGGTGCAAAGGCAGTGTGCTGTGCCTGAAGAGCAGTGGGGAAGCGTAATGGAAGACGTCATTCATAATTTTGAACAAAATGCGCTACCACACCTGGGAGCGGCTTACAATCTGGCCCGCTGGTTGACACGCAACGACACGGATGCTGAAGATGTTGTACAGGAAGCTTACCTGCGGGCGCTCAGGCACTTCAAAAGCTTTCATGGTGGTGACTGCCGGCCGTGGCTGCTCGCCATAGTTCGGAACACCTGTTACACGTGGCTGCAGCTGAATCGGGCACCTGAATTACAAATCGCTTTCGACGAAGAAATATATGCCCCGGGGAGAGCCATCTGAGCCCCGAGACCCTGCTGTTAAGAGAAGCAGACGGCGAATTGCTGAGACAAGCGCTGGAAGAGTTGTCGCCTGAGTTTCGCGAGATAATCGTGTTGCGAGAATTGGAGGAATTGTCCTACAAACAGATTGCCGACGTAGCGGATATTCCGTTGGGCACAGTGATGTCACGCCTGGCGCGTGCCCGCAAGCGTCTTGAGGGAATCCTGAAAGGTCAGGGAAGCAAAGAGACTGCCGAGGAGCTGATGGTGAAAGCTTCCTAATCGCAATAACTATTCTTGCCGTATGAGACGGGCAAACTCGTGTAATTCTACGCTGTTCAGATCGGAGATGGCCCAATAGTTCATGCCCGAGCTCGTCCAATGGATCAGGTTGTATCCCTGATGTTGGGTCGTAACTTCGGCTCGTCGAGCCTGCTTGTCCAGAAGGCCAGACGTACAGATTGATATAATGCAAGCGGCGTTGATAAATGAGTGCCGCCACACTTCTGCCGTTCAAGTATTCCAGGCGCCCGCCGTAGAGATGAAAATCCTGATCTGGCAAAGTCTTTAACCGGACGGAGCAAAATCCACCTTGCCGTCAAACCAGGGCTTCACGGTGTGCTGATCTGAAGAGAGCACATCGATGAGATGACCCGGCAGTCTGTAATGAGCGCACGTGATCGGTAGACGATCTCCCGAGCCAGAAGCTCATCACCACCAGGAGACAGTGGACCAGGGCACAAAGTCTCCAGACGGCCAGGGCAATCAAAAGCATCAAAGCCAGCGAAGCCCCAATGGCTCAGCCAGCCCCAACCGAACGCGCGCGGACGCATTTCGGACTTTGCCTCCTTTCGCAGTGACGACTGAATGCGCTTCTTCAATCTGTCTGGCGCACTGTGATAAAGCGAATCGACCCTTCAGAGATGAACGCAGCGTTGTTTGGTTGCGATAAGACGCGCGCGCAGAGTTCGGCATTCATGCCATGTGCTGCTCGACCTCCAGACTTCGGGCCAGATCCAGCTCGCCATCTAGATAGCCGTGAATCAATTCCTGTGTTCTTTGACAGCTCAACGTTGAAACCTCCGCGTGCATGTGACTTGTAAGAGCTAGCTGCAACCGTTTGCGACCCCGCGCCAGACGAGACATGACGGTGCCTAGCGGCAAATCGGTAATGATGGCGATCTGTCTCTGTAAGACATTTCTTCCAACTCGCGCAATACCAGCACCTCGCGAAATTCTATCGGCAATTCTTCACAGCGCTCGTCTGACCATCTAGCGTGTCCGCACTTTGCAACAGGAGCGCCTCGGGATTCAAATCTGTACTCTCAATCTCGTCCGTGTTCATCATCGAGAGGAATACACCAATTCCGGCGAGCGGTTATGCTGCATCCACGTGTAGCAGGTATTGCGCACAATCGCCAGTAGCCATGAGCGCCCGTCCGCGCCATGGAAACCGCCGAAGAACTTTGAATGCCCGCAGGTAGGCCTCCTGCACCACGTCCTCCGCATCGGTGTCATTACGTGTCAGCCAGTGCGCCAGGTTATAGGCGGCGTCCAGGTGCGGTAAGACTGCTTCCTCAAAACTGGCGAGTTTGTTTTGCTTTTGCAATCGCTCTTCCTGTTTGTACCGCACTGAGCCATCAACCATTAAGACCGATCTCTCGCCACTTTTATTCCCGCTTTAGCCGATCTTTTCTCCGGGAATAGTGATCGCGGAAGGGCGGTATAAAAGACTGAAGGCGTCAGAGTGACTGAGCGAGAAATGTAAAGCGCATTTCCGAGATCAGTTTCAGTCCACGGTGACTAATACACCTTCGAGATCGCAGCGGAAAAGTGAGATTAGTTACAACGAAAATTAAGGAGCAGTCGAGGCCTTTGGAGGGGTCGCAAGCGACAAAAGGAGATATCATGAAGCAGATTATCATCCGCATGTTTGTTGCTGCTACTATGTGTGCGGTGACGAGTCTTATCCGATTTACCAGCCTCGCAGTCATTCCCAACGTCTTCCAGGTACACGCCGAATCCATTTGGATCCTGAGACTGATCCTGGCTTCTGTCCTTTCTCCTCTCTTATATGGCTTTCTCGATAAGCACACAGCACGCTGGGCTATGCGAGCAAGGCATAAATCCCATCCTGGAGGCAATCGGTCAATTCTCTAGTTTTCCCCGGTTGCGTCAACCGCAAATAGTAATCGGACCGAGATACGCGAGGCGCCGCACCTGAGAGCGAGCGCCTGAGATGTTCGCGCGCTCCATAGATCGCAAGAGACCGAGCTCGATGGCCTTTGATTGCCGCCGTGCGCTGGCGTTGGCCTCTCTTCTCAAACAAACCACAAGCAAGAAGTACGTGTGAGTCTTCTTCTGCTTCCCGCTTAATTGAAGACCGCGGGAATATTTCCGAAGCCAGGTCGGTATCGTTACATGACGGACATTTTGAGTCACAAGCTGTGCTTTGTCAGGAGGATACAGATGAGCGAAATGGACAGGCGTGGGTTCATAAAACTCGCTGGTTTGGGTGGCGGGATCGTATTTGCTTCGAGTCTGGGTCTTAACACCCTTGGCTCAGTTTTGGATTATGCAAACGGCCATGCAGGCAAAAAGGTTGAAAAGGACTTCTACTTTGTCCAACTCTCGGATACGCACTGGGGTTTCTCGGGACCGAAGGTGAATCCGGATGCTGAAGGCACGCTTAAGAAAGCGGTACAGGTTGTCAATAGCCTCGAAGAGCAGCCGGATTTCATAGTGTTTACTGGCGACCTGACGCACACCACCGACGACGTCCAGGTCCGCAAAGATCAGAATGGCGCAGTTCAAAGACATCGTCGGACAACTAAAGGTTCCCACTGTTCATTTCATGGCCGGCGAGCACGACGCTTCGCTCGATCGTGGTGATGCGTATCAGCAGTTCTTCGGCAAACTCAATTACACATTCGATCACAAGGGCGTGCATTTCATAGTGCTCGATAACGTCTCCGATCCCGGAGCCATCGTAGGCGAATCACAACTTAACTGGCTCAAAGCCGATTTGAAGCAACAGAAGCCAGATGCGCGCATCGTGGTGCTGACACACCGGCCACTGTTCGATCTCTATCCCGACTGGGATTGGGCTACCAGGGATGGCGCCGCGGTGATTGATGCGCTAATGCCGCACAAGAATGTGACGGTCTTCTACGGGCACATTCATCAGGAGCACCACCAAATGACCGGCCACATAGCGCACCATTCGGCGAAGTCACTGATGTTTCCTTTACCGGCTCCCGGCTCGGTGCCCAAGAAAGCGCCAATACCGTGGGACGCGAGCGCGCCCTATAAGGGCCTCGGTCTGAGAAATATCGAAGCTGAGGTAAAGCAAGCCAGGTACGGCATAACGGAACTTAATCTTAATGGAGGATAATTTGATGTATCGGAAGAGACGAGTCTTAGTCGCAAGCGCCCTACTCATGAGCGCAACGATCATATCGGGGTTAGCTCTCTACGTTCGCGCGAATGCGCTCCTGCCGAGAGAGAGATTCACATAACTGCGAAGAAATTCGAATTCACGCCTGACACGATCACCTTGAAGAAGGGCGAGCCAGTCGTGTTGGTGGTCTCTTCCCAGGATCGCAAGCACGGATTCAGCTTGCGCGCGTTTGGAATTCGCGCCGACGTCAACCCAGGAGAGACCGCCCGTATTCGGTTCACTCCCGACAAGACGGGCAAGTTCACTTTCTCTTGTGACGTATTCTGCGGCGAAGGTCATGAGGACATGACAGGAACGATCGTCGTTACTGAATGACTCCATAAATGATTCAGCGTCCACAAAGGTGCGAAGGACTCCGCGGGTCAGTCTTCCTGCACCGGAGGCGGAGGTGGACGTTGTCGATCTCGACGCGTGGGTTGGAGAATCTGGAGGCGGAGGTTTCTCTGCTCGCGCGTTGAATCACACGCATGAGTTGTTCACCACATTTATTGACGTTAGGACAGGCCGCGGTTGCGGCCAGACTCGAGCGAGTTGAGGAGAAAGAAGTGAGAAAAGTTTTGTTAGGCGCGGCTCTGACGTTAGTGATATTGGTGCTATCAGCTCTGGCGGTAATGCGGCTCGGGTTAATGCCAGTGAATGCGGACGGGACTCACTCAAGTCTTGAAGCGAGGGTCATGCCGGCGGTGCTTCACGCTTCGATCGTCAGGCATGCTTCTGGAGACACCAATCCTATTTCAGTCAGTGAAGAGAATCTGAAGGCCGGAGTGAGCACCTACAAAGCGATGTGCGCTCGCTGCCACAGCACACCCGGAGGCAATCCCAGTGTTTATGGGCAATCGTTCTATCCGCCGGCGCCGCAACTCCTGGGAGGCGTGTCCAATTACACCGATTCGCAACTCTTCTGGCTCATTAAGCATGGCATAAGGAATACCGGGATGCCCGCTTGGGGAGCCATGCTCTCAGACGACGAGATATGGCAGATAGTGAGCCTCCTTAAGCACTCCCAAGATCTCCCTCCATCAGTCGAAGCTGAATGGCAGCCGCCTAAGAACAGGGCCTCGCCATAGCGGGTGCTGAACTAGACGTGATCTTACAACTGGACTCGATGAAAACCTTCTTAAAGTGTAATGGTTAATAGACCGCTCGCGATACCGGTTTCGTAGGCGTACCAAAATCCGAAAGCGACACTCAAAGCGCCGGCAACAGTTTGCAATCCGTAATGAACGCTGCCCAGGCGGCGTGAGCTGAGCACAAACGGAAGCCCCACCAGAAATGACATCAGAGCATGCCGAAAATCGAGGCCGATCCCAAAGACCAGCAGGTAGAACAAGCCAAGCGTGACTGAAGGTATCTGGCGTCAAAACCAGGACTGTCAGCGCGCCCGATCCTGCAAGTCCGTGCATTGCGCCAACCAAAAGCGGTTTGAAGCCGACGCGCGAAACCGCGTGCGAGTGCTGGTCTGACTGTGCCTGGTTATCAATGCCGGAATGTTCCTTCGCACCTTCGTGAAAATGAAGATGTTCATGCGCTATACGTCCGTGAGTGTGACGATGCAGGTGTGTATCTGGCCGCCGGCGTAAAGCTCGCACCAGAGCGCTAAAGCCGAGACCAATGATCATCAAGGCCACGCCGAATTCAAGCCAACTCGATACGTACTCGGGAATAGCAATACGCAGCACGAGAACGACCACACCTACGGCAATTAGAGAGACGGTATGGCCCATGCCCCAAATGCCCCCACCACGGCCGCGCGGAAAAGGTTGCGATGCTCGCTGACGATTGTTGAGACGGCTACGATGTGATCCACTTCCGTGGCATGTTTGAGTCCAAACACTAATCCCAAACCAAGCACGGCAAACGCGCCGAGCAGAAGTTGACGCTGGACCTGCGGTGACGTTTGAACTCGCTTCGCCCCTCGGAGGCTGACCAATTGCCCAGGAGCCCGGAAAGATGAACTCCGGATTGTCCCAACGCTTCGTAACAGATCGCGGCGCCCACGCAGGCAATCACCAGAGCACTAAACGCCGGGAGCAAACGCAAGATGCGACTCTGTCCAGCAGGACGCTTAAAGAAACGACCGGCGAAAACGAAGATCAACCCGATGGCCGTTAAGGTAGCGGCCAGTCCGGCGCTGAACGCGACCACCAGCAAGAGCCCGTAGCCGACTCGATGAAGCGCGATGGCCGAAAGCATGACCACCAGCGCTGACGGACAAGGCAAGAGTCCACCGGAAATACCAAGTGCAAGAAGGCTGCGCCAGGTAACAGCGCTGCCGTCTGCTCCCGGGGGCAAATGCGAATGCTCCACCCCGCCATGCGAATGAGTAAGGGATGCGTCGCCGGCATGATCGTGAGAATGCGTGACGGAAACATGGTGCGAGTGGGTACCTTGCGCATGAGTGTGCGCGCAGCTCGGCGCGCGATGCGCAGGCGGCGGACAAAAAGCGTCAGTCCCAGGACCAGAACGATTGCGCCAGAGACAAAGCTCAGCATCGGAAAGATTCGCTCAGGTACGATGTATTGCGACGCAAACAGAGTAATCATGCCAAGCGCAAACACCCCGGCAGTATGGGTTATGGTTACCGTTAACCCCAGAAATGCCGCATGACGGGCCGTGCCTTTCGAGCCGATGAGATATGCCCCAACCACAGTCTTGCCGTGACCGGGAGAAAAAGCATGAAGCGCTCCCAATCCGGCTCGCTATGAGCAGACCCAGCAGGGCAATCAAAGGCGTCAATACCGGTACATTAATGAGTTCGGCAAAGCGGTCCCTTGACGCTTCAGCAGTTCGACCATCACGGGTGCGCAGGGCGGCTGCGCCCGCCGGAATTGATTCTGTAGTCCAGGAAAATCCGCAATGCGCTCATCAAGTGGAGCGGTTAGCATGTCTTCCGGATAGACTTTCAACTCGTCCGTAACCTGAGATCCAAAAGCCGAGCTGTTGAATATTTTCGCACTGGAACCAGTGACTACGATCTCGTGCCAGCCGATGCGCTCGGGATTATTTCTGTCTTCGAAATGAAAGCGGCGATTTGAGCCCTCATCGGTCCCGGAAATATCTCCGGCGAAGTCACATTCCACTCGTAGTGTGTACAAGCCACCCGAGCCCCGCGGCAGAGAAAGCGTCTTCGAGACAATTTGAAGAGGAATAGTTTTGCCGTTAACGGTTACGAGCAAACCAGCGGCGTAGCGCGAAGCAACGTGTTCCAAATAAACATTGAGGTCTGCCGGAGAAAGACTACCGTCGCTATTTTTTGCCATGCCCTGAGTGGCCTGAAAAGCAGGAATCTCCGCCATGTCAATGACGTAATGAAGGCGGACTCGCTGCAGGCCGGCATCTATTCGCGTGAAGTGATTAATCGTGAAATTACCGAGCGGGTGTGCCGCTGCCGGCGACGTCGTCGCGTAGCTCAAAAGCGCAACCGCGAAAAAGATTAACGACAAGCGAATAATTGTAGAAAAGAGAGCGGCAGTCATTTATTCATACCGATCGCGCATGTTTGTTGGAGGGAGTACTGTTATTGACCCGAAGCGTCTGCCTGGCCTTATCAGCCTGTAGCACGTCGAAGGTTGGGTTTATGGCAAGCGCCAGTTTGAGGTACTTCGTAGCGTTTCGATGGTCGCCCAGTCCGTCATAAATCATTCCAGCGTGGTAAAAGATTCGCGCGTCGCGGGTGCCGAGTCGCAGAGCTTCTGCGACGGATTTCTTCGCTTCATCAATTCGTTTGTTTTTGAAGAGAACCCAGGCGAGCGCATCACACGTGAAAACATCCTCTCGCACAGAACGCTCACGCTGGACGATCGCGAGTGCCTGATCAAGGTTTAGATCGGTGGTCCGCCCAAACCATCGCTAACTGTCGCGAATAAGTACCGCCTGGCGGCACTATTCTGTTCGATGAATCTCGACCAGGTCATATTGCCGCCTGGCCTCATTCAAAGCCCCGAGCTTCGCATACAGATCGCCGAGGGCGATCGCGCTATCGGGCAGCGGCGCGCGGGCCTGCGCGCGTTCGTGCAACTCGACCGCGTCAGACAGGTCTCCGGCGCGAACCCGTGCGCGAGCTTTAGCGGCGAGGGCCAATGGATACTCTGGAAAGACCAGAAGCGCTCTGTCGTATTCCATTTCGGCCTGGCTGAGTTTTCCCGAATTCATTAACTCGTCGCCAAGGTGAACTCGGCACCAGGCGGCGCCTTCGGGATCGTTTGGGCCCGCAGCCTTTACGGCTACGGTCATCGCTTCTATAGCGCCTTCCCCATCGCCATGAAGTGAACGTAAATATGAGACTCGAGCGTATGACGAACTATCAGGGCGCAGATTCACCATCTGTTGCGCGGCCTGGATTGCCGCTGGATAATCGCCGAGTTCGACCTGAGCATCAGTCAGCATCCCATAGACGTCAGTGATCGTCAGATCGAATGGTCTTGAGCCTTTGCGCCAAATCGAGGGCTTCAGCAAAGCGGTGATGGGTCAGTAGCAACTTGGCGCGCAGCTTGAGCGCGTCATAATTATCCGGCGCGACTTCAAGTGAACGACCGAGGGCGGCTTCAGCTCTGGCGTTGAATCCAAAATCATTAGTCTCGCGGGCCTTTGCATGAATGCCGACGCGAGCAGGTTATAACTTTCGGGTTGGTTCCGGATGCTGCTCGACCACTCTTCTTGAGCAGTCTGAATGCGAACATCCGCAGGAGTGGAAATCTTACTGACGATAGCAAAGTCATTCGATACGGAATTCCTTACGGGACGTGATTGATGAATGAAGGCGCCCAGCGCAAACCCCGCCGCCAACAGAACTCCGATTAACAATGCTCCCACTCTAGCCGGCTTACTTACGCTCATAAGTTTCATTAGATCTTCCTGGTTTCAGTTAATAAGAGGTTACAACGAAGAGTGCGGAGCCTCGGCGCGCGCACTCTTCGCTGAGGTTGTCCGGAGAGCGGTTATGGCAGCGGTGGCTGGTTGTCAGTATGGTGCTGATGCGGTGGACCGCTCGTGCTGTTTCCGGAATGCGGTACTCCGAGGTAGGGAATCGTGTGAGGTACGGCACGTCGTTATTTGACACACCATCACCCAGCGTATTGTTTGGCGCAACGTTAGTCGCCGGTGTAAACGGAGTACCGCCGGCAACGGCTCGCAACTCGATATCTGTTACGTCGTCAAAAACACGACGGCCATTTGGAAAACCGGCAACATCGCCGCCCAGAAGACCGAGGCGGCTGGGACTCGATGATGGCGCTATGGCGACGTTTAGTCGCATCATCTCGTGTGGTTTACCGTCCGATAGGAAAGTCGTGTAATTCGGTCCGGTCACCGCATTAACCGGAATACCGGTAGCGAAAATTGCCACCAGGTCATTGCGAGGCGCCGGCGGAATGCTTATCCCATAAACTGCTTTAAGCAATTGCGCGAGCTGCGGGTCGGCCACATATGACGCAAACTGTGCGTCATTCTCTGGCTGTGAAGCGTTGAACGTGTCCTTGAGCTTGATTGGAATAACTACTTCGTTTACCAGCGGCTCTCCGAGTCTCGATACTTGTTTGAAGGAACCCGCGTTCAGTTCACCAGCAGGACGGCGGCCAACGCCAGAGCCGAATGACCGTCGTGGTGCGCCGGCTGGACGTAGCCCAGACACCGATCACGGCATCGGCAGCCGTGGGGCCACTCGGCACCGCCCCGGTGCGCGTTAGGGCCTGGATCGGGACTTCGATGCCAATCGTGTTGACATTAAAGCCGGCAGTCGAATCGAAGCCGCCGGTTGTGCCGATGGATTTCAGCTTCAGGATATCGAATACTCCTCCGACGTCGATATAGAATCCTTCGTCTCGCTGGCCCGCGAAAACTTTGCCGCCGTTAGGCAACGGGTAGATCGCCGCCTGAGCGAGGGATTCGTAGTTAGGCGTTGATCGTTCGCCGATATTATTCGGCGGTGTTATCAGCCCGCTTGCGATCCGCCGCGCCATTCTTTCCCGTACTCTGATCGATACGCGTCACCGTATAGGTCTGCGGCTCGTTATAATCAGGATCGTCCAGCGAAGTAATCAGCGGTTCGATCCCACCTGTGCCCGCCAGCGCCTGATTCGGCGAGGCCATCCCCAAAACTATATCGGGATTCTTGACTGACGTAGTAAATCGGAACTGGTAGGTGATGTCCTCGATCCCGTCCCCGGTGTTGTCAATTTGATCTCATAGAGAACGGTGTCGTCGAACTTATAGAAGTGCGGCCCGCCTGAAGGTTCCTCGAAGGGAATCCAATTGGCCAGCAAAGTGACGAAGCCGCTGCGTCCGGCCTCGGTACTTCTAAAAGCATAAGTGTCGGTGTTATCGGCTAGTGGATCCGCTGTGATTAACGGTGCCTCGCGGTGGCTTGATGCGCGTGACTGCCGGGTGTTGCGAGTTAACGCCAGCGAGAGCACCATTGCTCCTATCGCCAGGGCGAAAACCACTTTCCTTTTCGTAAATAAATTCCTCATTTTCTATCTCCCTCATCTGTCGGTAAGCGGGCTTTCAGGCCCATTTGATTTCCAATCGATTCTCTACAAATCTGTGAATCGGATCAGACATTGGCCCATACAGTGGTGGGCCAATGTCAGTTGCCAGGGACCTCATGAGCCAAACCTTTGCCGGTACTCGCTCGAGGTAATGAATGCTTTCACCATCTCAGCGCGGACAAAGTCCCCGTTGAATTGGTTCAGCTTGTTGAGCCAGAAGTTATAGCCGGCGAAATCGAGCGTCGCTTCAGGCGGATCGTAGGGATTACGACGAAGGTATCCGAAGTATTCCATCAAAACGAACGCCCTATTCATCTCCTGCTGAGCGAGCGTTGCATTTTCCGATACTCGCCGCAGTGCGCGAGCGCGTGCTGCCGTATCGACAGCATTCGTTGCCGACCCAAACTCATTGATGGCTGTGGTACGCTCTGCGGCTGGGGGCGTAACGCCCGCATTCGCAAATAGTCGATCAACAAACTGCGCCGGAGTCAGGTTTGTCGGGTAAACCGCGGTAAAGCGGAAGCGGGTGACGAAATCTGCAAAGAAGGCCTGCTTGTTGTTCTCCAAAACCTGTTCCCATCCAGTTTGGCCGACGATCACGCCCAGCCCAATCTGCTGTGTGTCGGGTAAGAACTCATTGAAGTGATCGGCACCGGAGCGCCGGGCAAATTGCCGTAGCATGCCTTGTAGGTTCGGTAGACCAGGTAGCCGGTTTGCTGGAATTCAATCGAAAGGAAGAACGCTGCTGAAACATTGACTCCGCCGCACTTCGATGCATTGGGCATCTGAACCACAACTGGTGATCTGGTTGACCCAGAAGGCCTGGCCCGGTGCGTCAGGTTCGCGGTTCAGAAAGTCCAGATACTGCTGCCGCACGAAAAGATTTGGATCGTCGATTGGATTCGGGAATTGGGCGGCCCCAAATAGCGGTTGCCAGTCCGGCAATATCTCGTTTTCGGCCCCGCTCGAGGTATTTCCCCGGGCACTGCCATTCGCAGCCATCACAAACACATCGTTGTTGTCGAGTTGGTTTCCCTTCGAGTGTTCCGGCGGTGTAGACAAGTTTTGACGAGTCAGGAGACCAGGCAGGATATGTCTCTTCTTTAGGATCTGAAGTTAGCCGCATCTGACCGTTGCCGTCAGGGCTCATCAAAAAGATGTCAAAATTCCCAAACCGGTCGCTTGAAAATGCGATCGTTCTTCCGTTTGGCGACCACGCCGCAAATTCGTCATTCGCAGGATTGTTGGTGACGTTAATTTGATTGCTGCCGTTAGCGTTCATCACAAAAATGTCCGCGTTGCCGCTGCGATCACTGGTGAAGGCGAGTTGAGCCGAATTGGGTGCCCAGACCGGAAAAGAATCGTCGGCTCGATTGTTGGTCAGGTTGGTCTGACCGCTACCGTCAGCATTCATCGTGTAGACTTCTGTAATCGCCATCGCGGTCACTGGAAAAGGCCAGCTTTGCACCACTCGGGGACCAGGCGGGATCGTATTCATTCCCCACTGTGTTGGTTAGCCGAGTTTGGTCTCGTGCCGTCGGCATTCATGACGTATATCTCAGAATTGCCGTCCCGATTGGTGGTGAATGCGATCTTCTTGCCGTCCGGCGACCAGCTTGGGTCCAGGTCGTCCGCGCTATTGTTAGTCAATTGAATTCGGTTCTTGCCGTCCCCATCGACTAAATAGATTTCATAATTACCCGCGGCGTCGCTGGCGAAGGCGATTTTGCCGTTGACAGCGCGCTGAGATGTGTCGGGCGATTGACCTTGTGGCGATTCGTAGCTTTCAAGTTGCGCCGGCGACGCGTGCGTGGCGGAGTGGTCTGAGGTAATGCCCATCGCCATTTGGAAGATCGTTGCGGCTATCATCAGGCCGATAAGACGACTCCCTTTCCACTTTCTACTTCCCATGCTTGTTGTGCTCCTTTGTCCCTGCTTCCATGCTGCAACGTGTTCCGGACTGCCCCGAACTGCGCAGTCTGGTACGGTTCTTTAAAGACAACGAGGCGATGTCCGCGCCAAAGAATCGGAAAACATTCAAGTCTCTTCACATTTACGTAAGGCTCAACGTGATCGGATTGCACGTTTTTATTTTTTTAACTCGCGACGGTGACTCGACTGTTACGGGCAGAAGGATTCGGTGTGATAAGTTGGTAAAAACGCAGTGAAGAAGTTGGAAGCCTTGAATCGAGGCGACCCATGAGGGTCACAATAAAGCCAGGCAGAAATCTCAGCCGCGGAGAAAACTGGATGAAGTCGGCACCATCGACAGCTACTTCATGGATCCGACTAGCTTTTCAGCGCTTAAGTAAGAGATGGCTGAAGAAAGTAAATATGATTGTCGTCAGCTTATTGGGACCACGGCGCTGGCCAGCGCCGCGGCCCAATCGGGCATACTCTTCAAACACGGTAAGGAAGTTGGAGCGTATTGTCGGGGTCACGGGCAAAGACTCGATTGGGCGATTGATCGAAAAACACGCGCGGCTGGAAGCTCCAAACATAATGTTGCATAACAGGCTATGCAGGATGAATTGATCGAAGCGGCGGGTGGTCGTCACTGGGCTTGGTCTGGTCACGCCGCTCGGCAACACCGTCGAAGCGACTTGGGCGGGTTTGATGGCCGGCCGCAGTGGTGCTGGTCCGATCACGAAATTCGACACCAGCAACTTTCCGGTTCGCTTTGCCTGTGAGGTCAAAGGCCTTCGATCCGCTCAATCACATCGAAAAGAAGGAAGCGCGCAAGATGGGCGCCTTCACTCACTACGCCATTGCCGCCTCGGATGAGGCCATCGCCGATAGCGGACTTGAAGATTACTGAATGAGAACGCTGAGCGTGTTGGCACCTACATCAGCAGCGGCATCGGAGACTTCTGGGGTATAGAGCGCGAACATCAAAGCTCCTCGAGAAGGGACCGCGAGCGGTCTCGCCTTTCTTCATTGTCTCCGTCCTCGCCAATATGGCAGCCGGTCATGTCTCGATTAGAAACGGAGCCAAGGGCCCAAACTCGGCGACGGCTACGGCGTGTGCTGCTTCCGGCAATCATGCGATCGGAGATTCCTTCAAGATCATTCAACGCGACGACGCCGACGTAATGATTTGCGGTGGCGCGGAATCAACGATTACTCCAATGGCTATTGCCGGCTTTGCAGCGATGCGGGCGCTGTCCACTCGGAACGATGATCCTGCGCGTGCGTCCCGGCCCTTCGATCGTGATCGCGATGGGTTCGTCGTGGGCGAAGGCGCAGGCATCGTCATCCTCGAAGAGTTGGAACATGCGCGGCACCGCGGCGCCCGGATTTACGCGGAAGTAGCCGGCTACGCTATGAGCGCCGATGCCTATCACATCACCGCCCCGGACGAGACACAGAGCGGAGTCGTCCGGGCCATGCGGCGCGCGATTCATGATGCCGGCATAGCTACTGAGCAGATAGAGCACATCAACACACACGGCACTTCTACACCGCTTGGCGACAAGAGTGAGACTTTAGCGATCAAGAAAACGTTCGGGCCACATGCATACAAACTTGCGATCACTTCGACCAAGTCGATGACTGGCCATCTACTCGGCGCCGCCGGCGGAGTCGAGGCGGTATTCACTCTGCTTGCTATTCATCATGGGAAAGTGCCGCCGACGATTAATTATGAAAATCCCGACCGCGATTGTGATTTGGATTATGTGCCGAACCAGGCCCGAGTGATGGCGGTGAATTACGCGCTCTCAAATGGTTTCGGTTTTGGCGGGACGAACGCGGCGCTCGTATTCAAACGATTCGAGGAATGAAGGATGAGTAGAGCTCTCTAATTTGGAATTCTTCAAACAAAGGAAAGAACCCGAAATCAAGACTGGATCTATTCTCATTGCCCTGCGCATGAAAATCGAGATAAACCCGCCAGAGTAATGCTACGTATAAGAACTTTCTCAGAGCGTCTCTTTGGAGGTCGACGACTTCGATGATTAGCAGACGAGCTATCTTGAAAGGCTTTGCGATTTCCAGCCTGGGCGGATTTCGTCTGGCGGAGACATGCTTTGCCAATCTTCAGAGTAAGCAGATGCCCAACAAAGAAACCAAAATCTTCGATCCTGCCGATGGATTTGCTCCAATCACTGATGTATTCATACTGACAGATGCAACGGTGACAAAGCGCGACAACCGCTGGTGGATGTACCTGGCCGGCCGCGCGCAAAACAGAGAAAGCATCGAACTGTTCAGCGCATCCTTACCGCCAGGCGCTCCACTGTCCGCAACCGGGTGGACCCTGACATCGAATCAAAACGACAAGACGAAAATCGCCGACCTGGCTGGTCACGAAGCCAGCAAGGCCTGGGATCTCAAGGGAGGACGGCACTGTCCGTCTTACGTCAAGGGCTGGGATCCGAATCGCCGCGCAGAAGTCGAGCGGATCTACTACGCCGGCGGCGCTGCAAACGTCTGGGGTCCTTACACCATCGGTTACCTCGAATGGAATGGAACCAAATGGGTAGATCAATCCACACCAGTGTTTGTCGCCAACGAAGATTGGGAGCACGGCAGCGTTTATGAACCTAACCTGATCTATCACGACGGCAAGTGGAAGATGTGGTACGTCTCAGGTTCCAACCAGGAGGACTATTTGGTCCAGGGCTACGCCGAAAGCGTCGATGGCCGCACGAACTGGACCAAACATCAGATCGTTTTTCCGGCGGAAGAAAAGGTTTTCGATTTCTGCGTGATCAAGACAAAGCAGGGCTACGAGGCGGTCTTCTCGCGGGTGTTTCTGGGCAAGGGTGTGCCGCTTGGCCACGACTGGTCTGTGGTGGTGTCAGGCCAAATCTCCCACGGCCAAAATCTCAGATTGGAGCAAGCCGGTGCAGATCATGGGTATGTCGGACAGTGCCTGGCACCTCGGCGGACCATGGAAGCCTTCGGTCCAATATGATGAGACGGATCCGAACAGGATGTTTATTTTCTTCGACGGTCTGTATCCGAGGAAGGACCCTGCGCCCTTCCCCTACGTGTTCACGCTCGGCTGCCTGGAACTGACGCGGCCATAGCGAACACGGACGGCTTGGCTTGCCTTATATTACGAGGAGAGGAAGAAAGAACGCCTTTAGTATGAACATGGGCGCCTTCAGATAAGAGCAATACGTAACTGAACGAAGTACAAC
>ERZ1370068.1901-contig-11853_pt1 | contig 50514 bp, 92 predicted proteins | sample MGYA00561227_ERZ1370068 | MGnify/ENA primary metagenome ERZ1370068 (study PRJEB38410, sample SAMEA6850437) | metagenome | study: Metagenomic assessment of the ecological functions of the soil: analysis of the soil microbiota associated with the... | reverse complement strand
GTATACCACTTCGTTCAGTTTACGTATTGCTGTCTTTCATGCTGGTGATTCGATGGCCGTTTTGCTGAATGGTAAACTGAGATTATTAGGTGGTTAGGATAACGAGAGGAGATCGTCATGACGGAGATACCCAGAAACTCGTTTCACAAGACTAAGCGCAGGCACTGGCAGCGCTTCTCTCGCTCTTCGCGCCAGGGGCTCTTTTTCTCGTTGACGATCGCGCCGCTGGCTAATCCAGCAGTTAGCTCAACTAAAGCCGAACGACACGTTCAGCGGGGAGTCACGCTATACCACGCTGACAACGGCATCAGCGTCCATTATGTGAACTATGGCAAGGGCAGAGAGGCGTTGATTTTGATTCGTGGTCGGACGATGAATGAGTGACAACTGGCGTGATCAGGCGACGGAGTTCGCAAAGCGCAATCGTGTGATTGCGATCGATCTTCCCGGCCACGGCAAAAGCGATAAACCACAAGCTTCACCAGCAGCATGGATCTTTTCGCGCGGGCTATTGCTGCGGTCATGAGCGATGCAAAGGTCAAACGCGCTGTGTTGGTTGGTCACTAGCATGGGAACGCCAATCGCCCGGCAGTTCTATCGCAAGTATCCGGACCAAACGCTTGCGATTGTGATTGTTGACGGTCCGCTGCGGCCATTTGGCGAAAAGGCGATGATGGACGCCATGACTCGCCAGCTTTCGCGCACCAAATTACAAAGACGCCATGGGCCAAATGTTTGCCGGCATGTTTGGTCCGAGTCTCTCAGCCGATTCAAAAGAGCGAATTCAGGCCTCACGCCTAAATACGCCGCAGTACGTTTTGGTGAGCGCGTGGGAAGGGATGGTTGACCCATCAATTTGGGGAGAAGATAAAATCAATGTTCCGGTGTTGACGATTATGGCGAAGAATCCATTTTTCGGTCCCGATCTGGAGCAGCGCTATCTGAGGCATCGCGCCCAACATGGATTTCCGCATGTGGGATGGTGTGAGTCACTTCATCATGATGGAGCGGCCGAAAGAATTTAACGAAGCGGTGGTGGCGTTTCTGGATAAGAAATAAGTTGCTGAAAAAACAGAACATAGTGAACCCCTACACTCGAGTGATTGGCTGGGACCGCGGGCGTCTCGCCCGCATTCAAGATACGCTGATGTCAATTCCTGATGCTTGCGTCTTCCCTACGCGGGCGGGCGGGACGCCCGCGGTCCCGGTGAAGAGGTTGACGCTATTATCTGCAAACTCAATCAGGTGAGCGCTCCTGAATCACCTGCAGCGGCAACTGCTTATCAACCACGGGACGAGTGGGACGATTAGCAACCTCCACAGCGTCAGGTAAATGGTGCGCGTAACGTTCTCCATCTTGGCAAAGTCGATCTTGTCGACGGAGTCGCCGGGCTTGTGATAATCCTCATGCTCGCCGTCGAAAAAGAAAACAATAGGAATACCCTTGCGCGCGTAGTTGTAATGGTCGCTGCGGAAGAAGAAGCGATTGGGGTCGCCGGGATCATCATAGCGATAATCGTAAGTGAGATTCAGATATTGCTTGTTCACACTCTCAGCCAAATCACCAAGTTCCGCACTCATCATCTTCGAGCCGATCACATAAATCTCGTTTGGTCCGGAGAGATCGTGCGTTGCGCGGATTCGTGTCGCCTTCTGCTTGCTGCGACCGATCATGTCGATATTGATCTGTGTCACAATCTTAGCGAGCGGCAGCGTCGGATAGTTTGTGAAATAACGCGAACCCCAGAGCCCTTCTCTTCGCCCGCATGCCAGACAAACAGGACCGAGCGTTTGGGCCGTACACGGGCCTTGGCCAGAGCTTCCGCCATCGCCAGCAACGCCGTTGTTCCGGAACCGTCGTCGTCAGCGCCGTTGTAAATAGCGTCGCCGTTCACCGGTATGCCGATGCCTACGTGATCGTAGTGTGCACCCAGGGCGACGTACTCATTCTTGAGAACCGGATCGCTGCCCTCAAATATCCCTACGACGTTTTGCGTAGAGCGTTTGGTCTGATTTCACCTTCACGGTGATGAGAGTTTCTTATCGGCGTTCAGTGCAAACGGCTGCGGCGTAGTGCCCGCGTAAATCGACTCGAAGATAGACTGGGCGGTTTGCCGCTCATCCTGGAACAGGAGTTCTGCCACGCGCAGCGAAACAACAACCTGCGGGATTTGTGCGCCGGCCGGCAATTGAAACTTGTCTACCTTAATGAAGCCACGTTCCGTGACCCGGGTCCGATTTCGATCCCAATTTGCCAGGTACTGGAAATCGGGAACGATGCAATGATCCGGCAACGCCCTTGCTTCTGAGCATACTCGGCTGCGTTCATCCAGTCTTCGCCGCGCTTGCCGGAAAGATCGGAACTCTTAACTCCACGTCGGGTAAGCCATTGGCCGGACCAAAGATAACACGCGATCTTGCCTTTGGCGTCGATACCCTTGTAGGCATCGATGTTCTTTCGACTTGACGAGCCAGCCGTTGCCGGCAAATACGAGTTGCGTCGCCGGCAGATCGGCCGGCCGCGCCGTGGGAATGTAGTCAGTGCGCCAAGGACCAGCGATCTGATCGTTTAGCTGTACGCGTGTTTCCGCTTTGTCGACCAGGTCTCTGCTCAAGCCGATCTTCTGAAGGTAACTGCCGTCGTCGCCCGCCGGTTTGAATCCCCAACGCGACAGGTTCATCGCCAGAAATTTGGCCGTCGTATCCAGCCCGCGCGAAGGCGTGTCGCGACCTTCCATCTCATCTGAGGCGATGAATGACAGGTAGTCCTTCAGTTGCGCCGCGGTGATGTTATCGACACCTTTCTGCGAAGCTTGAGCGACGGCGCGCGGCTTTCTGAGTCTTGTCGGCCTTGCTCTGCGCGCGCGCCCGCGGCGCCAGTGGAGTAGGCATGACAAACTAAAGACGAGCACGCTCGTCAGGACAACTAGCTGCCAGTGAATCTTCGCATGTAATGCTCTCTTGCTTCGAGGGCCAGGTCTCAAGTCCCAGGTCTCAAGTTTCAAAACCAGCGACTTGAGACTTGGGACCGAGACGAGACTTAAAATCTAGACGTGCTGGACCGCGCCCACGCATGCTTCGTCAACGTTTCTTTCTGCGTCGCCGTAGAGCATGCCTGTCACGTCTTTGAAAAACAGCGGATTCTCCAGGCCGGAAAATCCTTTACCCTGACCGCGCTTCAAAACGACTACCGACTTGGCGCGATCCACTTCCAGGATCGGCATGCCGGCAATCGGGCTGCTGGGATTGTCGCGCGCGTCGGGGTTAACCACGTCGTTGGCGCCGATCACGACCGCCACGTCAGTCGTGGGAAACTCGGGATTGATCTGTTCCAGTTCGTAGAGCGACGAGTAAGGAACGTTCGCCTCGGCCAGCAGCACGTTCATGTGCCCGGGCATGCGTCCGGCCACCGGATGAATGCCGTACTTCACCGTCACGCCGCGCTTCTCGAGCGTGTCTGCCAGCTCGCGCACCGCATGTTGCGCCTGCGCGGTGGCCATGCCGTAGCCGGGCACGAACACCACCTTGTTCGCATAAGCCAACTGCACGGCGATGTCGTCTAAGCTCGACTTCGCGCATCACGCCTGTGCTGTTCACCGGGTTTTCCCGATATCGCCGCGCTGCCGAACGCGCCGAACAGCACGTTCGTCATCGAACGATTCATCGCCCGGCACATCAGGATCGAGAGGATGAATCCGAGAAACCGTCGAGCGTGCCGGCGATGATCAGCACGTTGTTCTTCAGCACGAAGCCGGTCGCCGCCGATGGCGAGTCCGGCGTAAGAATTCAGCAACGACATGACCACCGGCATGTCCAGCCGCGCCGATCGGCATCACCAGCAGCAGCCGAAAACAAACGCCAGTCCGACCATCACGAAGAACAACGGCATCGATGCCGGGCACGAAAATCAGGTAGACAAAGATTCCGATCGTCGTCGCCAGCAGCGCCATGTTGAAAATATTCTGGCCGCGGTAGGTCAGCGGCGTGCCGCGCACCAGACCCTGCAACTTCGCAAACGCCAGCAGGCTTCCGGTAGTCGTCAGCGCGCCCAGCATTACTTCAAAGCCGAGCGCGCTCATGGTGATCGTTTCGAGATGTCCACCGTGAGCGGTAGAACTCGGAGATGCCCACGAGCGCGGCGGCGAAGGCGCCGAACGCGTGCGACAGCGCGGTCCGTTGCGGCATCGCCGTCATCGGCACCCAAAGCCCATCGCTCAAACCGACCAGTCGATCCCAGCACCAGGCCGGTGATGATCCAGGTGTAGGTGACGATCTCGAAGTGCATCAGCGTGCCGATGATCGCCATCAACATGCCAAACTCCGCCAGGTGCATGCCGCGTTTGGCAGACTCCGGATGACTCAATCCCTTGAGGCCGAGGATGAAAAGGATGGAGGCCAGCAGGTAGCTTAGTTCGATGAAGTAGGTGCGCACGTTAGGTCGAGTTGTTAGGTTTTGGGTCTTTGGTCTTTGAACGTTTAGTTCTTCGTACCTGGTTTCATTCTTCGGCTTTTCGCTTTCCGCCTACTGCTTCCTGCCTTCTGCCTTCTCTCCGCCGGTTTGCGCTTAAACATTCGCAGCATGCGATCGGTAATCACGAAACCGCCGACGACGTTGGTCGTCGAACAAAACACAGCCGTAAATCCGAGAATAGTGCTGACGGTGTTGTAGTGTGCGCCCGCGGTAACAATTGAACCGACCAGTGAAATGCCCGAGATAGCATTCGTCGCGGACATCAGCGGCGTGTGCAGCAGCGGCGGCACGCGCGAAATCACCTGGTAGCCAAGAAACGCCGCGAGCGCGAAAACGTAAAGCGCGGCAATCAGATTCTCTGCTGACACATCAACCTCCTAACCCGAGCCCGTCGTTATCCAACCGATATCTTCCCGACCGCGGCCGCCACCCGGCTGTTCACCAGTTGCCTTCGTGCGTGACGCACGACGGGCCAACCACATCGTCGTTCATATCGATGTTCAATTCGCCGTCTTTGATTAACAGACTAAGAAACGCTGTGACGTTGCGGGAATAGAGTTGGCTGGCGTGCACCGGCACACTTGCCGGCAAGTTCGTTGGTGCCATGATCACTGACGCCGTTCCGCTCGACTACTTCATCAGCCTTGCTCGGCTCGACGTTGCCTCCAGTTGTTCCTGCCAGGTCGACGACTATCGCGCCGCGTTTCATTCCATCGACTGCGGCTTCATCCATCAACAGCGGCGCCCGACGCCCCGGCACCTGCGCGGTTGTGATGACGACGTCCGCGGTCTTCGCATGTCTCCGCAATCAAATCCCGCCCACGCTTCAGCGCTTCTTCCGACAACTCGACCGCGTAACCACCTGCGTCTTCAGTTTTGAGTCCGCCCAAATCCACCTCGAGAAACGTCGCGCCGAGCGATCGCACTTGTTCACCGGCGGCTGCGCGAACGTCGTAGGCTTCGACGACCGCGCCTAATCTTCGCGCCGTGGCAATCGCTTGCAAGCCCGCCACGCCGGCGCCCAACACCAGCACGCGCGCGGGCGGAACTGTGCCGGCTGCCGTCATCAGCAACGGGAACATTCTGGGAATAGTTGAGGCGGCGAGGACGACCGCTTTGTAGCCCGCCACGGTGGCCATTGATGAGAGCGCATCCATCGACTGCGCGCGCGTGATCGCGCGGTACCAATTCCATCGCAAAGGTGGTCAAGCCCTCGTTCCAGCGCGGGAGCCAATTGCGCAGGCTCATCGAGGGGACGCAGGAAACCGAGCACCACTGCGCCTTTCCGCAGGGCGGCCAAGACTTCATCGGAGGGACGATTGACGCTAACCAAAAACGTCCGTGTCGGCGAGTATGGCGGTTCGGTCTGCGGACACTTCCGCACCCGCCTCAACATATTCCGAATCTGAACGCGCCGCAGCGAGACCGGCACTGCTCTCAAGGAGCACCGAGGCTTTAAGCCCTAACAGTTTCTTCACCGAGTCAGGCATCAGCGCCACACGCGCTTCACCCGGTAGTTCCTCTTTGAGCACGGCGATCTTCATATCATTTCAACACGATGCATTTGCGTGAATTTGCTTTCATAGTAAGCAGAATTACCCGCTCAAAAAGTCACTGCTTTCGGCCTGACGGCGTTTGATCGAGGATTGAGTCCAAACAGAATGGCGCATGCACCCGGCGAGCAATGTTCAGAATAATTTTGCGATTGGGAGTATAGCATTCGGGCGATGAGTCTCAACAACGTTTCCAACTCAAAAACGGTTGCGAAAACGTTCGCTTTCAGTCGTTTGCCAAGCTTCACACTGGCCATCTATAATCAGCCGGTTGTTCCACGGCGCATTGGTGTAGTTGGTTAACACGCTGCCCTCTCAAGGCAGAGATCACGGGTTCGAGTCCCGTATGCGCTACCACTCTATTTTCAGTTTGTTACAGCCCATCATGTGACTTCACCCATTGGTTTGCCGTCATAGGAAGCAAAACATTGCCGCGAAGACCGCAAAACGCTTGGTTTTTGACACGTGAAAATTGACCAGGAAAACTGGAAGCATCCATTTGCCGTAAGAACAGACTGGAAGCAATCGCTTGCCGAAAGTGCAACTTCAGCCTTCGAGGTCTTGCCTGAATGCAAATGGGACGTAGAGGTGCATAATATTTCCCGATGCGGGTGGCGATCAAAGTCGCACCTACCATCACTTAGGCTAGTGGTGAGTTGCACTCACCAATGGATCTGGAACTGGTTCGACTCGAGCACTTAGAAGAACATAGTGGAGGTGTGGGTTCGAGACGGAAGGAACGCAGTCGTGCAGCCGGTAACCGCGAAATGAAGTAGCCATGAGAGAAGGAATCAAACAGAGTCCAGTTGTAGTGTTCGCCTTCTTATGTGTGACGACCACAGCCGTAGCTCAAAACGCGCCGCAGGACTATCCGCAGTGGCGTGGAAAGAACCGCGATGGCGCCGCTAGCGCGTTTTCTGAGCCAAAGTCATGGCCGGAGAAGCTGACGCGCGAATGGAAGGTTGAGGTTGGAGAGGGCTATGCCACGCCAATCGTCGTTGGCAAAACGGTCTACTCCTTTAGTCGCCGTGAAGGCAATGAGGTGATGCTCGCGCTAGATGCCGCAACCGGCAAGGTCGTTTGGCAGACCGCTTATCCGGCCCCGTACAAGGTTGGCCGTCCGGCGGTGGCTCATGGGCCGGGCCCAAAGGCTACCCCTGTTCTACAACGGCAAGCTGTATACGCTCGGCATCAGTGGCATCGTTTCTGCCTTTGATGCAGTGAGCGGAAAACTCGTTTGGCAGAAGCCAGCGGCAGCAGAACATCCGTTTTTCGGCACGTCCGTTTCGCCCGTTGGCGACAAAGGTTTGGTCATTGTCAACCCCGGCGATTATGGCCCTCTGACAGCGTTCGATGCTCACACGGGCGACGTCAGATGGACGGCGGGCGTCGATTCCTCATTCGCATCCCCGATCATTGTTGACCTGGACGGAGTGCGGCAGGTCGTGACGATGACTCAACAGGATGTCATGGGCGTTTCGGTGGCCGATGGCGCAATCCTCTGGCGGTATCCATGGGTTTCACAGATGACCGCCAGCGCTATAACCCCGATTGTGGACGGCAACACGATTCTCGTAGGCGGGCAAGGGATGGGTTTGAAGGCGATCAAACCGATCAAGCGCGATGGCCAGTGGGTGACCGAACTGAAGTGGGAGACTATGGCGAGTCTCAATGTTCATAGAGTAACCCGGTGCTCATTGGAGACTCATTGTTCGGATTGTCAGAGCGAGCAGGCGGACAGTTCTTCGCGCTCGACGCCAAGACGGGTAAGATGCTATGGCTGGGGCAACCAAGGGAAGCTACGAATGCGGCTGTCGTCAAGGCGGGCAATTTGATCTTTTTCTCAAGGACGATGCTGAACTGATCGTGGCGAGGAGCAGCCGGAATGGGTTCGAACCCTTCAAGCGATACACGGTGGCGGACAGCGCGACCTGGGCGCAACCGAGCATCTCAGGTAACAGAATTTTTATCAAAGATGTTACTACATTGACATTATGGACGATGAACTGAGGTGGTTTCGGCCAGTGCTCGTCAATTCATCCTGGAGGCTTGTCGAAGATAATCGCTAATAGGTTTTGGATTTTTCGGCAGTAACTGATGAGGATGGGCTAAGGATTGTGGTTGCGTGTTCCGCCGATGAGCTCACGACCGGTCACGATGGTGACGGTCTCGATTCCCAGAGCTAACCCCTATTGAGGGTGAGTTCCAGGCAAGGTTGGCGCTTCGATTACGATCACATCCATCACACGGAAGGCCCCGCCGTCTGGGACCTCGAACGAAACGTCGAGCTCGCCTTCGTTGCTGACGACTACATCAGAAACTACTTCTTTAATGCCGGCGGGCTCAACCACTCCTTTGGACTCCATGTCCCTATACGGATCCGTCAGCGACCATACGACGTCGCCACGCACCGCATTTATCTTCGCGTCATTAGGTAATGTTTTCGGGGTGAAACTTGGAAACGTTGCCACAACTTGCCGCCCGGCCGGGCTGACATGCCTTGGCCCCCGAGAAGTGTCATAGCTTCCACTGGCTCCGGATACCTGCCAGTCCTAGCGCCACAAATCCATTATCGCCACTAAAGCCGAAACGAGCCGTTGTGCACAAGGTTATCGCCACTAAAGAGACCGAGATCCTCAGCGCGACGATGCTCATATGCGCAGAGCCTCCACCGCCCCTGTCGAGGAACGCACGCGGATTCCCGCTCCTGGTCGCGTCTGTCCCTGACGAACAGTTTATCTCCAATCACCTGCACGTAAATCCCGGCCGCGACTTCTCCTCGCTGCTCAACAATATCTAAAGCCTTGCTCGTCAAGTTGCTCAATGTCCCGACGATCATCCGTCTGGAGTCCAGTTCCGGTCACCCATATTGAGAGGTTCTAGTCGGGCATCTGCGTAGTAGAGCAGGTCACCGCCGGGCTGGTATTCATATGAGAGTTGCCGGAAATATTGCCGAGGGTCAACGTAGTTCCGCGAGGCGGTTTCCGTCCGGGACGTTTCAGGGTCCAGGGTGATTTGACGTCTCTCCAACAACGCGTCATGCAGGCGGAGCGCGCTTGCGGGTTTACCGTCCACATCCCAGTAGCAATTGAAAGTAGGATCTTGATAAACCCAACCGCCCATGCCAGGTATCCAAATCTCTGCTGCTGCATGTGCGTCCCTCCCGAGGCGGCCGTCGCGGGCCATCATATCCATCCCGACCGTTCGAGCTTTCAGTCCCATCAGCTTCGCATGAGCGCAACGTAGATTTGAGCCAAATTGCCGCACAAACCCGGAAGCCCGTGACGCATCTCCTCATAGGCCTGGCGCGGATCTCGCGTGGCCAATCCGGGCGCACCCTCTATGACGACTTACGCTTGTCAGCCACTGGCGGATACGGCTGGCACGTTCCCAATCCGAGATGCCGACGGTATTCGCCCCGCTAGTTCGCGGCGAAGAAGCTCGCATCCTCCGAGACTGAGGCGAGGCCGAGGAGCAAACGTCCACTGATCCTTTCAGGACTACCGGTGACGGTGGTTCCCTCGCGCTCGATAACCAAACGCGCAGCGAGTAACTCCGGATCAGATCTCGTATCGAGGATTGTGATTATGAGTCTGGCCTGGCGGCAAAGTAACGCTGTAATCAGTTGATGTGAGGTGGTGACGCTGCCTGAATCCGCCCATACTTCCTGAGCAAAGGCGAAATCCATATCCCTAAGGCGAACGTCGCCACGAGTGAGAAGACGAAGAACGCTCTTGTCCGGATGGTATTTCCGCAGAAGAGTCTGATTGCCTTGAGTCCGACATTATAGTGTATGACCAGACGCCGCCACCGCTCTGGCCTTCAACAACTACTGGAAGCTCAACCCTGAACCAAGTTATTACCAGGTCGCGGGCATGAACAGCGGCATCCTGTATAAAGAACCATTCGCAAAGACTTTGGGCGCGTGCCGGCCATCATTGGTTTAGAAGATTCCTGGACTATCTCAGAATGCGTGGATTGGCCGAAGCAGTGTAGAGTCAAAACGGTCACGGGTTCGAGTCCCATATACGCTACCGATTCCTGCTCACCTTGTCCTCCGCACTTCTTCAGCTCGATGCGATCATTCTTGCTGCGTGATTATCGCCTCAGCTCTGTATCATTTTAGTATCGTCACTCGTCTAAAGTTGGTGATCGGAACCAACGTGGGCGAGATTTTCAGGTAAGAATTCAGCTGGGCCAATCCTCACCAACTAAACCAGTTCCGCAGGAAGACCCGCCAACATCCGGCGCTTTTTTGTTATTCAGGCACGCCAGTTGTAATACCGCGCGATGTCAGGCCAGCCTACTGCTCGGGAACGGAGGAAATCAAAATGTTTCCAATTGGTGATGACGACACTGGTCGCCGAACGACCCCGGTAGTCACCTATGCGTTGATTGCGCTCAACCTGCTGTTCTTCTTTGTAGAGTTGAGTGGTGGTGATCCTTTTATTCAGCATTGGTCAGTGGTTCCGCGGCGACTGCTCGCGAATCCCGCTGCTGACTTTCCAACGATCTTCACCTCAATGTTCATGCACGCCGGTTGGTTGCACCTGGGCGGCAACATGCTCTACTTGTGGATCTTTGGCGATAACGTCGAAGACGGTTTTGGCCATCTCAAGTTTCTGGTGTTTTATCTGCTTTGCGGAGTTGCCGCGACAGCGGCGCAGCTCGGCCTTCAGTGCTGGTTCGAACGTGCCGAATCTCGGAGCTTCAGGAGCAATCGCCGGTGTGCTTGGCGCTTACATTCTGCTTTTCCCGCGCGGACAGGTGAAGGTCTTGATGGGCAGAGGTGTCATACCCATGCCTGCATTGGTAGTAATTGGTTTATGGATCGTATTGCAGTTCGTTAGTGGAATTGGATCGATCAGCAATACTGCAGAAACGGGCGGCGTTGCCTATATGGCACACATCGGCGGCTTCGTTGCGGGATTCGTGTTGACGTTTTTATTCCGGGCTACGGGAGTGAGACGGGAGACTGTTTGAATAATTCAAACGACTTTGTTCGATAACAAAGATCACTGCATCGAGTCGCCGTAGCGCCACCAAAACGCGGAAGCGGCCACCGTCGAGACGATTGACGGTGGCCGTTTTGATGTTGCCGTTCGTGCCAGCCTGGCTTCGTCAGAAGACCAGTCGTACCGCCAGCTGTATGTCGCGCGGACCGCCGCCGCCGAGAAACGGATTGCCAATACCAACATCCGGGGTCACCGTAATCGGCGAAAGCCGGTGCCCCGTCCGCGTTATCGGATCAATACTGGAAGTCATGTCTGCGGCAAAACTCGGCAACAGCGGGTTCGAAAAGTTTGGATGGTTGAAGATGTTGAAGATCTCAGCGCGCAGTTGAGATCTTCACCTTTTCGGTTATTGGGGTGTCCTTGAAGATTGAGAAGTCAACATTTCTATACCCTGGGCCACGCAGGGCGCTTGCGTCCCAGCAGAACCAAAGTTGCCAGGTTCCAGGAATGCAGGAAGCGGCGCTGCCATCACCCGCCGGATCAAGCGTGCACGGTACCTGGAACGCAGATAGATTGATGAACCGGTCGGGAGCGTGCGTGCCCGCATAGGGATCGCCAACAATATCAGGTCGCTGGGAAAAACTCGCCCGTGTTGTTGTAATCATCAAACAACGTCAGGTGAAACGGGTTGCCACTGCGCACGGTGACGACTGTATTCAACTGCCAACCTTCGCCGAGAGCGCGGATGGCCTTTCGCGAAGCTTGGAATACTGTAACTGGCCGTGACTACGAAGCGATGCCGGCTATCAAAGTTTGAGTTGCCGCGTTCGAGATCGGCGCGGAAACTGTTGTCTGGTTGCGTGGCGTTTGCGACGTAGTCCTGACCATCGGACGCATTATCAATAGAGTGGGACCAGGTGTAGTTAATAGCCGCTGTCCAGCCACGACGATTGCGCGGTGTAAAGCTCGTTTGCAGCGCGTTATAGTTGGAGTTTGCGGTCGTCTCGAGATGATTGACGTAGAAGAAGGTGCCGCCTGGAAGGCGCAAAAGGCCCCGTTATCAAAGGGCCGCGCGGATACGATACGCTCGGATTCGCCGGCTGATTGATGTCGCGATAGCGAAAAGCTTCGTGCCGTGCGGGCCGACATAACCCACTTCCAAAACGCCGTCTCTAAACAGCTCGCGTTTGCAGATTCAGATTAAAGTTTTGTACGTAGGGTGTGCGCAACTTTGGATCAACCGCAAACACATCTGAGTCTAAGAAGTCGCTGAATACCGGCACGCCGTTCTGTATCGGGCCGGTTGTGGAAAACGAGAACAATATTGGCGCCGGACCTACGGGATTGAAAGCCGGACCCGGATTGAAAGTGTTGAATGGTAGCTGTCCAGCAAAGAAGTCTTGCGAGAATGCGTCATAGAAAGAGACCCCAGCCCGCGCGCAGGACAGTCTTGCGCTTGCCTTTCAAGTCCCAGGCCAAACCCAAACGAGGTGAAAAGTTGTTCCAATCACGCTGGTACAAACGCGGCAGGCCCGGTGAGCCAACCAGCACCAAACCGCTCGTAGGATCGAAATTGCTGAGGAGATTATTCTTCTCGCCGATGACGCCGAAGTAATCCCAACGCAAACCAAAGGTTCAAAGTTACCCGCGGGTCCCAGCGAAACGTATCTTGCAGATAACCGGCATGCGAGTTCTGAAATGTGTTGCGGTTTGAGTCTCCGCGCGCCGCGCGTCCACCGCCGAGATTGCCGGCGAGAAAATCCGCCAGCGAATCAAAATCCAGGCGGCCGCGATAGCCGGCGTCAAAGAACTGGCTGACGGTTGTGCGGCGAAACTCATAACCAAACTTCAGATCGTGACGCGCGCGCTTCAGGAGAAGTTGTCGATCAATTGATAGTTTATGTCGGTGCGGGCGCGTGGCACGGAAAGCGTGGCGCCGATGTTTGCGATGCCGAGGTCGTCATGGATACGAATCAGCGGCAGTCCGAAATCCTGCGGATTGGTGATCCCGGTGTTCAGACCAATCGAGCTCGGATCGAAGTCACTATCTTCGGGAAAGAAGCCCTCCTTGAAGTGGTTGTAGCCAAAGCGCAACTCGTTCACCCGAGTGGGCGAAAGGATTTTCAAGTAAGAGAGCGAAAGCAGATGGACTTTTGTCGGGGTCACCGTATTGTAGCCCGGCAGGACGTTGCCGGCCAGGATCGCCAGCGGAAATGATTGATTGCTCGTGCCGTAGAAGTACCGGCCTGTGAGTTGATTATCTTTGTCAAAGGCGTGATCGATTTTGCCGATGAAACTGTCGACGTCATTCAGGGCGCGCGTGGTCACAAAAGATTTGGCGCGCCGGTATTGTCAAACAAAGGTAGCGGACGATTAGGCGCGAGGCCAGGGATTTCGCTCCAGCAACCTGGCAATGACCGGATTTGTCGGCCCGCCCAGAGCAGCGATTTCTTGGGGGTCAGGAACACGCGCCGTCGAGTTTGGACCCACACGTTCGCGTTGCCCTTCGTAAGCAACGTAGAAGAAGGTGCGATTGCGAGCGATAGGACCACCCAGTGAACCTCCAAACTGATTATTTCGAAAAGCCGTTTGCGGGTCGGGTTTGGGATTGAAAACATTCCGGGCATCGAGTTTGTCATTACGGAAGAATTCGAAGAGCGAGCCGTGAAAAGTATTTGTGCCTGACTTGGTAACGATGTTTACGATGGCGCCTGAGTTTCTGCCGTATTCGGCTTCGAAGTTTGAAAGGATGGCGGCTTCAGCAATCGCTTCAATGGGAAGGATAGTCGCAGGCGTCCCAAACACTCCGGCTTCGTTGATTGCCAGGCAGATTGCGATAACCGTCATTCATGTCTGTGCCGTCGAGCAGGAAGTTGTTCGCACGACCACGATTACCGTTAGCGCTAAATAAGCCGAACGATCCGGGCGAGTCGGTAGCGGCCCGATGGATCTCCGGTCGCGCCGGGAACCATGACCAGAAACTTGGTGAAGTCGCGGCCATTGACTGGCAGATCCGCAACCGCTCGGGAGGTGATAGTGCCGCCGAGCGTATTGCTGGTAGTTTCTACCTGAGCGCTGGAGGCGATGGTGACGGTGGCCTGAGAGCCGGCGACGGTTAGCGTAACATCCACGCGCCGTTCCGCTGACACTTCCGACCAACACTCCGTCACCGTCGAGCTTTGAAAGCCTGACTTTTCAACCTTCACTTCGTAAGTGCCCGTCTGCAATTCTGGTATCGAGTAAATGCCAAACTCGTCGGTGGTAGTTGTTCGTTCGATTCCGGTAGCGATGTTTCTAGCGCTGACGCCGGCGCCAGAGCACAACAGCGGCGTTGGGGTCAGTTACGATGCCGAGAATAGTTCCGCGAAAGTTTGGGCGGACAAACTGCCCGCCAGGGCCATTAACATAGCAATAGCTGCAAAGCAGCGTGCTTTTCTATTCAGGTAGCGCTGAATTGCTCCAACAATTGTTAGGACTGTTGTTTGGGATTGACTCGTTCTGCTTAGCATAGGACGCTTTACCTCCTCGGCTGATAAAAACGATTGCGAATTCAATGAAAGATCGTGAAGCTGCGGTAGGACCACTCGCAGTGCTGCGATTATATCCCGAGTGGGCCCAGTCAATGTTCATATTCAGATCTAAGTGGGTTAACAAATTCAGAAACGAGAGATCTTCTCTCTTGTGACTTTATACACGGCTGTAATACAGTCAGGAGCACTCTCTTAATTCGAATTCGCGAAGGGAACCGATGACACCGTCTTTATCTGAAGACTCGATCCGAGACATCACGACGCGTCTAAGTAAGGCAAACAACGCTTTCGCTCAAATCTATCCGGGCGAAACCGGAAAGCGCCAACCGGTGCACACGGTATATGGCGGCGCGCACCTTTTCAAATCAGATTCGGCGGAGCGGCTCGGGGCGTTGGCGCGACGTTCGCTTGATCAGTTTGCACCGGATTTTCTGAGCTTTGCTAAAGCGATTGAACTGGCCGGTGCGGACGGGCTTCCGGATTCACTCGAAGAAGATAGCGGGTTGCTAAACCGGCTGGAGACTAATGACGAACAGGTGCGGTTGGAAAACAGGCCCGCCTGGTTTGCCCACGCGATTTACAACCGTGTCAGCGAAAAGCTGCGCCGCGAACCGGTCGAGGATTTTCGCGTCGACTTTGAGGACGGTTATGGCAATCGTCCCGATGACGAGGAAGATGGACATGCGGCCTCAGCCGCGCTGGAAGTGGCCACCGGAATGGAAAACGGCACGCTGCCGCCGTTCATTGGCATTCGTATCAAACCATTCACCGAAGAGCTGCGCGCGCGCAGCATGCGTACGCTCGACATTTTTGTTTCGACTTTGGTTGAGAAGTCGGGCGGCCGTTTGCCGGAAAACTTCGTCGTTACGCAACCAAAGATTACGATCCCGGAGCAGGTTAGCGCGCTGGCTGATCTTTTCGAGTTGGTTGAGCAGGCAAACGGTTTGCAAGCGGGTTCTCTGAAACTTGAGATGATGATTGAGACTACGCAGTCTATAATCAACGCTCGCGGTGAGATCAACCTGCCGTTGTTGTTAGCGGCAGCTCGCGGTCGCTGCGTTGCCGCCCACTTCGGCACCTACGACTACACGGCGAGTTGCAGTATCACGGCGGCGCACCAGCACATGATGCATCCCGCCTGCGACTTTGCTCAACACATGATGCAGGTTTCATTCGCAGGCACCGGCATCTGGCTTTCGGACGGGGCCACCAACATCATGCCCGTAGCGCCGCATCGTTTCAGCGAAGGTGGAACTCCGCTGACGCCGGAACAGATTGCTGAAAATCGCGATGTCGTTCATCGCGCCTGGAAGCTGCATTACGATCACATCCAACACTCTCTCGAGAACGCTTTTATCAGGGTTGGGACCTGCATCCCGCACAACTACCAACGCGCTACGCTGCCGTCTATGCCTTCTTCCTCGAAAGCCTCGACGCGGCTTCGGAGCGTTTGAAGAATTTCGTGGATAAAGCGGCGAAGGCAACGTTGGTGGGCGACGTGTTTGACGATGCGGCCACCGGCCAGGGTCTGCTCAACTATTTTCTGCGCGCGATAAACTGCGGCGCACTAACGGAGACTGAGGCGGTTGAACGTTCAGGGCTGACAGTGGCTGAATTGCGCTCCGGTTCGTTTGTTAAAATACTGAACAACCGACAGAGTCTGTAGATCCCTCAGGCGATTTTCTGGGACCGCGGGCGCCCTCGCCCGCTTCGTCGAATGCCATGTTGTCAAAGTTAATTATTCAACGGCGGGTTGAGTGAACGAGTTGCTTGAGGCGGGCGAGGGCGCCCGCGGTCCCAGAAAATCGCTCGAGCGATGGCGTGGGGAGCATTTACTTCTAGCAAACTAAAGTTTGAACTTTTAACTGCTTGAGCCCTTGGAGTCTGTATGAAAATTGTTGTTAGCTTGCCACTCTTGGCGACGTTACTTTTCACGAGCATTTCCGGTATGGGAAAACCTGACAACAAAAGTGGGCAGGTGATCCGGAACTGGCAAAGAAGATCAGCCGCTTCGCTCCCACTACCTTGACTGCCAACACCGCTCGGCTTTCCGCCGGCGATCTCAAGGCCCTGCAAAGATCATCGAAGCGGCCAGGTTGCTTGACCCGTTGTTTCTGCGTCAGGTGTGGAGCGGCAACGACGCGCTACACAAGAAGCTCGAGGCGGACAAGAGTGCGGTTGGCCGCCAGCGTTTGCATTATTTTCTGATAAACGACGGACCGTGGTCACGGCTCGACGAAAATGAGCCATTCATCGAAGGCGTGCCAAGTGTGAAACCGCCGCAAGCAAATTTCTATCCTGATGACATCACCAAAGATGAATTCAATTCGTGGCTGGCGGGCTTGCCTGGCTCAGAGAAAGAGAAAGCTACCGGTTACTTCTATACCATCCGGCGCGATGCCGGCGGCAAGCTCATGAGCGTGCCTTATAACGAGGAGTATCGAGAGTTTCTCGAACCCGCCGCCAAATTGCTGCGCGAAAGCCGCGGCGCTAACTACGAATCAAACGCTGAAAGACTTCCTGAGCAAGCGCGCCGATGCTTTTGGCTCAAACGACTACTATGCGAGCGATGTTGCCTGGATGGACCTTAAGGGCCCTATTGATGTGACCATCGGTCCTTACGAAACCTACGAAGACGAACTCTTCGGATACAAGGCTGCGTTTGAGGCTTACATTACGCTGACTGGATGCCGCAGAAAGCGCCAAGCTGCAAAAATTCAGCGCGCACTTGCAGGAACTGGAAAACAATCTGCCGCTGGACGCGCGTTATCGTAATCCAAAGCTGGGAGCGGCTTCGCCTATGCGCGTGGTCAATGAAGTTTTGCCTCCGGTGAGGAAACAACGGCGTTCAGACTGCGGCTTTCAACCTTCCCAATGACGAAAGAGTAGTTAAGGAAAAAGGTTCGGCGCGGATCATGTTGAAGAATGTTCAGGACGCGAAGTTCAACAAGGTCCTGATTCCGATCACGCGAGTGGTGCTGACTACCGCCCAACAACGAGCCGTCGCCTTCGATTCTTTTTTACGCACATACTCATGCACGAGCTGATGCACGGACTGGGACCACACAACATAACAGTCGCTGGTCAGGCGACGACGGTCCGCCTGCAACTCAAGGAATTGTATTCATCGATAGAAGAAGCGAAAGCGGATGTTACCGGCCTCTGGGCGTTACAGTACTTGATCGACAAAGGCGTCATCGGCAAAGAGATGCAACGCACGCTCTACACAACCTACCTCGCGAGCATGTTTCGTTCGGTGCGTTTCGGACTTACCGAATCGCACGCGCGTGGCGTGGCCATGCAGTTTAACTACTTTACGGATGAGGGCGCGATCAAGTTTGACGAGAAGACAGGCAAGTTCAGCGCTGACGATGCAAAGATGAAGGATGCGGTGCGGAAACTAACGCACGATCTGCTGACGATCGAGGCTGAGGGCTCTTACGACAAGGCGAAAGCAATACTCGACAAGTATTCGCTGGTTCGTCCGGAAATGAAGAGCGCGCTTGATCGTTTAATCGAGGTACCGGTGGATATCGAGCCGATCTTTCCGCTGGCGAAATAGGTGGCGCACTCAAGCCTGCGTCCCATGAGGTCAGTACCACCACGCGGTAGCGGCCTTCACGCCACAGCAATGGCTGTCCGACTACGCCCGTCTGATAAATTTCGCGCAGCGATCCATCCAACCAAAATAAGAACCGCGAGCACAGCCCAGTTGTATTGATCGCCGTAAGCTACGCCAGGAAAATGATTGCTGATCATTATGAACACGACTGGCACGGCCATGAACGTGTTTTGTTTTGAGCGCAGTTTTGCCTGAGCACTCAACGCGTCATCCGGTTTCTGCCCGGCATTGAGCGCGGCGATCATTTTTTCTGCGCCGGCAGGATTCGCATCCAGACGTTCGCCGCCATGATTGTGCCAAGCAACGCGCCCACGTGAATGTAAGCCGCGCGTCCGCTGAAAACACGCGTTAAGCCATAAATCACGCCGACAATCATCAGGTAAGCGATTACCGCAAAAGCTTTCTCGTTCTGCTTTAGCGGCGAAAGCACCAGCAAATCGTAGACAATCCAGCCTACAACCAATACTCCAATCCCTATCCCGATTGCCGCATTCACGCTAATGTCGGAAACATCCGTGTCGACCAAAGCGCCGCCGCCGATGTAGTAGACCAGTGCCAGCAGCGCGAAGCCACTGAGCCAGGTGGTGCCGGCTTCCCAGCGAAACCAATGGAGGGTGCGCGAAACGAGATCCGGCACTTTACGTTTCTCAACCACGTAGAAGCCGCCGCTGTGCACCATCCAGATTTGTGCCGTCTCTCCAGTGTTCCGAACGGCCTTCTCTTCTTCGGTGAGGCGAGCATCGAGCCAGGTGAAATAGTAGGTCGTGCCCACCCACATAATGCCGGCGAACACGTGTATCCAGCGGAGGATCAAATTGAGCCATTCGCTAAGCGTTGGATTGATCATTTTTTGCAGCAGTTAGCTTGCTGTGGCTTCGCAAACTAACAGTTTAGGTTACAGGTTTTAACTGCCGCGGTATGTGGAGTAGCCATATGGACTGATCAAGAGCGGCACGTGATAGTGTTGCGCCGCATCGTCGATTTTGAATACGACTGTAACCTGCGGATAAAAATACTCGATGTCGAGTTCGGTGAAATAGTGCTCCGTGTCGAAGACCAGCCGGTAAGTCCCCCCTGACAGCGGCTCTTCAACCAGAAAGAATGGTTTCACCCGGCCATCCTCGTCGGTCCAGGCGTGACTCAACTCGGCCCACGTTTCATCCGTGTTCTGGATGTCCAGATGGACAGCGACGCCACCGGCAGGGCGCGCCGCGCGAAACGTCGAGTATGTGAGTTGAGATGGTGCTCATTTCAGCGTCTGGAGTCTACAGTCTGGGGTTGAAAGTCAACAAGAACAATTTATTGGATGGTGCCCCTGACTTCAGAGTTCTCTGTGAAAACTCCGTGTTCTCTGTGTCTCTGTGGTGAGTGTTTTCCTGGGGGTATTCACCACAGAGACACAGAGAACACAGAGCAAGCACTGAGAACCTGATCTTATTCCGCCAGAAGTTTTCTTAGTCTAAGCTGAGTAATCTTCGCCTGTTCGGCTGCCGCAATTCGCAACTCCTCAGCGGCATTGTTTTGCAGACGATCGTGCAGGATTGCCAGCATCTCTTCAGAACTCTTTCCCGAAGCGCAAACAATGAAGATGTAACCAAACTTTCCTTCATAAATGCGATTCAAGTCGGCAAGCTCATCCAGCATCTGCCATGCGGTATTGCGAATGCCCGCTTGTTCGTCTTCAGACCATCGCTGCGCTTCGACGGCAGTGGGTGCTGCCGCTTTCTTCTCTCCGATTTTCGGATGACCGTGAAATGCTTCGAGCCAGTCTTCGGAATCGAGTGACCACCAGATGCGATCGGCTTTGGCGATCAACTCATCAAGGCTCGCGAACGGACGTGCGGATGTCACTTGCCGCGCCCAGTTCTTCGAGCCGCAGCATTTCAGGAATTCTGCCTCGGCCTGGCTCGGTGATATTAGATTCAACGAAGCCAAATCAAGATCCAATTCGGTAACGATCCTTTCAAAGCGTCAAGTGATTTGCTGGGACCGTGGGCGTCTCGCCCGCAATGAGCGCGAAGCGCGAACAAATTGCTATCGCTCGTTCCGGGCGGGAGCCATCAATCTTCCGCAAGCCCCGCTGGTTTTTTGTTTGGTAGGCGCCACAACTTTTCGCGCTTCAGCGCTCATTGCGGGCGGGACGCCCGCGGTCCCAGCAAATCACTTGACGCCGGAAACCAGCGTCGCAGTCCTCAGCCAATCACCTGGCGCCAGGCGAGTTTTCCATAGACCCGCAACCGACTCACGCCACCGTCTGGAAAAATATTGAACCGCAGGTGCGAAACGGTTCCAGCGTCCAAAAGCTCACTTTCAAAAAAGTGCCGGGTGTGGGCTTGTAGTTTGGTGCGCGGCAAAACGCTTTGCCAGACTAAGGACAAGTCAGTCAGATGGTCTTCCGGCAAATCAGGCGCATTCGTTGCTTCGAGCGCGCAGCTCTCGGGAAAATTTCCTTTGAACCACGCGGTGTCAACTTCAAGGCGACGAATTTGCCCCGGCCTGCCAAGCCTGATGATTGTCCAATCGTGACCGGGTCCGCGTCGGCGTTTTGTTTCCCAGCCGTCACTCATATTCGCGGCCCGACCGGGCATGATCAGATTGTGACGATGGCCAAAAAACATGTCGCTGCACGCGAGCACGATCCCGCCATTCTCAACTGCGGCGAGATCGATGTCGCCGCCAAGCCGTTCAATCCGATCCCAGCTGGGAACTACCTCGCCATAAACTCTTAAGCGCGCAACGCCGCCGTCAGGATAAATCCTGAACCGCAGATGCGTGAAGCGTTGCTCGCTCTTGATGGCGAAAGGATTTTGCGTGTCTCCTGAGAGCGGCAACTGCGGCAGAATTTGAGTCCAATGAATAGATTCGTCCAACAATTCTTCAGTCGTCGGCAAGCCATCCAGCGTGCAAGCCTCGAGTGAACAATGCTCCGGATAATTGCCGCGGAAGTAACTGGTATCGACCACCACCCCGCGAATTATTCCCGGCAGGCCGAGACGGATGATGCACCAGTCAAAGCCCGGCGTGCGCCGTCTGCGCGACTCCCAGCCGTCCATCCACTTTCCCAAATCCGTGTACTTGTCTTCGATAAAGATGGGAGCGGCCGCCTTAAGAAGATTTTCTTTGGGCGCAAAAAATCATCGTTGGCGAAGAGCACGGCGCCGCCAAGTTTTTCTGCCGCGAGATCAACCAGTTCAGTAAAGTCCATTTGCGCTTCTAACCCTCGGGATAAAAGACAAAGATGGTGCAGCCGGTTTTTGACTGCGGCACGTGCGAAGAGCCTTTAGGATTATGAATGAAACTGCCGGCGGGATAATCGCGAACGCCGTCGTTGAAGACGCCCGAAACCACATAGACCTCTTCGGGCCCAGGCTCATGAAGATCGATTCCCTCCCAACAGGCGCCCGGATCGATCTCGACAACCTGCGCTGTCGCTCCATTCTGCGCTTGCCAGAGCGTTCGCACCTTGATGGTGCCGCCGAATTTCTCTTTACGGGCGCGTCTTCGGTTAGCGCCCACTCAATGTCGAGGCACTAGGATTCTCCGTTGCGTTACGCCAGGAATAGTCCGCGCGGTGCGCCAATCAATTCGCCGTTATCATATATCTTCCGGCCACGAAGAAAAGTTTTCTCTACCACCCCATCTAAAACTCTGTCCTGATACGGGGTCAGCTTATGGCGATGCTGAAGCTCGGCGGCCTCAACTCGAAACTGCTTTTGGGATTCCAAATGACGAGGTCAGCATCATAGCCTACGGCAATCGAACCCTTTCGACGTTCGAGTCCGACAAGTTTCGCCGGCGCGCTACACAACCAGCGCGCCACGTCGTCGAGATAAAACCGCGGCGCCTGCTCTCCGTCCAAACAATCGGCAAGCGCAGCTGCAGAGAAGATATGCCGCCCCACGCCTGCAGGAAATCGCCACTCTCTCGCAGCTTCATTTCGGGCGGACACGGTGAATGGTCCGAAACAACCATATCGATTGTTCCCTCGCCGAGCGCGGTCCAGAGTTGTTCACGGTTATCGCGCTCGCGAATTGGCGGACAACACTTGAATTCCGTGGCGCCGTCAGGAATATCTTCGGCGGCGAAACTTAAGTAATGCGGGCACGTTTCCGCCGTGATTTTCATCCCTGCCGCTTTCGCGTCGCCGCAGCAGCGCCAGAGAATCGGCGGATGAATGGTGAACAATGTGAACGCGAGCGCCAAACTCTCCGCTCAATTTGATCATTAACGCGACGGCTTCGTCTTCTGCCGCACGCGGACGAGACGCGAGGAAAGTTGCGTATCGAGCAGGACAAGCACATCTCGTTTGTTTTCCGAGTAGTCACACCGTTCTCGTCCTGATGTTGAAGCGGAAGCGGGAATGCCCGCCCTGCTGATTGGTCCGGGAACTTCAGCGTGAACAATTAACAGCGCCCCCAGCCTCGCCAACTCCGGCAGCGCTTTGCGCAAGATCGTCCTCAGTAACATTTGGGAATTCATCGACGCCGGAGTGAATTAAGAAACATTTGAAGCCCACAACGCCGGCGGCAAAGCGCGGCGAGCTCACCGCGTTTCCCGGGAACCACGCCGCCCCAAAAGCCAACATCAACGGAACATCTGCCGCGCGCGGCTGCTAGCTTTTCCGCCAGGCCCGCTAGCGTCGTTGTCGGAGGAATCTGAGTTGAGCGGCATATCCACCAGCGTAGTTACGCCGCCGGCTGCCGCGCTGCTCGCGTCGCGGTTGCAAATCCTCTCCCATTCAGTGCGCCCTGGCTCGTTGATGTGAACGTGAGTATCAACCAGCCCGGCCATCACCAGCGAGGCTTCGTTGGCTTCAATCAGCTCACAGCCCTCAGGCACGCTTTCATACGGACACTGACAGCCACAATCGTGTTGTCAACTATATGGATCGAGGCCGGGGCAATCGAATCCGGTAAGACAACTCGAGGCCCACGTATGACGAGATTAGGCGTCGGCATTAATTGTCGTAGCGCAAACAGTTTGGTTTGCGAGTTCGCCTCAGGCAAAAGATGGCGGAGGCGGCGGTAGATTCGATTGCACTTCAGCTGAGTCCAAACACTTGCTCATAGGCAGCTACGATCGCGGCAAAGCTGATTGGCATTACCAGAAAAGCGCCGACGTAACAGAAAAGCACACCAACAAAAGTTAAAAGACCAGTCAGTATGAGCATTCCCAGTAAGCTCCAGAAGTTTGCGAATCCTGCTCGAATGCTTAGCTTAACCGCATCGAATCCTTTTAGACGACGATCAACGATCAAAGGGTAGGCAAACGCGAATACCACGGAAAGAACGATCATGAGCAACATGATAACGAGCCAAACAACCGCAAAAACCCCTAAGAAACCCAGCATCGCCCCCGGGTTGGGCTCGCCATTCTGGGAAGACGCCATCATCCCAAACATTCCCACGATGTAAAGGATGTATGCCGGAGCAATGACTATCACAATAGGAATCATGTGCAGCAACGTCGCAATCACCGCGTCGCCAAAGTAGTCAAAGCCTTTGAAGAGAAGACCAAACTCGATTGGCTGTCCGCGCCTGGTTTGAACAGAGCCAGGTAAATCCCGCACATCATCGGGCCCATCAGAATACCCAAAGGAACCACGCTGCCAATTATTATCCCAACCACAGTCATGCCGACGAAAAGCCAGTATTGACTCTTGATCAATTCCCAACCGGCCTTAATACATTCGACCGGCTGGACGGCGTTTTCGTTTGAATTCCATTTCATTGAAGGGGAAGCTCATGTTTCCGGTTCCTTTCACTGCAGGGTCAGGTGGCTATTAGTATCACGTTTCCAGCCGGCCTTATCTAATAGTTGCAACAACTGTCCCTTTATCGCTTCGGTGTAAATCAGAGCGCCCATGTTATTGGGATGGCCAAGCGAAGCATAACGGCAAATTAGAAAGAGATCTTCCCCGGTCTTCCTTTTGCTTTTTGGTTTCCTTAATACCCTTTGGTTTCTTGAAACGTTTGTTCGCAACTCTTGATTCTGCTTTCCCTGACGTGATCGTTTGCTTTGTACGCAGCCGTTCCGAATGAAAGTAAGACTACTACTTTCGCGAAGCCGGAGGCCTTGGTGGAGGCGAATAGAAAAGTCCACAGCAACGTCTCGGGAGCTGCAAACACATGTTCGGGTCCAAACTGAATTTCCGCGAACATCACTCTTGAGGTGACCCGGGGTCAGCGTCATTGATTTTGGTGACCGCTTCCAACAGGTTGGCGGTTGAAGCCTTGTACCACTCGGCTGAAATAGCTACGAGACGCTCCGCGCATCTCCTTGTCAGTCATCTGCCGAGCTTCAGGTCTTTGGTTATTTAGTTTTTTCACCAGCAGGCGCAGAAACGCGTTGTCAGCCGTTTGCACTGAAACTATTGGATAGTAGCCGGTGACAACCACCTGTGCTTGCGGAAAACTATCCTTCACGCGCCGCAACAAGAGTTGCATCTTCTCGCCACAATTCAGTCTTGCCTGCGTGCGCAGATCCTCCAGCGGTGTTGACGCGGCCAGGAGGTTCTTCACCCCAATGTCGTTTATACACCCGTTCATGAGGATGAGCGCCGGACTGGTCTGATTCTGTTTGTAAAACTGACGGCGTGATCCAACTGGTCGTTTATTGTTGGCGAAGTCATATTAACTTCGCCATTAATGGAGGTGAAAGCGGGTTGCGCCGAAGCTGATCCGGAAATTACCGCGCCAGAATGGGCCTCCATGTGAAGCTTTACTTCTCTGTTAGTCTTCTCCTGCAGCCAGCACTTCACGCGTGAGGAAAACTTCTCGTCGTCTCTGAAGTCCTTGTCCCCACATTATTGAGTCGCCGATCACGAGCATCTGCAGGGATCGCCGCCTGCGGGGTTGACCGGACAGTCGCCGAAGGCGGCGGTCGCCGTAAGAAACAGCAGTACAACGTGTTCCGGACGACAGTCAGCAGATGTTTTGCTTAGGTGTTTGATGCGTCATCTGGATCTCAGCTGGCGCAGGAATTCTTCCAGCACGTTCAGGCTGACTTTCGAGACGATAGTTCCTCGTCGGAACGGATGTCGTCTATGGGCACGATTTCCTGAGACAATGCGGCGCGAGCTTTTCTCGATGGCGTTTTCGTCGAGCATCGCGCCCTGCAACACTGCCTCCGTTTTGCGACAGCGGAGCGGAATTGGCGCCACGCTACCGAGCGCGATTCGTATCACGTCAATAATCGCCTGCATTGTATTCGCGCGGTTGCGGCGAAGCAAACCTTGAGATCGCGCTGCGCTTTTCGCGTGCGCCACTTTGCGATAGTAATGGTGCAAGTCCGGCCAGAGACGCGGCAGGCGAATGTGCCTGAGCAGTTCGTCAGGTTGCATGACGGTTTGTTTATAGCCGGTGTGAAAACTCTGGTAGGGCACCCAACGCGAGCCGCGCACCGAAAGGAGTTCCAACTCCGCATTGTAGGCCAAGCAGCGCCGGGCGGCGAGTCGGCGGCCGGCGACGCGTTAACGATGTTGCCGCCGAGCGTGCCGCGGTTTTGAATAGCCAGCCCGCCGGTTTCACTCGCTGCCTGGCAGAGCATGGGAACTCGTCGCGCAGGATTGGATTCGCTTGAACTTCAGTGTAGGTCGTGAGCGCCGAGCGTAACGTGCTCGGTCGGAGACTTCAATGCCGCGCAGCGTTCTGCAAGGTTCCAGATGTTGAGATAGTTCTTGTGAGGCTAACTTGCCGGATTCGAGCAGCACCATCAGATCCGTACCGCCCGGCAAAGCGGCTGCCAAACGCCCGGCTCGCGCGCCAGCGCGCGAGGCGCGTCAGCTAACTCGCCGGGGAAATTAATATTGTAACTGGGAACGTGGCCTCTCATTTCGTGTTCTGCTTGACCGCTTGGCGGAGCTTCGTCGCGCGGTGCTTGTTCCGGTAGCTTTCGCGTTCCACCGGCAGCTTAGCCTTTTGCAAGAGACAGACCAAGGCGGCGCAACGAGACACACGTCTTAGTCGAGCAGTCACCGCCTTGGCTGACATATCAACCTGTTTCACTTCGAGCCCCTCGCCCCTCAACGCCTCAATATCGGCTAAATCCTGTCCACTTCCGCGCAACTGTTTCAGGGCAATTAAGCCACTCGCCGAAACGACAGAAAGCTTGCCGCTTCTCCCACTCAGCTTCAACGCGAGATTCCCAGCGTCTCGTTTATCTCAGGCGTAACAAGCAGCAAATCCAATGACAATAATTCTCCATCGTTCGGATCAATCTTCGACACGCGGCGTATCTCGATTGCGCCGTCGGCGAAACTCAAGTCTTTGCCGCGGACGTTGTAATCGAGAGACTTAGCGATCGCGAATACATCATCTAGTGAAGCGGCAAGGATTAGCAGGTCAATGTCAATTGTCGTTCGCAGTTGACCGTGTACTGCCATGGCCATCCCGCCGCACAAATGCGTAGTCGATTTCCTGCTTATCAAGGGCCGCAACCAGCGCGCGAAGTTCATCAGTGATATCGATCATAACTACTACTGATCTCCGACAGGCTCGCACCACCGACTCAAAAATCTTCATATATCCGGTGCACCGGCAAAGATTTCCTGCGAGTCCGTCACGAACGTCGGCTTCGGTAGGATTCGGATTTCGTTCGAGCAGATCCACTGCGGCCATCACCATGCCCGGCGTGCAGATGCCGCACTGCGCGCCGCCACATTCGATGAACGCCTGCTGCACGGCGTGCAGCTGATCGCCAGTCGCGAGCTCCTTCGATCGTCTTGATCGCCGCGCCTTCAACTTGAGCCACCGGAACCAGGCAACTGTTCACAATCCGGCCATCGATCGACAACGCTGCAGGCGCCGCACTCGCCTTCGCCGCAGCCTTCCTTGGTGCCGGTGAGGTGCAACTGCTCGCGCAGCACGTCGAGCAAACGCTCCATTGGATGCGCCTGCAGCGTTCGTGGCTCGCCGTTGACAGTGCAGTTGGATCTGGTCAATGCGCCGTCAGCCATTCGAATCCAATCCTTCCATCAGCGCTTCCGGCATCAGCGGCACATGATTGAAACTTACGCCCGTCGCGTTTTCAATCGCATTCAGATATCGCCGGCGCCGGCGCCGTCCATCGGCAGTTCACCAATTCCTTTCGCTGCCTCCCGGACCATACGCGTAAGGGTTCTCTTCAAAGTAGACGCGAATCGGCGGAATGTCGGCGGCGGTCGGCATGATGTAGTTAGTCATTTGCCCGTTAGCCATGCGCCCGTCTTTCCAGACGACGTTTTCGAAGAGTGTAAAGCCGATCGCCTGGGCCACGCCGCCTTCGATTTGTCCGGCTGCCAGCACCGGATTGATCACCCGCCCGACTTCCTGCACCGCGACAAAATCGTCGACGTGCGCTTCATAGGTCGGCAGGTCAACTGAAACTTCGGCAACGTAAACTGCCCACGCGTAAGTGCCGTAAGCATCGCCCTGATACTTCTCGTCATCCCAGTAAACGTTCGGCGGCGGCTGATACTTGCTGAAAGTCTTCAGTGGGCCAACGGTCTCGACGTAATTGCGGCAAGCCTGCTTGAAATTCTGCCGAGCCGTAACGCTTCCGGCAATAGCCCGCTGCCGATGAGCGTCTGCTTCAAACCGAGCACGGCCGACTCCACCAGTTTGCCCACCACCATGCAGGTGCGCGACGCCACGGTTGGCCCGCTGTTGGGAACGTTCTGCCGTGTCCGGCTGGCGCAACTTCGATCACACTTTCGTCAACGCCAAGCGCTTCGGCAGCGATTTGAGAAAAGACTGTGTTGGTGCCCTGACCGATCTCAGTGCTGGCGGCCAGAATTCGCACGCGTCCTTCCGCGCGTCGCTTCCGCGCCGACCACCGACGCCAGGTAAACTTCGCCCGAGCCGGTAAAGCCCGCGCCATGCATGAACGAAGCGAAGCCGATACCTTTCTTGACTCGGGCTGTTCCTGCCTCCTGCTCCTGCCTCCTGCTCCTGATTCTCGCGTGCGAAGCGCTGCAGTCTTTTCATGATAGCCGGTCAGCTCAAACGCGCGATCGAGCAGGTGATCCATGTCGACCTTCTCGCGAATCACCTGGCTGGTTGCAGTCGTCTCGCCCTTCCGTTCACAAAGTTGCGGCCGACGAAATTCGTCCGGAGTTAGCCCCACCGTTCTGGCAACCTTATCCATTTGTCGCTCGAGCGCGAAGATACTTTGCGGCGCGCCAAACCCTCTGAAACGCACCGTGCGGCGGAACGTTTGTAGCAACGCGCGCTCGAACGTATGCGCACGTTGGGACAGTAATAAGGACCGGCGGCGTGAATCGTGCCTCGTGAAAGGACTACCGGAGACAGCGTGCAATAAGCGCCGCCGTCGATCGATGAACTCGATCTCCATCGCCAGCAGCTTGCCGTCTTTCGACACGGCAGTCTTGTGCCGCGTGCGCGAAGGATGACGCTTCGTGGTTGCCACCATGTCTTCCGCGCGATCGTAAATCATCTTCACCGGCTTGCCGGATTTCCACGACAGCAGCGCAGCATGACCGGCAATCAGCGACGGATACTCTTCCTTGCCGCCAAAGCCGCCGCCGGTTTCAGTTTGAATCACGCGGATCTTTTCTTCGGGCAGGCCAAACAGTTTCACCAGCGCCTTGTGAACGTAGTAAGGACATTGCATTGAACCCCACACGGTCACGCCTTCCGCTGGATTGGCGATGGCGATCACGCCATTGTTTTCGATGTAGAGTTGCTCTTGTGCGCCGGTGTGATATTCGCCTTCGACGACGAAGTCAGCGCGTTGACCAAACGTCGTCGACGTTGCCCTTATCAACCAGGAAAGATTTGAAGACGTTGTCGTCGCCCCAGATGATCTCTTTCCTGGCTCAGCGAATCTTCGAGCGTGAAGATTGGCGGCAGCTCTTCGATTTCAATGCGAACGTTACGGCGCGCTTCTTCGAGCAAATATTTATCAGGATGAGCCAGCAGCACGATCGGTTCTTCCGGATGATTGACTACCTCGTCAGCGAGGTAAGGCTGATCGTTGAGTATCAGCGCCACGTAGTTCTCGCCCGGAATGTCTTTCGCGGTAACGATCGGTGAACTCGTCCCAGGGAATATCGCCTTCAAATGAGATGTTCTTGATGCGCCCGCGCGCCACTGGACTGCGCACGGTGGCGCCGTGAAGCATCTCCGGAAAAGAGATGTCATCGACGTACAGCGCCTGCGCCGGTGACTTTCTTCCGGCCTTCCTTGCGCGGCGCTGATTTGCCGATGGGGTGATGGTATTCGTTTGTTGGGCTCATGCTAACAGCGGACTGCAGAAGTTAAGTGCGACGCAGACATTCTAGCGTAAGTGCTTCAAGGCTTCGCGATCACCAGCGGGTTCGCTTCCAGCTCTCGCGATAAAACACGCGCGGGCGCTGCACGCTGCGCTTCTCCGGTTCGGCAATATTTTGCTCGCCCTCAGTGAACGCGATCTGCAAACCAACGCCGCGCGCCTGCCTTCATTTTCGTCTTCCTGCATCTGCGGCACGCGTTCCGTGGCGAAGTCGAGCCACTCGCGCGCGTTCAACACTCCGTCCTTCGGTTCGCTGTCCGCGACCGGCAGTCTTCAATCCCTTCCTCGACCAACGCATAACGTCAACAGCCCATGACCAAGCTGCGCGGCTTCGAGCGCCGCCTGATAACTCTGCGCGGCGGTGAGAATGTACATGCCTTTCTCATACGCCAGTTGGGCCAGACCTTTCGAGTTCATCGGCCCGCGGCGCTTCTCCTCGGCTTCCAGCGCCTGTCCGGAGTTGCAGGCATCGATGACCAGCAGCAGATGGCCGGCGTCGAGACCTTCGACCGCTTGCTCCAGCTCCACATCCGAGATGCTGTGCGCGAGTATCGTTGCGAGGCCCGACTCATTGAGTTTAGTGCGGTCGCCCGTGTAGCCGAGATCGTGCGGAATCAGATAGAAGCGCTGCGCCTGCGCGGTGCCGTGGCCGGCAAAGTAGATGATCACGGTGTCTTCGGGCTCGGCGCGCTTGAGATGCCGGCAAGCGGACCCGCTTTCAGCGACGGAGCGCCGGGAACGCCGGCGAGTCGCCGCAAGGCTGACAGGATGTTTGCTTTGGTCGCGTTCTCATTTATCAACGGCACAACCTCGACGCGCTCGAAACTGCGCCACTTGCTTTTGCCGCGAGTCGCACCTCATCGCCGAAGCTTTGCGCGTCGGCCACGGCATACTTCAAGTTGTATTGCGGGTTCGCATATTCATTAATGCCGACCGCGATGATGTAAGCGGTGCCGGCGCGCTTCAGACTGTCGGCTCCGGTTAGCGCCAACTGCGCGTCTTTGCTCTTGACGTTGTCTTGGTTGAAGGCGTAGGCGGTCAGCCGGTTCGCTCCGGCGGTGACCGTAATCTCCTCCTCAAAGGTGGCTGACGGTTTTCCGTTCAATACATCGCCATGCCAGACCTTGACCAGCGAGCCATTGCGAAACAAACGCACGTCGCGCGCGCCGCTGCCTTGAGGATTGTCTTTGTCAGCCGGGGCCTCGGTAATATCGATCTTCACTTCTAATCGTGCGCGCAGCGGCATTGCGGTGGTGGCTTCTCCGGCAACTGACAATTTCACGACTGGTTGCCGGCGATCTTTTTCGGAAACGTCCAGTGCGACCTTCGGGCGTTTGCCGGCGAAGACATCGCCGAGCAAACCTGGATAATAAAACTCATTGAAGAACCACTCGATGGGAGCGACGTTGAAGGTGTCATGGTTGTAGCGCCAGAGAATCTGATTCCAGGCAGCCGGCGTGCCGTCAAAGAGTCCTTGCGGCGTCACGACCATCCATTCGCCGCCGTCGTCGAGCGAGATGAGCGTCAACAAGTGTTCGCCTGTGTTGGCGTCCCACAGAAAAGTCGCCGCCGTCGTCGCTGGCCGAAGCGAGCAGCCGCGAGTCGGGGCTGAAGTCCAGCGACTCGATATTGGCGGTGTGCCCGGTAAGGGTGCGCAACTCGCGGCGCGCCGGCCACGTCCCAAATCCTGATCGTGTTGTCGCTGCTGCTCGAAGCCAGCAAGCGACCGTCGCGACTGAAGGCCACTTGGGTGACGCCTTTGCCGTGACCCTTGAGCGCGCCGATCTCCGTGCCGCTGGCCACGTCCCACAGCGTTACCTGGCCTACCGCCTCGACCTTCATGTTCTTCATGATCTCGTCAGGGTCCGGCGGTTTTGGGTTCTTTCGGTTCTTTGTGCGGCGGGGTTCATCATCGCTGCGAAATCAATGTTTGACTTCGACTCGACTCCGCCAATCGCCAGCATCCGGCCGTCGGGACTGAAAGCCAGCGAGGTGACGCTCCGGCCCATTGTGCCCGCAGACATCGAGCCCATCATGTTCGTCATCATGCCGGCCATGGCCGTCATGTCAGGCATCTGCGGCATGCTGCCTGGTTTTCCGGCTTCATCTTCTTGAGCTGAGTCCGGCGTCAGGCCACCCATGCCACTGCATCATTTGGTTGATACCGGCCATCGGCGAAGAAGTCAGATCGCGCAACTTGCTGCCTGAGGCGGCATCCCACAACGAGATATCGCCCATCGATCCCAACGTGGCAACGACGCGGCCGTCCTGCACTAAAGCCGGCTTCGCTCGCCGAACTCGCGGACTGCAGCGTGCGCAGCTCGCGTCCGGACTTCACGTCCCAAATCTTGACGACAGTTGCTGCGCGAACTGGCCCGACCTGAGGCGCTTGTCTCATTTGCGCTTCGCTCGCGGTGTAAATCACCACCAGCATGATTCCGTCCGGACTGAAGCTGACGCGCTGAACAACGTATCTCGCTGGTTGCTGGCGTCAGGCTTTGCAGTTTGCGGCCGCTGGGCGTTTCGAGATATCGATACCGTGTTCGCTGTTAGGCGTAAACGCCGCGAGCAGGCGACCGTCAGGACTGGGAAAACCCAGCAGCTTGGTCGGTTGGGGCGGCGGTGAGTCGCAATCCCCGGCCGGTGCGTAGATCCCAACGCGTGCGGCCGCCAGAGGAAAGTTGGTTGCCGTCGGCGCTGAAGGCGACCTTGTAGGCCATGTTTGTGCGGCCGCTGAGCTTGAGTAATTGCTTCGCGGTGTCTGTGTCCCAAAGGATAGTCGGCGTGTCGAAGCCTCCGGTGGCAACTTTTTCCCGTCGTCACTGAAACCAGCGAAGACGCGGCCCGTTGTGGCAAAGAGACCACTGTTAGGCGCAAGCAAGAGCCGGCAACTCGCGACCGCTCGCGACGTCCCAGATTTTGACGTGTATATCCTTCTGAAAGATAGCAGCCGCGCATCGCGACTGAATTTGAGCTGTCCAAAAGCTGCGTAGCCGAGCCCAGTTCGCGCTCGTTGGCCCGGCTGGTTACGTCCCAAAGCTTTACTCGCTTGTCGACGATGCCCGCGACGAGCACGTGTCCGTCGGCAGTAAATGCCATGTCAGCGCTATCGAGATCTTTGTCGGGGAGGTTTACTGCGCGCAGCTCGCGACTAGTTGCGAGATCCCAAACTTGAACTTTGTTGTCGCCTGAGGCAGTGGAGAGGCGAGCGAGTTGGGTTCCGTCCAGACTCAGCGCGACGCCGCCCTCACCGCCCATCAGCGCTAAGGTATTCAAAGTGTCCGAGGCGATTGTTGACAACGCTTTCGCCGACGTGATGTCCCAAACTCTGATGGCGTCGCTGATGGTCACCAGCCGATCGTTTGAACTGAACGCGATGAAATAGATTCCGGCAATTGACGACGCCAGTCCACCTTCACCCGACGTTAGCGTTTGCACTTCGCGACCGCTGATCACCTCCCAAACCTTGACTGTATTTTCGCCCGCGGCGGCGGCGATGAAACGGCTATCACGGCTGAAGGCGATCGCCGGCGACATGCCCATCCCGCTCTGTTTGCCGCTCGAGAGGTTGCGCAGCTCGCGCCCGCTTGCGGTGTCCCATAGTTTGATGGTGCTGCTGCGAAAGGTCGCGGTCGCGAGCAGACGACCATCGGGACTAAAAACAAGCCGGGTCGCGCCGAAGAAATTGTTGTAGCCGGTTTGAAGGACAAGCTCCGGTTTGGCCTCACGCGATTGTTGCCCGGTTTGCGTATTGTCCTTCGCGCCGCTGCTTTCGATCCCGAGTCCGCGTTTGTCTGGGGTCGGCGTAGGCACAGGTGTTTGCGCGAGCGCGCCGCAGGCGACCGCGCTCAGAAGAGCCATAGCCAAGCGCAACCTCGATAAGACGGGCGATCCGCGGCTTGAAGTTTTTCGATGTCGTTCTCATTGGTAAATCCAGGTCCAGATCAAGAAAGGATCAAGTATCGAATCTCATAAACACCTCGCTTCAGCGGGTGGTTCTCGAGTGAGATGGATAGTGTAAGCCGTTTCAACGGCGTAAGCACAGAATCGAGCGCGGAACCGGCTTTTGCGGAGTTACTTTAGCAAACGCAAACAGCAAACAGCAGACAGTAAACCTTGGGAGCATGAGGAACTGACCCTGGCGATTTCTTCTGGCTGTTCACTGTTTGCTGTCTCGCTTCTTCCGGCCTGCTGTTTGCTGTTTTAGCTGCTCGATCCGCATTTCTCGTGTATGATTCCCGCGCTCTAACATCCCCAACAAAGTCTTAGGAGCAACAAAATGCTAACTAAACTTTCTTTATTCCTTTGCGTTATATGCGCCATCGTTCTGGTAGGTTGTGCCAAGAAGGAAGCCAATACCAATAGCGGGGCCACTAACGGTAACGCGAACAAGGCGGCCACCACCGCATCCCCCGTCAACCACACAACAACGGCTAGCGCGAGACAAGATTGGCGTGCCGGAATGCGACGAGTTCCTCGCAAACTATGACGCCTGTGTCACCGGCAAAGTTCCTGAGGTAGCCCGGGCCCAATACAAAGCATCCATTGAACAATGGCGGTCTTCATGGAAAAACTAGCCGACAACCCGCAAACCAAACCCAGCTTGGTTGCTGCCTGCAAACAATCCGCCGAGCAGGCACGCACCGCGATGAAGACCTACAACTGTACGTTCTGATCGGTGTCTTTGGTTCTAATTAAGATAAGAGCGGGGCAAGCCCGCCTTCCCGACCCTGAGCTAATTACAATTGGAAATATGAACGAGACTGAAAGGCTCTCAGGCAAGATTTAATGAGCCTGACGGAAGTCTCGAGGTCAGGAAGGCGGGCTTGCCCCCGCTCCTGATCACGCAAACTTTGCATGCTCCAGCAGCAATAGTCCGATAGATACAAGCGCCAGCGCATACATCACCGGATGAATATCTCGTCGCCGTCCAACGATCAAATACAGGCCCACGTGGGAGATGAAGCCCCACAGAATTCCCTGCGTGATTGAGAAGCGTGAGCGGAATCAGAATTATCGTCAGGAACGCCGGCAGACCCTCTTCAATCTTCGAGAACGCAATCTTTCCCACGCTGCGAAACATCGAAGCGCCCACCAGTATCAAGCACCGACGCCGTAGCGTAAGCCGGCACCATTCCAGCCAGCGGCGCCAGAAAGAAACACGGCAGAAAACATAGCGCGGTAAATACCGAAGTCAGTCCAGTGCGCCCGCCCATATTGATGCCGGCCACGCTCTCGATGTACGCAGTGCCTGACGACGTGCCGGCCACTCCGGCGCCGAGCGTGGCAAACGAGTCAACAATCAAACCCTGCTTCAGGTTTTTGGATGACCGTGCTCATCGAGCAAGTCGGCGGCATGCGCCACACCAATGAAGGTAGAGATCGAATCAAACAGGTCGGTAAACAGGATGCCGATAATCGCGGGCAGCAGAGATAGTTTCAAGGCGCCGAGAATATCCAGTTTGAAAAGGACAGTTTTGAAATCAGGAGCGCTGAAGATATGTTCGGCGGGTTTTACCAAACCAAAAGCCCAGCCCGTCAATGTGGCGAAGATTATGCCGGCGAGAAACGCAAGCGCGCTCTTGCGCGTGAGCAGCCAAACCGAGATCGCCGTGGCGATGATCGTTAGCAAGGCCGGCACACCAAGCGTTCCCAACTTAACGAAGGTTACCGGATCCGGAGCGATCAGTCCGGCGTTTTTAAGTCCAATAAACGTCAGAAAAATACCGATGCCGGCGGCGGTGGCGAGCCGTAGTTCAGTAGGAATTGCTTTCGCGATCGTCTCGCGAACGGGCGTAACGGATATAACGAGGAACAGGACGCCCGGCCCAAAACACAATCCCCAGGGCCACCTGCCACCAGATCTTCTGCGTGAGAATTATTGTGAAGGTGAAGTAGGCATTGATGCCCATGCCAGGCGCGACCGCAAAAGGCAGCTTCGCATAGAGGCCCATGAAGAGCGTCATGACAAAGCACACCAACACCGTGGCGGTGAGCACGCCACTGAAAGCCATGCCGGTTCCCGGTGTCGAAAGGATTGAAGGATTCACCACCACGATGTAGGACATTGTGAAAAAGGTGGTGATGCCGGCGATGGCTTCGGTGCGGATATTGGGCTTTGCGACTTCAGTAGAGCTCATTAGAAGGTTTGTAAACTGAAATGAGCCGAGCGCCGCGAGTCTAGTGTCAGCGGACGAGAGCGCGCAACCAGCAACCGTATCGCTGTCCTGCCTGAACTAAAATCTTCACGTGCGGATCATATTCAAAGCAACAACCCGAAGGTTGCCCTTCGGGTTGTTGCTTTGTCAGCTTGCAGCGAGTTCCCCTATTGAATTCTCTGCTCACTCGAGTCTCTGCGATGGCTTTCGTTCTAACGTCGCACGGTCGCAACCACAGTTTCCGTCGTTCGTTTCTCGCGTGCCAGTTCGCGTGCTTTCTCGGTGCGCGACTTGGGGGCCTGCATGCCTATGCCGTCCGCCGGTAGCCATGCCTGCGCGAAGAAATACCGGTCGCCGTAATGGTAAAACACAAGTTTCGCGTTGTTGTCAATCTTGCCAATGACGCTATTGGTTCGAATCAAAGCACTTTCGTGCCCATCCTTGCGGCGCACCTGCAGTACCTTTTGCGGACGACTCGGGTTCGTGCAGCGCACGGTATATTCTCCTGCCGGCAGAGGTCCTCTCACCGACGCTGAATGCGAACGGGATGTTTGCGACTAACCGGGGTTTCCCGTTTGGGCCTTCGCTGGTGGAAAGACCGGCAACTATCACGAGCATCATCACTGAGATCACTATGTAAGCTTGCTTTTTCATTGGTATTCTCCTTCGAATCGTTTGCGCTGGGCCTGAAGCCGGGTCCCATGCGGTTGTTGTGGGGCGGCCATCCTTTCGGCCTCCGCTTCGTCCCCGAATGCCCCTCACTTACTAACGCGGAGACTCAGATGAAATTCCCTCACGGCCCAAAAACGTCTTGAGGTAGAATTCATCCCGCATTCGAACCTCGCGGCGCAGAACTCCCGGACGGATTTGGATTTAGCCCGTCTTAGCAACCCAGCAACTGGCCACTCAAATGCAATCGCAAGATGGCATAACTCAGCTCCTGACTCGTTGGAGCAACGGCGATCAATCAGCTCTCGACAAGCTGATGCCCGTGGTTCTACAGCGAGCTGCGCAGGCTGGCGAGCAACTATTTGCGGCGCGAGCGCCGGGACACACACTGCAACCCACCGCGCTCGTTAATGAGGCGTACCTGAAGCTAATTGATCAAAAGGCGGCCAAGTGGCAAAACCGCGCGCAGTTTTACGGTATCGCCGCGCAGCTCATGCGCCGCATTCTGGTAGACCATGCGCGGCAGCATAAAGCGGCGAAACGAGGTGGGTCGGACCAACAGAGGCTTTCGATTACCAGTGCAGGCAGGTTGGTAGCGAAACCCGATCTCGACGTGCTGGCTTTGCATGAGGCACTGGAGGAGCTCGCTACTATCGATCCACAGCAGGAGCGCATTGTCGAGTTGAAATTCTTCGGCGGCCTCTCGATTGAGGGAAACCGCGGAGGTTCTGGGTGTCGGGCATGCGACCGTGGAGCGCGATTGGAAAATGGCGCGGGCGTGGCTACGATGGAAGCTTGAATAGCGATTTGAGGGACGGGGCGAGTCTCCTGCGCGTTTGTTACTGGAGGTTCCGGCAAGGTTTGTCCGACAGACTAAAGTTAATCGGACACCGAACTAGGTTCACTGTTGAATTACAACCATGACACCTGAACGCTGGCAACAGGCCAAGGAGATATTTCATTCAGCGCTGATCGCGCTCCGGGCGAACGATCTGACTATCTGGCAAGCGCGTGCGGTGGAGATGAGTTACTGCGTCACGAAGTAGAGTCCCTAATCTCATCACACGAGAAGGACGGGAGCTTCATCGATGCGCCTGCGTACGAAGCAGCGGCGGAAATACTGACGACCGGCAAGGAACTTATCATGGGCCAGAGGGTCGGCCACTATCAAATTCTATCCACGCTCGGCAAAGGTGGGATGGGCGAAGTCTACCTGGCCGAAGACGCACGCCTGGGTCGCAAGGTGGCTTTGAAATTTCTGCCGTCCTCGTTTTCCGGAGATCAGGGTCGCTTGCGGCGCTTTGAGCGTGAGGCGCGAGCGGCATCGGCATTGAATCATCCGAACATTCTCACAATTTATGAGGTTGGCTCCGATGCTGGCCGTCAATTCATAGCCACCGAATACGTGGAAGGTGAAACACTGCGTCAGAGAATGGCCCACTCGCGTCTGAGCGTCGCCGAAGCTCTCGATGTGGCGATCCAGGTGGTGTCGGCGCTGGCTGCAGCGCATCAAGCGGGGATCCTGCATCGCGACATCAAACCGGAAAATATCATGCGACGTCATGATGGCTATATAAAAGTTGTCGATTTCGGTCTGGCTAAACTCACTGAAGCACCAATGGTCTCGGCAGATACTTCAAAGCCTACTCTCTTGCAAGTCGATACGGAAACCGGAATGGTAATAGGCACGACAGCCTACATGTCTCCCGAGCAAGCTCGCGGTCTGCCGCTGGATTCCCGGTCTGACATTTGGAGCCTGGGCGTCGTGATGTATGAAATGGTTGCCGCTCGGACGCCTTTGAGGGCGAGACAAGGAGCGACATTCTTGTTTCGATTCTCGAACATGAGCCGGAGTCTTTAGTTGAGGTGACGGGCACCGTACCGGAATCGCTGGAATGGATTATTGCCAAGGCTTTGACTAAAGAGCGAGAGGATCGTTATCAAACCGCGCGGCGAAATTCTCATCGGACTTGCGGCGCTTGAAACAGCGGCCTCGATCTCGACTCGGCACAAAAACGTTCGCTGCCGGCGCCTCGCGAGGCAGTTGACAACCAAGACATGGTGGCGCAGCCGAAAGACCTCCGGCTCAGCCAGGAGTAACAACCGATGAAACCAGTCCAATCCGAGAAACAGCGCCACATGTTACTACCCGCAGCCGATGGTCACATAACAAACTGGCTGTAGTCGTCGCTCTGGCGACAATTGTTGCCCTCATAGTCGGAATCGTCTGGGCCATTCCCAACGATTCGGCCGCACGGACACAACAGAAGAAAGCAAAACAAGCCGCCAAGTCTTCAAGAACCACTCAAGTTGACTTTTTTCCCCAGGCTTGGATGGCTTCCCCTCACTATCGCCAGATGGAAAATCGGTGGTTTACAGTTCAGACCTAAATGGCAGTTTCGAACTCTACATTAAACAACTCACGCCCGGAGGCGGCGAATTGCAACTAACCAACGACGGCCAGCAAAACTTCGGAACCCGCGTGGTCCCCGGACGGCCAACGCATCGCCTATTATTCAAAGAATCGTGGCGGCATCTTGGCTGGTATCTGCGCTGAGGTAGTCCGCCAAAACAACTAACAGAATTTGCGGTCCCGCCAGCGTGGTCTTCAGACGGTTCGATCATCGCCTTTCTAGTCGGGTACGCCAGGAGAAATTTACGTGTCGCGAACTATGCCACCATCGACTATCTGGACCGAGTCGTCGCAGGGTGGAACACCAAGACAAATTACCCAACAGGGGAAGCCGGCTGGGGGCACTCATCCCCATCCTGGTCACCGGACGGGAAGCAAATTGCGTTTCAAACTTCAGATTATCTTTATTCGTCCATCTGGTCTGTAGCCGTGGCAGGCGGCGAACCAAAAGCATAGCGCAGGGTGGTAGTCCCATCTACGCACACCTGATGGGCACATCTATTATCTGGATATGGCTAATGGTGGGCTGACCAGGATTCAACTACTCTCCTGCGGGGGAACCAATCAGTGAGCCTCGAGGCGATGTTGACATCCGGGCCCGGGTCGGGCCTGACTAATCTGGCAATCTCCGCTGACGGAAAAAAGATTCTCTACAGTGCTATCCGAATCTCAAGTAACCTTTGGTCTGTTTCATGGTCGCCGACTTCAAGCGATACAGTCAGCCCGCCGGCCCCTTTTACGGAGGACACCAGCCAACGAAATAACCTTGTGCGTTTTTCGCCTGACGGGCGGAGAGTTGCTCTCACCCGGTGGCGTCCCGGCACCAGTGCCGACATTTGGGTGGCAGATGCGGATGGGAAGAACCTAACACTCAACTTACCAATAACCCGGCAACTGATAGCCAGGCCAGTTGGTTACCCGAGGGCGATAAACTCGCCTTTTTATCAGACCGCGATAAACACATGAAGCTGTGGACGATCTCGCTAGCGACTGGGAAAGAGGAGCCATTGTTGGATTTGGGTGAAGGAGTGCAATTCGCTGCACTCTCGCCCGACGGCAAACAGGTTGCCTATAATTGGAACCAAAATGGAGCGACGAATGTGTGGGTCGCTTCCGTCAAGAGATGGACAACGCAGACAGTTGACCTTTGACAGTAATTTCATGGGTTTTCCTGCTGGTCCCCGGATGGAGAGTCAATCGCGTTTGAGATGCCGGGAGCAGAGACTGCATACACTGATGGTAATTCCTGAGCGCCGGGGAACACCGACGCAGTTGACTTTCCGATCAAGGGCAAAACCTATCCGCACAGTTGGTCACCTGATGGCGACAAGATCGCGTTTGCGGGCCAGCGCAATGGGGTATGGAACATCTACTGGATCTCGCGCAGCACGAAGATGCAGAAACAACTGACAAACCATTCAAAGCTGAATGCCTTTGTTCCGCTATCCCGCCTGGTCGCCGGCGCGGAAACCAGATTGTCTACGGCGAATATGCTGAAACGATCCTAGCAACATCTGGTTGACGGAATTGAAGTAGCCGCTGTCAGTCAAGCTTTTTCGGTTGGCCCTGGTAATGTGCCCGGTTAGGTTGATGATATTGGCGAACGCAGCGACGAGCTGAAGGTTATTCGACATTGAGCGATCTGCCTTTCTCTCAGAGACGTGCGGGGCAGACGAGTCGCTGCGCAAGGAAGTTGAGTCGCCCATTGCGTCACATGAGAAAGGCGGAAGGTTGGTCGCCTCTGGGTAATCAGATCATGTTTGAGTACGGCGAGACGACGGGCAACATCTGGCCGATGGAGCTAAAGTAGAGTCTTCACGAGGTTAGGGTCTACTGGTAGATCTCTTCGCGTTCGGGGTGCGGTGCTGTTTCTGCCAGCCGCCGTGCCCGCACATAATCAGAGACATGCTCGCCATATTTTTCTACGAATGGCTTCAGGTAGTCAGTGCCACGAACAACTTTCCGGCACCCTCGGGCGCCACAGTGGCAAACGAAGTCGTCCATCTGTTCGTTATAAAACGTGGCGTAGTCGACGGTGATTTCCTCGCCCGCCTTTATGCGCCGGCGCGCCACCAGATTCAATCCCTCTAACCACGCATTTGGATTACAGGAATGATTGATCGGCTTCCAGTGCTCGGGGTCAGGGCTCCAACTCACGAAAACTTCATCGCTGAGCGGGTAGGCATATTGTCCAAACCAGGTTTGCTGTTCGGGGTTCCAGTTTTCGCGAACATGCTCCTGACTTACCAACATCGTGCGGCTGTTCTTCGTGCACGTCGATGAGTTGACCGGTATGGATATTTTCCAGCGCATACATTCCATAGCGACTCTTGTGGTCGAGGGCGAGGTGCCAATTCTTGTGGGCGCGCTGCTGTCGTTTCAGCGCGGCCCGGATAATTCTCTCGAAGAAGTCGCGATGGCCCCAGGGTTCATGCATGAGAATGAGGTCGGCGCTGCCGGCTGATTCTTCCAACGGATAAGCGACGTCACAGTTGGGATTGATCTCCAGCATGTATAGTTCGCCCTGCGCATTCATGCGAATGTCGCAGCGGCCGTAGCCACTGCCGTTCAAGCCAGTGAATAGTTTGCGCGACATGTCCTCCAGGCGTTCAGCCAGCGCATCGTCTTCACACTGAATGCAGCTCATCGCCTCATAGTCTCTTCCATTTCATGTCGAAATGCTTGAACGAGTCGCCGCTGGGAAAACAAAACTCGACCGGCCGGTAAGCGAAAGGCTTGAGCGGATCGTCGGCATTCTCGACCACCAGCACGCTAAACTCCCGTCCGTCGATAAACTCCTCAATTAGCGAGGCGCCAAAGGCCGCAATCATTTTCCCTGCCTGCTCGCGCAAGGCGGCGGGCGTCTCAACGCGGGAATCCCTGGTTAAACCTATGCTGCCGTAGCTGTTTGGGTGTTTGGCGATCAGGGAAACTGGAGCGTTCTGGCCGCCACTTCGATGCTCGCATCGTCTTTTGCCAAAACATACGCCGGCGCCTTGATGCCCCAGAATTGACAGACTTTTTCATCGTCTCGCGCGAGGGTTCGTAGAAGCTTGCGGTCGCGCCGGTGAAGGCCATGCCCAGCCGTTCCATTGTCTGCACTATTTCCACGCCGGCGCGATCTTCGTCCCAGGCGCCGTCACATAAGTTAATGAAGACGTCGAAATCGCGCCGCGAAAGCTCGATGATCTGCCGCACACCTTTCGCCTTGTCGATGTAAGCGGTTTCACATTCGTGGCCTTCGAGGTGGCGAAACACGTCGGAGAGCGGATCGTAATCCTTCATTGGGCTGTCGGAGTTTTCGTAGGAAGGATCAAGAATGCAAATTTTCAATGGCGTTACCTCGGGAAGTAGCATTCAGGACTCAGACCAGAGTAGAAGACTCATCACTCATCAACTCAGTAGTCATCACTTCCATAACTTTTGTTACGCGCACTTTACTCCAACAATGCGAAGCTGAAAACAACTATCTTTCGATTACTTCGTTTTATATCTGACGCTGTCATTGCTCGCCGGCTAACTTTTTTGTCTCACGAACGACATTGATCCGTGATTGGCTCATTTGAAACTAGAGTGAACCAGTGCCACTCTGGGTGGTGAAGTGGTTTGAATCGGCCCATAACGGTCAGCGCGAAAATGAATTGGGAAACTCTCAACCTTATTGATCTTGTCCTGGTCGTAATCGTCTTGCTGAGCGTTATTAACGGCTGGCGACGCGGCTTCATACTGGGCGTACTCGACCTGTTGGGCTGGGCTTTGGTCCTGTTTGCAGGCCTCCGTTTTTATCAACCGCTGGCCAGGTGGCTCGGTTCGCACGTTAGTTTGTGGTCACAAGTTTGGGACCGTCCTTTTGCCTTCATCCTTATCGCCGTGCTTGTGACCATGGCTGTGCAAATGCTTGGCAAAGTGCTGCTCGGGCGCGTATCGAAAGATACTCGCGAGGGGTCACTTAATCGCGCGCTAGGTGTTCTGCCGGGCCTCGCAAACGGGTTAATTACCGCAGCGCTCGTTGCCGCGTTCATGCTGGCAATACCGTTGAACGAAGGCTTGCGAGAGCGCGCGCGGAAAGTGCAGTCGCAAACCGTCTGGCCGTCTACGCTGAACGACTGGAGGCTAAACTTCACCCCGTCTTTGCCGAAGCGGTCGCTGAAACGCTAAACCTGCTGACGGTACAACCTGAATCGCACGAGCGCGTCAACCTGCCTTACAAGGTTGCGAATCCGCGCCCGAGACCGGATTTGGAAGCGCAGATGCTGGTGCTCGTAAACAAGGAAAGGGCCACGGCGGGTTTACGACCCTGGCTCCGGATCCGGAATTGACCGAGGTGGCCCGCCGGCATTCGGCCGACATGTTCGCCCGCGGTTACTTCGCCCATGACACGCCCGAAGGTCTTGACCCGTTCGCACGAATGCGCGAAGCCCACGTACGTTATCTTACGGCCGGAGAAAACCTGGCTCTCGCCCCAACACTGCTAGTGGCGCATAGCGGTCTGATGAACTCACCGGGCCACCGCGCCAACATTCTGCACCCCCAATTCGGGCGCCTCGGTATCGGCATCATGGACGGCGGCATCCGCGGGTTGATGGTGTCGCAGGAATTTCGTGATTAAGCCTTCGCTTAAAAGCGGGCGAAGAATACCATCCGGTAACACCCCAAATTCGGCATTCTCCGTGGTGCCTCAGTGTCCTCTGTGGTAAACAGCCGTACTTGCCTTCCTCATCGCGGCGGTGTTCAATTTCGAGGTGCTTAATTAAAATCTTTGTGCTCCTCTGTGGTCTTCTGTGTCTCTGTGGTGAATATAAACGCTAAGCAAACACTCACCACGGAGACACAGAGAACACGGAGGAGGCACACAGAGAACTGAAATCAGCACTACTCAACTTCTTCTACTCCAGGAACGAAGGTGAAACACTATGGATCTCGAAAAACCAAACACTGCGGGAGACATTCATCGGCGGTATGGCTGAGAGATTGGGAGTTGCGGCGCGCGCGACAACTATCTTCAGCGATCCGGTGGAGCGCGACGGCCTTACAGTTATTCCAGTAGCGAAAGCTCGTTGGGGTTTTGGCGGCGGCGTCGGTCACCGCAAGGATGAGGAAGGCGCCGGCGGTGGCGGCGGCATGCAAATCACTCCTGTCGGTTTCATTGAACTGAAAAACGGCGCCGCCGAATTCCGCCCCATCCGAATAGTTTCTTTTAATTGGATAATCGCCGGTGGCCTTGCAGCATTGTTGCTGCTGCGCCGAACCCGCCGCCAAAGCCATCAGTAGAAATTATTTTTCTACTACTGGACACTGACCACTGACCACTGAACACTGCTCATGACCAACCGCACCCGCACAATCACCTGGGACGACCCGCTGGCTCTCGCAAAAGCCGCTGCCGGACTATCGGGACTCTGAATACCTGCATAAGATTCTTTCCGGCGCACTGCCGCCGCCGCCCATCGGTTTGCTGATGGACTTCCGCATTGCGGAGATCAGTGCAGGCCGCGCGGTCTTTCTTGTCACGCCGGCTGAGTTTCACTACAACCCCATCGGCGTCGTCCACGGCGGCGTAGCAGCGACCTTGCTCGACTCCGCAATGGGCTGCGCGGTTCACTCGACGCTCCCCGCGGGCGCGGGCTATACGACGCTGGAGATCAAGGTCAACTATATCAAGGCAATGTCAGTGGAGACGGGCGAGGTGCGTTGCGAAGCGAACACGATTTACGTCGGCGGCCGCACCGCCACAGCCGAAGGAAAGATTCTCGACGCAAAGGGCAAACTCTACGCTCACGCCACCACCACCTGCCTCATCTTCCGCCCGTAGGCCTCAGGGTCGCCTGCCCCTTCGATTCATGGCCATCATGTGCCGACCGCACCCCATGTTCCGGTTACCGGGTTAATGCGGTAGAGGTTGCCGCGTTCGATCGTGTAGAGCGAGTCGCCGGTGGCGAACATGTAGTCGGTTTTCGCAAACTCTGGTTTGCCTATCTGTTTCCAGGCACCAGTGGCGGGATTTGTCTCGTAGAGCATCCCGCCGCGCTCCACGGTATAGATTCGACCATTCAGAGATTGCGCCGACAATCGTGTCCCGCCATTCCCCGGCCTGGCCCACGCCGCGCCATGAGCCGTCAGCCGGACTGACGCGATATAGGCTGCCATCCTTTTCAATGGTGTAAAGAGTCTGCCCGTCGGCAAACATGAATGCCGTCTTCGCGAAGTCCGGTTTGCTAGGCTGGATCCACTTGCCGGTGGCCAGATTTGTCAGGTAAAGCGTGCCATTTTGTTCAAGCGAATAGAGACGATCGCCCGAGGCGACGGCCGCGATTGTGTTTCGCCATTCACCAGCCGAACCCACACGATTCCAGGCGCCATTCGCCGGGTTAACGCGGTAGAGGCTACCGTCAGTTTCGATCGTGTAAAGATTTTGACTGCCTGCGAATAAGTATCTTGTGTTAGCAAACTCCGACTTTCCAATCTGGATCCATTTGCCGGTGCTGAGATCAGTTTGGTAGAGCGCGCCGCCCGTCTCAATCGAATAGAGACGACCATTCAAGGTAGTCAGAGCAATCGTATTGCTCCACTCGCCAGGCGCCGTGTTGGCATTGACCTGTTGTGAGACAGCCGATCGCGGCGATGAAAACCAATAAGCAAAGTGGTCGCAGCGCAGTTGTCGTGCAGTTTAGAATCATTTCGTTTCTCCTGGAATTACAACTGGACAGGATTTACACGATCAGCAAGATGAAGTGAGTGACTAGTGCTCTGGAAACCATGTTCATATTGTAAATCCTGCCTAATGTACCATCTGATTTTGACTTCGACTTAAGGAGCCTCTCTCAGCGCGGCGCGCCTTTCATTATTTCAGCATGCGCCTCAAGGATCGCAGTGGTTGTCTTCGGGTCGGGTTCCAGGTTCCAGTCGTCGTGGTCTCCAGATGCCGCCAAGAATTATTCCGTCACGACGGGGAAACATATACGAACCGGCGGCGAGGTAGCAGTAGTCAACCTCAGGCTGCGGCAACAGCACTTCAAGTTGACCGCGCACCGGAATCAATTTCTCGTCACTAAACAATGCTCCGGCTCCGAGACCGGTGCAGTTGAAGATCACGTTCTCGCGCAGCCGCCCAACTTCTTCGCGAGTCTTAAATTCCTTAACCACCACTTTGCCGCCGGCTATATAGAAATCGCGCAGCAAAGCGCGCAGGTAGGTGTGCGGCTCGATGATCATCGAGGTGAACTGTCGCGTATAAGGAAACCAAAATAACTCTCGGCACCGCGATGAATTTCGGTTTGCGGATATAGTTGCGCGCCACCCAGAAGCTCGCGCTGCAACGACTCTTCGTGCCGGATCAACTCGTAAGTCTCGCCCAGCGCCATACTCCGGGCCCACCAGCGTCTGAAAAGCCCGGTGAGAAATTTGGCAGGCCAGCCGGAAACTGCTCGGTAAACTTCGCCGTCGCGTTTTCGGATCGAACACGGATGACGGATACCACCAGGCGCCCGCGACGTTTGACGTCGTATCAGGTGGCGCAGGTTCTTGGCGTAGATGGTGATATTTCCGGTGCCATCCTGAAAGCCTTGCTGCAGCAGACGCGCGGTTGAGAGTCCACTTACGCCACAACCCAATACGGCGGGAAACCGAGATGGCGAGTTCGTGCATTCCTACCCTGCCGAACGTTGGGACGTGGTTTGTATGAAAGTCGTGCGCGAGATCGACGGCTTGCGCCGCGCCGTGCCCCAGGACAACGTTACGCCCGCGCCGCCGTGTCCGTAGTTATGAACCAATAGTTTTTCGCGAAGCTTTTCGGCTTCAACTACAAAAGCCTTCGGGCGAAACGGCCGCAGGCCAACAGCCCGTGCCGGATGAGCACGCTCGCGAGAGACCCGCACCGGCGCGGGGTGGCGTTGCTGGAGAAGCGCCGCCGCGAAGTGCGCGATCGTAGTGCTGGCGTCGCCACAGCCAAAGCGCCGGCAGCTAAACTAGCGCGCAAAAGCTTCGACGACCTATTTCACTCCGTTCATAACAAAAAAATTAGCATCCAGGCCGTGAAACGGGCGATAGCGTTTGGAGCTTCTGCCGCCCGCTTCGCGGGCGCGAGATCATTTCGTCTATCTGGTCCCGGGGTTGCGCTCGCTTCGTTCGCTCCACCCCGGGGCCTTTATGCTACCACCTGCTCCGCGAGGTTCTAGGTGAGAGCTTTACTCAATCGCCTACGTGACCCAGTGGGCAGAGGTCAGCCGGGTTGCGAAGCTTAGCCAGGCGTGTGTGCCTCCAAGCATCATTCGCAGCGGGTGTGAAGCGATTATTAACAAACCCGCCAACGCACTGACGCGATGGATGCGCCTCAGCGTAACGAGGTCATAGAACACGACAAACACAACCAACGCGTCAGTCAGTCCAAAGAACGCCAGCGGGCCGTAGCCTTGTAGTGAATGCGAATGGCAGCCGCGCAGATCGCGGCCAACTAAAATCGAGATGGTGGCCAGCAGCATCAGCCTTTTGTGCACGTCAGGCCGGCGGCGGAGTAAACCGCACCCACCAAAGTTGAAAACACAAACATGTCGCCGAGCGGAATTACCTAGAAGAAGGAAAGTATAGAGCACACCAGGCACGGGACTTACTCCAAGCTTTCCCCGGATGACAGCCATGTAGTTCAGCCACGACCATGAGAACGGCAATCACACCAGAATTCTAAACGCCGGTGAAAGTTGATGCGGCGGGCGGCGACGAGCACGTGGTTTGCGTCACGAAAAGCACGAGCCCAGGACGTAAATATCAAGCCGTGCAGATGAAGCAGCGGGATTAGCGGCGCCGAAGTGAAATAAGGTCGTAGATAATAGGTGCGTGAGAAGCCGGCAAAAACAGTGGCTACGACCGCGATTGACATCCCGACATAAAACCAGCGCTCGCGACGCCGGCGAATTATTGCTGGGCTTGCCTGGACGTTCTCGATGGCTTTACCTCGCAAAACCAAACGGTCGCAAAATCATTGAAGCCCTTTTATCACGGTTCGTTTTCAGGCACCAAGTAATTTCGCCGGATCGGACAACCCTTCCGGTCCGCAACCAACATTTAGTTCTATTGTTCACTCGATGGACTGAAGGTTTCTTCACCGTCTCACGGGCGGGCGCGGGAGCACGGTTGCGTCCCACTTCTTAAACTCGTCGCGGAGTCGAGTGAACATGCTCGGGTTCTGTTCGCGGAAGTTTCCTGTTCGCGTTCGTCGATCGATAAGTTGAACAGATATTCCTGTGTACCGTCGTCGACATATTTCCAGGGCCATTCAGGGCGGCACTCATTTCAGAGGTGCGCCAGAAAAACTGCGCTCGTAGACAGGTTGAGTCCCACGAATCACCGGCAAAAGATTATTGCCATCGAGTGGATAGACGCGGGTCAGGCTTAGCTTCGCCAACGGCTAGCACCGTGGCTGTCCAGTCCGAGTGATAGCAGCCTGACGTGTCACTACATTCACAGGAGCGACACCCGGCCAGCGCACGATAGCCGGCACTCTAGCTGCCGCCCCCCATTAGTGAAAACTTCTGTCCCCGAAAAGGCCAGTTATGAGAAAAGCGCTCGCCGCCATTGTCGCTCGTGAAAACTTACCGGGGTGTTGCCGAGACAGACCCGCTCGATCCAGCGTCGCTCAAGACTTCTCCAACGCCATATCCAAACTCTTCATCATCGCGGCGTACGTTTTCAATGAACCACCGGCAGTGAATCCAGCGTACTCCCTTCCCAACGTGCGGCTGCCGAGATCACGTGGCCCTTCCCACGGCCAGTGTGGTGCCGTGTAGTGCAAGCTCAGATAAGAGGGCTCGCAGTTACCGGCGCGCTGAAATATATTCAACCGCACGCTGCGTTAGAGCCCGCTCATGTAACCGATGCGTTCGACCGGAACCTTTCCCCTCGTAAAGATCTGCCCATCGCCGCGCATGTCCATGTGTAAAGCAGTCCGCGACCACTCATGATTCCGAAGAACTCGTCGAATCCACTCTGCAAGCGGTCCGAAAGTTGGTAAATAACCGAGATGCCATTTGCCAATGAGCGTAGTGCTTGATAGCCGCTCTGCCTTAGCAAAGACGCGATCGTCGGATACTCAGCCGGCAGTCCAGGCGAGTCTTCGCTCTCTCACCCAGTCACCTTTTTCGGTCAAAGGCTCTTCGAGTCCAACGCGAGTTCTCGCAGGGTAGCGTCCAGTGATGACCCGCAGCGAGTGGGCGTGCCAAACCGGATGAAGCGGAATAAGCGTTTACGAAACGGAGCACCCTGCGTGGCCAGGCGATCAGCTGTGGAGTCTGATAGTCAGGACGACCGTAACGGCTCAAATCGCCGTGGCCAGATCGTCGGCGAGGATGAACAGAAGGTTGCGGGCCGATTTTGTCTGGACTCGAGAGTCCAGCGGAGTGCTGCAGCAGCGATAGCGGCGCCGGTTAATGCAACGCTGACAAATTCGCGACGGTGACTGTGCGAGACATGCGGCGAATCTCGCAGACGTCAGGCAAGAAGACAATGAGAACTGGGCGAAATCAGAATCGAATTCACCTTTGAAGTTGAACGGTGCAACCCGGAGGGTTACAAGAAAGTAGCCGGCGGTCATGTGAAGCGGTTGGGGGCAAGAATGACGCACCCCGACGGGGTGCCAGATGAGAAAAGGGTATGCGAAAGATTTCCTTTGAGACTCTACGCACCACTGCCGTGGTACAGCTGTTTTTCTTATTTGGTCAGTGATTTTCGCTTCGGCACCAACCACCGGCTACCATCTGCCAGCCTCGGGCTGATGCCCTTACTGGCTACTATCAGGTGGTGCGCACAGCCAACGCAAGATTCAAATTGACAAGGTCGTAACTGGGCTATGATACCTGTACCCAGACCAGCTGAGAGTTCTCGGACGATATTGGCGGAACTCACCTCTCATAAGTCTTCGCGGTCAGAGGGCCGCTGACGCATGAGCCTGAAAGGTTGGCACAGCCGCCAATACGAACCCGAATCATGGCGAGGTGAGATGCCCCTGGTGAAGGGGAAAGTTCATTCGGGTTGAGCGCGGCCAGTCTCTTTTGGCTTGCGGATCAGACCAAAGTCATGATTGCTGGGCAAGTGAATTAAAGTATTCACGGCAAGAGGGTATATGTAGAGGTTGACGGTCGTAAAAACCGCTATGGCGGTTACTGGCGTAGCATGCTTTGCGGGCATTGAGCACTACCTGCTCAGGTGCGAGCAAGTCTCAAATACCGATCGGGCCGAAAGCGGCACGGCTGGCGCCGTGGATTTACCGATAGCCTACGCACATGATGCCTGGTCCGCCACGGCGGTTATTCGATCGTTTATGTTATCCAGAATAGAGCGGCTGCCGCGTTCTCCGGCCCAGTGTTTAGATAGACGCTGGTAGCGGTGGCGATATGCCGGAACGTTAGCGACATGAACCATTCTGCTGGTGTTCCTGCTCAAGCACTCATTCAATGCCGTCAGCTACGGTGTGTGTTCCAGTAACTCTGTGCTGTCGCTTCCTTCTCACCGGTCACCACTTCGCAGGCGCGGGCCAGTTTGAGTGTTGATGATGTTGTTGACGGCTTCCTCAACTCGATCGAGCGGACGCTCTGGCTGAGCGGCTCCGACCGCGGATCGCCGGTCGGTGGACCGAGTGGACTCATGCCAAACTCACTGACCATACTGCGCGCGATTTCAACCGCTCGTTGAATGTCGTTTGACGCGCCCGCAGTCATGGTTGCGAGCAGAACGTTCGCACCCGCACGTCCTCCCAACAGTACTGCGATTTGATCTTTGAGATATTCGCGTTTCTTCATCAGGCGATCGCGCTCCGGCAAAGGGTGGGTAACGCCCAGCACGCGTCCGCGCGGAAGAATGGAAACCTTGTGAGCAATACGTAGCC
>ERZ1370068.9030-contig-7839_pt1 | contig 50517 bp, 84 predicted proteins | sample MGYA00561227_ERZ1370068 | MGnify/ENA primary metagenome ERZ1370068 (study PRJEB38410, sample SAMEA6850437) | metagenome | study: Metagenomic assessment of the ecological functions of the soil: analysis of the soil microbiota associated with the... | reverse complement strand
CTTCTTCACACTTCACCCGCCTTCGCCCTGGCTAACACCACGCTGCTGCAGCTCAACGCGATCCGGAGCCGCTCGATGTGTTCCCGTTGCTCTGACTTTGCCTGCCAGGCTGGCCTATGTCCACCCCTGCACGCTTGTTCATGGTCGTGCCTGATCCTCAAACCTGACTGACGCGGCATCGACCGCAGTTTCTCCGCTCGGAAGCGGCGCGCGACGCCGGCGCCACGGGCAGCCAGACGCTGAACGTCATCAGGCCGCCGTGCACAAGCCCGGCATCGCTGTATCGGCTCGACTACCGTCACCATCGTCATGGGCGAATCTTCCCGTGACGGTGCACCACTTATGAGCTTCAAACGGTCTTCATCCGCTGATGATTTATCGAACCGCTGACGTCGTTCCGGTAGATCGGCGGCGGGCGGCCAACGCCGCGCGGTCCGTTTCATTTGAGGCGGTGGTCTTCAACCTCCACCGCCGCCGCTGATGCGGCTGGTCGATCCGGTAGAAGAGTTCGGTGGAATGCAACTGACGCTCTTTTTCGTATCCCCGGCCTTGGCAGCTGTGGTCTTCGTCCTCCTCCCTCCTGGCCTGTTCGTGCTGTCTCCTCTGGCAAAGCTTCTGACGACTGCCCAATCAGGTCCCCACCAGTCTGAGGTAAACTACCCAGTGTGTTCCACTCTCCTTCCACTTTTCCGCAGGGCGTGCTGTCGGTGCACTGGTTCGGCGAACCTGCCCGAAAGCCACGAGATGCGTCCGCGCCCGATGACGCTGGCTTCTCAGCGCGTTCTGATGGCCCTGGGCGTGGCCGCCATGCTGACGCGACCGTCGTCGTCCTCGTTCTCGGCCGGCCTCGCTTTCCGCACGCGCTTCGCGCTGGCATCGGCCACCAAATCTTACTCTCCCGCCATCGCCAGCCCGATCAGCCTTCCGCTCCTCAACAGGATCCTTCGGACTCAGTCTTCGGCTATCGGCCTGGCTTCAGCTGGTCTGGCAAGCCTGGGCTGTGATCCCGCTCCGGTATGCTAAGCCTGCAGCCTCGGCTGCCCATCCTCACCTTGACCCTGCTGCGCCTCGCCTGGGCTGCATCGATCAGCCGTGGAACTTCGCCAAAAACTGGAAACTGCTTCGACTGGCGCTGCTGAGGATGTTGCGCTGGCGCAAGACCTCGGCGCCACCCCGCGCCGACACCATCCGCCACATGCCGTCGTGCCCATCCTGTTGCCCAGTCCCGATCTGGCGTCGGCCTGTTCGGCTTCGCGCTTTCCCACGACGACTTCGCGCGCAGCCGACTGTACCGTCCGGCCACCTTCAACACCCCGCCGCTCGAAATCTTACGGCAGCGATCCACCAACGTCACTTCAACGCCGGTCGCTTTACGCGCCGGGCACGGTGAACTTCAGCCGCGGTCTCGTTCCTGGCAACGGTACCAGCCCTGGCGCTTGTCCCGGTCGCTCCGCGGCTGCAGCCGCCGCGCAGGCCGAAGGCGCGGCACGGCAGCGACGCCGGTGCAAGGCGGCATGAGCGTCGTCCGCCGCGCCCCCAATGCTCTTCAATCTCCTCGCCCGGCCAATCGGCCGCGTCCGTTGTGTCAGCCCGCGAGCGCTGCAGCGCTTGACGGGCATACCGGTGACAGCACCAGCGAACAGGCTCATGGACGAAATTCTGGCGGCAGAGCCCAACCTCGCCATACTCCGAGCATCCTGTGCGCCAGAGGACGAATGGCGGGACACAGCGGAGGCGAGGTCGCCATGGTCATGCGGCCTCGTACGTCGATGACGATGGCGATCGTCCGGCAGTTCCTGATCTGGATCCCGATCGGGACGACGCGCAAACGCACGCCGCCTGTGAAACCCGCCGCAAGATCGAATGCCCTTGAGATTGGCGAGGTGCTCCGAGAGGCGAAGGCCGGATTTGACAAGTAGCCGCCCTGGCGGACTACATTGGTGCCGAGGCGATGAAAAGCGTGAGTTTCCTGTGAGCACGTGGCCGAGGCGTCGGCGCGCTATCAAGCGGTGGCGGATGCCGTCGCACGAGGGCAGTCCTCGCGACGACGCAGCGCGCGCGTGCTGCGCGACTGGCGACCGCCGTCCCGCAGGACACCGCGCCCCTGCCGCCGCCATCGCCGCCGGCGACGTCGATCCCGCTGCCATCGTGGCCATCGTCGGCAAGACCGAGGGCAACGGCTGCGTCAACGACTTCACCCGCGGCTATGCGACGCTCAGCCTGAAGCTGCTGCTGGCCGAGAACGCCTCGAACTGCCGCCGTCGGAGATCGACAGGCGGGTCGCCATCGTCATGTCGGGCGGCACCGAGGGCGGGCTGTCGCCGCATCTTCTGGTGTTCAGCCGCGAGCCGGCGACGGCGCCTGCGATCGGGCCGCGGCTCGCCATCGGCGTCGGCCTGACGCGCGCCTTCGCTCCCGAAGGAAATCGGCCGCGCGCCGCAGATCGCCGCCACATCGGAGGCCGTGACGGCCGCCATGGCCGACGCCGGCATCGCCTCACTGGCCGACGATGCACTTCGTCCAGATCAAGCGCCCGCTGCTCACCAAGGAGCGCATCGCGTGGAGGCGGCCGCGGCGCGGCGCGTCCGTCGCGACCGAGGACACCTACCATTCGATGGCGCTCGTCGCGCGGCGCCTCGGCGCTGGGCGTCGCCGTCGCGCTGGGCGAGGTGCCGGCCGCCGCCGCGACCGAGGCCGCGATCTGCCGCGACTGGTCTGGCTGTCTGCTCCAAGGTCGCCGGCACTCGGCCGGCGTCGAGCTGTCTGCGCAACGAGATCGTCGTGTTGGGCAATCGCGCTGGGCTGGGCGGGCGACCTCCTGATCGACCACGACGTCATGAATCGGACGCCATCGACGCCGACGCCGCGCGGCGCGTGCTCGCGCGCCTCGGCGGCGAGGTCGTGGCGGTTCTCGCCAAGGCCGAAGCGTCCCCGTCCGGCGAGATCCGCGGCCGGCGCCACACCATGCTCGACGACAGTGACATCCACGCCACGCGCCACGCCCGCGCTGGTGGGCGGGGTCCGGCGTGGTCGCGTACCTTGCTCTATGTCTCGGGCGGCGTGAGCACCGTGGCCGGCCGGCGGCGGTGAAACCGGCTTTTCGCGACTGGCTGGCGTGTATTGCGGAAACACCTCCTTCTTGAGCGATTCGAACAGCGTGGCCCCTTCGCCGGGCCGATGCCTTCATTCAATCCGCCCCTGACGTTCCGCAGTGGCCTGATGACGCGGCCACCATTTCTTCCACGGCGGCGCGGTGCAGGGTGCCCAGCGCCTGCGGCGTCTGCCGGTCGCGCGGCGGGACTGCCGTCGAAGACCGGCGAGCGCGCCCGCGACGCGTGATCGCCGACCGTCGACGGACGGCAGCGTTCAGTTTCGCCACGATCTCCGCGCCGGCGCGGCCCTTCCTCACCCACAGCCCCGTCCAGTAATGGCGCGCACGATCAGCTGGTTCCGCAGGCCCTGGTGGTCGCGCCTGCTGCCCCGCGACGCCCGTGGCGCTCCTTGCGTTGAATGCTGGTCGCACGCCACAACACGCTGAAGGCCTGATCTGCTGGCCTGCACATAGGGCAGGTGGTCAGATGGCTTCGAGGCCCGACAAGTCGAGATGCGACCGGCCACCAGGTCCTGCATGGTTATGGCGTGCCGCGCCGCGATAGGGAACGAGCCACAGCGCTCATTTTTTCCAGTGGTCCTTGCCGGAACCGGAAGGCGGGTCAGGTCGAAGGTCAATCTTCGGCAGCTGCTGACGCCACCGTCGCGGCAAAACCTTCCACGTGGTGCGGGCCGGCCTTCAGCGACGCGATCAGCTCCCTGAGGTTGGACACCGGTACGTCGGCGCGTCCGATCATCATCAGCGCCGACGTCGACATCCAGCGCGCCGACCGGCCCTGAAGTCGGCCAACTCACGGTCATAGTTAACAGCCAGGGACCGCGACGCTCGAACACGTTCGACGTCGTCTGGGCGATGCTGAGCGTGTAGCCGTCCGCCGGCGCGCGCGACCTTGGCGACGCCGAGCGTGCGCCCCGGCGCTCTGGTTATCGCTCCCTCGACAATTGAACGATCGCCGGCGCCCGGCACGCTGGAGGAGTGATGCGCCCAGCAACGCGCGACGCGGTCGAATCGCCGGGCAGAAGGGCAGTCACGAACTGGCTGGTGATGGGGCGGTCCGGCTTCAGGTCCCCGCTAAGCCGCCGCGCGTGGCACCGGCGATCCAGCGTTTGCCCAGCCTCGAGAAAAAATGCGCGAGGCTTCCCAGCGCGAGCCGAATTGGGGCCCCCCAACTCGTCTCGTGGAACGCACGCCTACCTGGCCGAAAAGCGACTCCACCCGCTCCCGGGCGAGGGCTGAGATAAACTCGCTTCTCGCGAATCGCGCTGACATCTACAGCCATTGGGCGTGCGCACGCCCTGAGATCAATCGCGCTTCCCGGTGCGCTCCCACTGGCTGAGGCGTGAGCCCGAGGTGGTGCAGGTGGTGGCGACGGCGTTGTACTGGCAAAGCGCCTCGGTGGTCGCGATATCGGCGGATGTTGCCAGCGCGCGCATCGCCGAAGCAAAATCGGCGTGGAGCCAGGTCGTGATCGACTGGTGCCGCCGCGCACCGCCTGGAGCCCGCTCGCTGGCATCGATCGCGCGCTGACGTGGCGAAGATATGGCGCGCCCACGCGACTTGTTCCCGCACCTATATCTGATCCCGCGCATCCGCACCGGCACCAGGCGCCCATGCGTCGGCGCGCCTGGGCGCGCGTGGAGCACAATCGACAGATCGGCCGGCAACCGGCGCGCTGCATCTGGCGCCTGATGCGCGCACCGCGGTTCTTCTGGGGAGAGAGATGCCGTCGAGGATAGCGCGCCTGGTTTCGTCCCTGGACACGTCGCGTTAGGTCTTCGGCTGACTTCCAATTCTGCAGCCTGGCTGACCTGGCCGACGCGGTCGCTGGCGTCTGCTGCGCCAACGCTTATGTGCTGCTGATCGCTCGATGCCGCAGCCCCAATCCGCCGTTTAAGGAGAATCGGTGGCGCTCTCCTCCTTTCATCGCCCTGGGCGCTCATCCCCAGCGCAGTCCTGGCGGCAGCGCTGTGGGTGGACTGTGCAGGCCTGGCATCCGGCCGGCCGCCGCGACCAGGCGCCCCGCACGCCGCATGGTCGGATATGACGTGGCGCTCGTGGAGTAACCCCGCATCTTCCGCCAAGATGGTCGGATCGCGCGAACCAGCGCTGGCGCTGTTCGCATCACGGACCGGTCACGTCGCCGCTGGCGCGGAGGAGATCGTCGGTTTGCTGACTGCACTCGACCAAAGCCGCGGCGTCGATGATGCTCATCGTACGCGAATCAGAGGCGCGCCCCGCGCTGTGCTGAACGCTGAGCTGAACGGGCTGCGGCCAAGGTGACGCTGGTGCTGGAGACGCACACTGGCTTTTTCAAACGCGCTGGAGATCGCCGCGCGGATACCGGCCCCCAGCGCCTGATCCACGTTTTCGCGACCGCTCGGTGCAGACGTCCGATGTGGGTCACCGGCGCGCGGCGTGCTGACGCTCGATCCGCAGCAGCGCTGCAGCCGGAGGACGACGCCGTGCTCGCGGCAGCGTCGATAGCGGCTCTCGGCAACGCCGAGGAGGCTTCGACCTCCGATCCGTCGCACCGCCCGCCGATCAGGCGGCCTTCAGGATGCAAGCCGTTCCGAATTCTTCGGCCGATCGCGCCTGTACGGCACGCCAGCACCACGCCGGCACAAGCACACGTTTCAAGCCCTTGCCATAGTGCAACCAAAAATTGTATAATGCGAAGCGACTGTAACTTCCAGTGAGACCAGCCACGGATACAGTGCCCGAACAACGAACCTTTCACCGACCGAACTGTTTGTCGCCACCAAAGGAAGCTCGCGAATCGCAGCGGCCCGGGAGTGGAAGCATGACCCCCCTTGTTGGCGAAGACGGTGGAAATGCGCAAACACCGGACACCCGAGGTGCCTCGTCGGCGAAATCACCAGAAAGCCAACCCGATGCATGAACCGGCATCGATTCATCCCGTGAACTTGACCTGTCTGCGCAAACCCGATGAAGCGTTTGGATATCGCCCGAGGTGGACCCTCAGAGCCCGTCTCCCGGAACTGGCATGACGACTACATTCACATAGTATATGTGCTTGCAGCGCGAGAAGCAAAGCGGTTCACGGTAAGCCTCCGGTCGAAAACGACCGCATTCGCCCGCGCCCGGACTGACCTTTTCCCTGCATGATACCTGGATGAATCGCCCAAAGGTTTTGCAGCGGACAGGTAACGTCCGCCACGGCTTTTGCCACCGAGCGCTTGGCGGAGCTGCAGCGAGACCGAGACGACCGGCGTGGCGGAATCTCAAACGCCAAAGCCGGTTTGTACGGCGGTTTCGTACTGAAAACTTCCCAGATGCCTGGGCAGACCAGCCCTTGTCGCCGACGCCCTGAAGTGTCGAAGCCTTCGGTCGGCCTTCAGAAGCTTGGGCTCGAGGTTCATTCAACTTTCAGTTCGTTGCCATGCTCGCGACGCCTACGCTGAAACCCCAGCCTGATGCTGCGCTTCGTGGACGATCGCACACGGATCATGACCTTCGGTCCGCGACGACGTCCGCTTTGTCTGGCAACTGCTGATTGGCGCTGCGATGGCGCTAATGCCGTCCTGGTCATCAAGTTCTGGCCAACCCGCGATCGATCGGCGCTTTCGCCGAAGGCAAGGGTGATTCTCCGCTTGCTGGCGTGCTGGGGCTTTTCACACATGCCTGCTGGATTCTCAGAGCCCTTTCTTCTTCGGTATTGTGTGACCGTCCCCGCGGCGCGCGGGCGTCCCGGCCGATCGCGGTAATAAGCCCCCAGGGCAGCAACTCCCAGGTCTCGGCTCACTCGAGCGAGCTTGCCCTCGTCGTCGCGGTAGGCCCAGCACACATGGTCGGGCGGCAGGGTCAGCGGAGATCTCGCCGCTTGCTGCCGCGTGGCGCCGCCGCCGTAAGCACGAGCTCGAGCGCTTCGAGCCCGGCTGGCCGCCCAGCTCGACTGTTCGTAGACCGGTCTGCATTCGCAACCTGGTAGCGGCGTTCGACCACGCGCGGGCCGGAGAAGGCGTTGGCCGCGCGCTGCTGCTCGCCCAGCCGCTGCGCTCTCCGGCGACGCAGCGTCACGCGCGCCCTCTCCCCGACGGCGATGCGGCTGCGGCGTCCAGGCTTCGATGCGGCCGGCGGCGCCGAGATCGATGGTGCGCCCTGTCTGCCGCTGCGCGCCAGCACCTTGCCCAACAGCACGTTGGAGGCGCCGGTGAAGTTGGCGACGAAGGGATCGGCCGGCCGATTATAGATCTCGGCCGGCGGCGCCATCTGCAGCAGCTTGCCCTCGCGCATCACGCCGATGCGGTCGCCCAGCACCACGGCCTCGGACTGGTCGTGGGTGACGTAGAGGCCGGTCATGCCGGTCTGCTTGAGGATGCGGCGCAGCTCGTCGCGCAGGCGGATGCGCAGCTTGGCGTCGAGGTTGACGAGCGGCTCGTCGAGCAGCGAGAGCTGCGGCCGGTAGACCAGGCTGCGCGCCAGCGCCACGCGCTGCATCTGGCCGCCCGACAGCGACGTCACCGGCCGCTCGGCGTAGTCGCCCAGCCCGACCAGCTCGAGCGTCGTCGTTGACCTTGGCGTTGATGTCGCCGCCGGCGCCGCCGTTGCAGCCGGTGCTTCAGCGGATAGGCCACGTTCTGCGCGCACCGTCATGTGCGGCCACACGGCGTAGGACTGGAAGACCATGCCGATGTCGCGCTCGCGCGGGCTGACCAGCATGCCGCGCTCGGGCTCCGACACGCACGCGGTCGCCGATCGAGATGCGGCCGCCGGTCGGATGCTCGAGCCCGGCGACGCAGCGCAAGGTCGTGGTCTTGCCGCAGCCCGAGGGGCCCAGCAGGACCACGATCTCGCCCGCCGGCACGTCGAAGCTCACGCCGTCGACGGCGGGCTTGCCGTCGGCGAACCGCTTGACCAGGTCGCTCGATGAGAAGCGCGGCTGCTCACTGACGGTAGCCGTAGGTCTTGTTCCACTCCTCGAGCCACGGCTCGCGCAGCTTCTCGAACTGCGTCGTAATTCGGGCACCCAGACCTTGATCACCTTGGGGTCCCAGCCCTTGGGGAAGGACGGCGGCTCCTTCATCGAGGTGATGTTGCCGAGCTTGGCGATCTGGAAGGCCTGGCCTTCCTTGACTGAGGCGCCAGTTCATGAACAGCTTGGCGGCGTTCGGGGCTCTTGGACGTCTTGGGAATGCCGTCGGCGTAGGGGATGATCGGCACGCCCTCGGGCGCGAAGATCGCCTCGGCCGGCGCGCCCTCGACGATCTTGGTGTAGATGATGTTGTAGAGCAGCGGCGCGATCGAGATCTCGCCGCGCACCAGCGAGATCCGAGAGCGGCGCGCCCGACGGGAAGATGCGCGATGCCGAGCGCCGCCTGCTTCGTCCAGTAGTCCTCGCCCAGCACCTGGCGCTCGAACATGACGCGCGTCCAGGTCGTGCCGCCCGACGGGCCGACGCACCTGGCCGATCTGCTTGTCCTTGTATTCGGGCTTGGTGAGATCCATCCAGGTCTTGGGCGCGTTCTTCACCAGCTGCGGTGTTGTAGGCGATCGCCCAGCCGAGGCGTGACGCCGGGCCACAGCTTGGGCGAGACCAGCGCGTCGGGCCGGTAGTCGGCGGCGTTGGGCGGCGTGTAGTCCTGGAACAGGTCGACGAGCGCCAGCATCAGGCCGCGGTCGGAGTGGTTGATGACGTCGGCCGCGAGCTTGCCGGCCGCCGCCTCGGTCTTGATGCGGGTGATGAGCTGGCCGCCCGGCGCGCGCACCATCGACGACCTTGATCTTGGGGAAGCGCTTGTTGAACTCCTTGATGACCTCCTGCTCGACCTCGGCGAAGTTGGCCGTGTAGTAGGTAGCGCGGCCTTCCTTCTCGGCGGCCGCGATCAGCTCCTTGGAGCCGAACTCGTCTCTGCGCCAGCGCCGGCGAGGCCGGCTGAACGCGCCGGCCAGCCCGAGGCCGGCAGCCTTCACGATCGTGCGTCTCTTCATCGGGTCTCCTCCTCAACTGTCGTTGTCTTGTCAGTCGACGCGGGCGCTGCCCTGCGCGCGTCTCGCGAAAGCCAGGTGGTGATGCCGAGCAGGCACGGCGAGGATCGCCGGTCTGCATCAGAGCTGAAGGCGGCGGTCTTGCCGGTGTTGCCGCCCTCGTAATAGTCGAGCAGCAGCACGGCCATCACGGTGGTGTCGCTGGTGTAGAGGAAGAGCGACGAGCCGAGCTCGCGGATCGCCAGCACGAACAGCAGCGTCATCGACGCCACCACGCCGGGCTGGGCGAGCGGCAGCACGATGGTGCGGATGGTGCCGAGCATGCCGCGGCCGCAGATCCAGGCCGCCTCCTCGAGCTCCTTGTGGATCTGCAGGAACGAGGTCGACAGCGCCTTCACCGTGTCGGGCATGAAGCGGGCGACGAAGGCCAGCGCCAGGATCCAGATCGTGCCGTAGAGCCCGCCCGGCAGGCCGATCCAGGCCCACAGATAGGCGACGCCGACGACCAGGCCGGGAATGGCGACCGGCAGCGTCGGCCAGCAGGTCGATCGAGCGGCGGCCGGCGACGTGGGTGCGGTTGACCGTGTAGCCGATGGCGAAGGCCAGCGCGCCGCCCACCACGCGCCGTGATCACGCCGACCTTCATGGTGTTCCAGATCGACAGCATGGTCAGCGGATTGTCGAACACGCTGTTGAAGTGCACGCAGCTGTACTGGCTCCATGTCGAACAGCGCGTCGAAGTCCTTGAAGAACAGGAACTTGCGGAAGGCGGCGATGATCAGCGCCAGCGTCGGCAGCACGACGACGATCGAACAGGTAGATCGACGGCCAGGCCGAAGGTGAACCAGCGCCACGGGCCGAGATTGAGGCTGCGCGGGCCGGAAGCGCCTTGCCGGCCACGGTGGCGAAGCTCTTGCCCGACCAGCACCCTCTGCTGCGCCCACACCAGGATCGCCGTGACCGACCATCAGCAGGATCGCGACGGCGGCGGCGGTGTTGTAGAGCGGCGGGCTCCAGGCCGTGAGCTTGAAGATGTAGGTGGTGAGCACGTTGATGTTGGCCGGCGCGCCGAGCGCCGCCGGCACGCCGTAGATGCCCAGCATGACCACGAAGGACAGCAGCGATGCCCGCCAGGATGGCCGGCGCGATCAGCGGGAAGGTGACGGTGAAGAGCGTGCGCGAAGGCCGACGGCGCCCGACACCTCGGAGGCCTCCTCGAGGCTCGGGTCCATGTTCCTGAGCGCCGAGGCGGTGAACATGTAGACGTAGGGCGCGTAGTAGATGCCGAAGACGATGATCAGCCCCGACATCGAATAGAAGTCGAAGCGGAAATCGATGCTCGATCCATTTCAGCGCGGTGTTGAGCAGGCCGGTCTTGGGCGAGCCCAGGATGCCCCAGGCGACGCCGGCGACCAGCGGCGGCACGAACAAGCGGGATCATGCTGGCGCCGGCGATGAAGCCCTTGAACGGCGTGTTGGTGCGCACGACGATCCACGAGAAGGCGAGCCCGATCACCACCGCCAGGATCGTGCCGCCGCCGCAGGCCATCAGCGCATTGAAGAAGGCGAGGTGGACGTTCTCGTTGCCCAGCACATTGAGGAAATGCTTGACCGAGGGCTTGAAGTTGCCGAAGCCGTCGACCACCGGGTTGGAATCGCTCAGCGCCCCGAACACCAGCATCAGCAGCGGGTAGATCACCAGGAACGTCAGCAGCGAGCAGCAGCGCGCCGACCCACAGCAGGCAGCCGCCAGGCGTCGCGGGACAGCCACGGCTTCGCCGCGCATGCCGGCAGGGCTTCAGCACTCGTCGCCGTCAACGCTAACTACTCCTCCCCATGCGCCGGCTGCAGGCGAGCCGGCATTCCTTCATTATGTGTGTAACCGTAGCCCATCGGCATTTCCGACGCTACGTTTTGCTGATGCAGCTCAAGACCCACGACCGTTACGACTACGTGCCGTTGCGCGGCCGCGCCGACTACTGCGTGGCCGGCGGCCGCCGGCTGGCCGTCTATTTCGCCCTCAACCTGGAGCATTTCTCCTACGGCGAGGGACTCGGCGCGGAATTGGCGCCGGGCGGACCGCAGCCCGACATTCTCAACTTCGCGTGGCGCGACTACGGCAATCGTGTCGGCGCCCTTGGTACATGCTCGACGCCTTTGACGCCCTCGACCTGCCGATGGCCGCGCTGGTCAACAGCGCGATGTACGACTATGCGCCGAGCCTCGTGGCGGCTCATCGCAGGCACGTGGGCGACGAGATCGTGGGCCACGGCCGCACCAACGCCGAGCGGCAGGGCGATCTCGACGAGGCAGACGGCGCGAGCGCGCCTGCGATCGCTCGAGCACGGCTCACGCCTGACGGGAAGGCCGAGTCGCGTTCCGAAGGCTGCGCTGGGCTCGTGGATTTCGGCAGCCAGCCATCGCACGCCCGACCTGCTGGCCGAGGCCGGCTATCGCTATCTGCTCGACTGGTGCATGGACGACCAGCCGAGTCGGTCTCTCGCTGCCGCGGCGGCAGCGGATCATGGCGGTGCCCTATCCGCAGGAGAGTGAACGACATTCCCGCCATCGCGCGCAAAGATGCGCCGCGACGTTCGCCGACATGATCGTCGACCAGTTCGACGAGATGCTGGAGCCTGTCCGTAGACGCGGCCGCTGGTGATGGGCGTGGCGCTGCACGCCTACATTGGTCGGCCAGCCGCATCGCAACCTCGGCTGCCATCTCAAGCGGGCGGCTGTGTCATCATCGCCGGCAGCGCCGCGAGCGCGATCTGGCTGGCCACCTGCGCTATCGCCCGGCACTGTCGCCTCGCTGTCCGCCGGCACTCATCTCCCTAAGGAGCCTCATGCGCTCTGTTCACTGCCACGCTCGCCACCGAGACCAACACCTTTCGCCGCTGCCGACCAGCCTCGAGAGCTACCGCGAGAGCGCGTGTTCTCCGGCCCGGCGAGCATCCCGACCGATGCGCCCGCGCATGTGCACCGCGCCGCTGTTCGTCGGCCGCGCGCGCGCCGCGGCAGGAGGGCTTCGAGCTGATCGAGGGCAGCTGCTTTGCCGCCAGCCCGGCCGGCACGACCAACCGGCGCCGACTACGAGACCATGCGCGACGAGATCCTGGACCAGCTCAGGCGGCGTTGCCGGTCGATCGGTCTGCTGCTCGGCCTGCACGGCGCCATGGTGGCGCACGGCTACGACGACGTCGAAGGCGACATCATCGAGCGCGCCCGGCGCCATCGTCGGCCCGAAATGCGTGATCGGCGTCGAGCTCGACCCGCACTGCCATCTCACGCTGAAGCGCGTGTCGGGCGGCCGACATCATCGTGCTCTACAAGGAGTTCCCGCACACCGACGTGGTCGAGCGCGCCGAGGACGCTCTCGATCTCGTGCTGGCGACCCTGCGCGGCAAGATCGAAGCCGGTGATGTCGGTCTATGACTGCCGGCAGATCCAGAGCTATCCCGACGACCATCCGCCGATGCGCGGTCTGGTCGACCGCATCAAGGCGATGGAGGGCAAGGACGGCATCCTCTCGGTCTCGATCGCCCACTGCTTTCCCTATGGCGACGTGGCCGAGATCGGCACGCGCGTGCTGGTGATCGCTGACGGCGACAAGAACGAAAGGCCGATGCGCCGGCCACCAAGCTCGGCGAGGAGCTGGTGCGCTGCGCGGCAAGACCCAGCCCGCCGTCGCTCGACGTGTGCGGGCGGCGTCGCCGCAGGCGTGGCCTTCAACGACCTGCCGGTGGTGATCGCCGATCCGGCCGACAATGCCGGCGGCGGCGCGCCGTCGGACAATACCGACATCCTGCGCCACCTGATCGAGCAGCAAGGTCGAGAATGCCTGCCTGGGCCCGATCTGGGACCCGATCGCGGTGCGCATCTGCCGACGCCGGCTCGGCGCCAAGATCGCGCTTGCGCTTCGGCGGCAAGATCGCGCTGAGCTCCGGGCCAGCCGGTCGACGCCGAGGTCGAGATCACTGGGCCTGAAGCGCGACGCCTGGCAGCGTTTCGGTCCGACCCAGGTGCCGGTCGAGCGATTGTGCTGCAGTGCCGCGTGCGGCGGTGTCGACGTCGTTTGATCACCAATCGCACGCAGGAGCGACCGGCCTGGAGCTGCTTCACCAACCTCGGCATCGATCCGCACGCAAGAAGAAGATCGTCGTGGTGAAGTCGACCAACCATTTCATGGCGGCCTACGGACCGATCGCCAAGAAGGTGATCCTACGTCGAATCCGAGCGGGCCGCTGACGGCGCGACCGATCGCAAGGTGTCCCTACACGAAGGTGCAGCGCGCCGATCTGGCTCGCTCGACCCGATGACGAACGCCGAGCAGGTGGCCGCATCTTCAGTCCGTATTGCGTCAAGCTGGACAACGCGCGCCGCTTCGCATACTTTGTGCATGGGGAGTCTCTGAGTTTTAGTGGAAGCATGATGTCCGGGATTAGTGGCGCGGCCTTCCACTTGCGCCTTGATCCTGCCAGTCTTCGGCATAGGCACGCCAAAGGTGCTGCGCGGCCGTGATGCATGCCGACGTGCGGCGTGATCGATCCGATGTGGACCACCCAGACCATCGCCAACATCCATGGCGCGCTGATCTACGACACGCTTGTTCGGCAACGACGGCAACCAGAAGCCGCAGCCGCAGATGGTCGGCAAGTACGAGGTCAGCCCCGACCGGCTCACCTACACCTTCACTCTGCGCTGACGGGCTGAAGTTCCACGACGGCTCGCCGGTCACCACCAAGGACGTCATCGCCTCGCTGAAGCGCTGGGGCGCCAAGGACGGCGTCGGTCAGCGCTCTGCTGGGCTACGTCACGCAAGATGGAGGCCGTCGACGACAAGACCTTCACCATGGCGCTGACGCGAGCCCTACGGCATGGTGCTGGAATCGCTCGGCAAGAGCGGCAGCTCGATCGCCGCCATCATGCGCGAGAAGGACGCGCTCACCGACCCGCAGCAGCAGGTCAAGCGAATCGATCGGTTCGGGCCCCTTCATCTTCGCCAAGGACCAGTGGGTGCCGGGCAGCAAGGCGCGTCTATCTCAAGAACAAGGACTACGTGCCGCGGCCCGGCAACGCGAGGCGCCGTCGTCAGCTTCGCCGGCACCAAGATCCCGGGCGTCGACCGCATCGAGCTGGTGTGGATCTCCGATCCGCAGACGCGCGATGTCGGCGCTGATCAACGGCGAGATCGACTTCTACGAGAGCCCCAACATCGACTTCCTGCCGATCCTGGAGAAGGCCAAGGGCGTGAAGCTGATGAAGACCGGCAAGATCGACAGCACGCAGGGCATGATCCGCCTCAATCACCTGCATCCGCCGTTCGACAACGTGAAGGCGCGGCAGGCGATGTACTACCTGATCAACCAGGAGGACTTCCTGCGCGCCATCGTCGGCGACCCGAAATACTACCGCGTCTGCCACGGCCTGCTGACCTGCGGCGGTCCGCTACGAGAACGACGGCGGCACCAGCGCTTCATGAAGGAATACAATCCCGAAGAAGGCGCTGCAGCTCCTGAAGGAGGCGGGCTACAAGGGCGAGCCGATCACCGTGCTCGCCACCACCGACCACAACACCATCACGCCGGCGACGCAGGTGCTGATCCAGGCGATGCGCGAGGCCGGCATCAACGTCGACGCCCAGTCGATGGACTGGGGCTCGGTGGTGTCGCGGCGCGCCAAGAAGGAGCCGCCGGCGCAGGGCGGCTGGAACATCTTCGTCACCACCTCGGGCGGCGTCGGCTCGGCCAATCCGGTGCTGCATACCTGGATCGGCGCGGCCTGCGACAAGGGCCTGTTCGGCTGGCCGTGCGATCCCGAGATCGAGAAGCTGCGCAACGCCTTCGGCATGGCCGTCGAACGAGGACGACCGCAAGAAGATCGCCAAGGAACTGCAGACCACGCGCGATGGAGCAGGTCGTGTTCATCCCGTTCGGCCAGTGGGACCACGCCGCTCGCCTACCGCGCCGACCAGCATCGACGGCATCGTGCCCAACACCGGCCTGGCGGTGCTGTGGGGCATTACGAAGAAGTAGACGACTGTTCGTCATCCCTACTCTGCTGGAGAGCGCAGGCGAGGCGTGCGGAGTGCCGCTCATGCAGGTCGCTGGCTTCAGACCCTTCGACTCGCTGCGCCAGCCAGGGTGACGCGCTCCCAGCGAAGTCGTGACCGCCTATATCGTGCGCCGCCTGTTCGCCGTCCTGCCGGTGATGGCAGTGGTGGCGCTGTTCGTGTTCTTCCTGCTGCGCTTCGCGCCGGGCGATCCGGCGGCGATCATCGCCGGCGACGACGCCACGGCCGAATCGATCGCCGCGGTGCGCGCCAAGCTCGGCCTCGACCGGCCGATGGTCGAGCAGTTCGCTCGTCTGGCTGTGGGGCCTGCTGCACGGGCGACATGGGCGTGTCGATCTTCTCCAACCTGCCGGTGACGCGGCTGATCGCCCAGCGGCTGGAGCCGACCGTGGCGCTGACGCTCTCGACGCTGTTCGTGGCGGTGGCGCTCGCCGTTCCGATCGGCGTCGTCGCCGCCTGGAAGGCGCGCAAGCTCGTCGATCGCGCTGGTCATGGGCTTCGCCGTGCTGGGCTTCGCCATGCCGGTGTTCGTGCTGGCCTACGTGCTGATCTATTTCTTCGCCGTGCAATGGCAGCTCGCTGCCGGTGCAGGGCTACCAGCCGATCGCCGAAGGCTTCTGGCCCTTCGTCGAGAGCCTGATCCTGCCCTCGGTGGCGCTGGGCATCACCTACATGGCGCTGATCGCCCGCATCACCCGCGCCTCGATGCTGGAGGTGCTGCAGCAGGACTATATCCGCACCGCCAACGCCAAGGGCCTGGCGACCGACCGCGTGCTGCTGCTGCACGCGCTGAAGAACGCCGCCGTGCCGATCGTCACCGTGATCGGCATCGGCATCGCGCTGCTGATCTCGGGCGTGGTCATCACCGAGACGGTGTTCAACATCCCGGGCCTCGGCCGGCTCACCGTCGATGCCGTGCTGAAGCGCGACTATCCGATCGTGCAGGGGCTGATCCTGGTGTTCGCCGCCGCCAAGGTGCTGGTGAACCTGATCATCGACATCTCCTACGCCTTCCTCGATCCGCGCATCCGCTACTGACATGGCCGTCCATCGCCGGACGACCTCGCCGCTGCCGCCGCGCCGCTTCTCGCTGCTGACGCGCCATCCGGCGCAACCCGACGATCGCCTTCGGCGGCGCTGCTGCTGGCGGCCCTGATCGTCATGGCGATCCTGCGCGCCGGTCATCGCCGCCAGCGATCCGTTCAAGATCGCGCCGGTCAACCGCCTGCGGCCCGCCGTCGGAGCGCTGGTGGTTCGGCACCGACCAGTTCGGCCGCGACGTCTTCTCGCGCACCGTCTATGGCGCGCGCGTGTCGCTGATCGTCGGCCTCTCGGTCGCGGCCTTCTCGAGCGTCGCTCGGCCTGGCGCTCGGCCTCGCCTGCGGCTACTTCCGGCAGGTCGACGGCATCGTCATGCGCGTCATGGACGGGCTGATGGCGATCCCGTCGATCCTGCTCGCCATCGCGCTGATCACGCTGACGCGGCCCGGCCTCGGCATCGTGATCGTGGCCATCGTCATCCCCGAGGTGCCGCGCATCGTGCGCGTCGTGCGCGCCGTCGTGCTGTCGATCCGCAGCCAGCCCTACATCGAAAGCGCCATCGCCGGCGGCACGCAGGAACGCCAAGCTGCTGTTGCGCCACGTGCTGCCCAACACGCTGGCGCCGCTGATCGTGCAATCGACCTACGTCTGCGCCTCGGCGATGCTGATCGAGGCGGGCTCTGAGCTTCCTCGGCGCCGGCGTGCCGCCGGAGGTGCCGAGCTGGGGCAACATCATCGCCCAGGGCCGCACCTTCTTCCAGATCGCGCCCTGGACCATCCTGATCCCGGGCGCGTTCCTCGCCATCACCGTGCTGGCGGTGAACCTGCTGGGCGACGGCCTGCGCGACCGGCTCGATCCGCGGCTGGCGAGACGGCTGTGAGCGCCGATCCTCGAGGTCCGCGACCTGCACACGCAGTTCGACACGCTGGACGGCGTCGGTGCGCGCCGTCGACGGCGTGTCGTTCGAGCTCGGCGCGCGGCGAGACGCTGGGCATCGTGGGCGATCGGGCTGCGGCAAGTCGGTGACGGCGCTCTCCATCCTGCGCCTGATCCCGCCGAGACCGGGCCGCATCGCTCGCGGCTCGATCCGCTTCGAGGGCGAGGAGCTGACGACGCTCGCCGAGGAGGCGATGAAGCGCCTGCGCGGCCATCGCATCTCGATGATCTTCCAGGAGCCGATGACCAGCCTCAACCCGGTGCTGACCGTCGGCACGCAGATCGCCGAGAACGTCGTGCGCCATCTCGGGCGTGTCGCGGCGGGCGGCGCGCGATCGCGCGCGCGAGATGCTCGACCTGGTGCGCATCGCCGATGCCGGCGCGGCGGCTCGACGAATATCCGCACCAGCTCTCGGGCGGCATGCGCCAGCGCGTCATGATCGCCATGGCGCTCAGCTGCGATCCGCAGGTGCTGATCGCCGACGAGCCGACCACGGCGCTCGACGTCACCATCCAGGCGCAGATCCTCGACCTCATGCTGGAGCTGAAGGAGAAGACCGGCACCGCCATCGTGCTGATCACGCACGATCTCGGCGTGGTGGCCGAGACCACGCGAGCGCGTCGTCGTCATGTATGCCGGCCGCAAGGTCGAGGAGGCGCCGGTCGAGGCGCTGTTCGAGCAGCCCGCTGCATCCCTACACGCGCGGCCTGATGCGGGCGATCCCGCGGCTCGACGTCGAGGCCGATGCCGCCGGCACGCGGCCGCGGCTTGCAGGAGATCCCGGGCCTGGTGCCGCATCCTGACGCGGCCGATCGTCGGCTGCGCCTTCGCGCGCGCGCTGCGGCTTCGCCGACGGACCGCTGCCGCGCCGAGCCGCCGCCGCTCGTCGATGCCGGCGGCTGGCCACACGGTCGCCTGCTGGGAAGTCGACCGCGTGCGGGGCAGCGGCATGAGCACGCCCCGTCCTCGAGGTCGAGAGCCTCGTGAAGCATTTCCCGATCCATGGCGGGCTGCTGCAGCGCCGCGTCGGCGAGGTGAAGGCGGTCGACGGCGTCAGCTTCGCGATCGCCAAGGGCGAGACGCTGGGGCTGGTGGGCGAATCGGGCTGCGGCAAGTCGACCATCGGCAAGACCGGTGCTGAAGCTGATCGAGCCGACCGCCGGGCCGCATCGTGCTCGGCGGCGAGGACGTCACGCACCTCAAGCCCGGCGCCGATGTGGCCGCACCGCCGGCGCATCCAGACGATCTTCCAGGATCCGTATTCGTCGATGAACCCGCGCCTGCCCGCCGGCACGATCGTCGGCGAGCCGCTGGAGAATTTCGGCATCGCCACGCGGCAAGCGAGCACCGACGAGCGGCGTCGCGCGCGCTGTTCGAGCGCGTCGGGCTGCGGCCCGACGCGCATGCGCAAGTATGCCCACGAGTTCTCCGGCGGCCAGCGCCAGCGGCTCGGCATCGCCAAGGCGCTGTCGGTCAATCCCGACGTGATCGTGGCCGACGAGCCGGTGTCGGCGCTCGACGTCTCGGTGCAGCGCGCAGGTGCTGAACCTGCTGATCGACCTGCAGGACGAGCTGAGGCTCGCCTACCTCTTCATCAGCCACGACCTCGCCGTGATGCGCCACATCAGCCATCGCATCGCCGTGATGTATCTCGGCCGCATCGTCGAGCTGGCGGACAAGCGCGCGCTGTTCGCGACGCCGCTGCATCCCTATACCGAGGCGCTGCTCGCGGCCGCCACCGCGCCCGATCCCGCGGCGCCGCCAGCGCAAGCGCGTGATCCTGCAGGGCGACGTGCCGAGCCCCGATGCGTCCGCCGAGCGGCTGCCGGTTCCATACCCGCTGCAGTCCATGCGAGCCCGAGTGCAAGGTCACCGATCCGCCGCTGCTCGAGGCGGCACCCGGCCACCACGTAGCCTGTCTGAAGCGCTCCGATCGGCGGCAGCATCGGCACCGTTGACGCGACTCGACCTGGAAGCAGGGATGGCGGCATGACAAATAACGACGAAATCCTGGCCCTCAGTCCAGTCGAGCTGCGCCGGCGCATCGGCACCAAGGACATCTCGCCGGTCGAGCTGCTGGAGGCCTGCATCGCGTCGCATCGCCGCGCTCAACCCGGCCGTCAACGCCATCGCAGCGACCAGCTACGCGCGCGCACGCGCCGAGGCCAAGGCAGCCGAAGGCGCGGCGTTGCGCGGGCGAGCCGCTCGGCCCCCTGCACGGGCTGCCGACCGGCATCAAGGACCTGCACGAGACCGAGGGCCTGCTCACCACCTACGGCTCGCCCGCTCTACCGCGACTTCGTGCCAAGGCGCGATGCCGCCATGGTGGCGCTGGTGCGCAAGGCCGGCGCCGTCGATCGTTGCCAAGACCAACGTGCCCGAGTTCGGCGCCGGCGCCAATTCGCGCAATCCGGTGTGGGGCGCCACCGGCAATCCGTTCGACCCCAGCCTCAATGCCGGCGGCTCCTCCGGGCGGCTCGGCCGTGGCGCTGCGCCTGCGACATGCTCCCGGTCTGCACCGGCTCGGACACCGGCGGCTCGCTGCGCATCCCGGCCGCCATGTGCGGCGTGGTCGGCTTCCGCCCATCGCCCGGCGTTGGTGCCGATGGATGCGCGCCAGCCTCGGCTGGACGCCGATCTCGGTGCTCGGGCCCATGGGCCGGACGGTTGCCGACACGCGCCTGCTGTTCTGCGGCTCAGGTCGGCATCGACGATCGCGAGCCGCTGGCCTTCCCGCTGCGACCCGAGCGAGTCGTCCGCGCGCGCCCTGTCGACCTCGGGCGGCTTGCGCGTCGCCTGGACCGAGGATTTCGGCCAGTGCCCGGTCGGCACGCGAGATCCGCGCAGGTCATGCGCGCGCGGATCGGCGCCATGCGCCACCTGTTCCGGACCTGCGACGAGGTGCGTTTCGACTTCGGCGAGGCCGACCGATGCTTCGACGTCGTGCGCGCGCAGAACTTCGTCGCCCGCTACCAGGCCGCCTACGACAAGGACCCCTCCTCGCTCGGTCCCAACGTGCGCGCCAACTACGAGGCCGGCGCCGGCATGAGCCTCGACGATGCGGCATGGGCGCACGCCGAACAGACGCGCATCTTCCGCCGCTTCCAGGCCAGTGTTCCGCGACTACGATCTTGTGCTGTCGCCGACCACGCCGGTGTCGCCGTTCCCGTGGACGCGAGCTCTATCTGCGCCGAGCTCGGAGGGCGCAAGCTCAACAACTACTATCATTGGCTGGCGCTCACCTACTACATCACGCTCGTGACCAATCCCTCGATCTCGCTCCCATGCGGCGTCGACCAGCAAGGGCATGCCGTTCTCGGCCTGCAGGTCACGCGGCGCGCTATCCGCGCCGACGTCGGAGGTGTTGACGCCGCCGAGGCGATGGAGCGGGCGTTCGCCGGCGTTCCCGCCCTTCGACGGCGTCCAGCGCGCGGCCGGATATCTCCAGGCTCGGCGCCTGCCCGCATCCCGAGCCAACCATCGTTACTCGCACCCGCCCGTCATAAAGTAGCGGGATCAACGAACGTCAGCCGCCGATGGAGAATCGCGCTAGTGGTGTGATGCCGACAGGCTTGATATTTGTTTATGTCATCCGGGCCTTGCAGCTGGATCCACCGCGCCGCCCGTCCTGAGCGAGCGGATGGCTGGATACCGGTATTCCGGTATGACAGCGGGATGCAAGCGTTCAAAACGCGCTAGGAAGCCTGATCCGGCCTCCGCCTCGAGGGCTCAGCAGGTCCTGAGGCCCTGCCGCTGTGCTGGGAAAGGGTAGGTAAAGCTGCCCGTCCCACGACGCGCCCGGCGTCCAAGACATAGATCCGGTCGAACGGCTCCACCGTGGAGCAGGCGATGGGCGACCGTGATCAGCGTCAAATCGCCCGGGCAGCTCGTTGATCGTGGCCATCACGGCCGCTTCGGTTTCCATTGTCCAAGGCGCTGGTGGCTTCGTCGAACACCAGGATTTTCGGTTTGCAGTAGAGCGGCCCGCGCCAAGCCGATTCTTCGCCTCTTTGGCCGCCCGGAGAGCCGGACTCTCGATCGCCCACGACGGTATCGTAGCCCGGCCTCCAGCCTCGCGCGATACGTAACTTGATGCAGATTGAGCCTGCGCGCCGTGCTGCCGCCTCCCCGACGGCGCGGCCCGATCGATCTCGCTCCGGCACGCCAGAAGGCGATGTTGGGCGCGGATCGTGTCGTCCGACAGGGAAACATCGTCTGCGGAATAGCCCAGCGATCGCTGCCACTCGCCGAGGACCGATCGTCTCGGAGCGGCGCGCCATCGATGAGGATCTGGCCGGCGGTCGGCGTCAGCAGGCCGACGATGAGGTCGACAAGCGTGCTCTTGCCCGACCCGGAGGATCCGACGATGCCGATTCCTCTCTCCCTGGGCGACGCGCAAGGTCGATCCTCGACAAGGCGGGCCGCTCCCGTCCCTCGTACCGGAAATCGAGCGCCTTCACCTCGATGGTGTCGACCTCGCCGACCGGCTGCGGCGTCGCGCGTTGATGTCCTCCCTCTGGGCGTGCACCGCCTCCTGGTGATCCCAATAGAACCGATCCAACGCCGGCTTGGTGTATCGCACCACCGACGCTTCAGTCATCAGCGATTGCAGCGACGGCATCAGCCGGTAGGCGCCATATAGCAAAAAGCGGCGACAGATGGAAAGGGCCGCATTCAGGTCGCCAGTAGGACCAGACGAGAGATAGAGCAAGTGCGGCAATGCCGGCGCTGACCGCCACGGCTTGCACCGGAAAAACATGGGCACCAACGCGAGGGTTTCGTCCGCGTGCCGTGGCGTTGGCGTGCTCCAGCGAGGAAGTGGCGAAGCGGCGCAGAGTAGCTGCTTTCGCGCCCGAGCAGCCCTCAGCTCCTTGAAGCCGCCGAAAACCTCGTGCGCCTGGCGAAACCGAGCGGTATCCGCGCGGGTTCGCACACGACCCGCCGCCAGCGCCCCGCGCCGGAAAGCCAGATAGATGCCGGCGATGCAGGCCCCGAGCGCAAGCGACGTGACGATGGCGACCAGCGGGTTTATCAGCACCAGCAGCGCCATGAGGAAGATGGAAATGACGGCGTGGAGCGTGACCCGCATGATCGGGGAGACAGATCGCCTCTCACGACCCCCTCGGCGCCAGTCGACGGACGGTCCTCGGTGAGGTCGGCGAGTGCTCCGCTTGAGATAGAACACGATAGTCCCGCGCCAGATTGAGCCGCATCATGTCGAGCGAGAGCGCGTGCATGACGGAAAAACCGAACCGGCTGATGAAGTAGACGTTGCAGGCCCTCACCAGCATGCTCGTCCAGATGACGAGCACGGTTATCAATCCGAGCAGGACCGCGAACTCTGGTGATGCTGCTCGCCTGGCTCCGACGCGTCCTTGAGCGCGCTCAGGTAGCGGTTGGAGAGCATGATGTTCGGCCTGGGCGAAGAATGGAGATGAAGGGGAGAAAACAGCGTAACGCTCACGAACTCGAAGACGGCAGCCAGCAGCATGAGGCCAAAGACGGCCAGATGCCGCTCTTACGCCAGATGAACAGCTTGCTCAGCTTGTTGACGGCATCGCTACATGGATGGCTGCTCTGGGCCTTGGGAGCACATATGTTCGTGCGTGGCTGCCCTCGAATGGTGCGGCGAAGTTCAACTAAGTTGAGACGCAATATCATGTCAATAGATCACCATCGCCGGTGATCAACCGACGACCTGCCATAAAATAATGGCGCTCTAGGCGCAGTCGCGCGAGACAGTTAGCGCCCGATCGTCTCCCCCCACATAGACGAGGCCGTTGCGGTCGATCTTATGCTTCCTCAGCAGCGACATCAGCTTGCCGCGCCAGTTGAGCCATGCCAATCGCCTTTCACGACACGGGTGCGCAGGCCCGCCGCCTCCACGCGACGCGCTATCCGCCGTCCGAACCGGGCAGCCACACATGCTGCCATTTACAGATGCAGCCGCAGTCAGCGCACATCATTTGGCCGCGTCGTAATCCTCCTGCTGGGCGTCACAAAGAACACGCCCTCCCGGCTTCAGCACGCGGTTGTATTCCGCAAGTAATACGCGTCACCTGTCGTCCCTCAGATGCTCGATCACCACTGGTTGGCGCAAACACGGATCGCCGAAATAGCCGGCCGGCCGGCCGCCGCTCCTCGGTAGGGAATGTCTGATCAACGTTGCGCCCTTGTGCGGCGGGTGCCCGTCCCTTGAAGCGCTTCGGCGACACTGCCCTGGGACGTAGGTGTTCGGAGAAGTCTGTCGCATAACTCGCATGGCTGCCGCGCGAGTAGGCAGCAGCAGCGCCGCGGATAACCACGCGCCGCCCGGCCCGGGCAACTGAAATCGAGCAACCGAGCGTTCGTCATCGGCCGGCACGACTTCCGCAATCAGTGCATGCGCAGCGCGACATAGCGCGGCCGGCGGCAAAGCCGAAGAAGGCGCTCCGGTACTTCGGATTTAGTAGTCCCACATCCGCTTCGAGCTTCTCGGCGGTCCATTGAGTCCGGTGTGGCTCGAACCCGCATCTGAGGTGGCTCCGGACGCGGGCGAATTGGACAACAGGGATCAGGATCGTGACTTCAGCAGTGCGGCGACGGCGAGGCGCACATCCAAGAGCGCAACGCACCCGAACAGGAACGGCAATGCGCAAAACCACCAGGACTGCCGCCAACTTGATTGCGAAGCCCTCGCCAGTTGCCTCTCCCCAGTGAGACAGTGTCGAGCCGATTGACGCTACGCGCAAGCCACATCAGTCCATGCCGGGCCCAAGGATACGTAACGGCATCAGCCGCTCCGATACGATCGCAGCAGCACAAGCATGGTGAGAAAGCTCGGCCGCCATTGCAGGCGATGATGCGGTGACGCCCGGAAGCGGCCAACGGAGCGGGCAGGCAAACGGCGAGAAACACGGCGGTGGTCGCCGCCCCGACTCCAGGCATAGTGCACCGCGCGCTGCTTGGCCTGCAGCACCTTGGGCGAAGTTGTTGGCGAAGCAGAACAGTGCAATAGGCGAAGGCCAGAGGGGGCAGCATAGGGTGAAAGCCGTTGCGAAACGCCGGCCCGAGCAGAATCGCAAACAGCTCCTGCGCGAAGAGGTCGAGTCCCGACGCCGCGTGCCAGCAGGGCCGCCGAATAAGATCCTCGAACACGCGTCGTTGCGTCGCGGCGATATCCCGCCCGGCGTGCCGCAGCAGCACGAACGAGAACCCAGACATTGCTGAAGCTGTTGGAGAGGCTGACGAGGACGGGCAACCGCACTGGCCGCCACGGCAAAAGGCCTGCCTGCCTGATCGTGCCCGGCGCGCGCCAGAAGAACCCCGCGGTGCTGGCTGGTGAGCAGGCGCGGCGAGCTGCCAGCGGCAGTGATGGCGCGCTGGATGCGCCGCCCGGTCAGAATGTGCCGGTCGAAGCTGCCGGTGAGCCAGTGCCGAATGGCGACGGCATAGGCAGAGCGCCGTGAAAATCCGGCAGCCGACATCGCATGTAGAGCGCGCTGAGCCCCAGTCCGGTTGCGACCAGCAGCACGATCAGAACTCGGGCAAGCTGATCAGAACAGCGGGCAGCTCGCGCACCATCATGCAGACTTTGTGCCGCCTCCTGCATGGCGGACCACGCTGGCGAGGCAGAGGGAGAAGGCTATCAGAACGATGCCAGCGCACCGAACGCGATGACCTCAGGCGTGAGCGGTGGTCTGCAACAGACGAAACGAAATCGCACCGGCACAGATCGCCATCGTCCCATAGAGCGCCGCGAGACGGCCGCGATGGCCGCGATGAATCGTCGTCGAGACCTGCGCGTCGGCGCTCGAGCCGATACTGTGCCGGCACAAGAGTGTCGGCAATGCCTGAGCGAGACTGAAGCCGAACATCAGGTTGACGAGCCCGGCCGTGTTGGCGATCAGCAGCATGAGACCGTACTCGGCCGGGCGAGCATCCTCGTCAGCGATCGGGAGCGAAACGAAGGTCGCGCGGCGATCCTCGGCCACCAGTGACGGCCAGGTAGCCGGTCGATGACGCGAATACGAAGCGCGGTCATGCGGCTCCGATGGCTGGCCGTGGCGCGCCGTGGGCACACTCTTGACGAGGAAACCGCCGCCACCGGTCAATGCCACCATTTTCGGGCTTGTCGTCGAGGAACTCATCGCGCACGGCCAGCGTCGCACCCGGCAGGTTGTGAAACCGGTAGTCGTCGCAAACGATGATCCCGCGCTCGCCCATTCGATCGCAGAAGAACCGCAGGCTTGTCGAGGGTCGGCTCTGTAGAGATCGACGTCGATATGGACGAACGAGAAGCGCCTCGTCCGCGACGTCGCCGAAGCGTTCGGGATCCAGCCCCTGTAGAGGGTGAAAAGCCCTCGTGGCCGGCGAGGTTGCGGCGCACGAGATCCTCGCCTCGCCATGTCGCCCTTGCTCCAAGAGGCCCGTCGAATTTGCTCCGGGGCCGAACCGCCCTCGAATGAATCGAAGATGTGATGATGCCGCCGGTGCTTTTGGCTGGCAGCGTTCATCTCGCAGATGAGATGCAGGAGCCGGCACCCCTCGTAGACCCCGCACCCGCCGTCGCCGGGAACGTCCTCCGTCAGTCGCATCAGCTCCTTGACCATCCAGCGGCGCTCGGCATTGAGGCCGCTCTTGCTCGCCGAACCGCGCCAGATAAGCATTGAAGTCGCGCGTCGCCGACCCAATCCATCTGCGGCCACTTGAAGCGGTAGCCCGGGTAAAGCAAGCCACCGAGCCGCATCAGCAGCCTGAACCGCAGGTCTTCCAGGATCATGGCCGCCGCTGCCCGTTCGTCATGCGTTCGTCGGGTCACGGCAGAGCTCATGAGGACGCTGCCGCTCCTTCGCGAATGCAGTTCCTATATCCCGACCACCCGTCTCGCCTGGTTACGCGGATGCGAGTGCGGAGCTATCGCCACGACCAATGTTGTGGGCGTATTGACACGCAGCCGCCCTCGGTCTCGGCTGGGGCCGGTCTACTCTCGTGCAACGCGCGGATGATCTGAACCCCCTGCGATGACCGACGTCCGGAAAATGATGTTCCGCCCACCGGCGCTCGCCGGACCAGGATCGCGCTGAGCCGGCGCACCACGCGATCGTCATCGTCGGCGCGGGACCGGTCGGCCTTGCCGCCGCGCTCGATCTTGCCAAGAAGGGCCACCGCAGCGTCGTCATCGACAGCGAAGGCCAGTCTCTCCGATGGCAGCAGGGCCATCTGCTGGTCGAAGCGCGACGCTCGAGATCATGGACCGGCTGGGCGTGGCGCAGGCGCTGCTCGACAAGGGCGTGACCTGGAAGAAGCGGCAAGGTGTTCTTCGACACGCGAGCCGTCTACGAGTTCGATCTGCTGCCCGAGTCGGGCCACCGCATGCCGGCCTTCATCAACCTGCAGCAGTACTATTTCGAGCACGCCTGCATCGAGGCGGCGCAGCCAAGACCGGCCTGATCGACATGCGCTGGCAGGAGGAGGTGCAGGGCCTCGAGATCACCAACGACGGCGTGCTGCTCGACCATCGCCACGCCGGGCGGGCTCCTATCGCCTCGCCGCCGACTGGGTGATCGCCGCCGACGGCGCGCGCTCCAGCGTGCGCCGGCTGATGGGCCTCGGCTTCGAGGGCCGCGTGTTCCAGGACCAGTTCCTCATCTGCGACATCAAGATGCGGATGGAGCGGCCGGCGGAGCGCTGGTTCTGGTTCGACCCGCCGTTCAACCGCGGCCTGCTCCGCGCTGCTGCACGCCCAGGCCGACGACGTGTGGCGCCTCGACTTCCAGGTCGGCGACGAGGCCGACCGCGACGAGGAGATGAAGCCCGAGAACGTCGCCAGGCGCGGTGCGCGCGCATGCTGGGCGAGGACGTCGACTTCACCTTCGAGTGGATCAGCCTCTACCGCTTCCAGTCGCGGCGCCTGCAGCGCTTCCGGCACGGCCGCGTGCTGTTCGCCGGCGACGCCGCGCATCAGATGTCGCCGTTCGGCGCGCGCGGCGGCAACAGCGGCGTGCAGGACGCCGACAATCTCGTGTGGAAGCTCGACCTCGTGCTGCGCGGGCTGGCGCCCGAGCGGCTGCTCGACAGCTACGACGCGGAGCGCATCCTGGCCGCCGACGAGAACCTGCTCAACACCACCCGCTCGACCGACTTCATCGCGCCCGAAGAGCGCAATCAGCCGAATGTTTCGCGACGGCGTGCTGGCGCTGGCCGAGACCGAGCCGTTCGCGCGCCGGCTGGTCAACTCGGGCCGGCTGTCGACGGCCAGCTGCTACGACGGCTCGCCGCTCAACGGCGCCGGACGGTTTTGTCGCGGGCGAGTGCGCTGGCGGTGCGTCCCGGGGCCGCGGCGCTCGATGCCCCACTCGACGGCGGCTGGCTGCTGCATCGCCTCGGCGCGGGCTTCACCGGCGTTTGCGTTCAGCGCCGGCGGGCGCATCCCCGAGGATTTCGCCCGCGCGCGGGCCGCGCCTTGCGCAAAGTGCCATGCCCGTCAACCAGGTCGCCGTTGTTTCACAGTGAGACGATTTGCTCCCGCTACGGCGCCGAGCGCGATCCAGCCTACTACCTCTTCCGCCCCGACGGGCATGTGGCCGCACGTTGGCGACATCTGGCAGCGGGCGCCGCTGGAAGCTGCGCTCGATCGCGCCACCGCCGCCATATCCTGATAACGGTTTCGAGGTACGCCATGGCCCTGCAGCGCGAAGCGAACCCCGAAGACCCCGATGGATCTCTACGCGGTCATCATCGAGGCGCACGCCGGCCTTTCCGACGCGGAAAGCGCCGCACTCAATGCGCGGCTGGTGCTGCTGCTGGCCAACCACATCGGCGACGAGGCCGTGCTGCGCGAGGCGCTCGGCGTGGCGCGCAAATCGCTCGGCAAGTGACCTCGACAAGTGGCTCGACAAGTGGCGTCCCTGATTTTTCCAGCTGCGCGGCCCCGCGCGATCGTGCAATGGCGTGCGCCGCTGTCTCGAAACATGGCCTTCAGGACAGACAGCGCGGTCGGGGAACACGCGATGCAGAGCCTGAATATTGCCTACAATCCGCGTCTCGATCATCTCGCGGTTTTTCGCGGCGTTCATCGTCCTCATGTTCCACACCAACGCCTGGTATATGGGCGTCACCGGCTCGCGACCGGTTTCGCCGTGCCGATCCTCGATCACGGCTTACACCGGCGTTGGCGCTGTTCATGGTGATCAGCGGCATGATCCTCACCCTCATCACGTACGGGCGAGAGATCGACGCGAAGAGGTTCTACCTGAACCGGCTGCTGCGGATTTACCCGCTGTTCGTCGTCATCGTCACGCTCGGCTATTTCGCGACGCCCGATCCGCGCGAGACTTCGGTCGGCATCGACTATCTGATGGCGCTGCTGCCGATCTCCAATCTCTACCGCCTCAAGTACGGGGTCTACGGCGGGGCCAGTGTCCTCGGTGATGATCGAGATGCAGTTCTATCTGATGTTCCCTGATCCTGGCGCTGATGCTGCGCCAGCGCGGCGTGCGCTTTATCTGACGCTGATTGCCTTCCCGCTGCTGCTGCGCGCGATCGTGTTTGCCCTCACCGGCACTGTTCATAACCTCGGCTATTTCTCGATCTTCGGCGCTCTCGACCTATTCCTGATCGGCTGCCTCGCCGGCGTCTACCATAGCGCGAACGCAAGAGCGGCGCATCTCCGGCGCGTGGTGGCTGGCGGCGGTCGTCGCCATCAATGTCGCCATCTATTTCATGCATCGACCCGGCGCCCTGTTCCACGTCAACTACAGGCAGGGGCCCAGCGTCAGCAACAGCGTGCTGTGGATCGTCTGGCCGACGCTGCAAGGCCTCCTGTGGGCGGGCCTGGTGCTCGCCTATCTCAAGGGCAGCTTCGCTCTGCCCTTCTCGAAGATCTGGGCCTACCTCGGAAAATCAGCTACTCGCTCTACGCGTGGCACACGATCGCTTGCATGCTCGCGGTGGCCTACATCGCGCCGATCCTCGGCTCGGCCTATCTGACCGGGCTCGTTGTCGTGCTCCCGTTTGCAGTGCGCCGTCTCGGCGCTCAGCTACTACCTGATCGAGTCCCCCTTCCTGGCTCTGCGCACCCGATACGTGAAGGCCGATGCTCTGAGGGCCAGGCGGACGCCGCGTCGCGGCGTGAGTATCGTAGCGCCCGCCGTAGAAGGAGAGCCGCTTGATCGGGTCGGGGCCAATCCCCATAGTTAGGCTTGGAGCAAGCCGGCCGATGCGGCGAGGAGCGCAGCCGATGACGCAGACCAACAATCGCTTTCTCGATGAGCTGGCCAGGCTGATGACCGACGCGCGCCGGCGCTGCGCAAGGCATGCGCCGCGATTTCGAGACCATGATGAAGGCGCAGGGCGAGCGCATTCTGCGCGACATGGACGTGGTGCAGCGCGAAGAGTTCGAGGCGGTCAAGGCCGATGGCCGTGAAGGCGCGCGAGGAGAACGAGCAGCTGGCGGCCCGCATCGCCGCGCTGGAAGCCGAGGTCGCGGCGCTGAAGCGGCAGACCTGAGCTGACCCGGCGCAAGAGTTTCCACAGCCTATACCCGCTTCGTCCCCAGGTTTCGCCGTTTGTCCCGCGCCTGCCGCCGCGCGGCCACTTTGGCCGTGGACAATGCGGCCGTCGCCTTGCAACGGGTGGCGGGCTTCGCTTACGTGGCCTCGACGCGATTTGCCGGCGGAGGATGGCGCCGCCGGCCACAGCAAGCAACGAACGCCGCTCGCAGCCATGGCGTGCCGGCCAATAATCGAGGGACAGAATGGCAATCGCTGAGATGAGCCCCGGCCGCACCAGCAACCCCGATCGATCTCGTCGAGGAGATCGCCATCGCGCAACGACTGGGCAGCCGAACGCACCGGTGCCGACGAGCTCACGCTCACCGTCATCGGCCAGTGGTGCGACTATCACGTCTCGCTCAACTGGCGCGACGATCTGGAGACCCTGCACATCGCCTGCGCCTTCGACGCCAAGGTGCCGGACAATCGTCTGCCCGAGGTCTACCGGCTGGTGGCCCAGATCAACGAGCAGCTCTGGCTCGGCCACTTCGACGTGTGGACGCAGGAGGGCCTGATCATGTTCCGCCAGGGCCTGATGCTCAACGGGGCGCTCGCCACCACCTACCAATGCGAGGCGCTGCTCAAGGCCGCCTTCGAGGCGTGCGAGCGCTACTACCAGGCCTTCCAGTTCGTCGTCTGGGCCGGCAAGGACAGCCGCGAGGCGCTGGCCTCGACCATGCTTCGAGACCGAAGGCCAAGCCTGACCATCCCCGACCGTCACGCCTTGCCGATCGCCCTCAGTGGCGTAGCGGTGCAGGTCGGTGCCCTCGTGGCGCAGCCAGTGCTTGGCCTCGTCGAGTCGCGGCACGGAGCGCGCGACCAGCTTCCAGAAGCGGGCCCCGTGATTCATCTCGAGCAGGTGCGCCACCTCATGGGCGGCGACATAGTCGAGCACGTGCGGCGGGGCCAGGATGAGCCGCCAGGAGAACGACAGAAAACCGTTGGCCGAGCACGACCCCAGCGGGTCGTCTGATCGCGCAGACCGATATGCCGCACCCGCACGCCGAGGTTGGCGGCGTGCCAGCCAACGCGCGCGTCGAGGTCCTTGCGCGCCTCCGCCACCAGCCAATCCTTCAGCCGGCGGGCGGCATGCTCGACGCGGCCCGCCACCTCGAGGCGCACCGAGCCGTCAGTGCAGGATTGCGCTTCACCACCGATGCGCCGCGCGCCGGCCCGGTGTAGCAGATCTTGTGCAGACGCCCGCGCAGCGGGATGGTCGCGCCGTCGACGAGCGGCACCGGCTCCGGCACCCGGCCCAGACGCTCGCGCACCCAATCGATGTTGGTCCTGAGAAACTTGTCGGCCTCCTCGATGCGGCAGCCCGAGGGAACCGTCACCACCACGGTGCGGCGAGTCTTGCTCACCCTCAGCGTCAGCCGCCGCGCCCCCGCATGGCGCCGCACCTCGACCGGCACTCCTATCCCCTGGACCTGAAGTGCGGCGGTCCTCGCCCTCTTGCGTTTGCCCGATGGCACTATGCTGGCCCTCTCCTACAAAAGCTACCCGTGCGTTGCGAGATTGAAGAAGCCTCGCGAACCGCACGGGGGCACCAAGTCTTGCCTAGCAAATAATTGTGGTGCGTCCAGCCCCGATTGCGGCGGCCGGCGCACTGGCCACGATCCTGTTGCGCTCCGGAGACAGCGCATGCTCCTCCACAAGTGATTGGCGGTCATGGAACAAACGTGCACTCAATCGCTTTGTTGTGTTCTGTGTGTCCTTTGAGCGGGCCGGCACACAGCATTGGAGCTGGCCGCCTCCATAGAGCGACCGCGGCGCGCTGGGAATTTCCGGCCCTGCGCGAGCGTCATAAGTTCAAGACAAAGAAGGCGCGCACTGGTCCCGAGAAAGGAGAACGCACATGACGTTGGAGCATCGACTTGTCACCGCGGCGGCCGCTCTCGCCGTGAGTATCGTTGCAACCGCTGCTGAGGCCGCTCCGATCGCAAGCTCGGTCGTCGATCTGAGCGCTACGGCGCGACAGGCATCGTTCGTCGATAAGACCGCGTCCCGCCGCTGCTGGTGGCGCAATGGGCAACGCCATTGCGTCAGAGTGGGCCAACAGCGCGTCTATGGCTACCCGCAGCCAGGGTAGCGACTACCAGGAGCACATCCCCGGAAAAGCTGCCCTATGGCTCGTCCAGCTGGTGGGACCAGATGGTGCGCGAAAACCGCGGCGGCAACTCCGGCGGCGGGGGCCGAAACTGAGCTCGGCTGACCGCTCGCTACCTGGCGGAGAAGCTGAAGGCGAGACCTCGAGGTCCTGCGGCCGGCGGCCCGCGGCGCGGCATGGCCGCCATATGCTCGAGCTGGGCGATGGTGAGTCGCGGATGCCGCGCAGGGGTCGTGCGCGCGCATGAACGCGGCGATGCGCGGCGCGATCTCGGCGCGGAAGCGCGAGCCGTTGAAAATGCCGTAGTGCCCGACCCTCGGACACTCGAAGTGCAGCTTGCTGCTCCGCCGGAATGTTGACGCACAGATCGAGCGCGGCGCGGCACTGGCCGCTGCCGGTGATGTCGTCCTTCTCGCCCTCGACCGTCATCAAGCGCGGGCCGGCGGATGGCGGCGAGGTCGACGCGCCCGGCCGCGCGAGGTCATCAGCCCGCGCGGCATCAGGTGCTGCACGAACACGGTGTCGACCGTCTGCAGGTAGAACTCGGCCGTGAGGTCCATCACGGCCAGGTACTCGTCGTAGAACTCGCGGTGCTTGTCGGCCGAGTCGCCGTCGCCGTGCACCAGATGCATGAACATGTCCTTCTGCGCCTGCATGTGCCGGTCGAGGTTCATGGTCATGAAGCCGGAGAGCTGCAGGAAGCCCGGATAGACCTGCGCGGCCGCGCCCGGGCACGGCCAGGGCACGTTGGTGACGACGTTGCGGCGGAACCAGTCGGTGCCGCGCTTCTCGGCCAGCGTGTTGACCACGGTCTGGCCGATGCGCGTGTCGATGGGGCCGCCGGCGAGGATCAGCGTGCAGCGGCACGGCCGGGTCGCCGTCGGCCTCCATCAGCGCGGTGGCGGCCAGCACCGGCACCGACGGCTGGCACACGGCAAACACGTGCACGTCGCCGCCGAGGAAGCGGAACATGTCGCGCATGGTGTCGATGTAGTCGTCGAGGTCGAAGCGGCCGGCCTCGACCGGCACGTCGCGCGCGTCCTGCCAGTCGGTGATGTAGACCTCGTGGTCGGGCAGGAAGGTCTCGACCGTGCCGCGCAGCAGCGTGGCGAAGTGTCCGACATGGGCGCCACCAGCAGCAGGCGCGGGTTCTGCGCCGCACGCGCGGGATCGATGTCGCGCTTGAAATGGACGAGGCGGCAGAACGGCGTTCTGCCACACGACCTCCCGGTGACGCGCACCGAGTGGCCCGCGACCTTGGTGCTGGCGATGCCGAACTCCGGCTTGAGTAGCGGCGCGTCGCGCGCTCGAACACCTCGCAGGCGGCAATGGCGCTGCGGCCGGCGGGCGTATGCGACAGAGGGTTCAGGGGATTGAAGAACAGCCGGCAGGAATCTGCCGCCGCCCGGGCCGGCCTGAAAGCCGCGCGGCCAAGCTCATACCAGTGGTAGAGCACGCGAATGTCCCCCGGTCTTAGTCCCTAACGTCCTGCCCACGTGCCGGAACGCCACTTGTTGGTCGGGCGCCGTCTCGAAGCTCGTGGGCTGTGCAGATTTTGGCACTCTTGCTCGATGGCAGACTGCACTGATCTGTCAAATGGTTAAAGGACTGTGTTCTCATGGCAACAGCTTGCCCAGGCGCTCGGCCATGGCATCCGACGCTGGTCGGCGTGCGTGAAGTGCGTGCGGTAGGCGCCGTCCGGTCCCATGACGTAGATGATGCGAGGAATGGTCGATCGTGTATCCGGCCGTGGATTTGGGATCGGGCACCTTCTTGACATAGACGCGATAGGCCTTGGCGACCGCCTCGATCTCGGCCGGCGTGCCCGTCAGGCCCACTGAGGCGTGGATGGAAGCTCTTCACGTAGGCTGCGAGCTGCGCCGGTGTGTCCGCGCTCCGGATCGATCGTGATCAGGATCGGGACGCGACCTGCTCTGCGCCTCGGGTCCGAGCTTGTCGAGGGCCGCCGCCACCACCTGCAGCGCCGATGGGCACACGTCCGGGCAGAACGTGAAGCCGAAGACGACCAAGCAGGGTGCGGCCGCGGAAGTCCTGATCGGTGACGCGCTTGCCGGTGTGGTCGGTGAGCGTGAAGGGCCCGCCGACCATGGCCTGCCCGACCGACCTGACGTTGGCAATCGGGCAGCAGCTTCGCGCGCGCTGCCGGGAAGATCGTCAGCGCCGCGAGCTCCGCCCAGGGCGAAGCCGGCGAGGATGAACAGCGCGAGCCTCAGTCTGACCGTTGCCACAACCGCGATGATCCTCGGCTATTCGCCCATCTGCACCAGCGAGCCGTGCGATGCGCGCGCTGCGCAGGAAGTAGAGCGAAGGCGGCAAAGCCGGCGATGAAGTAGACGACGTTGAGGGCGAGCGCCTTGACCATGAGCGTCGCCTGACGAAGGCGCCGTCGAGCACGATGGCGCGCAGGCCTTCGAACACGTAGGTGGGCGGCAGCGCGAGCGCAACCGGCTGCAGCCAGCCGGGCAAAGTTGTCACGGGATAGTAGACGCAGCAGATCGGCAGGAACACGAACACGATGAGCCAGGCGAAGCTCTCCGCACCCAGGCCCCAGCGCAACACCACGCCGGTCGAGATGAGGCCCAGCGACCAGCTCATGATGACGAGGTTGGCAAAGAACGCGGCGAACGCGATGCCGAGGCTCAACACATTGAAACCGAAAAAGAAATAGGCCATGCAATCGCCACCGGCACCATGGCCACCAGCAGCTTGATGCAGGCTGACCGCGATGAGGCGCGGCGATGAACTCGGCGGGCCGCAGCGGGCTCATCATCGAGATGGCCGAGGTTGCGCGACCAGATCTCCTCCAGGAACGCCACCGAGAAGCCGAGCTGGCTCCTCACCAGGACATCCCACAGCAGCACGGCGCCGATGAAGAGGCCGGCGGCCTTGGCGGCAAAGCTCGAGGTCTGCGCCGAGGTAGCTCTGCAGGAAGCCCCACATCAGCATCTGCACCAGCGGCCAGTAGATCAGCTCGGCCGTGCGCGGCCAGGACGAGCGGATCACGTACCAGTAGCGCAGCACCATGGCCGAAGATGCGCCCGGCCGAGGCGGCCAGCGTCGTCTGCTCGCGCACCGGTGAGGGCCGAGCGCGGTGGCGGTCATCCGTGTCATGACGTCTCCTCGATGTCTTCCAGTGCCGCGGCGGGCGATGGCGAGGAACACTTCCTCCAGATTGCTGCGGCCGAAGCGGCTGATCAGCGCCTGCCGGCGTCTCGTCGGCGATGATGCGGCCCTTCTCCAGCATGATCACCCGATCGGCGAGGCGCTCCACCTCCGCCATGTTGTGCGGAGGCCAGCACGACGGTCGCCCCGTGGCCGCGGCAATAAAGCTCGAGCTTGGAGCGCACCCAGTCGGCGGTATCGGGATCGAGCGAGGCGGTGGGCTCGTCGAGCATCAGCAGCTCCGGCTCGTTGAGCAGCGCCTTGGCGATGCTCACGCGCGTCTTCTGGCCGGCCGAGAGCTTGCCGTACGGCCGGTCCGAGCAGATCGGCCAGCTTGAACTCCTCGGCGATCTCGGCGATGCGCGCCCTTGCGAGTCGCGCACGCCGTAGAGTCTGGCGAACACCTCGAGGTTCTGCCGCACCGTCAGGCGCATCGGCACGTCGACATAGGGGCTCTCGAAGTTCATGCGGTGCAGCACCTGGTGGCGCTCGCGTGCCATGTCGGCGCCGAACACGCGCGCTTCGCCGCGAGGTCGGCGATGACCAGGCCCATCAGCATGGAGATGGTGGTGGTCTTGCCGGCGCCGTTGCCGCCCAGCAGCGCCGTGATCGCCCCGCTCCGCAAGGTGAAGCTGATGCCGTCGACGGCGGCGATGTCGCTTGTAGACCTTGCGCAGCTCCCGCACGGCGACGGGAGGCGGCAAGCGCGCCTTTCTCCTGCGAGCATCGGCTTTTGCATCGGACTGTGGTAGCCTGGGAAAGGGCCGCGATTGGACGCGCGTGCGGGCGATTGCCGGCTGGGCTCTGCCCTCATCTGGGATAGACGAGCGCGCAAGGCAAGGCGTTCTCGACCGCCGCAGCTTTTGCCAGGCTCGGGATCGACGCAGAGTAGACGCATGGCGCTGTCCGAACGGCACAGGAAGGACGGAGAGCGCGAAAGCCGGCTGCGGCTGCAGACCGCCGTGCGCCTGCGCTGGTTCGGCGTCGGTCGGCCAGCTGGTCGACCGTGTGCTTCGTCTATCTGCGGCCTCGGCTTCCCGCTGCCCTTCGGCATCTGCCTGGCGTTCATCGCGCTGTCGGCCTGGCTCAACGTCTTCCTGCGCATCCGCTACCCCGCGCGCACTCGCCTCGGCACCGCGCTCGCCACCTGTCTCCTGGCCTACGACATCCTCCAGCTCGCGGCCCTGCTCTACCTGACGGGCGGCATCGAGAATCCCTTCACGTTCCTGCTGGTCGCGCCGGTGACGGTGTCTGCCGCCACGCTGCCGCCGCGCAACACCATCGCGCTCGGGATGCTGGGCGCTGCCGCCACGGTGCTGCTGGCGTTCTACCATATGCCGCTGCCCTGGTTCCGGCGGGCGCACCTTCGATCTGCCGACGCTCTACAACGTCGGCGTGCTTGGCCTCGGTGCTGTCGGGCATGATCTTCCTGGCGCTCTACGCCTGGCGGCTGGCCAAGGAGTCGCGGCAGATGGCGGACGCGCTGGCCGCCACCGAGATGGTGCTGGCGCGGAGCAGCAGCTGCACGCCCTCGACGGGCTCGCCGCCGCCGCGGCGCACGAGCTCGGCACGCCGCTCTCGACCATCGCCGTGGTCGCCAAGGAGCTGACGCGGGACGCCCCGCCGGGGAGCCAATTCGCCGAGGACCTGGCGCTGCTGCAGACGCCAGGCCGCCCGCTGCCGCGAGATCCTGAAGAAGCTGACGCGCGCCCCGACCGAGCCCGATCCGCTGCATGCCCGCATGAGCCTCACGCAGCTGATCGAGGAGGCGGCCGGCGCCCTATCGCGGCTTCAATGCCGAGATCGTCGTGGCGGCATCGCCCGAGGCCGGCAGCGACGCCGCGCAGCCGCAGCGGAGCCGATCGGCGAGCGCCGGCCCGGCGTCATCCATGGCCTCGCCAACCTGGTCGAGAACGCCGTCGACTTCGCCCGCGAGCCGCGGTCGAGATCGCCGCCAAGTGGTCCGCCCGCGAGGTGGCCATCACCATTGCCGACGACGGGCCTGGCCTGCCGGCCGACGTCATGGACGCCCTGGGCGAGCCTCTACGTCACCACCCGTCCGGCGCGGCCTCGTGGCCAGAGCGAGGGATGGCGAAGCCGTCGGGCATGGGGCTCGGCTTCTTCATCGCCAAGACGCTCGCTGGAGCGCTCCGGCGCCACCATCAGCCTCGAGAACCGCCAGCGCGCCGCAGCGCGGCGCCATCGTCAGAAATCAGCTGGCCACGCGAGATTTTCGAGCGCAAGCAGGCCGGCCGGCGCCGCCAGCGATCGAGCCGGTCGACCGGCTGCACGGCGCCGACCTGCGAGAGCGGCATTCATTAACGAGTCAGAGCGTTCCCGCGAGGCGTAGGCTTGGGCGCGCGCGGCCGAGCCCGCTATACTGCTCAGCGGCTGGAGGCAGCGACGTGGCTGAGGACTTCTCATTCAGACCGGACGAGTTGCCGGAGGATCGCTCGCTCATCCTGGTCGATGACGACCGGGCGTTCGTGCTGCGGCTGGCGCGCGCCATGGAGGGACGCGGCTTCGAGGTGCGCACGGCGCACTCGGTGGCCGAGGGCATGGACCTGATCCGGCAGAAGGCGCCGGCTTTCGCCGTCGTCGACATGCGGCTCGAGGACGGCAACGGCCTCGACGTCATCGCCGAGCTGGCCAAGGTCCGCCCCGACGCGCGCACCATCGTGCTGACCGGCTACGGCAACATCGCCACCGCGGTGATCGGCGGTGAAGCTCGGCGCCGTCGACTACCTGGCAAAGCCCGCCGATGCCGACGACGTGACGGACGCGCTGCTGGCCCCGCCAACGACGAAGGCGCCGCCGCCCGAGAACCCGATGTCGGCCGACCGCGTGCGCTGGGAGCACATCCAGCGCGTCTACGAGCTGTGCAACCGCAACGTCTCCGAGACCGCGCGCCGGCTCAACATGCACCGCCGCACCCTGCAGCGCATCCTGGCCAAGCGCGCGCCCGAAGTGACGCGCGCTGCGGGGTCAGACCCCTCGCGCAGGCCTCGCTGCCACAATCGCGGCGCTGGAGGCGAGGGTCTGACCCCTTTTGCCCTACCCACCTCAAAGCCGCCTTCCGGATCGATCACGCCCTGCAGCCGCAGCGCCGCGGTCGTGCGCAAGCCGCAGCGTCATCGCCTTGCGCCGCGCGCCGGCGAGCCTGTGCTCCGGGCGCGGGCGCACGATCTCGCCGCCGTAGCGGTCGGCGACGATGAGGCCCGGTGTCCGGCGGCAGCACCTCGGTCGGGAAAGTCGGCGCCACGGCGAAGAACAGCCGGTCGCAGAACTCGCGATACTCGGGCCACTTGCCGATCGGTGCGGAAGTCCTCCAGAGAGGACTTGATCTCGACGATCCAGATCTCGCCGCTGTCGGCGATGCCCGCCACGTCCGCCCGCCGCCCGTTGGCCAGCGCCACCTCGGCTCACCGCCGCCAGCCCGTGCGCCTTGAGCAGCCTGGCAACGCCCCGGCAGATGTCGAACGCCGCCGGCGATTGCGCGTCCGTCGCGACGCAGTCGCCGAGGGGTCCGGAAGCAACGCTCATGGTGCGAGGACCTCGTGATTTCGCCGCAGCTCGGGCGACCCGGTCGCGCTCGGGTGAGTTGAGTTGACGCCAGCCGTGCGGAGGCCTTTTCCTGAGCACATCCGGAGCGCCTATTGTCGCGACCGGCGCAGCAACCGGGTGGCTTCATGGCATGTTTTCAAGCGCTCGCACAGTACTGACACCCGCCGTCCGGCGCCAACGGGCCAGGTGACGACCGGTTGCCGCGCGCCCGCAGCCGCTGGAGGCGTCCGAGCTGCGCCGCATGGTGAAGCCCGGCGAGCCTCGGCTTCAAGACCACCGACGAGCTGCATCCCAATCACCGGCCTGATCGGCCAGGATCGGGCGCTGAAAGCCATCCAGTTCGGCGCCAACATCAAGAGCCACGACTTCAATATCTTCGTGCTGGGCCCGCCGGCCTCCGGCAAGACCACGGCGGTGAAGGCCCACCTGGGACCCAAGGCCGCCGAGGCGCCCACCCCCGCCGACTGGGTCTACGTCTACAATTTCGACAACCCCAACCGGCCGAAGGCGCTGCAGCTTCCGCATGGGCGGGCGAAGGACGCTCGCCAGGGGCATGGTGGCGGCGCTCGATGAGCTCAGGAGCGTTCTGCCGGCGCTGCTTCGAGAGCGAAGACTACCAGGTGCGCAGGCGCGCCATCGACGAGCAGTTCAGGTCGGGCCAGGAGGAGGCGCTGGAGGCGCTGAACACCAAGGCGCAGGCCCAGAACATCGCCATCCTGCGCACGCCGACCGGCTTCACCATGGCGCCGATGCACGAGGGCAAGGTCGGTCAAGCCCGAGGTGTTCAATGCGCTTCCCGAGACCATGCGCAAGGAGGTCGAGACACAAGATCGAGGCCTTGCAGAAGGAGCTGGCAGACCATCCTCGAGCGCATGCCCAAGGCCGACAAGAAGCGGCGCGCGCAGCTGAGCGTGCTCAACGAGGACGTGGCCAAGCGTGCCGTCGACGAGGCGCTCGACGACCTGATGGCGTCGTTCTCCGACGTGCCCGCAGGCTGCGCGACTACGTGCGCGCGGCCGGCCACGACCTGATCGCGCAACGTCGCCCTGTTCCTCACCACCGGCGAGGAGGAGAACGCCATCGTCCGGCAGCCGGTGGACACCGCGCGCGATGCCCGCTTCCGCCGCTACATGGTCAACGTCATGGTCTCCAACGGCGAGGGCTCCACCGCCGGCGCGCCGGTCGTCGAGGAGCTCAATCCCATCCACGGCAACCTCATCGGCCGCGTCGAGCACATCGCCCAGATGGGCACGCTGGTCACCGACTTCCTGCTGATCAAGCCGGGCGCGCTGCATCAGCGCCAACGGCGGCTATCTGCTGCTCGATGCGCGCAAGCTGCTGCTCTCTCCCGTTCGCCTGGGAGGCCCTGAAGCGCGCCATCAAGGCCCGCGAGATCCGCATCGAGCAGCCGGCCGAGGCGATCGGGCTTCAGCCTGGTGTCCACGCAGACGCTCGACCCCGAGCCGATCCCGCTCGACGTGCGGGTGGTGCTGCTCGGCGACCGCGAGCTCTACTACATGCTCGCCGCCCACGATCCCGACTTTCCGGGCCTTTTCAAGGTGCAGGCCGATTTCGACGACACCATCGCCCGCTCCTCGGAGAACGACCACGCCTACGCCCGGGTGATCGCCTCGATCGTCAAGGAGCACGGCGCTCAAGCCGCTCGATGCGGCGGCCGTGGCCCGCATCATCGACGAGGGCGCGCGGCTGGCGGACGATCGCGAGAAGCTGTCGATCGAGATCGGCCGCATCGCCGACATCGTGCGCGAGGCCGACTACTGGTCGAGCCAGGCCAAGCGCAAGCTGACCACCACGCAGGACGTGGCCCGCGCCATCGAGGAGCAGATCCAGCGCGCCGACCGGCTGCGCGACCGGGCGCAGGAGACGATCGCGCGCGGCGTCGTGCTGGTCGACACGGAAGGCAGCCAGGTCGGGCAGATCAACGGCCTGCTCCGTGCTCCAGCTCGGCGCTCGTTCGCCTTCGGACGGCCCGAGCCGCATCACGGCACGCGTGCGCGCTGGGCGGCGGCCGCGTCATCGACATCGAGCGCGAGGCCAAGCTCGGCGGCCCGCTGCACTCCAAGGGCGTGATGATCCTGTGGGGCTTCCTGGCCGGGCCGCTACGCGCTCGATGTGCCGCTGGCGCTCGCCGCCACGCTGGTGTTCGAGCAGTCCTACGGCGGCGTCGACGGCGACAGCGCGTCGGCAGCCGAGCTGCTATGCGCTGCTCTCGGCGCTGGCCGAGCAGCCGATCCGGCAGTCGCTGGCCGTCACCGGCTCGGTCAACCAGCGCGGCGAGGTGCAGGCGATCGGCGGCGTCAACGAGAAGATCGAGGGCTTCTTCGACATCTGCCGCGCGCGCGGGCTCAACGAGCAGCAGGGCGTGCTGATCCCGAAAGTCGAACGTGCAGCACCTGATGCTGCGCGAGGACGTGGTGGAGGCCGTCACGCCACGGCCAGTTCGCCATCTATCGCCATCGGCACCATCGACGAGGGCATCGAGATCCTGACCGGCGTCAAGGCCGGCGAGCGCGGCGCCGAGGGGCGCTTCGCGGCCGGCACCATCAACCGGCTGGTGGAAGACAAGGCTGAAGTCCTTTGCCGAGCGCGCGCGCGGCTTTGCCAGGGTCGCGGCCAGCGCCGGCGACGACAGCGGGCAAGCGGAATGATCAGCTCACGTCGCACGAGACGGGTGAGGACCAGGGCCGGGTCGTCCTGCAGCTGGGCTCGGCGCACCCGAGCGCCATCGCGCTCGAGGCGGCGGTGCGCGTCGCCCGCGCGTTCCAGTCCGAGATCGAGAGCCTGTTCGTCGAGGACGAGCAGCTGTTCGACTGCGCGGCCTACGGCTTCGTGCGCGAGGTGTCGCTGACGGGACGCCAGCGCCGGGTGATGTCGGCCGCCGGCATGACGCGCGATCTGCGCCTGGCGGCGCAGGGCGGCGCGGCGCGCAGCTGGAGGCCCTGGCGCGGCCGCGCGGAGGTGCCGATGCGCTCGCGCGTGTCGTGCGCGACGAGCCGCTGCGGGCGCTGTCGATCGCCTGCGCCGAGACCGGGCCCTGGAACGTGGTGGCGCTGGCCGAGCCGCTTCGCCGGCGGCAACTGCAGCTCGCTCAAGCAGCTGCTCGTCGAGATCTCCGGCACGACCGGCCTCGTCAGTGGTCGGGCCCAAGGCGCGCGCGCGTCACCGGCCCGGCCGTCATCGCCGTGGAGGACACGGAGCGCCTGCCGGACATGCTGCGCGCGGCCGAGCGGCTCGGCCGCCCTCGACGGCACGCGCATCGTGCTGCTGCTGATCGCGCCCGACGAGGAGCGGCCTCGATCGCATGGAGCGGCAGGCGCGCCTGGTCGTGGAGGCGCGCGAGGACGTGCGCATCAGATCCCGCAGCCGTGGCGCGGGGTGCGGCGGCTGCCGTCGCCGAGACCTGCGCCAGCTCAACGGCGGCATTCGTCATCTGCCGGTTCGGCGGCCTGGTAGTGCCGGAAGGGGCGACCTCGCCCCGCTCGCGTCGGTGCTGGAGTGCCCGCTGTTCCTCGTGCGGTGATCGCGCAGCTGTCAGCTTTCCGCGCGCCGCCTGAAGGCTAGCGCTGCGCCATGATCACGGCCTCGGTCGGCGTGCGCGCCAGGCGCTGCCCGGCGGCCAACGTAGCCACCTCGAACAGCGCCTTCATGTGGACCGGGTCGAACGGCGGTGCTCTGCACGGTGAAGCTCGCCGGGATCGACGCCAGCCGGAACTCGGCCCCGTCCGCTCCGTCATGGCGTAAGATCAGGTTGATGTCGCCCATGCTCTGGTTCTTCGTCACCGTGAACAGCGACCTGGCGCTGATGGCGAGCGTGTTGGCCTGGACCGCCTCGTACACGGGCGCTGAGCTTGCCGTTGCGCACCACATACACCCGGCGAGTGGGCGGCTGTGCATAGAGCTTGTCGAACATGCGCAGGAGAACTCGGCCGGTGCCGAGGAGCACCTGCCGCGCCGGGCCGCCGTCGACATGCATCTCCTCGAACACCTGGCCGCCAGCCCGCACCTCCTATGTGCACGGGCGGAAAGACGCCGGGGAGCGACGCCGAAGAAGCCAGAAGCACGTCGCGAAACGGCTCGGCAGCTTGCGGGTCGCGCCCGGCGGCCGCGATCGCCCATGTTCAGATGACCTGGCGCTGCGCATCGGGGTTGAGTGCGTCCCGATCATGAGCAAGCGGCCGTTGCGATGCTCCTCGGCAATGCGGAGCGAGCATCCTCCGGTCGACGCGTAGCTTGGCGATCGGGTTGCGCAGCGGCGTGGAGTCCGCGATCGCCTCGGCGCCCAGCAGGCCGGCCGGGAGTTGCGGCGTCGCCACCAGGCTCAGATCGAAGTTGGTCCACAGCTCGGCGAGCTGGCGATCGTAGCTGGGGCCGAGAAGGCGTAGGGAGCAATGAGGGCGCCCGCGCTCACTCCCGTGACGATCTCTCGAACTTCGAGGCGGTGCTCGCGCTTCGACCAGCCCGCCAGAAGGCCCGCGCCGAACGCGCCATCGTCGGCGCCGCCGGGCGAGGGCGAGATACTCGGCACCAGCGGCCGGCCCTGCTCCACCGCCGCCCTGGACGCCAGGCGCCTGATGACTCGGCACGTATTGTTCATGCGGAACGTGCACGTCTTGAGACCTCGTCGCCCCGGCGCGGGCGTAGGCGAGGCCGGGATGGCGGCCTGCGGCATAAGCGATGCAGGCGCGGGCTGGCGCTCGATGCTCGCGCATCCCGCAGCCATCGCCACCGCGAGCAGGCACGCGGCAAAGACGCGGCCATGCACCCCAGCTACGCAACATCGAACCCCCGTGGCACCCGCCATAGCTTGATGCCAGGACCGAAAGATAGTTTAGCCGGGGGGCACCCGCAAAAATGCGGCAACTGATGCGTACACAAAGATAGAGAGCCGTGAGTCCGCCTGCCACATTGACCTCGAGCCGTTCTTTCTTCCACGTTCAAGCCGGCAGCGCAACCCCAGCCCCTCGTCACGGGCGGCTGGAGAAAGGATGCTACACAATTCACGGTGGGGCCGTTTGTGGGGTGCAGAGTCCGGTGCAGTTCACTCGTAACTGGCTGCGGCTCGAGGAACTGGGATTGCGCGCGGGGAGCTTTCGGGCCCCTGATGGCGCGCCTGTGCCGCGCGCCGTGCCGCGCTCGCTTCGGCTCTGGCCCTGACGGCATTCTTCGTCATCGCCGGCAGGCTGCCGCCGTTGATTGCCTTGTTAGCCTGCTGGCGCCGTGCTGGCGCGCTCTGGGCCCGCCGAAGACGGCAGTGCTGGCGGCCGGTCCAGGTGCGGGGTTCAGGCGACGCTGCCAGCCCCAGTGGCGCCTGGTGCTCGATGCCGTGCCGGAGCCCGCCATCGCGCTCGACCGCGCCGGCCACCGTCGTCCACGCCAACCGCATGGCCGAGGACCAGTTCGGCGCCCGGCGCCGCGCGGCGGCCACATCGCCTCCATGAGCCGCGATCCCGACCTGCTGGCGGCCGTGGAGGAGGCGCTCGACACCCGCGAGGACCGCGCGCAGTCAGGCTGCGCTGAGCGCGTGCCGCTCGAGCGCCGGCTGCTGGCGACCGCTGCGCCCTCGACACGCTCGGGTCATGCTGCGGCGCGGTCCCAACCCTCCTGATCCGTTTCGCGATCTCACCGAGGCAGGATCGGCTCGCCCGCATGCGCGCGGACTTTCGTCGCCAATGCCAGCCACGAGCTGCGCACCGCTCGCCTCGCTCGAGGGCTACGTCGAGGACGCTGCAGGGCGCGCGCCAAAGGACGATCCGGCGGCGCGCGAGCGCTTCCTCAGCGTCATGAGCGGGCAGGCCGAGCGCATGATCGCGCGCTGGTCGACGATCTGCTGTCGCTGAGCCGGGTGGAGATGCGCGAGCACCTGCCGCCGTCCGGGCGGGTCGAGCTCGGCGACGCCGTTCTGGCCGAGGTCGTGCAGGCCCTGCAGCCGCTCGCCGCGCAAGACGGGGTACGGTCATCCGCTCTCCCGCGACGACTCGGGGCCCGCCCGTGGTCGCAGGGCGACTACGACGAGCTGGCGCAGGTGTTCCAGAACCTGGTGCAGAACGCCGTCAAGTACCGGCGCACAGCGGCGGCAGGGTCGAGGTCCGCGTGGTGCGCGAGCGCTGCGGCGCGCGCCGAGCCCCGCTTCCTCGCGTGGTGACGTGATCGACCAGGGACCCGGCATTGCGCCCGAGCATCTGCCGCGGCTCACCGAGCGCTTCTACCGCATCGACGTCACCTCGAGCCGCGAGAAGGGCGGCACGGGGCTCGGGCTCGCCATCGTCAAGCACATCCTCAATCGCCATCGCGGCGACGCTCGGCGTCGCCTCGACGCTGGGCCAGGGCTCGACGTTCTCCGTCTCGCTGCCCGCCGTCCGCGGCTAGCCAGCGCGCGAGGTTGCCGTTGTCCCCACCTGTCACACGTTTGCTGTGCCGTCGCCTTAGAAAGCGTGCCAAAGTCGGGCCTTGCGAGCGGCCGGACCCGAGGCGCTGAAGATGCCATTGGCCCGCCGCCTCGAAGACCGGTACCGAAGGAGGCGCCATGAGAGCGAGCACATCGTCAGGTCGTTCGACCAGGAGCTGCAGCTGCTCGACAAGAAGATCGCGCAGATGGGCGGGCTGGCCGAGCGGCTGCTGGCGCAGGGCTTCGACGCGCTGGAGCAGCGCGATCCCAAGCTCGCCGAGGCGGCGGTCGCCAGCGACCGCAGCATCGACCAGCTCGAGCGCGAGCTGCAGGAGCAGACCATCCTGATGATCGCCCGGCGCCAGCCGCATGGCCAACGACCTGCGCCACATCATGACGGTGCTTGAAGATCGCCGGCGACCTGGAGCGCATCGGCGACCTCGCCAAGAACATCGCCAAGCGGGCGCTCGCCGTCTCCGGCGAGAACCATCCCAAGCCGCTGATGACCGGCCTCAAGCACATGACCGAGCTGGCGCATGGGCCAGCTCAAGGACGTGCTCGATGCCTATGCCGAGCGCGATGCCGACAAGGCGCTCGCCGTGTGGCGGCACGACGAGCGCATCGACGCCGATGTACAACTCGCTGTTCCGCGAGCTCCTGACCTACATGATGGAGGACCCGCGCAACATCGGCCTGTGCACGCATCTGCTGTTCGGCGCCAAGAACATCGAGCGCATCGGCGACCACACCACCAACATCGCCGAGAACGTCTATTACCTGGTGCACGGCACGGCGCTCGCCGACGACCGGCCCAAGAGCGACGACACCAGCTCCACGCTGATCCGGAAGGAATGAGCAGGCCATGTCGGCCGTCGACAGGAGACGGCGCCGCGCGTCCTCGTGGTCGAGGACGATGCCGCCATCGCCGAGCTGCGTCCGCTACAATCTTGCGGCGGAGGGCCTGCGCCCCACCATCGCCCCCACGGGCGAGGAAGCCGAGCTGCAGGTCGCCGAGGACCGCTTCGACCTCATCGTGCTCGACTGGATGCTGCCGGGCTGTCCGGCATCGAGCTCTGCCGCCGGCTGCGGCGCCGCGATGCCACCGCGCAGCGTGCCGATCCTGATGCTGACCGCGCGCGGCGAGGAGGGCGACCGCGTGCGGGGCCTCGCCACCGGCGCCGACGACTACGTGGTCAAGCCGTTCTCGGTGCTGGAGCTGATGGCGCGCGTGAAGGCGCTGCTGCGCCGGGCGGCGCCGAACCGCATCGCCGACAGCCTGCGCGCCGGCGACATCGTCCTCGACCGCACCGCGCACCGCGTCACGCGCCGCGAGCGCGAGGTCCGCCTGGGCCCTACCGAGTTCCAGCTGCTGGCGTTCTTCATGGAGAACTGCGGGACGCGTCCTGTCGCGCCAGCAGCTGCTCGACGGCGTGTGGGGACGCGATGCCTTCATCGACGGGCGCACCGTCGACGTGCATGTCGGCCGCCTGCGCAGAAGGCCTGATCCGCGGCGGCGACAGCGATCCGATCGCACTGTGCGCAGCGCCGGCCTATGCGTTCGACAGCAAGCCGGAAGCGGATTCGGCGTGCACGCAACCGGTCTCACGCGATGATCCACAAGTTGTATCTCGCCCGTGTGGTTGGTCAGTCACAGGTCCCCCTACAATCGTAGATCAGACCGCGGGCGCCGGCGGGGCCCGCCGTTAACCCATGGTAAGGTTCCCCTGCCTTGTCGGCTCTTCGCGCCCTGCGCGCGATGGGACAAGTGCCGGCAAGGTCACGCGTCATGGCGCACCGTAGTGCGCCGCGTTTTGTAGCCCGTACGCGTCCAGTAGGTTCCGTACCTGTAGCGTATGCGATCGTCGGCCGCACTGGCTCGCGTTCCGTGTCGCTCGTCTTGCGCGCGTCGAATGCTCATCCAGCGGTGGCCGTGTCAGGCGGATTCGCGCTGCGTCTCGCCGGGTCCAGCCGCAGTCATGGCCGGGAGAACCAGGGATATGGCCTGGAACGACGAGCGAGTAGACCTCTTGAAGAAGCTGTGGGCCGACGGCCTGAGGCGCGAGACCAGATCGCCGGCCGGCTGGGCGGAGTGACGCGCAACGCCGTCATCGGCAAGTGCACCGCCTCGGCCTGTCGGGGCGCGCCACCATCGCGCATGAAGTCACCAGCGCGCGGCCACGCCCGTCCGCCAGCGCACAGTAAGGCGAGAAGAACGGCGCGATGCGCGCGCTCGGCGCCGAGCCGGTCGAAGGCACGGCCGCGACTTCGACGAGGCGAAGGAGCAGGCGGTCCGGATCGCCGACGAGCGCGGCCTGCGAGTTGTCGGCTCCGTCCGTTCCACCGCGATTTCGTCGTTGGGGGCTGCGACCTACGCCCACGAGCTGCTTCACTGACGGTCGGTACGATCGACACCGTCTACGTTCCGATCGGGCTCCGGCTCCGGCATCTGCGCGTGATCGGCACGCGCGACCTGCTCGGCCTGCAAGACCAAAGTCGTCGGAGTGGTCATTGCGGCAGCGCCAGTGCCGCTCGTCTCAGTCGGTCGGTGCGGGCCGCGTGGTGCATACCAATTCGGCGCTCACCTTCGCCGGCAACGCCGGCGGTTGCGGGTACCGGACGCAGCGGCGCTCGAGGTCATTCGCCGCCCGGAAACCGAGCGGATCGTCGAGGTCTCCGACGACGAGATCCGCCGAGGCGATCTGGGTTCTCTACGGTGCCACGCACAACTGCGCCGAGGGTGCCGGCGCGTAGCCGCTTTGGCGGCGCTGATGAAGGCGCGCCACCGGCTGCAGGGCCGGCGGGCCGCGGTGATCGTGAGCGGCCAGAACATCGATCGGCCATGGATGCAGCAGACCGCGCTGGCCGGCGGTACCCCGCGGGTCGGCTGACACGATCGTCGCGCTTTGCCGCCGCCCGGCGATGCAGTACGTTGGCGCAAACAGAAAGAAGATCAGGGAGGAATACATGCGGTTTCAGCGCTCGCTGGTCGCGCTTGCGACGTCTCGCGGTCTTCGTCTTCGGGCTCCGCCCGCCGGCGCGCTCGCGCAGACCTTCACCAAGCCGGTGCAGGATCATCGTGCCGTTCGCGCCCGGCGGAACCTCCGACATCCTGGCGCGGCTGATCGGCCCGAAGCTGCAGGAGGCCATCGGCCAGCCGGTCGTGGTCGAGAACAAGACCGGCGCCGGCGGCAATATCGGCGCCGACTTCGTCGCCAAGGCCGACAAGGACGGCCACACGCTGCTGCTGATCGACGTCAGCACGCTCGCGATCTCGCCCAACCTGCTGCCGAACCATGACCTACAGCCCGACCAAGGACCTGGCGCCCGATCGGCCTGATCCTGTTCTGCGCCCTACGTGCTGGCGGTGCATCCGAGCCTGCCGGTCAAGACCGTCGCCGAGCTGGTGGCGCACGCCAAGGCCAATCCCGGCAAGATGCCGTTCGGCAACGCGCGGCATCGGCGTCGCCAATCACATCTCCGCCGTGCAGCTGCAGAAGGAACTGGGGCGTCGCAGTTCAAGCACGTGCCCTACCAGCGGCGGCGCCGACGCCATCAAGGGCACGGTCGCGGGCGAGAGCCAGGTGATCCTCAACGGCGCGCACGGCGACCGCGCTCGTTCGTGGCGCAGGGCCAGCTGCGCGGTCTGGCGGTATCCGGCGACAAGCGCGTCGCACAGCATCAAGGAGCTGCGCGAGCTTCAAGGAGCTCAACGTCAGCCCGGTCCGACGTCGGCTCGTGGCAAGGCCTGCTCACCACCGCCGGCACGCCGGCGCCGATGCAGCAGCGCCTCAACGCCGAGCTCAACAAGATTCTGGCCACGCCGGACATTGCCAAGCGGATCGAGGACCTCGGCGGCGAGGTCGAAGGCCGGCTCGCCCGCCGACCTGGCAAAGTGGATCGAGACCAACACGGCGAGCTACGCGGCCATCATCAAGGAAGCCGGCATCAAGGTGCAGTGAGCGGAGCGGTGCGACTGTGCTCCGGCCGGGTCGACGTCACGGAGCTCGCGCTTCGGGCTGCTTCCTGATCGCGCTGGCGCTGGTCGCGCTTCGGCGCCACCAGCGCCTCAGCGTCGGCACCGCCGCCGACATGGGACCGGGCTACGTGCCGCGCGCGCTCGGCATGGGGCATCCTGGGCTTCGGCGCGGCCTCGTTTCTGGTCGCCAGCCTGCTCAAGGCGCCCGAGCCGGTTCCCGGCGCCGGCGTGGCGGCCGCTGCGTCATGATCCTGGCGTCGATCGCGCTGTTCGCGGTGCTGTTCTCCACGCTCGGCCTGATCGCCGCCTGCGTCGGGGCCGTGGTGGTGGCCGGTGCGGCCACTGCGCCGGTGCGCTGGCTCCAGCTCGTGCTGTTCGGCGCTGGCGATGGCAGCGTTCTCGGCGCTGCTGTTCGTCAAGGGTCTCGGCCTGCCCTGCCGGCCTGGCCGCAGTTCTGGCCCTGGTGAGGACTCGCGTGGAGCTGTTCGACAATCTGGCGCTGGGCCTCGCCACCGCCGCAACGCTGGCAGAACCTGCTGTTCTGCTTCGCCGGCGTCATGATCGGCACGCTGGTCGGCGTGCTGCCCGGCATCGCGCCGCTCACCACGATCGCGATGCTGCTGCCGTTCACCTTCGGCTGCCGCCGGCCTCGTCGCTGATCATGCTGGCCGGCATCTTCTACGGCGCGCAGTACGGCGGCTCGACCACCGCCATCCTGGTCAACGTGCCGGGCGAGACCTCCTCCGATCGTCACCTGCATCGACGGCTACCAGATGGCGCAGCAGGGCCGCGCCGGCTCGGCGCTGGCGATCGCCGCCATCGCCTCGTTCTTCGCCGGCACCGTCGCCACCGTCGTCATCGCCGCTGCTCAGCCTGCCGCTCGCCGCGCTGCGCGCTGCAAGTTCACCGCGGTCGAGTACCGTCAGCCTGATCGTGCTCGGCCTGCATCGGCGCGCGTCGTGCTGGCGCACGGCTCGCCCGCCAAGGCGATCGCCATGATCGCTGGTCGGCGTGCTGCTCGGCCTCGGTCGGCGTCGACGTCAACTCCGGCGCGCCGCGCATGACCTTCGGCATCCCCGACATCGACGACGGCATCGAGCTTCGTGCCGATCGCCATCGGCCTGTTCGGCATCGCCGAGATGATCGCAGCAACCTCGAGCGGCCGCAGGACCGCACGTTCGCCGGCACGCGCAATCTCGCAACCTGGTGCCGAGCGCGCGCCGATCTCGCGCGCCGCCTTCCCGGCGATGCTGCGCGGCACGGCGCGTCGGCTCCGTGCTGCGGCGTGCTGCCGGGCGGCGGCGCGGCGCTGCCGCCGTTCTCGGCCTACGCGCTGGAGAAGAAGATCGCCGCGCGACCCGTCGCGCTTCGGCAAGGGCGCGATCGAGGGCGTCGCCGCGCCGGAGGCCGCCAACAACGCCGGCGCGCAGACGAGCTTCATGCCGCTGCTGACGCTCGGCATTCCCGTCGAACGCCGCTGATGGCGCTGATGATCGGCGCGCTGATGATCCAGGGCATCCAGCCCGGGCCCGCAGGTGATGACGCAAGCAGCCCGAGCTGTTCTGGGGCGTGATCGCCTCGATGTGGATCGGCAATCTGATGCTGATCGTGCATCAACCTGCCGCTGATCGAGCA
>ERZ1370068.8255-contig-7124_pt1 | contig 50528 bp, 90 predicted proteins | sample MGYA00561227_ERZ1370068 | MGnify/ENA primary metagenome ERZ1370068 (study PRJEB38410, sample SAMEA6850437) | metagenome | study: Metagenomic assessment of the ecological functions of the soil: analysis of the soil microbiota associated with the... | reverse complement strand
CCATGTGTATTGCTCGTTGTTAAGCCGTTGCCGCTGTCGCCGGCGTCATTATTGCTGATGGTAACGTTTGTTAACGTGAGGATACCTTCGGTGTCCTGAATTCCTCCGCCATCACCACCACGCGCACCGCCGCCGCTGCCGCCATCTCCGCCACGGCCTCCGGTGTTACCATCGACGACACAACCCGTCATCGTCATCGTACCCTCGTTGAAGATTCCTCCGCCGGAGCCGCCGTTCCCGGGACTGCTGAGTGGCGTCGCCACCCGGCCTCCGTTGTTTCCAGAAACAGTGCAATTTGTCATCGTCAGCGTTCCGGAGTTTGCAACGCCTCCTCCGCGGCCGGCGCTACCGCCGTTGCCGACGCCATTGCCGCCATCACCGGTACGATTGCCGATAATGGAGACATCCGTCAGCGTCAGATTGCCAAAGTTACGGATGCCTCCGCCGTTGTCGCTCCCGGCTCCGTTTGTTCCAGCGGCGCCATCCTCTGTTCGGCCGTTCGTCAGCGTTAGTCCGGAAATCGAAACGGTATTGAAGGTGTCGAAAATCCGGAAGCTCGGGGTTCCTCGCAGCAGTGCTGCGTTGCACTGTCAAGAGGCTTGAGCCCGGCCCAGTGATGGAGATCTCGCTCGTCAGGTTCGGGAGCGCTGAGGTCAACGTGATTGTCGCTGGTCCGCCGGAGGTCAGCGCCGAGGCGAAGGCGATAAGCTTCGCACCCGCCTCGCTGCTGGCGGCATTAATTGCCTCGCGCAACGTGCAGCCATTCCCGGTGCCCCGACGCTCTGACACAAGCCGTCATCAGTATCAGCAGTCGAGTTGACCTCGAAGGTGTGCGCTTCATACGCACCGATGTCACTGCCGTTGCCGCCGGGCAGCATTGACCACATTAGGATCATCAATTGGACGCGGCTGTCCACGTTGATCTAATCCCAGTGCGCTATTGCCGGCATCGATGGCGGGGCTGCCGTTGAGCAGAGCGTGTGTCGTAGTTGGACCACCATTAGCGGCCAGTGGGCCGAGTCCCGGATTAACCACTCCGACGATTATTGTTGACGCCATTGGTCAAACCGCCGGAGCCGCCTGTACCAATCAGGTTGAAGGAGCTAGCGGGATTAACCGTGCCCGTAATGTCGCTGGGGGTGCTACCCAGGCGATAGTTTCCAGCTACGATGGTGTTGTGGAGCGTGATCGCCGCGGAGCCACCGTTGGTTGTGTCGATAATCATCCGTGCGGCGCCACTGTTCACACCCGGCGCATCGTTGGCGGTGACGGTGCAGTTGGAGAGAGTGACCGTGCCGCTGCCGCCGTCCCATCCCAATGCCGTGACACCACCGGCAAAGCCGGGGCTCAACAACGCTCTATTACCTGAGATTGTGCTGTTGTTAATGAAAGCTGTTGCCGTACCGCCCTGGCTGCCGCTTCGGTTGTGATTCCGCGCCGCCGCTGCCATCGCCAAAGTTATTTGCCGAGATGGTGCTGTTGTTAACCGTTAGCGTGGCTACGCCGGACGCAAACCCCGATTGGTTTGAAAATTCCGCCGAGTGAATTCCCGGAGATGGTGCTGCTGTTGATCGTGGCTGTGGGTGTGGTTGCGGGTTGACCTCGTTAACTGGACTCCTGTTTCAGTGCTATTCGATATCACGCTATCGTTGATAACCAGTTCAGACCGATTAATAACGCCATGGCGATTGCCATCGACAATGCAGTTGCTGATGACGAGCGACCCTTGATTAAAGATGGCGCTGAAATCACCCCTGGAAATAGTCAGACCAGAGATGCTCACATTCTTGTTCGGGAAGATTGTGAAGATTGTGAAGAGTGGCGTACCCCCGCAGTGCTCCGCTGAACCCTCAAGCGTCTGGGCGCTGGGGCCATTGATGTTGAGATCGTCGCCGACGGAATCGAGGGCCGTGTCGAGGTTGATAGTGCTGTTGGCTGGTAAGTTGAAATTGATAACGTCGGCGCTGGAGACACCGAAGTTCGCCTGCACGATCGCTGGCGCGCAAAGTGCAAACTCCAGTGCCGTCGTTACAGACTCCGTCAGACAGGTCGTTGTCAGGTCCGTCAGTCGGTGGAGTTAACGGTGAAGGTGCTGGCGGTGCTCCGCGTTCGACCGCAAGCCGCTCCAAAACGCGCTTTGACTGCTGGGCCAGATCATCAGCAGCAGGAAAAACGCAAGGACTAAAAAGGGTTGAACATAGAACGAGCGACGGAGAAGCGAGGCATGGGCAAACCTTTCTAAAACGGAAAACTGGGAGCAGACTGCGCTGAAGCTGGGGAGTGGGAGTGCTCGAAGCAAACGCAATCGCCAATAAGAAACGGCGAGCAGATGCTACCGTCAAGTGGTCTAAGGTAGTCAACGGACAGATCGAGCACAAAACCGCTTGTCGTGTAACGGTGTTTTGACTGTGCCTGTCACCAGGTTGCATGGCGGCTGGGCGAGGCGGCGCCCGGTCGAGTCGCTGAGGAGCGCGGGGCCGGCCTGCCGATGGACCCAATTGCCGTCGTATTCGACGGTACGCGCGCGACGCCTCGTCGTTCATGGAAGCCTCCGCTCATGAATTCGGCGAAGTCCAGTATGATGTCCGACAAGCTTTAGCTTGTCGCTGATATTTAAACAGCCGAAGGGCGGCATTCAGTAGCCCGGCCGTAGGCCGTGATAAAACTGCTGGGGAGCCGGGCCGCACTTTCGTGATGATTAGTGTCGCACCTTCGGCGCTACCATTTTCGATACACGGCCTCACGGCCGTGGTTATTTAATCTCGCCCCTCTAAGGCGGCTGCGCTTGACTGACTGTCGCTCGCGTTCTTCGACTCCTTCTTGCGACGCGGCCGCGCTCGACGTGACTGGCGCTGGTCCACTCGGCAAGCACTGCCGGATTGTCAGCATACTTGTTCCGCATGATCGCCTCGGAGTTTGTTCATCACGGCGACTCCGTCATCGACCCTTGTCTCAATCGCGACTCGCGCCGAAACGCCTTCACCAACGCCGCTCGCTTGATTGCCGATTGCTGCTTCAAGGGCGGCGATGTCGTCGCGAAGATCGTCCAGAAAGTCGGCGGGCATTTCGTGCGCAATGAATTGAGCCGCGAGCGGCGTGGCATCGGCAAGAAAGGCCCGGGCTGCATTCAGCAGGAGTTGATCGTTGCCGACGGGCGGCAGACGGAACTTGTCGTCGAGGCCGGGGACATCGGCGGCCATCGCCCGCGCCGTGAGATTGATGGCTTTCAGGTCGGCACGCATCTCCTTCGCGCGCTTGCCCGCGCGTTGAGTTCCTCGAACGCCGAGCCGCGGCTGGAGACCCGCCGCGCTGCGTGTCCGTTCCACTCGCTGACAATATCGGCGCGAGTTGCGAAGAGTTGAGTAGCAAGACTGGTTGGAGCAAAGTCGGAAGCGTGCGCCAAGCCGAAGTCGTGCGCGCGCGAAAATGCCTGACGGGTTCTGTTTTCAGAATCGTTCATTGGGAAACCTCCTAAGGAAAGTTCGGGTTGAAGGTTTTTCACTACCTGGTCGGTTGGAGGATCGAGTAGTGAGCTAACTTGGAATTCGCGTCCGGCTTAGCAAGGTGGACGCGAGCACAATCTGAGTCGATGCGAGGCGGATATTAGCACGGTGACGGAGGTATGTCTCGAGAAAAAGTTGAAGCGGCTAAAGAGCTGCACAACGCATTGTTGTGTTTGGAGGAAATTGCAGAGAGATAACTGCTTGACGCAGGGTATAATGATGGCCCATACAACTAGCGAGTAGCCAGGCCGGAAAAATTTTGACGAGTGTCAGTGAACGATAGTCTGGACTGTTAGCTCAGAGACGCTCTTCTATTCAGCTTTGCGAAAGTAGAGAGTCCTCCTCATGACTCAGTTCCGACACTACGTCGAATAAATAAGATCATTGCCGTATGCACCGGGTTGGGCTATTGGTTCTCAGGCTGTTCCAGTGGCTTGTAGATTTGGGACAGGATACATCCGCCTGGTCAGCCTTCAGCCTCACAAGGGTTGCCCTGGAGCGGAGACTGGGCCATACCTATGCTTCGCCGTAGTAGTGATTTTCAGGAGTCGCGCTACACCTCTTCTCAGCATTCATATCGAGACGGGGGTGTCGATAACCCTGCCAGTAGTCGGCGCGAATGCGCCCGCATCGATCCAAAATTCACAGCGAAGCAGTCGAAATTGAACACCTGCGAAAGCGCGGGCAAAGCACTGGCAGGCCGAGGTTCTGTATGAGCAACTTCAGCGGGAGGGCCAGGTAGAAATTCGAGATAGACAACTGAGCGAACGTGGGAGGCCAAACAAGCGACTTAGAACAAAATATGAGTTGCTCAAGATAAGCTGGACGGGATTTATGATTCCCCGAGGCAGGCTCAAAATCAATCGTGCTGAGTACACCTTGCTAGGAGCGGTCGGCTAGACGTTACCGAAGTGTTGATCGAATGATTCTGGACGAGAAGCTTGTATTGGACGTTCCAGCAACGATATCTTCCGTCCTGACCCATGGAAGCAGAGTCCGAAGCACCCACTGTAGACTTCTCCCCTTAACGGTCTTAAGGAGTTCTCAGTAACCGTACCCGAGAACACAATAAGGTTGACCTTACCTTTCCGTACGCCGATCAAAAATGAATCTGCATTCTCGCTCATAACCCGCCAGACGAAGAAAGCAACTTGGTGGAAAGTAGCTGCCGTTTGGTTAAGAAAATAGCAGCGTCTGGTAAGGTTTTCACCCTTCTGATTGGACGTTTGACGCCGTCAGGATGGCGATTTTGCACGCCTGAATCAGGTTTTTGCGCCCTGAATGGGTATTTTGCAGCGCTGAATGGAGGTTTTGCGGCGGCTGAATGAGGAGCTTTGCACGGCTGAATGGAGAGCTTTGCACGCCTTAATGGAGGAGTTTGCACGACCTGAATGGACATGTTTGCGCGGCTGAATGGAGAGTTTGCACGCCTGAATCGGGTACTTTGCGCGGCTGAATGGACGTTTGCACCGCTGAATGGGAATTTTGCACGCCTGAATGGACGTTTTGCGCGGCTGAATCGGGACTTTGCGCAGCTGAATCAAGTCCTTGCAGCGCGGGATGGAAGTGTTCCGCAGCTGCTGGCGAGGAAGGCCACCCGTGACGCAGGTGGTTCTGACTGAGCCCTCCCTCACGGTCGGGCTAGTGCCCCGAACTGCTCACTGCTCACCGCTCACCGCTCACTGGTTCACGGTCCAGAAGCGTTGGCGGTACTCGCCGGGAGAGGATGAAGGCTTTGACCATCTCGGCGTTGACGAAGTTGCCGTTGAACTGGTTGAGCTTGCCCAGCCAGAAGTTGTAGCCGTCGAAGTTCAGGTCCGGCTCCGGCGCATCGTTGGGATTGCGGCGCAGGTAGCCGAAGTATTGCATCAACACAAACGCGCGGTTCGTCTCCTGCTGCGTCAGCGTCGAGTTCTCCGCCACGCGCCGTAACGCGCGGGCCCTCGCGGCTGTATCGCTGGTGTTCCCTGCTCCGGCCGAATTCACCGATAGCCGCGTTGAGATCAGCCGCTGAAGGCGTCACGCCCGCGTTCGCGAACAGCATGTCGACAAACTCCGCCGGCGTCAGCGTCGTCGGATAGGCGGTGGTAAAGCGCGTGCGGTTAACGAAGTCCAGGAAGAAGGCGAGCTTGTTATTTTCCAACTGCGGCTGCCAGTCACCAGAGCCAACGATCACTCCTTGATCGATCTGCTGCGTGTCGGGCAGGAACTCGTTGAGCTTCAAGGGCACCGGCGTGCCGGGCATGTTGCCGTAAGCAGCTTTGTAAGTGCGATAGACCAGGTAGCCTGTTTCCTGAAACTCAATCGAGAGGAAGAACGCCGCTGAGACGTTGATGCGCCTCACTTCAATGCACGCTGTATCAACGCCCACAAGATGTAATTTGGTTCGTCCAGAAGGCGAAGCCGGCCGGGTCGAGGCTCGCGGTTCAAAAAGTCGATGTAGTGCTGGTGCACGAAGAAGTCAGCCGAGTCGATCGGGTTTGCGCCGTTTGTGCGTCTCGTTGTCGGTGATGGTGATCGTCGCACTGGTCGGCGAGCCGAGCGTCGTGCCGGTGGCGTTGCTCAAACTTACCGTGAGCGTTTCGTTGCCTTCGGCGTAGACATCGTCAGTGAGTGGAATGTCGATGGTCTTGAAAGTTTCACCGGCGGCAAAGTGCATCGTGCCAATCGTCGTGGTGTAGTCGCAACGAGATGAAGCGCTGCCGTTAACCGTGTTGCAATGTGCTCGCGCCCGCCGTGTCGCTGGTTGCATAAGCGACGCTGGCTGCCGTCGTCGTGTTGCCAATCCTGGTCAAGGTGATCGTCGCGCGGCCTGAGCCTTCGCCGGCCAGATAACTCGGCGCTACTAAACTGAACACTGCTGGCCGACGCCGACTGCGTGAACTGGCCGCGAATCTCGCCGCTCGGGAAGTTGCTGCTGTGAACGTTGATGTACAAGAGCCCGTTCTTGAGATTTTGCACGTCGGTTGGCGATGGCGTGATCTCGAAGTCGGTAAAGTTTCCATCCGGCACGTGAAACAGGATCGGACCGGCGACTCCGGCAGCGGCCGGACCATGAATGTGCGCGTCTGTCTGAGCGCTCGAAAGGCCGCTGAAGTTTAGCGACACGCGCGCCGTCTGTTCATCGGAACTCAGCAGCACCGTGGCGGTGCCGGTTGCAGTCGAGGTGTTTGGCGGCGTTTCCTGCGCGCCGTTGAGGTTCGCGGTAAACAGCAGCGGCTGCGCTCCGGAGATTTCGTAGACTGCGCCGTTGGTGTTGGAAACGACAAAGACGTTGCCGTTTGGTCCGGTTTGGATGTCAGTGGTGATGCCGAAGTCTTTACCAATCAGCAGCGACTCGCTCTCGGTGATGTCAAACTTGTCAGTGTTGTCAGCAACCTGATCCGACAGGCGTGAATCGCTGAACGAGAAATGCAAACGGTCCTCGGTCAACTTTAAGCGGAAGAGAAAACCGCCGGCCAGTGTCGTGCGACCTTCGCCAACCAACATGTCGCCTTCAAACTGCGGGCCGAGTCCACTTCCCTGCACAAAGCCCAGCGCCGACGGGGCCAGGGCATAGCGCCAACTGAATTCAGGGTTGGTGTAATGCGCGCCCGGCAACATGTAGAGCTGGGCCAGCGCCCCGGCGGGCGTGTCAGCGATCTGCGACGGCGGCCAACGCAACTGCTGCAGGTTGCCGGCGCCGTAAGTTGTTTCAATCGCCTTGTAGTCGGCCGACGCGACTGAGTGGTCCCATCGTCGCAACCCAGCCGTCGTTCGAGCCGGCCGTCACGCGATTCATTTCGTCGTAGGCATCGTCGCCGTTTTCCTGGTCCCAAAGATTTCCCGACAGCGGATCGAAAGCCATGCCGAAGCCATTGCGCACGCCGTAAGCGTAGAGCTTCTTGATGTTCGCCGCGGCCTGTCCGGTGAGCGACGTGGATGCGTTGAAAACGGATTGTCGCTCGGCGTTGAACCGTCATCGTTAAGCCGCAGAATGAAACCGGTGAGGTGAGCGTCGTCGGGCTCTGGACCGCCAAACTGATCGTCGGGCACAGGCCCGAGTTGATTGTTCTGGAGGAAACCGCGGCGCCCGTTGTCGCCCATCAGAATGTACAGCTTGCCGTCCGGTCCAAAACGCAGCACGCCGCCGTTGTGGTTTCCACGCAACGGTTGACCAGCGTCGGCCTGATAGGCGCGCAGCTTGATCAGGTTGCGATCAAAGACGAGCGTGGTGCCATTCCAGAGGTAACGATCGACGCGGATTCCCAAGCAACGGTGTCTCCGCGAGGTTGGCCGTATCGACGCCCGTGCTGCTTTCCGTCCAATAGAGGTAGCACGAAATGATTGACCGCAAAGTTTGGATGCAACGCGATGCCGAGCAGGCCGCGCTCTGGAGGCGCTGTTAACCGCGAGGTCAAGCGCCGTCAGTTGGACGGCGCCGTTATTCACCAACTTGACGCGGCCGGTGTCCTTCTCAAGCACGAAGAAACCATTACCGAAAAGCGCGATGCTGGTCGGCTGACTGAGACCAGTGAGTACCGTGATGCACCGACAGGTTCGGATCCAGCATCGATGGCGTTCCCGGCGCCGCCTGAATCTGAGTTGTGATCGAGGCGCTGTTGTTGCTGCTGTCGTTGTCAGTCTCACTTACGCTAACAGTCGCTGAATTCACAATCGGACCGGGCGCGGTTGGCGTCACGACGATGGTCGCAATTGCCGACGCGTTTGCGGCCAGACTCCCGATCGCGCAGGTCACGGGGCCGGTCCCGTTGCATGAACCAACCGTGGCAGAGGCCGAAACGAAAGTGACGCTGGCGGGCAGGTTGTCGGTAACGCTGACGTTCGGTCGCGACGGCAGGTCCGTTGTTCGTGACCGTGACGCGATAGCTCAGGTTTACACCCACTTGTCCGGGATTGGGCGAAACAGTTTTCGTGACGACCAGATCAACGCTCGACGGGCTAATCACCTTCAACATCACCTGACTCGAATGCATCAGGCTCCCGGATGATGCGTTTATGGTGAGTGGATAATCGCCCAGAGGCGTACCGGCGCCGGTAGTGATCGTCAGCGCGGAGGTTTTGGCTGTGGCGTCAACGATATTGACGGCAGCCGGATTGAAATTCGCGGAAGCGCCCGCGGGCAAACCGGTGACGCTCAGATTTACCAGGCCAGTGAAACTTGCCGACGGCGTGATCGTGACGGTGTACTGCGCGACGGCGGTCAGGACAACTGAGCGCAACGCCGGAGTTACGCCAACATCAGAAATCGGGCGTGGCGGAAAATGGAGCAGCGGCGACGAGGCGTCTTGTAGATGTAATCGCCGGAAGTGTTACCGTCATTATTCGCCTGATTGCCGGCGGCGTAGAACGTGACTGTGCCGACGTCAGTGGCCGGCGCCGTCCAATTGAAGGTCCAGCTGGCAGTGTTTTGCTGACCGACAAAGGTCCCGGCGGCAGTGTGTTCGATGTACTGGCGAGCTCCGCCTGGACCAGCGTTGTTCAATATCTGCGTCAGTCCATCAAGGGTTTGTAGATTCCCGGCTTTCTCGTCTGACGGGTCGAGCGCTGTCAGCTCAAAGCCCCAGCGTATCCTGGTCGGATCAGCATTCGTGTGGGTGACGGTAATTGGATAGGTTTGACCAGGGACGTAGGTCGACGGCGCGCTGATTGAGATGTGACCAGTACCGACATCCGTTGGGACGTGGCATTCGGCGCAAGCCTCGGGTTCCTCGCCTGCGGGCGCCGGTGTAGCCAGCGGGCGGTCCGGACGAGAAAGCATGAACCGGGCGGACGCTGGTGTTGCTTGACAACAGAAAGCCGAGGACAGGCGACGAGGAGGACGGAATCAGTATCAGCCGCGCTTTTTCCAGCGTGCCGGGTTTCAAGTTTCGAGTTTCAAGTTTCGAGTTTGTTCCGAATACGAGCCGCACGATTTTGTTAGGTAAGGTTATCAACTAACGAAACCCGAAACTTGAACACTCGAAACTCGAAACTAATCTTTATGCCAGGAATCCAAGTTCGACGTGGAGAAGTGACTAATCAACGGGAACACCGCTGCAAGATCAGCCGATGACAACCCATACCACGTGGCCAGGGTCGCCGCGTACTGTTCAATCGACGTCGTTGGAATCCAGCGTCCGCGCGGAGCTGAACCGCCGTCGCGTGTCGTCTGGTCCACCCGGCGTGAGATTTGGATACGTGCCATAGAGCGTGTGGCCCTGCACCGAGCCGCCAACGATGAACTGGTTATTTCCCCAGGCGTGGTCGCTGCCAACCTGCGCCGCGCCGGTACCCGAAGGCTGCAGCGTGCGGCTGAAATCCGACATGGTGAAAAAGCGTAACCTTGTCCTGCAAACCCAGCTCGACCGTCGCGCTGTAGAAAGCACTGATCGCCTGGCTCAGTTGCTGGAGCAACGTCCCCTGACCGTTTAGTTGTGCCGAGTGTGTATCGAAGCCGCCGATCTGGCAGAAAAAGATCTGACGTCTTCATGTTGATGCCGGCCGTTGGATCGGTGCTCGCCTTAATGAGACGAGCAACCTGCAAAAGCTGCCGGCTGATTGACGTACTGGGATTTGGGAACGGCGTAGTCAACACGGGATTCACGTTCGACAGCGCGGCATCCGTTTGAATTGAACTCGAGCGCGTGTCGCTGGCCGCCTTGATCAGCTTGAAGTTGTTGTCGAACGTCCGCAGCTCATTGAACGAGGTCATGCGCGAACTGATATCGCTGGCCGAAGCGCCTGGAGCATTGTTGAGCTGGAGCACGTTTGCCAACGACGTGTTCGAGTCAGCCACTGCGAGTTGTCGCGTATCGACGCCAGTCAGATAGAGATTAACGCCGGCGATCGAGATGTTGCTCGGGAAGGTGGCGGCGCCGTTAAGACCAAGCGTCTTGTCGGCCGAGGCGTCCGCCCCAGCCGGTTTGGCTGACTGCGTTTGCGATTGCCGTCGAATATTCGCCCACCTGATCTGAATGAGAAAAGAGCTGCAGCGGTTTTTTGCCGGTGCCGTTTTGATAGGTAGTCCGCGTCAGCGGCTCAACCAGCGGCCCGTTGTTGCAAAGTACCGCCGCCTTGCCTTGATTGAAGAGATTCTGCATCTCCGGCATGTTCGGGTGGAAACCGAAACGACCCACCACTGACGGGCGAGACCGGCAAAAGCTTGCCTGCGGAATCGCCAACTGTGCAGCATTGCGCGCGGTCGAGTGGGGACCGTACTGGTTGAGATCGAGAAACATGTTGTTGCCGTCGTTTCCGCCGTTGAGGAAAACGCACACCAGCGCGCGGTAATCTGTCGCCGCCTGTGGCGTGAGCGCATGAACTATCCCAAACGTATCCATGCTCGAAGCGAGGGCCATGCCTGCTTAGGGCGCACGCGCTGGTGCGTAAAAAGTCTCTGCGTGATTGTGCCATGATGGTTATCTCTGGATGTCGTACTGCGAAGACGTTGCCGCCAGGTATACGAGCTGCCCGCGCGCGTTTTGATTACGGGTGGTGACGGTGGCGTCGTTAATTGCGTTCATTGCGGTGATGATCGATGTCCGCATCTGGGTTGACATGGTCCCGTGGAAAAGCAGCGGGTTAAGCGCGTCCGCGATGTCCGCCGGGTTTGCCGCTATCGCCTCGAGGTTCGCGATGTCGATCGAGGTGCCGCGCGGTCGATCGGGACTCAAGGCCGTAGGCGTGGTGTTTGCCGAGACGCCGCTATAGGCAAGCGTATTGATGTCGTTGGCGCGTCGCAGCGTAGTTGAAGTGGAAAGGATGCCGAAGGCCGGACCCAGTATCTTCGTGCCGGGAACTTCGTAGCCCGGCTGGTAGTAACTGAAGACTGTGTTCGGCAGGAAAATCGGCTGGTCGAGCGTGCCGGTGAAATCGGTCGATGATCTGTTACCGAGCACGCCGTCGCTGGTCGAAAGCTTATCAAACGACTTCACACTGAAAGCTCGCAGAAAACCAGTAATGTACTGCGCCGGTTCGCGCAGCTTGCCGTAGTTGGGATCAGTCTTCACGTCGCCGCGCGCTTCCGGGTCGAGCAGGATCGCCTGGACCACCGCCTTGAGATTACCGCGGGCGCTGCTACACGGGGAGATGGGGTACAGTCCGGCGCAGTCGTTATTGAAAACTGCGGCGACTCGTCCAACATACGGCGGACTCGGGTTGCTGGTCACCAGATGCTGAATCAGTTGCTTGCTGATGAAGGGACCAACGTTCGAGTGGTTGAAGATGTTGTCGAGCGCCAAAGTCAGGTCTGCCTGCGCACAGGCGACGTTGACCGCCCGCTGGCGCTGGCGCACGCCGGAGTCACTTGACCATTCAACAGGGTTTTCGAGTTGAAATCGTGGCTGGTGCCGCCGCGCGGAACCATTGGGTCGCGCCAGTTTGCCGTGCCGGGCGCGATAGCGCCGGGCACGAAATTCCAACCGGTGAACACACGCGTAAACTCGTTGACCTGCGTTTGCCCATACGAGGCCAGCGGCATCCCCTGCGCATCCACCTGCGCCGTGCCATCCTGATTCAGGACAACCGTGCCGATTGAGAAAAGCTGCAGAACTCTCACGCGCCAAGTTTCCGTTCGGGTTGGTGCGCGTACTCAGACTGCATGTCGAGGTATTCGAGCCCATCGCCGGCGTCAGCGTGACCTCCTGAAGTAAATTTCGATAGTTACCAAACGCATGACGGTCGAGCGCCTGCAGGTAAATCGTCATCCAGCTCGGTCGATTGACCTCGCCGTTTGCGGAAACCACCGATAATCTGGTGCAGCGCAAAAGCGACGCGTTGCCGCAACTGATCCGGTCCATACAGCGCGTTGCTGAAGTAGGTCCGCTGCAACGGATAGATGGAAAAATTGTCGCGGTTGCAAACGGTCTGGTTGTAATTTGGATCTCCGGGACTGCTGGTGGGACAGGCTGTGCCATCCTCTGCAGGAAACGCGAGGTCCGGGTAGTTTGAATTCTTCGTTGGGTTTGTTACGGGCGCAGCAAACTGCTCGTCCAGGTACGCCTTGAACCCGATTGTCATAACGTGTCCAACGTCCGCAGGCGTCGGTCCCCAGGTTGTTCGTTCCAGGAAAACGCACCGCGTCAGCGGTACTCGGCCGGACCGGTAAATGAATCAGGAACGAAAGGCGGATCTGCCGGGCGGTGGCGTGGCAGGCGCTGGAGTAGCAACGGCCCTGGCATCGTCCGCCGGTCCACCACCGGCGTGGCCAATGGCCATGCGCACTGCGATTGCTTCCGAGTCCATGCAGATTCAGTCTGAGCAACACATCGCCAACGTCGCCGAGGTCATCGCGCAAGTCGGACGATAAACATCGTAATGCCGGGAAAGCCCGGCACCTGGCCCATAAACTCGATCCGCAACGGATAGAGTTTGCCGCTCGCGTCCTGCACGTCGGAAGTGAAAGCGCTCATCCCCTCGCCCGGGAGGAGTTGGAGGTCCATCGCAAAAATGCAAACACGTGTCTCTCGTGTCAGTGCTGAATGCGGCGGCTCGACGTTAGCGGAAACGGTTCGGCGCGCAGCGTCACAGATTCCAGCGCGATGGCGCGCGTGGAAGTCTCGGCGCTGATTAGTGTCGGCGCCTTGAGCGGGACGGCCTCAGCTACGCTCTGCACAAACGAACAGTGCCAAAGCAAGAGAGATGGACGTAGCAATGTGCTTAAGGGGAAAGGCGGGCCGCTGATCGTCATAGGATAGGCTCTCCAACAACAGGTTTCTGACAACTGCAAAATGCTTGTCGGGGCGAAACTATGAGGTTGTACCAAATTGATTGGTGGAGGGGCCACTCCGGCCAACTAACCCAGGGCTGGATTCAATATAGCACTTCTGCGCATTCCCGGGTCAACAATTTAGACGAGCAACTGGCCCATAAAGTTGAAAGAAAGTTTTTGTAAACTGCAGGCTACAAAAATCGGATGGATCGGACGGATCGAAGAGTCTTACTGTTAGATTTTTCGCGCCCTGGTCCAGTTTTCAACGACGAGTTTTATGGAGAGCTGCCGCACCGGAGAGACTACTTGGGCGGCGACCATTTTGCAGCGCGGTTTGACAGTAGTTACCAGCTTCTCCCTATTATCGCTCTACTTGTCGGGGCGTGGCTCAGCCTGGTAGAGCGCTCGGTTCGGGACCGAGAGGTCGGAGGTTCAAATCCTCTCGCCCCGACCATAAAGTTTAAGAGTCTCCTTCATTCCCCTCTCTCGCCTTTTTCATCCCCTTCCTCTCGATTTTCGAAAGACTGGAAACCGCTGCCCAAATTACCAGCGCCGGCAACCAAACCCACACGATTTCACTGGCAATTACTTCCAACCCTCGTTCACTGAAGAATCCCATTCCGATTGGCGATACCTCGATGGGTCGCCACGGGGAAAAATATCTGGCGTCACTGAACGGTGCAAAAAGGGCAACACCGAGACCTCCATTTGTCATGGCGTCGAGCAGTGGGTGCGACAACGTGACCAGCGTGAAGTAGAGAATGAGCGCGGTTCTGTTGAACTGACGGCGCGCTCCTGAAGTGGGCGATCATTCCGACAACTAACCCGCTGAGCCCGGCGAAAGCGATCGAATGAGTTATGCCTCGATGCCCCAACATGCTGCCGTAAGGAATTCCAGGACAAACGCGATCCCGTCGACATCGGGCAACATCGCGCAGGAGGCGGTGATCACCCAGAAATGAAAGGGTGGTGGATTTAGAAACGCGAGCCTTGCCGACCACCGTAGCAAAGATCGCGTGAGAGAAGATTGATGGCACTTCTGTTAGAAATTCCCGCGATCGGCGCGCGCCTCAGCTGTCACTCTTGCGGGTCCACTCAAAACTGCCGGATGATTCAGCTTTGTGGACTGATTACAACTTGATACGCCTTGACCGCACCTTCAAGTCGACCCACTTGTTCGGCTCATATTCACCTTTGCGAGTGGTTGCTTTGACGCTCTTCTGCGCTCGGAGGGTTCACCCGGTTTCCTCACCCTGATACTCGGCCACAACTTCGATCAGCCCAACTATATTCTTGTTAAACTCAGGCAGTTCCTCCGCAGGTATCCAATCCTCCTGATGAATCGAACTCCCGACCGTTTGAATCTCATATTTCTTCAGATATTGAGAACGCACGCGGGAATCTTGTGACATAACCAACTCCGTTCCGGTCATGTTTGGCATTCCAGTCACGCGCAATCTGTCTGGCATATGCTTCGTTCAAGACGGATAGAAAATCGGTTGTTCAGGCAGGCGAGGAGGAAATGCAGTGCTTCCGGTTTGCTCGATTAGGTCAAGCTCACTTTTGCCAACCGGACGAAACAATTCCGTGGTCTCGTCTGTTTCGGTAGTCTCCATGTCACGCAGTCATAAGAACGAAGTTCCGGCGGCACCCAGGTTTGAATCCCATTTGAAGATTAGCGACCGCGAGCGCTTATCTTGCAGTTCCTTTGGATCTTTACCTGGCTTCGCTTGATGTCAAGATCGGAAGAGGCATCAGGCTTTACCCAGTTGCGGCGGCCAGATCCAAACTTCGACGGCAGGATTTTTGCGCCAGCCAGCGTCTATCCAAACAACTCGTTCCTCTTCGATCCCGCTGCTCACCAGATAATTCTTAGCGCGAATACCGCGCGCCTTTGCCTCATCCACACAGGCGGTTCGGCCTGCATGGATGACCAGATAGGTAATGCTAAGCGGCCATTCCTTCGCCTGATCGGCAATCTTGTCCAGGTGGATCTTTTCGTTGCTAAAGGAGATGTCGCCCCACTCAGCATACTTGTCGGGCTTGAGGATTTGAGGCAGCGAGGCTTGCTGGGCGAGCGCCATTCCCGGAATCATGCACAGACAAAATGCTATGCCGACGATCCGCTTCATTGGCTAACCTCCTGATTGGTGAATGGTCCTAACCGCCGCGAGTTCTGAAAGAGAGTGCGCGACGAGGCGGGCAGGCGTCAACTGTAGGGGTGCTACGCTGGAGCGTCTTTGCGCAGGTGTTTGATGTGCCGCCAAATCCACCAGCCGGCGAGTACGACGCCGACGATTCCAATCACGAAGTCGAAACGATGAAACCACGTCTTGAGCGTGTCGTCCCTGTTCCACTTGTTCACCGAGCAGCTGGCCGATGTAAGCAAGTCCCAGGCACCACGGCAGCGATCCGGCAAAAGTGTAAATGATGAATCGCTTGACGTTCATTCGCGCGACGCCGGCCGGAAAAGCAATGAACGTACGAATGGCGGGCAAGAGGCGACTGACAAAAATGATGATTTCGCCGTGGTTCGCAAACCAGCGGTCAGCCATGTCGAGATCGTGGCGCGAAACCAGAACGTAGCGGCCATACTTCTCAACGAAAGGGCGGCCCCCATACATGCCGGCCCAGTAAGCCACCATGGAGCCGAGTACGCAGCCAACCGCGCCAGCGATTCCCACCAGCCAGAGATTCATTTCGACCCGTCGAGACCAGATAGCCCGAAAACGGCATGATGATCTCGGAGGGCAGCGGTATGCAGGCCGACTCAATCGCCATCAGCAGGACCACGCCGGAGTAGCCCATCGTGGAAATTGTGGCGACGATGATGCCGGAGAGGAATTCGATTATTTTTGCGATCATTCTTAACTATTTGAACTTTGAGCTTCGAGCTTTGAACTTGTGGTTGGTCTTTGACTTGGTCTTTGGCCTTTGCACCACGCCGAGATTCGCCGGAATCGCTTAACCGTCCAAGCACTAAGTACAAAGCACTAAGTACCAAAGTTCGAAAACCAAAACCTAAGACCTAAGACTCTAAGACCAGGTAGTCATGTCGACCATCCGTGTTGTCCGGATCAACGGCACAAAGGCACATGCCCCGTGATCTTCCTGCTGATAACCAGTTTGCGCTTTGATAACTCGAACCAGCCGCTGTGACTCACGCGACTCACCAACCGGCACAACCAGCCGCCCACCGATTTTTAGCTGGGCCACCAGTGGTTCCGGAATCGAGGGACCGCCGGCTGCAACCAGCACCGCGTCATAAGGCGCGTTTGCCGCCCAGCCCAGCGTGCCGTCAAAACATTTGACCGTGGCGTTGTAGATGTTCAGTTGTCTGATGCGACTTTGGGCTTCGCGTGCCAGGCTGGCTATTCGCTCAATTGAATAAACCTGTCCCGCAACCTTTGCGAGTATTGCAGTCTGATATCCGGAGCCGGCGCCTGATCTCCAACACGCGGCTCTCGGAATCAACCTGGAGCAGTTCGGTCATCCGCGCCACGATGTAGGGTTGGGAAATGGTCTGACTGCCGCTAATCGGCAGCGCATGATCGCCGTAGGCGCGACCCTGCAAGGCTTCAGGGACAAATGCGTGACGCGGTACGGCGCGCATAGCTTCGAGCACACGTGGATCTCGAATTTGATAGTGATCGCGAAGGCGCTCGACCATTCGCTCGCGAGGGATGGAATAATCCTGGTTTCTATTTGCGGGCTGTTGACCGGTAGTTTGCACGAAACTTCAAATACAGTTCGAAAACGCGGCAGTGAATTGAAAGCTGTTCAGCGCTTATGGAGCAGCTCTTCATCTTTCAGATAATTCCAGGTATCGATCGCGGTGAGCGCCCGGTGGTCCGTCATGTCGCTCTTGAGCGGCGTCACTGAGATATAACCGAGATCGATGGCGTTGTAGTCGGTGCCGTCCGCGGAGTTGGTATTGAAATACTCTTCGCCGATCCAGAAGTATGGTTTGCCGCGGGATCTATGTGTTCAGTGATTACCGGCCGCGCATTCTTGATTCCCCTGGCGAGTTACGCGAACACCTTTGATCTCTTTTTCAGGAATGTTGATGTTGAGCAGCGTGCCCTCCGGCAGTCCTTCCGCCAGGACTTTTCGCACGGCGACCACCGCAAACTGTGCTGCTTCGTCAAAATCAAAGTGTTCGCGGGCCACCAGGCTGAACGCCAGACCCGGTACGCCGAGAATCGTTGCTTCCAGAGCGCCCGCGACTGTGCCCGAGTAAGTCGCGTCATCGCCCAGATTCCCGCCATGATTGATCCCCGAGGCGCAGATGTCGGGCATCTCGTCAGGAGATAGAATTTTGTTCAGGGCGAGCGTGACGCAGTCGGTAGGCGTGCCGTCAACCGTCCAATGCCGGTCGTCAATCTGGCGAATACGCAAGGGCCGCGCGAGCGTGAGACTATGGGACGCGCCGCTCATTTCCGAGGCGGGAGCGACAACGTAAACGTCGCCGACTTCCCTTAGAGACTCCTCCAGCTTGATCAACCCTCGCGAGTGGATGCCGTCGTCGTTTGTGAGCAGAATTCTCGTCATGCCTAAGCTCCGGGCAACGCAAACTGTCAGTTTGCGAAACGTAGTCATCGCGCCTTCAGGACGTCAATATCAGGATGCTTTTAAGCCAGTCGCCGCAAACGACTAGCTTGCGTTACGTAGCTGAAAGAACGCACGCTGTGCGAGGGATGCAAAAGGTTGGCACTCTACCAGTCCGACTAGTCTCGGGGGTAGTACGCATGCGGCCTTTTTTCTTGTTCCGCTTGCGAGCGAGAGCTGACTTGAGTTTTGCCTTCTGGCCTGAGGGATAAAGAACGCGTGCTTTTTCGCATCCTTGATGATCTCTTCGGTCATCACCTTGCGTTTGAAACGACGCAAGGCACTTTCGATCGATTCACCCTGATTAATGGTAACTATTGCCATTCGCTTTCCGTCTTCCTTAAAAGTTTGGTGTCCTAATGTCCAAATGTAACTCGGCTATTTAACACGCCGCCAAGGTCCATGGTCAAGTACGTACGAAGTAAATCGTGAATCGTACGAGCAGTAAATCGTAAATGGTAAATGGTAAATAGTGAAAAAGCGGTCTGCTATTTCAGTGCAGAGCGAGCGCCTCAAGTCGAACAACTATTTACGATTTACCATTTACGATTCACCATCTTACGCAGTAAACCCCGCGAACTTAGCGCTCGCGGGGTCCGCTGCGAACTACCATTTCACGACTTACGATTCACTAAACCAACGCAGCTTCCGCAGTTTCCTGCTTCTTCCGGCTGAGACTCTTAATCTGCACCGGCTTGTCTGCTTCCTTGATCTCGATCTGCTTATTGAGCACGATCTGCTGATAAAGCTTGCGCATCATTACCGCTTCTTCATGCGCCGTCTTCGGCCCTTCCATTTCCGGCTTATTCGGGCGCGTCAGGTCAATCGGATTCAAGACCATGTCGTGAGCCTTGTCGCTCAGTTCAACTTCCTTGCCGCGAGCGAAAATCTCGTGACGTCCGTGCTCTTCATACCACTTGGCCACGGTCGCATTCTGGTGCATGTTCTCGATGATGTTTCTCCATCCGATGCCCGTGTTATAGGCACAGAAAGAAATCTCACCCTCTTGAGTTCCGTAGGGAATGATGCACATCTCGGTGCGGCGGAAGTCGTAATTGAAGAGGTCCTGGAACCACATGCCGGCGATGAACAGGAAGTTCCAACGATCCGAGCGACGCTTCTCGATATCGTCTACCGAACGATCGCCGGTTACCTTGCCGTAGTCTTTGCCGGTCAGGCCAAACGACTTGTCAAACTTCTTGAAGAGTTCGTAAAGCGTAAAGTTTGAAGGCGACTTGTATGGGTTGTAGTGCTTGAGCAGCGCCAGGCCCATCATCAAGTTCGACATCCACTTGCCGCGCGCGGCGTCCGTGATCTTCTGCATGTCTTTCACGAGGCCGGGATATTCAGGAACTCCGGCACCGGGCGCATCTCGCGAGTTTCCTTGTCAACCATCACCGCTGTGCCTACGCCGCAGTTCGGGTGACAACCGCAGGACACCTGGCCCCAGTCAGCGTCCGGTCCGTGAACCAGATCCGCGAAGTCCGCGAAAGCGCCCATCAGTGACAGCGGGAACCAATCGCGCGTTGGCTCAGTGATGCCAACCTGATTCTTGACGTCGTGCGCCAGGTGCGAAAGCGTGTAACGCTGTTGTAGACGGCGTTGCGGTGTGATCTCTTCGTCGCGACCGGTAAACGAAACCGGCTGGAACGAAAGGAAGGCAATCTTCTTGGGATTGTCGAGCGCGAACCTGAATGATCGATCCGACCTGATCGTTGTTGATGCCGTTAACCAAGGTCGTGACCAGCACGATTTCAACACCCGCTTCGTGGAGGTTGTTGATGGCGCGCATCTTCACGTCAAACAGATTGCCGACCTGGCGATGACTGTTGGCGTCGTTGCCGACACCGTCAAACTGCAGATAGACGTAACGCAAACCGGCTTCGGCTGCCTGGCGACAGAAATCTTTGCTCTTGGCGAATTCAATTCCGTTCGTGGCTGCCTGCACGCTGTTGTAACCAACCTTGCGCGAATACTTGATCGACTCGATGAAGTGCGGCGAGATTGAAGGTTCACCACCGGAGAACTGCACCGACATCTGGCGACGTGGCTTGATCGAAATTGCGTTATCGAGAATCTCGCGGATCTCGTCCATGCTGAGTTCATGTACAAAGCCAACCTGGTTGGCGTCCATGAAGCATGGGATCGCACATCATGTTGCAGCGATTGGTAAGGTCGACCGTCAAGCACACGCGCCGCGGCCGTATTTGATTGTGCTGGTGCCGTGGTTGTGGAGCTTCTCGTCGTTGTGCGCATCAATGTCGCGGCCGGGAAACATCTTTTCGATGTGCGTCAGGAACTTGACGTCGATGGCCATCATGTCTTCGAAGTGCCCGTGAACCGGACAATCCTTAACCATCCAGACTTCGCCATCGCGTTCAATGATCTGGGCCTTGATCTCGCCCACCTTCTCGTTGATCAGCACGCTGACGTCCTGCTTGCCGCTGATGATCGATTCCCTGGCCTCGATGACGCAGTTTAGGACAAAGCGAATCCGTGGTTCGCGGCCAACCCAGGGTCGGCTTGCTCTTCTGCCACGATTTCAGCAGCGGTTTGTCCGACCACTTCGGCGTAAACGACGGATTGGGTTTGTACTTATTAACTGACTGAATCGCATTTATCGTAGGCCGCCGGCTGCTAACGTGAGGCCCTTCTCGGCGCGCTTGATTAATCGCATGCTGTCTCCTCTAACTTCTTTTATTTGGATAAAATTGCTGCTCACAAGGCGGGAAAAACACACGTAGCCTCGCAAACTGGACTAAACCTATGGCAATGACCATGCTGTCTCTCCCGCAAAGTCGCTACAGATAAATAATTGACTTAGCTTCCTCTATAGGCAAGTCGAGGCAGATTACAGCATCATCGCTCGCGTGTCAACACGGCACAGGGCCGCCTTCAGGGCCGGTGGCGTAGCATTTTGGCCGCATCATTTCGGGTTGAAGGCACAATGTTGAGGTATCCGGAACGCTCAGTTGAGGTACGGGCTTTCTTTGTCGAGATAAATTACCTCATCGTTGAGTGTTCAAGACTCTCCGTTGAGTGATCAGGACTCTCCGTTGGGTGATCAGGACTCTCCGTTGAGTGATCAGGACTCTCCGTTGAGTGATCAGGACTCTCCGTTGAGTGATCAGGACTCTCCGTTGAGTGATCAGGACTCATCGTTGAGTGATCAGGACTCATCGTTGAGTGATCAAGGACCTCATCGTTGAGTGATCAGGACTAATCTCCGCTAAAGTTGTAGGGGCGGCACTCTGTAGCCGCCCCGTCTCCTGAGGAAAACAGGGGTGGCCACGGAGTGCCACCCCTAGCAGATTAGGACATTACTTCCGTCGAGTGTTCAGGACTCGTTCAGGGCTATTTCTTCGGTGCGTAATAGCCAATCCGGGCGGTCACCTGGTGGCTGGAATTCGTGGTTTCGACGCGGACGCGGCGGAATTGGCCGTTCCGCTTAGTGTTGAGCGGTGAATAGTAGAGCGTGTATTGGTGCCGAAGTTCGTCCGCCACCTCGGCGTACGTTCGTTCGAGATCGTTGAACGTCGCCGGCCGGTAGAGCCGCCGCCGGTGGCGGAGGTCAACTGTTCCAGATTGCGCTCGCTGTCAGTCAACGCCGCCAGCCCCATGCGCAGGTCTTCAATCCGGAGTTGGTTAAACTTGACGGTGGAATCGGTGCCTGACAACAACGCGTTGAGCTCTTCCTGTTTGCGCGCTCTCTCGATTTGAGTGTTGCTCACCACGTAGATGGTTGTCTGCGACTGAAGCGCGGCGCGCAACGCGGCTTCGAAGGTTGATCCGCGCCCGCTGTCAATGCCATCGGTCAGGACGATGATCGCATGCCGAGCATCTCTGCGCGGAGCCTGATCACGCGAAGCCAACAACATCGCATCGTGAAACCGCGTAAACATACCCGGGACGATTCGTCGCAAGGCCCGACGCAACTGCACCAGACTACCGGTCCAGTCCTGAAGCAAAACAACTCGGTCGTCAAACTGAATCAGGCTGACGCGATCGTCGGTCGCCAGGTGCTTCGCAAAACCCTCGGCGGCGTTGCGGAAATCGTCAAGATTCTCCGCTACCGATGAGGACGCATCAACAATTAGCGCCACGTCGACCGGAACTTGTCGCAGACTGAGATCGCTGAGCGACTGCTCCACGCCGTCTTCGAATACGCGAAAGTCTTTCCGCGTTAAATTACTGACCAGAATTCCAGCATTGTCGCGCACGGTGACCGGCAACAGGATCTCAGTGGTGTTGCACCGAGATCACATCGTCGGGATCGACCTCTTCTACGGTTTGTTTGGGAGTTGGAGTCGGTTTTGGAGTTGGATACGGTGGCGGCGGGGGCACCGATACTCTGGATTGAGCCCGGACGGACGGTGACAACGACACGCAGAGCAGGATGATGAGGACCGCCGCCGGCGCTGGGAGAAACCGAACGATGGGATTGCTGGAACGCATGGCCTCAATTCGCCTTGCTTGCGGGAGGCACCTGCCTTGAACCTGGTTCATCGCCCATCGCCGCCATCATTGCGGTGATAATCGGCTCAGTGACGCGCCGTGTTTGCGAAGTTCCTCGAGCCTGGCAGTAGAAAGGTCAAAGTCTGCCGGTGAGTCTTCGATCCTCTTTACGATCGTGCCCTCGGAGAATCCCGCTTCGACCAACTTGATCACGGAGTCGTTGGTTAAGGTCGGCGTCTTTTTCCAGTTTTAGCCCCGTACCACCGCCAGCCTCTGCAGGTGGACGAAGAATGCGAACGGTGGCGCTGCCCGTTGTCATAGTTTCACCTTGACCGCCGCCGTCCTGCCCGCGCCCGCTGCTATTGCTACTCGAGCTCGAGCCGCTGCCAAAAATGTCCCCGCCGGACTGTCCGTTCGGATCCTTCCCAGGCTTGCTCATGCTTCCGCGAAGCGTGGAGTTCGGCCGACCAATCGTCGTCGTTGAAAACGAAAGACTCGTCCTGGGCCAACATCGCCAGGATGATGTTCTCGCTGACGCCGCTCTTCTTCAGCTCAATCAATTTGTCAGGCTCGAGGTTGAATCGGGTGGGACGGCTGCGGATGATCGTAATTACAGTCTTCTCTTTGAAACCCGCACGCACCAGCTTCACTACCGCTGCGTTTGTAAGCGGTGGTTCATACGACTGCTGTGCCGGCGAGGTTATTGCCGCCGCACAGCAGATGACTGTCATCAGGATGATGCCGAGGGTTCTTTTCATGCTTCGATCAGTGTAACGCAAACTGTTAGCTGCGCGCAGCGAATCCCGCATCGACTGCGACGCACAACTGACAGTTTGCGTCACGACTACAACGTCGCTGCCTACGCGGCGGGCGCTTCGCTCTTCGCCGGAGCCGACTTGGTTTTGCGATACCGGAAGCTAATTCGCTTCACGTAGTCACGAGTTTCCCGATAGGGTGGCACCCGATTGCCAAACTTCATGACGGCGCCCTCGCCGGCGTTATAACTGGCCAGGACCAGGTCGATCCGGCCGTTAAACTGGCCTAAAAGCTGTTTCAAGTAACGGGTGCCGCCGGCAATGTTTTGCGCCGGATCTGACGGCTTCCTGATGCCAAATCTCGCGCTGGTTCCGGGCATCAACTGCATCAGCCCACGCGCGCCTTTCGGCGAAAGGGCACGCGTGTTGAAGTGCGATTCCTGTTCCATTACGCAAAAGATCAAATAGGGATCGACGCCATGCCTGGCGCCGTTTTGTTTGATCAAACTATCAATCTTGAGGTTGCCCGTCGTCCAGCCCCGCGCTTTTTTAGAAGAGTCGGAATCGGCCAAGGCTTCCACTTCGCGCTCGATGTGATCGATGCGTGCGCGTTCAACGAAAACCGAAAGGGAACCTCGCCGATACCAGGCTCCGGCTGCGGACTCCGTCACGCTGTCAGCCTCGACGCGGGCGCCGCCCACCAGGTAAATCCAGACAGGCTGATCGCTTTCTCCGCCTTCCGGGGCCTTCGCGTCATCGTCAGCATTGTTCTGAGCTTCGTCCAGCGCTACCACTTTGGCCACTTGCGGATCGGCCTTGGATTTGAAAGGGCCCCACGCTCGATCGCTTTCACCCGATCGCGCGCAATCAGGTGACTCATACCGCCGCGTCGGTACCAAATTCCCTGCTCGCTCTCCCACGCTTCGTCCACCGCGATGGTGCTGCCGTCGACTAACTTCAAGCGCGGTGGCCCGGAAATGTCAACTGGCGTCGCAGCCGCCGGGGCGGTCGCGGTTGCACGGCGGTGGTTCCGGCGGTTCCCGCGGTGGTTCCTTTGCCCATTGACCGCGACGGAAGCCGCAAGCGACAACAGCGTGCCCCATATAACAACCTGAACTGTCTTCCGGTTAATGGTCATTGGTAGCTTCTTTTGATGTTTGAGCAGCGAGACGTCGACAAACTGAAGTTTGTCGGACCGCCGCCACTACAGTTCAAGTGGATCCGCCATCGCTTGATCAATCACCGAGTCATCAGCCGGCGACGGCTCAAACCGATGTTTACTCTCAAACGCGTGCGTCGTCCCAAAGTAGTTTTGCCAGGCAACGTCCAACACCTGCGGCGTCAACTCGAGCGGCTGCCCTTCAAACAGGCAAATGTCGGTGGCGCGATCAAGCAGGTCGCGCGGTTCGCAACCCTTCATTTGCCGGTGCTCGATTCGATACTTGCTCAGCACGTGGTCCAACACCGGCTGACTGTAACGAATGCCGCGCGTGTAGGCCTGGCGTTTAAAAATCTCGGAATAGGCGCCGGGCGTGGGCGGCTCCACTCGCGCGCGGTAACCCATGCGACGCAGGAACGCCTGGTCCGTCAAATCGTTTTCATCGAGGTTGGTTGAGAACACGACGAGTTGCTCAAAAGGCACCTCGATCTTTTTCCGGTGTGCAAAGCGAGGTAGTCAACCCGGCGCTCGAGCGGCACGATCCAGCGATTCAGCAGATCCTGCGGCGCCACACGCTGGCGGCCGAAGTCGTCAATCACAAGCGTGCCGCCGTTTGATTTCATCTGAAACGGCGCTTCGTAAACTTTGCTGCTTCGCTCCAGGTCAGATCCGCGTTTTCGAGTGTCAGCTCGCCGCCGACAACGACGAGCGGCCGGTTGATGAGCACCCAACGGCGGTCATACTCAACGGGCGTATCGTCCGGCGACGCGATGCGATGGCAATGAGAATCAAACACGCGAATGATCTGGCCGTCGATCTCGACTGCGTAGGGGATCCAGATCGCTCCAGGCAGGGCATTGTTGATTCGCTCAGCCACCGCGGTCTTTCCCGTGCCCGGCAAACCAGTCAGAAAAAGCGAGCGCCGCGAATTGATGACGCAGCCGAGAGTTTGCAGCAGCGTGTCCGGCAGAATCAGATCATGAAACGCCGCCTTCACCGTCTCCAACGAAGCCGGGTGTGAAGGTATCGACTGCAAACGCATCATGTGCGCGTAGTCGTTGAGCGTCACCGGCGCCGGGCCGCTGTAGCCACAAATGGATAGCAAGCGGACCAGTCCGGTCCCAACCGTGATCCAACATGGCTGTAGCGGGTCGAGCCGACGGCCGTTCTGCAAACGAACCTCGATCAGCTTCTCGCGATAGAGTTTTTGGAGAATCTCTTCGGTCAGCGAGCGGGGCAGATGAAGCCGGTCGGCCACGGCGCTGGTGGTTGGCTCGGGCAACATCGCGACGTGCTTGAGCGCCAGGTCGCAAAGGAAGCTTTCGCCAATGCCGAGGTCGGCGATCTCTTCGGCGACCGGCGGACCCATCGATTCCACTTCAGCACGCGAGAGTATGGTTGTTTGCGTCATGATGTGTAGGGACAGACATTCCTGTCTCCGTATTCTTTCTTCTTAAACTCAAACACTAAACGGCCCAAAGGGACGGACAGGAATGCCTGTCTTAATTACCTTCCCGGCCAGCCCAGCGTGGCGGAAGTTGAACCTGAATGCCGGCCAGCGCGTTACTCGCTGCCTGAGCCTGCTCCGGCTTGCCGGTTCGCTTGTAAAGATCGGCGAGCCGTCTTAACGCCACGGTCGAATTCGGCTCGATCCGGCGCGCATCCTCGTAATATCTGATTGCATCGTCGTCGCGGCCAAAGCGCTCCAACATCCGAGCGGTGTTAAGGTTTCCGGTGTAGGGGACCAGCGGCACGCGCAAAGTGTTTGAAGGCTTCCTCAAACTTTCCGAGGCGACACAGGGCCAATCCCAGGTTATTGAGAATGCGGTCATCGGTCGGCGCCAGCTTGACGGCTCGCTTCAAGCGATCGGCCGCAGCGCGATAGTTTCCGCTTTGATAAAGCGAAAACCCGAGGTTGTTCAATGTCTGCGCATCCTCGTCAACCTTGACGGCCCGTTCGTAGGAATCCTTCGCGCGATCGCTGAGGCCCTTCTTATCGTAGAGCAACGCCGAGCAGGTTGTGCGCCTCAGCTAACTTCGGATCAAGCGAGGCAGCGGTGGCCAGTTCGGTGATGGCTTCGTTGATATTGGCCGTTCATAAGGTAGGCGCGACCATTCGCCAGATGCTCCTTTGCCGAGTTGGCCTGGGCCAGCTTTTGCGGTTCAGGCGTGCGGCTGTCATTGACTCGCTCTACCCCGACGCTCTGAAACTTCTCGCCGTCCTTCTCGGTCATCCGCTCGAAGTCTTGTTGTCGTCGTGCTTGAACAAACGGCCAAAAGCCTTAAACGGCGCGGCGAGGATTTTAACGCACCTTGTTGCCGCCGCCCTTCTTTGAGTCGTCCGCGTTGCCGGCAGGCGAGCCGCTGTCCTCGATGGCGTTCGCGTCGGTATCGCCGTCGCGCTCGTTGGTCGAAGCACTCCACATCGCCGACGCGGCGACGGTCAAAACCAAGGCGATAAGAATGGCGATCAGTCTTCGTTTATTCATGATCCAACTCCTTCACAATTTGCCGAGCGTGTCCATCAGCTGCAGGGCCGCAGGGGCCGAGAATGGCAATAAACAAAGTCGGGAACAGGAAGCAGGCGAGCGGCAAGCAGCAACTTTACGGCGGCCTTCTGTGCCGCCTGCTCCGCACGCTGCCGGCGCTTGGTGCGCAGCGAATCTGAGAAACGCGCGAATGGCCTTAGCGATCGACGTGCCGAAGCGATCGGTTTGGATCAGCATCGCCACCGAGGCTGCGTAGATCGTCAACGCCGGTCCGCTCAGCGAGGTTGCGCAGCGCTTCGTCGCGCTCACGGCCGACTCGTATTTCCAGGTTCGCCAACTCAAACTCTTCGCTGATGTCCGGATGCACTTCTTTCAACTCAGCTGCTGACCTTCATCATCGCCGCGTTTAGACCGAGCCCGGCTTCGATCGAGATCACCATCAGATCGAGCGCGTCAGCCAGGCCCCAGCGCACCAGCTGCTGCCGCGAGCGGATCATCTTGCCCAGTACATAGCGCGGCAGAAAGAAGCCAGCCACAAAACCACCGAGGATCCATAGCGACGCGCCACTCAGTGGCTTTGCCATGAGCGCACAGGCGAGCGCGACCATGGCCGGAAGGCCTGCCATGACGACTAACTGGATAGCCGCGATAAACGCCCGGCGCGCCCGCTGAGCGAAACCCGGCTTGCATTAGCTGCTTCTGCAACTTTTGAGCTTCCGCTGCTGACGGCGGCAACAGCCGGCTGAGCGGCGAGGCGAGGCGCCCGGCGAGCTCTGTTCCGCGCCGATCTTCGTCCACGGAGATCGAGGCGCCAGCCGAACTCGTGGTGCGCTCACCGAATCGTCTGAGGCGTTCCGTCGCGGCGCTTTGCGGCTGGTAGAAGAGCCAGTAAACCGCCATCATGCCGAGCGAGATGCAAACGAAAGTGGAGATAGTGATGAGTAGGCAGCATGGCTATTTGTCAGTGTTCAGTTGTCAGCGTTCAGTTGTCAGTGTTCAGTGGTCAGTAGTCCGTTTGTTTGGTTGGCTGTTAGGGGTCGTGGTGTGCTGTATGTGGTCGGTTTGGCTGGATCGGGTCCTGCACGGACTACTGACCACTAATCACTGACAACTCCCTCGTTTAATTTTCAACTCCGGAAAAACTCCCGGAACGTTGGACGCCGGCGTCGCCCGCCGGTTGATCTGCGCCGCTGGAGACGGCAGGCAACGCCCGCCTCAGCAACGCTTTGGGCTTCAAATCTTTATCCTCAAACATCTTGCGTACGATCAGCATGCCGGTGACTTGCAGAAACATCGCGGCCGCAATCAGGTAGTGACCGCGCTGGTCTTTCCAAAGCACCGACATGTATTCGGGATTCATTACGGTGATCACAATGCTCACGAAGATTGGCAGCCCGCATAACAGCCAGGCCGACATTCGCGAGCTGGTGGTCAGGGTTTTCAGATCGCCCATGATGCGGAAGCGTTCGCGAATCGGTAGGCAACCTTTTCGAGAATCTCGGCGAGGTTGCCGCCTGTTTCGCGCTGAATCATCACGGCCGTCACGCACATGCGCAAATCCAGTAGCGGAATTCGCTGCGTCAGATTTTCCAGGGCGAGTTTGAGCGACAGGCCGAGGTTCTGCTCTTCATAAGTTTTGCGAAACTCCGTCGCGATTGGTTCGGGCATCTCCATGGAAACCATGTGCATGGCCTCGGAGAACGCGTGACCAGCGCTCAAAGCGCGGGCCATCAAATCGAGAGCATCGGGCAAGTGCTCCAGGAACGCATCGAAGCGCTTCTTGCGTTTGTACCAAACGTGAACGAATGGCACCGACGCGGCGGCCAGGCCTGCCGCAATTGTCAAAAGGATCGAAAAGCTTATGACTGACGCCGCCAATGCCGCCAACATTCCCGCCATCACCGAGAACATAATCAAGCGAGACGGCGTGATGTGCAGGTCGGATTGATCCAACATTCGCTTCAACTGCAACGCCGCCTGCAATGCGAACGAGCGAGCGATTTATCCAGGGGATCTCGCTCATCAGTTCGTTGCGCGCCAGTACCACCTCAATGTCTTTGGTGTGTCCCGAATGCATCAACGCATCCGACAGCCGTTCTCGCAGCCGCGCGCGTTGGCGTCAGTCCCGTGCGTGGCGAGCAGATAAGCGCCCAACACCAGGAACAGAGCGAACAGAAATACTAAGAAGGGCAGCAGCATTAGTTTCAGATCTCCTCAAAGAAAACGCGCGGCAGTGTTAGTCCGCAGGCTTTGAGTCGTTCGGCAAAGCGTGGACGAATACCGGTCGGACGGAAGCGACCGATCACTCCGGCCCTGCGAATCAACTCCGGTACGTTCGTACATGAAAATCTCCTGCATGGTGATCGTCTCGCCTTCCATGCCGGTGATTTCGGAGATGGCAGTCACTCGCCGGCTGCCGTCTGAGAGACGCGCCACCTGGACCACCAGGTTGATGGCCGCGGCGATCTGTTGACGCATCGCGCGATCTGAAAGACGCATGCCGGTCATTTGAATCATCGTTTCCAGACGAGACAGCGCGTCGCGCGGCGTGTTGGCGTGAACTGTGGTCAAACTGCCGTCGTGGCCGGTGTTCATAGCCTGCAACATGTCGATCGCTTCCCCGCCGCGCACCTCGCCGATGACGATACGATCAGGCCGCATGCGGAGAGCGTTGCGCACGAGTGTCGCGCTGCGTCACTTCGCCCTTGTTTTCAATGTTGGGCGGTCTCGTTTCGAGTCGCACCACGTGCGGCTGTTGCAGTTGCAGCTCGGCAGAGTCTTCAATCGTGACGATGCGTTCGTCTGCGGGAATGTAGGCTGAGAGCGCGTTCAGCAGCGTCGTCTTGCCGGCGCCGGTGCCTCCGGAAATCAAAACGTTGAGCCGCGCATTGACGCACATCTCGAGCATGTCGGCGATGTCGCGCGTTAACGCTTTGTTTTCGATCAGCGAGTTCATGCGCAGTGGCTCGGCGCCGAACCGGCGAATGGAGAGAACCGGGCCATCAATCGAAAGCGGGGGATGATTGCGTTAACGCGCGAGCCGTCGCGCAGGCGGGCGTCGACCATTGGCGACGACTCATCAATCCGCCGGCCGACAGAGGAGACGATGCGCTCGATTACGCGCATCAGGTGTTCGTCGTCCTGAAAGCAACGTTGGTGGCTTCGAGTTTGCCGCGACGTTCAACGTAGATGGTGCCGTGGGCATTAACCAGAATGTCGGAAATGGTTGGGTCTTTGAGCAACGGCTCCAATGGTCCAAGTCCGAAGAGTTCATGCTGTACGTCGTTGACCAGACGATCGCGTTCGGAAGTAGAAAGCGGCATCGCTTCCTGCGCCAGCACGCTTTCCGCCAGCCGCGAAACTTCAACGTGCACCTGCTCCGGCGTCAGCGTTCCCAGCTTGGTCAGATCCATCCGATTGATGAGAGCGCGGTGCAGCCGGACTTCATCTCCTGGAAGGACTGTTGGCCGTTGGCGTCTGGGCCGTTGAGCGGTCCGGTACCAGTAACCGTGTCTCGAATTAATCGTTCTCTCAGTGCCATGTTGTTTCCTGGTTTGATCGAATGTCTGCTGCTCGTGAATTCTTCCCTGGTAAATTGGCGCTGTCCCTCACGGTCGGGTTACCGCCCGGTCTCCCTCATGGTTGGACTACTGCTCCGTTTCCGTTAGGTAGCTCGAACTGTTTCGGCGCGCCTTCGCGTTTGAAGAGCGAGCCCAAAAGCGTTCGCCGCGGCTGTGGCTCCTCGCGCACGCCAATCTCCCCGGTCGCAAGCGTTCTCGCCACGCGCCGGATCTCCTGAGCGATCCGGGAGTTTGGTTCTGACTGAACCAGTGGCTGGCCGAGGTTTATAGAAGTGACCGCAGTTTGATAGTCGCTCGGAATGAATCCTACGACCGGCTCGCCAAGAAACTTTTCCACCTGCCGGAGATCGAGATCGATCTGTTTACTCCAGCGATTTACGACGACGCGAATTTTCTTACGCGGATAACCAAGCCGATCGAAAATCTCGGAGCGCGCGCTGCGTGCTGCGAATAGCGGGGATGTCCAGCGTCAGGACCAGGACGATCTCGTCTGACTGGTCAAGCGCCGCCAGCGTGATCGAGTCAAACGTATGCTGTGGATCGAGCACGACGTATTCATAGGTTTCCCGCAGTCGCTGTAACACTTCGAAGACGTGTTCCGGTTCGATCTCATCCGCCGAGTCAGCTTCCCGAGGCGCGGCGAGTAGTGAAAGATTTGAAGAACAGGGCGTGACGAAGCTTTTGATCAGCGCATCGTCAAGCCGATTGCGATTTTCCGACATGTCTGCGAAGGAATATTTGGGGTCAACTCCGAGGAAGAGTGGCAGGTCGCCGGCCTGAAGGTTCAGATCGACCAGGACGGTGCGCGCGTTCACCGCCGCTGCCAGGTTGGTGGCGACGAACGACGTGCCGCAGCCGCCCTTGCTGGAAAAGACCGCAATCATGCGACCCTTTTTCTTCGGCGCTTCGACCTGGCCCGCGCAAAAGTCGGCCACGCGATCCAAAACCGTCTTCAGTTCTTGGGCGCTGATTGGCAGCTGTAGAAACTCGCGCGCGCCGGCGCGCAAACTTTGGAGCAGCAGATCCGGAGCCAGGTTTTGGGCGGCGGAAATAAGTGCGGTCTCCGGCGACTCAGCGGCCAGCCGCTGAATAAGCTTCATGGCCTGGTCTGGGTTGGCGCCGAGCGTGATGATTGCGGCGGCCGGCTTCAGGCGAATGATCTCTTCGCGTAGTTGTTCCGTGTCGTTTCCACCGGCCAGCAGCTGGACCCGGCTGTCGGTTGACAACGCCGTCCGGATTTCCTTGAAATTATCAAGGCCGGTGCTGAGCACTACAATGGTAAGTGGCTGGGTCATCGTTTTTGAGTTGGATGTTGGGCTAAAGAACAGGCGGCAGCAGTCCCGCGGATTCGCCGGTTAGTGTTGTGGTGTAGTTCGGCATTTGGATTTGCGTGCCGACAATGGGAATGACAAAGTGAAACTGGTAGTCAGTGATGGTTACTTGCACCGTACCGCCGTCCAGCTTGAAGTTCGTATAACTTACCTGCACATTCGTGGTGCTGAGGTTCTCGACTACCGGATTTGTTCCCCCGCTGGGTCGCCGTAGACGACGACATTCTTCACCTCATTAATTTGATCTGCCCGGTGAAGGACCGCATAACGCGCGCCTTTACGTGCGGCATCCGTCAGCGCATTATGCGTCCAAAGGGCGCGCCCAAATTCGAGCACGGCAAACATGGTCAGGAGAAAGACAGTGGCCGCGATCGAAAATTCAACCAGGGTCGCACCGCGCTGTCTTTTTCTATTTTTCGTAGATCGCATCTTCTTGTCTCTTAAACTAGCGGCGTCGTCAGCAGATAGCGCATCGTGACGCTGGGTTTGATATCAACGTTCAGCGAGAAAGTGCTGTTGTTCATTAACGCGCCAAGGTTGAATAACGGATCGTGTTTGAATTCTTTGATTCGGACAGTAATCGTCTCCGGCACTCCTGGTATCGGACCTCCGGCACAAATATCACTAAGGCTGGCGTTTGCACTCACGATGACGTTTTCGGTAGTTAGACCGTCTATCACTGGAGACCCGGTTCCTGCTGTATTGCCGTAAACAACCAACTTTTTCGCCTTATTGGCTTCGAAACAGCTAACTTTCGCCGTGGCCATGTAACGTGTGCCAATTCGAGCGGCCTTAGCCAACGTCGTGTAGGCATAGAAGTAGCGTCCGAATTCCGCCGTGGCCGCAAACAGGGTCACTAGTATCGGCAGAACAATCGCGAGTTCGGCAAGCTGAACGCCTCTTTCGTTTCTCGCCAGTCTGCGCAGCGACAACAGCCGGCTAAGCCTGACCCGCATGCGAACTTTTTAATTCGGTTATGCATCTTCACAACCTTCACTTGTAAAGCACCGGTGCGGCCAGCAGAGGATCGCCGGCAGCGGCAGTAGGATCGTAGCCGCCTTCGCCGACAGCGATTCGGTCCTCAATGTATTCGGCTTTGCATCTCGCCGCCATTGCCATTAGCGGCTTTGGTTTTGAGAAAGAAAGCGCCGAATCTGAAAAATTTGACTACGTTGCGTCCCTGATCGAATTCACTAACTTTGACCAGTGGTATCAGCACCACGCGACGGCATATCGGTGCCGGCATGCGCTGGCTCCTTCACATATTGTGAATTGCACGCGATCGCCCCAGGGCGCCCACAACCGAGAAACTTGCTGTAGTCGTCCCAGGTAATGCCCTCTTTGACGTTGGTATCGGGCGGCTCCTGAAGCGGATCAAGCTGACTCCCCGTAATCATCAAAGCGGCTGTTGATTCCAGTGCGTACTTTGCCCGCGGTCAGGCCTGGCTTGGTATCAACCGCGTATTCCTCTCAGCCTTGGCGCGCGCGTCAACGCCAGCGCCGATGCCGAAACCGACGTCGACACCACCAGGTCCGGCAACCGCAAGTATTTGATAATTTCCGGGCGACGGCGAACCGCCGGTGTCAGCTCGAATAGTGTATGTCGTTCCAGGCACTAACAGGGATGTATCGTTATCAATGAGCACTGACAAAGGGATAAAATTGCATACCACATTGAGCGGCACTGAGAGGCCGGCAGTGGCGTTCGCTGAAAGATTCTTGCTGCCGCCTAAGACGGTCGCAGCAAAAGAAACACCCACTCGGACTATCGGGGAGTGGTTATCTTTACGAAGCGAATGCCAGACGCTTGTGCAGGCGCGACCGCATCCGCCACACTCATGTAACCGCTGTCCAGGTTCTTAGACCACGTTACATTGTCTGACGTGAATACGATGTTGGTGTTGTTAAACTCATAGGAGTTTCATGGCCCTGACGGCGCGGTTGGTTCCTCAATGATTCCGCTGGGGTTTGAGTTGATCGCCGAGGCCGCGGCAAGCGCCGAAGCATCGGCCGCATTTTGCAGTTCAGCCTTGACAAGATAGAAGTGACTTATGTCCACGCCGAGTCCAGCCGCGAGCACGACTGTAAGCATACCCATCGCGGACATCGCCAAAATCGAACCACGCTCGCCTTTTCTACTTTTTCTTTGGGCCAACCTGTTCATTTCTTATCTTCCTTCTCCGCAAACTGTCAGTTTGCGGATGCCTCAGGAAAAGTCGGAACAATGGGGCAGGGCGCTAACGGTGTCGCCGTCGGGGTGTCACACGGAACAAAGCCGACGCTCTCCCCCGGCAAGGAGGTTCGATAGGCCGGCATTGGCGTCGAACCGCCGATCAAGGGTACGGAAAATTGAAAGTTGTAGTTGATGATGCTGACCGAAGCTTTCGAACTCAGCAGCACGCCGTTGTAGTTCTGATACTCGACCAGGACGTTGCTGGTCGTCAGGCCTCGGGGCGACCGGAATGGCCGTCGCTGGATTCGCGTTCGGATCGCCGTAGACAACCATGTTCTTGACGGCCGCAATCCCGGCCGAGTCATTCTTTCTGATGGTGGCGTAGCGAGCGCCGCGTCGCGCCGCATCGGTCAGGGCGTTGTGCGTCCAGAGAAATCGCCCAAACTCAACTACAGCAAAAGCATTGTTAGAAAACTGACGCTACGATCGCGAACTCCACCAGCGCCGCGCCGCGTTCGTTGTTGTCAAAATACTTACGCTTCATGTTTCGTTACCTCATCAACGTCAATCTAAACTCTGCTGTTTAGAGGCGCGTTACGATCCTGCTGTCGGGCCGTTGTAGAGTTGATGCATGGTCGCACTGGCGTTCATAGGAATGTTCAGCGAAAGCGCCGGGATGCCGGTTATCCTGCCCAAATCGAACAGTGGCTGGTATCTGTAGCCGGTGATTCTTACCGTCACCGAATCGATCTTGTTAACGGAAGGCCCATTGGCATCGATCGCCACGTTGGCGGTGGTAAGCCCTGGAAGAATTGGCCCCTTGGAAGTGTCGGAATAGTCACCATAGACAACCAGGTTGGTGGTTTCCGGAACTGTCCAGGAAGCACCCTTCTCCCACTTGCACGCGTGTCGTGCGCCGCCACGCACGGCGTTGGTCAGCGTAGTGTAGTTGTAGAAGAACTGGCTGAACTCCGCGATGCTGCCAAAGCAGCATGAGCATCACCGGCAGGACAATTGCCAACTCCACCAACTGCGTACCTCGCTCTCTTTTACAAAGCGACGGATTCTTACGCGGTAGGTTTGTTCTCTCCATGACATACCTCATCATGTAAAGAACCGGAATGGTAAGTTCACTCATCCCCGGCTGCCCGGCGAGTAAGTGCCTTCGGGAACCGCCAGCGGAGCGCCGATGTACTCGAGTTCCATGGTGCAACTCGCGGTGTTGGGAACGGTGGCCATCTTCTTGCGAATGAAGCAGCGGCCAGGCGATTTGAAGTGACTGTCCGCGAAGTGGTGTTGTAAGTGGAGTTCGAAGCGATCGGGGCCGTGAAGACCCGACGATTCTTCACGCCCAGCGCGTTTTGGACCGTGCCGTTGCCCTGCATGTCCGTGTATTGCTGCGTAAGAGATGTTCTCCTGCGTTATCAAGTCCGGCGGCTCGTCGGTCGGATTCACGCTGGGGTGAACATTCGTCGGACTGTAGTCGCCGAAGCGCGTGTTGGTTCCGATCTTTGCGTAACGACACATCTCTGGCGGCCGAGAGGTTGGCGATGGTGTAGGACGAGCCGATGTATCCGTAGGCATGGATTGGTCCAGCGGTGATGAGATCGTCCCGTCGGGTCCGGCGAGCACGCGATAACTGGTCGGAGCGCTGTCGGTGCCGGCCTTGGCGTTCAACGTCAACACGGTGCCTTTGGTGATTGGCGCGGCAGGAGACTCGATGAAGGTGTAAGCCGTGTAGAACTTGTTCATCGTTAGCCCAACAGACATTCCGGCCGTCGCCGACGCGGGCACGTTTTGCGTCGAGCTTCCAGCGCCAGGGACGCAAAGGCGACCCCGACTGGTTGCCCCGGAATGGAGACTTTTACAAAGCGAATGCCGGTGGGACTCGCGATCGCGCTGGCGCTGTCCACGTAGGCGCCGTTCAGATTCTGCGCGAACGTGATGTTGGCGCTCGTGATCGGGACGTTCGTTGCGAAGTCATATTTGTTCAGTGCTTTGGTCGCTTCGGTGACTGCGCACTGGATGCCACCAGAAGTTGAATTGAGTTGCGAAGCCGCAGCCAATGCTGCACCGTCTGCGGCATTTTGCATCTCGGCTCTCACTGTGTAGAAGTGACTGACGTCCACGGCCAGTCCGGTCGCGAGCAGCAGTGCCAGCATGCTAATCGTGCTCATTGCCGGAACTGACCCGCGTTCGCCTTCTTCTGTTTCGATTGGCCGACTTGTGCATTTCGTACCTCCTGCTCAAAACATTCCTTTTGCCAGGCAAGGTTTACGGCTTCAGAGGTTGGGGGACGAAGTCCGTAGGTATCAGGTCGCGCTACGGGAATGGTCGGCTTGATGCGAGCGGCGCCGGCAGATACACCTGACGACGCATCGCCCGTTTCGGTACCGGTCTTGGTTTTCGGATCCTTCGCGGGTTCCGCGGCGGGTTCGACGGCCTTGACTGGTTCAGCCTGTTTTGGCGTCGCGGCCGGCGCCTGTTCGTTGTTTTGGCCGGTCACGGAGAAACCAGTTCTTCCCTGGATCTCTTCGCCCTTCGGCTCGAGGCCGAGTGGCGATCCGCCGGTTTTCAGACCATCCATGCCCTTCATCTGCGGCAGGTCATCGCGGTTCACCGGTTTCACCAACACTGCGGTGACGATGAACATCAACTCGGTTTCGTTTTTCTGGAACGACTTGGACTTGAACAGGTTGCCGATGACCGGAATCTCACTGACGACCGGGATATGCGAGAACGATTTCGTCTCAGAGTTGTCCAGCAATCCAGCCAGGGCGAATGATTGACCGTCGCGCAGCTCGATTCCGGTTTTAGCGCGGCGCGTCTTCAGACCCGGGATAATAAAGCCGTTGAACTTCACGCCGTTGACGAAATCGATCGTCGAGACTTCCGGCTCCAGTTCCAACTGAATGTGGTCTTCGTCAATGATCGTGGGTTTGAAGTTGAGACGTACGCCGTACTCCTTAAACACCACGGTCATGGCCAGGCCACCGCCCGAAGCGCCGCCACTCTGAACGACCGGCACCGGGAACTCGCCGCCGGCCAGGAAGCTTGCCTGCTGGCCGTCCATCGCGATCAGGTTCGGTTCCGCCAACTCGCGGAACGCGCCCGTGAGTACGCAGCATGCGAAACATCGCGGCCGTATTGATCGCTCGATTGAAGACAAATAAATTCAGCGCCGGCGAAAGTACGCTCTCAGTATGGTCTCGGTGGGGCCGGTGTTGGTGTTGCCCAGCGCGCTGGGGCCGTTGCCGCTGTTGATGTAGCCGGCAGTGCCGCCCGGCGGAATGGCCGTGAACGACGTCGCGTAGTCCTTCAACTTCGTGCGATTGACTTCGGCGACTCTCACCTGCAGCTGCACCTGGGCCATATTCCTGACCGGCGACGCGAGCATGTTCACCGTCTTGAAGCCGGCGGCCTGGACCACGCTGTCAACCTGCGCTGCTGTTTTCGGATCCTTCACGCTGCCGGAGATGACTACCGAGCCGTTTGCCTGGCTCAGGCTAATGTCGTCTTTCGGAAACAGCGCGCGAATCTGCGAATCGATCAGCGAGAGGTTGGCCCTCACGTAAACATCGAAAACGAGATACTCACCGCCTGACTGCTCCCAGGCAATAAAGTTCACCTGGCCGAACGCCTTGCCGTTCACCAGCACCTGGTCGGGTGTAACGAGCACCGCTTCGGCGATCTCGGGATTGGAAACCGAGAACCGACCGACTGGCCTGTCGAAATTAATCACCCGCGATTGGCCCACCAGGACATTGACCGCCACCGCGTCTTTGTTTCTGTTTGAACGACGCTTTGTACGAGGTCTCCTGAGCGTGGCCGATGGAATTGACAAGCAGGATCATCAGGGACGCCACCAGCAGGCTGGCGCGGCGTGTGATAGGGGAACGGCTGTACATGACTCTAGCTCCTTTTGCTAAACGGTGAACTGGTGTTAGGACCCGCAACGCGCGAAATGATCGTCGGCGTTCATCACGGGAAATCTACATTGCGTTTCTTGGCGCCTTCGATCATCTCGACCTGAGCGCGCGGTGGCGCGGGCGGAACGACGGCAACCGGCTTCGGTTCGCGAACCACGCGCCCCGCCGGTTTCGCAACTGGTTTCGGTTGTTCGCTCTTCAAGGCCCCGGATCGGGCACCGGCTCGGCGTGTACGTTGCCGAGCAGGCCGCGCTTGTTGATGCCCGCGGTTTGCTCGTCGCCCTGGTCGATCGAGTTGCGCATCATGAGTTGCAGCTTGCCTTCGCTTGACGCGAGCGCGAGCCGCTCCGCCTGTTCCGGCGTAACCAGAAGGGTGACGGCCTTGACGCTCGTTGGCTTCGCGCTCGCTCTCAGGCTTGTCGATGTTCTGGCCGTTGGCGAGCACCTTGATGTTCTGCAGTACGATTTTGGAAATCGGGTCCTGCATGCCGGCTTTTTCCGCTGGGTCGATCACAACCACCACGTCCACGAGCGTGCCGGGCATGATGAAGCCCGAGATGCCAACCACGTCGTCAACCTTGACGGTCATGGCGCGGTAACCTTCAGGAATTACTGCCGACAGACCGCCCGCAGTTCCCTCCGGAGCCAGCCGCGCTTCAGTGATCGGCTCGCGCGGCGCAATGTTCACCACCGCCACGCGTCCCGTTAGCTTTTCGACCGACTCAAAGGCTCCGTCCGGCGTCGACTCTTGATGGAAACTGGACCACCATTATCTGTTCCGGAATGATCTTGGTGCCGACCGGAATCGCGACCTTGGCTACGGCAACACGGTTCAAATTCTTGGTGTAGGCCTGGGCGCTCGATAGATAGCGCGTCACGGAAACTGCGGCCAGCAGTCCGAAAACAAGTGCCCCGGCTAAGACGATGAAGAAACGTTTGTTGCGCATGGCTGACTCTCCGTATTTCGGTTGATCGATTTAGAAACGCCTGAATGCGTGGTGCATTCAATTGCGAAAGATAGCTACAGAAATGATGCTGCCCATCGTTATGGCAACGCCGTAGAGGGAATGGTGTGTTTGCGATCGGCAGGAACTGCAAACTTCGGCATTTGCCAGCCCGGCAACAAGCCAACGAGTATTTGCAGGACGCGATGCATTGTAGTTTTCACCACTCCAGCACGAATGATTGATACAACTGCCAACAGGCCGCCGGTGAGAATGACAACTACGAAAGTGGGCGAGACCAACTGGGGCGCCGGTCACGGCCCCAATCGCCGCAAAGTTTGACGTCGCCCGCGCCCATCGCTCCGAAGACGTGGAGGATGAACATCAGGACGAAACCGAGCAGGCAGCCACCGAGGCTCGAATAGAGGCCCTGCCATCCGCCCAGGATCGCGTGCATTAAGACACCGCCGCTGAAGGCTGCCAGGACAAAAGCGTTTGGGATGCGCCGATAGCGCACGTCGTAATAAGCGATAACGGCCGCCAGTGGAACCAGTAGAAATGTGCTAACTAAGAACATTGACACTCTCGTGCTATCCCCCTGGTTCACTTGCCCGAAGAGATGCTGACCACCGAGTTCGTTGATTTTGACGCCGATGACGTCGCCCAGAGCTGAGAACACCCCAGCAGCGGCGATGGCAATCAGCGCTGCCGCAACTGCATATTCGGAAAGTTCCAACCCCGTCTCGTCTTTAAGAAAGGCTTTAAGCATTGTGCTAACTCCTGAGGCTTGGATTGCTGGGAAAAGCTGGGACCAGCTTCGTTAAGACTTGGTCAGGCGCGCTCCGCAACCGGGGTCACTAAAGCGCGCCTGATCGAGTGCGAGTGTTATTTGCCGGTGCTGATGTGGGTACCGAGTTCGTTGATCTTGGTGCTGATGGTGGTACCGAGAAGCGAGAAAGCGCCGACGACTGCGATCGCAACCAAGGCTGCGGCCACGGCATATTCCGACAACTCAAGACCGGTTTCATCGCGAAAGAATCTCTTAATCATTTATTTGCTCCTTCTAGTTTTGTTTTTCCTGGAATCCCTCGTTTGCTTTCCTCCGCGTTCGAAAGAGAGCTCGCGAGGGTTGCTAACCAACGCTCATGATGAAAGGGCCACGCTTGACTGTGGCCCTCCGCGGCTGCTGCGCGATTGGGACTCGGCCCTGACCGTGCGGCGGCCAAAACCATTGATGCCACTCACCACAGCGCCACACAGAGTCAGTGTCATTAGCAGTAGTTCGTTCCCACCCACGACGATTACACTCTGCCGCCAGGACAACGCCCAGCGCGAGCACAGGTGCGGTGATTGCGATTACTACCAGCGATACAAGCTCTTTGTGGTTATTGCCTTCATGAGATTTTTGGGTGCCTTATCAACTGCTCGCGACGTACTGTCACTCGCGAATGAACATCTCCTTAACAAGAGACGTGCCATCAACTCCTAAAACGAGAAACCCAAGCGAAACGCTATTTGTCCGGATGTTTGGGTCCTGTGTTTGTCGCCCGGCGTTCACAAGAGGCATGGACCAGAAGGACAGGGATAATGACCGGCGGCGCCTTACCAGGCACTTTTGTTGGGGGTATTGCTTGTCGCTTCCGGTTGACGGAGAAGATCTGGAATGTATCCGGAGGCGGCGACATCGATGGTCCAGGGCTGCCGGAGTCAATGGTCCAAAACAGAAAAGCATTCGAGATCGCTCTCGAATGCTTTTCGTTAGCTGGCAGAGTATCAGTTAACGCTCGGCGCGAAACTGCAGACCTGGTTCAGTGTCTTCCTGCAGAAAGTCAGTAATGTCGATAGCCAGGCGTTTGATCTTTCTTGTAGAGAGTCTGCCGAGAGCCCAGGCCCAGGGCTTCGCTGGTCCGGGCGACGTTACAATCATTACGCTTCAAAGTTTCGGTGATGACTCGCCGCTCGTAGTCTTCCAGGAGCAGCTCCAGGTTTTCGCCGGCGCGCTTCTCAGCATTTGCTCTCAGCAAACTCGCCGGGCAGATGTACGGACTGATGTGCTCCGGCGTGATCAGCCCGTCTTCGTCTGCGTACAAAACAAGTCGCTCCATCTCGCCAGCCATTTCCCTGACGTTGCCTGGCCACGAGTACTCCTCGAGGATCCGGATCGCTTCCCAGGTAATGCCGGCGACGGGCCGATCGTTTCGCCTGCAATAATGCGAAAGGTAATGAGAGATTAGCGCTGAGATATCTTCCGGCCGTTCTCGCAACGGTGGGACTCTCACCGTCAGAGTGGCGATTCGATAGTAGAGATCTTCTCTAAATAGCTTTTCGCGAACTAACTGCTCGAGGTCCTTGTGCGTTGCGGCGATCACGCGAATGTTGACTTTCGCGGCGCGCGGTCACCAAGGGTGTGAATCTCGCCTTCTTGCAAAACCGCAAAAGCTTCGGCTGAAGTGCCAGTGGCAGATCACCAATCTCATCCAAAAACAGCGTCCCATCTTCGGCTGCGCGAATCAGTCCCTCGCTATCGTTAAGCGCGCCAGTGAAACTTCCCTCCGGTGACCAAACAGGAGGCTCTCAATCAGGTCAGGCGGAGCCGCCGAACAATTGAAAGGGATGAATTCGTTTTCACATCGCTTGCTCAGCCGGTGGATTGCGTGGGCGACCAGTTCCCTTACCAGTACCGGATTCACCACTGATCAGAACAGTCGAATTGGAATCCTTAATGCGAGCCACAACGCGAGCAACTTCGATTCATCGCGCGACTCGCAAATATCATCCCGGAAGGGACGTGTTGGCGACTATTTCGTCATTGGATTTTTGTGGCTGAACAACCCGCTTAACCGAAACGTGAGAATGGGCCAGCCGCGTCACATCCATAATGGCACCAAGGTCCCTGGCTCGAGTGAGTGGACAGCGGCCGCACACACAATCCGTAGAGAGCGGCTCCGGGGTACCGGGCTTAGAGGATGCCAACACAAGACAAAACTGATAAATCGCCCTGATTGACGTTGGGCCAGCCGGAATCGGCCGCCAGAGTTTCGCTAACGACTTTCTCGCCAGTGGCAAGCTCAGCCCTCGCTCAGTCCCTCGGCCCAGTTCAACCGCGGCCTTTGCCCAGTGTCCAGACTCCAGGTTGAAAGGCCGTACATTGGCGCCGTAGCTTCGACCAACAAACTCAACTTGAGCATGACCTCGTAAAGCAGATCAGGCCCGGTGTTTGCGGCTTGGCAAAGCGCCCTAACTATTGAACCTATTGGAAGCGTGGTGGTGGTGAGACTTGCTTCGGCAGCTTCCGGATACGAACGCGTCAATTCAAGCATGAAGCCTCTCTCCAATTTGGATTATCAAATGGATAGTGCCGGTCAATCAATTTGGGTACGGGCAGCTAAGAACTTTGAGATGAGAGGCAAGACGGCTTTTAACTCGAGCGGCTTTGCGGTTCAGCACATCCTGTTGTTTCAAATCAGAGCCGCTATCGAGTCTAGAGTCTAGCCCTGTCACAATAACGTGTCAACATCTTTTCAACACTGTCGAGCTTCCAGAAAACCTGGGTTTTTTGTGCTTCGCCCCGCGTTCGCCTTTCCTGGGCGTTAAGCGCCCTTACTTCAAGTGAATGTTGAACTTACAGACTCAAACCCCTGCAAAGATATCACTTTACACTCTTAAGCGCTGGTGTTACATTCCGGCCAACTTGCCCCTAACCTGTTGACTGACAAGGGCTTGGCGAAGGGCAAAGCACATCTTATTGGGGTTCAATGGCCGAGACTATCGACTATCTTGTGGCCAAGCCCCAGTAAAGGTTAAGCAGCTCCTTAAAAGACGCAATACCGACGAACTCGTAATTGAGACGTAGAAGGCTCTTTGTTCCTGCCAGACGGTTCCCCGGCTCGGCAAAACGGTGGCTCAGGCTCTGGTTTCCGAAGACATCGGAGGACAAATGAAGACAAAGATTACCGTTGGTAGTGAAGGCTCGGCGGGATAATCCATCGAAGGTAACCACCTGAAGAAAGATGGCATCCTTGCGGGTCAGCTCGCAGCGGAGGCAGTTGCGACGCGCGGCGCGGGCGTGAGCAAGTGCTGAATTGCTGAGACTCGCGCGCACCGAGTCGCGAGCAGGGGAACTTTAGAACCCCCATTTCGGGGTTGGTAAAAGAGAACTTGGAGGTGTTTCTTGAGCAGGGTCATAAATTCTTATTGGGTCGATGAGCGAATTCGGGCGCAGCGGGTTGCTCCGCGTGCGGCTTCGACGCTCTCGTCTGTGCGCGAGATCTCGCTGGACATCATTGGCACCCCGGCAGACGTCCGGCGGCGCGGCGGCATAATCCCGGCGTGGGTCATCTTTGGAATGGTCATCCTTGCGATTTCTGCGATATGTGTTGCCGTAATCATGAGAACCAGCGCCAGAATGTCGATAGCGTCTGAGCAATACGTCCAAATGCAGACAGATGTTGAAGGCCTGCGCCAGAGAAACAATTCTTTGCGGGTCGAGATTGAACAACTAAGGACTAACCCACGGACTATCGAGGCGGCCGCGCGCGCCGTCTAAACCTGGTGCGAGCCAATGAGATTGTAATACCCGTCGAATGAGCCATAGGGAACGCTCGTTCGCAAAGGAAGGTTCTGAATTTTCCCTGCCGGTTGCCCGCTAGTTCCCTGCTTGAAAGCCGCATCGCGAATGCCTGCCGGTCAGCGCGGCTGTGACTGCCAACACAGCCGCGCCCCTTCTTCCGAAACTACACCAACCGCGCTCTTTGCCCTTCGTTGACAGTCGAATATTGCTCAACTAATATCGAGTTCTTATTTATCCCGAGTGCAATCGTTAGATTATGTCTGACACGAAAGAGATTACCCCAACGAAGAAGCGGTTGACCGTTGGCAACGCGAAACGCTTGAACCCGTCCTCAAGCAGCATCCTGAGATGAAGAAGCGCTTTGAGAGCGTCTCTCTCGAAGCGCTGTCGATCGCCTTTCACACCTGCTGACACAGCGCAGCTGGACTTTACTCCAACGATATCTCTTTTCCGGGTGAGTTTCCGTATACGCGAGGAATACCACCCATCAGGCTATCGCGGAAAAATCTGGACCATGCGACGGTTTGCCGGGTTCAGCACTCCTGAAGAAACCAACCGTCGGTTTCAATACCTACTTGAGCAGGGCCAGACCGGCCTTTCGGTCGCTTACGATCTACCGACGCTGATGGGCTATGACGCTGACTCGCTGCTGTCCGAGGGAGAGGTTGGCAAGTGTGGCGTCGCAGTCTCGTCGCTGGCTGACATGGAAGTCTTGTTCGACAAGATTCCGCTCGAGCAGGTCACCGTTTCGCAGACGATCAATGCGCCGGCTTCAGTTCTGCTTGGCTATGTATCTGGTGGTGGCGGAGAAGCAGGGCGCTGACTGGAAGAAGATTTCCGGGACGCTGCAGAACGATATTCTAAAGGAGTACATTGCTCAGAAGGAATGGATCTATCCGATTCAACCGGCGATGAAACTGGTCGTCGATACGTTTGAGTTCTGCACTCAACATGTGCCCCGCTACAATCCGATTTCAGTGAGCGGCTATCACATCCGCGAAGCCGGTGCGACTGCAATTCAGGAACTCGCATTCACGCTGCGCGATGGCCTCGAGTATGTCGAGTGGGGTCTCAAAGCGGGATTGATCTCGACGTTTTCGTGCCACGAATCTCCTTCTTCTTCAACGCCCACAACGACTTTTTCGAGGAAGTCGCAAAGTACCGGGCCGCACGGCGGATCTGGGCGCAGAGAGATGCGCGATCGTTTTGGCTCAACCAACGAACGCATCACTGAAGCTTCGTTTCCACACGCAGACCGCGGGAGTTTCGCTGACCGTGCAGCAACCGCTCAACAACATCGTTCGGGTTGCGATTCAGGCGCTGGCCGGTGTTTTCGGCGGCACACAGAGTTTGCATACTGATGCTTACGATGAGGCGCTGGCATTGCCGACCGACCAGGCGGCACTGATCGCGTTGCGCACCCAGCAGATCATCGCGGAAGAAACCGGCGTGGCGAATACCGTCGATCCACTCGGTGGGTCTTACTTTGTCGAAGCGCTCACGGAGAAAATGGAAAACGCCGCGCGAGACTACTTCCGAAAAATCGACTCGATGGGCAGGAATGGTCGCGGCAATCGAAAAGGATTTCCCCAGCGGGAAATTCAGGACTCCGCTTACAAGTATCAGAAGGCGGTCGAACGCGGCGAGCAGGTAATCGTTGGAGTCAACAAGTACCAGATGGAAAACGATTCCGAGATTCCCACTTTGGCGATCGACGAATCCGTTCGGGATCACCAGATCGAGCGCCTCGACCAGACTCGCGCGCAGCGAGATGCCGGAGCGTCAGCAACGCACTTGAAAACTCAAGCGCGCCGCTCAAAACGCCGAGAACACGATGCCCGCCACAATCGAAGCCGTGCGCGCCTATGCCACGCTCGGTGAAATCTGTGCTGCCTTGCGTGATGTCTATGGCGTATACGAAGAGCCCGCTTTCTAAACTCTGAACCCGCGAACGTCCGCGATCCTTCCGGACAGAAAAATGCCCAGGCTAATCCTGCTCCTCTTTCCTTGCTCTCGCTGCACGCTGCCGGCTCATCTGCGATTCAAAGCACTAACGCGCGGACCAGCGGTCAGCAGAGCGATCATGCGATCATTCAGCGTCGCAGAGTGGTGCTCATACGCAGCGCAGAGATTGCAAAAGAGTTTCCCTACAAAAGCGCGCGGTCGTCACTTACCCGGTCATCAGCGGCTTGAGTCCGACGATCTTGCAGCGCGTGCGCGTTCCAGTGCTCGACTTCAAAGAACATATTTGATTACTCGTTGAAGGAATACCGCGAGGACCCTGGCTGGAAGAATTCACTTACGCCGTCAATCACAATGCCGACCATCTTCTGGACATCACTTTCACCCCAGGACGGCTCCGCCGCTTATCCCGGACAATCAGACCAAACACTTCCCGATCAACTTAAGAGACGGCAAGGTTATTAAGGCAGCGGATGCTTTCAAGTCAGACAAATTTGATGAACTGGACGGCGGCCGTGGACTAGAAGCTTCAAGCTGAGCTGAAGAAAATCGACGAGGAGAATGAGGCGCCCCATGCCGAAACGCGCCGGATGAGAAGGCGATGAGGCGAGAAGCCTACGAAGCGCTAAAGTTTGAGGCCCAGAATCTGGACGAGTTTTCCGTAGGGCGCAAGGGAGTTACATTTCTGTACGACGCCGGCTTTCCTCACGTGATACGGGCGCTGGAGCCGGACGGGCACTACTTCTTCAGCATATTCAGAGCTCAAACCCTTCATCAAGTCTGACGGTACCACTTGACAATTCGTTCGTTGAGGTAGAATGGCAATCATGAACGAACGAAAGATTCGCGTCCTGGTCGCAAAGCCGGGTCTTGACGGCCACGATCGCGGCGCCAAAGTTATTGCACGCGCGCTGCGGCGACGCTGGGATGGAAGTGATTTACACCGGGCTGCGGCAAACACCCGAGAGATGACTGCTGCCGCGGCGCTACAGGAGGACGCGGACGCTGTCGGCGTTTCCATTCTCAGCGGCGCGCACAACACGCTATGCCCGCGCATCGTTCAACTTCTTCACGATCAGGGGATGGATGATTGCCTGGTTTTGTTGGGCGGGATCGTGCCTCAGGATGACATCGCCAAACTAAAGGCACAGGGCATTGCAGACGATCTTTTTGCCGGGCACGTCTACCGAAAACATAGTCAAGTTTTTGCGTGAAAACGTTAAGCCGCGCGAGTAGTTGATGGCCTGGCAGTATGAAGAATGACGACGATTCACCGGCAATACTCACGGAAATCATCGACTCTATTGCTATCGTCCGTTTCAACCGACCGAGCTCAACGCAACCCGCTTTCCCGCAACACGCTTCCCAGGATTTGAGCCACGCGGCTTCGTCGGTGTTTTCGCGCGACGATATATTCACGCGCCGTCATTTTCACGGGCACCGACGACATCTTTGCGTCGGGAGCGAACATTCGTGAACTCGCACAACCTCGATGCCGCCGGCGCCTTCCACTTTTCCCAACTGGGCCAGGATCTTTTCAATCAATAGCTGACGCCCGCCAGTTAACGATCGCCGCTGTCAATGGCTACTGCATGGGCGGCGGCCTGGACCTGGCGCTGGCGTGCCACCTCAGAGTTGCCTCAACGACGGCAATCTTTTCTCATCCCGGCCCTCGCCTCGGAATCCATCACCGGCTGGGGTGGCACGCAAAGACTGCCGCGAACAATTCGAAAAGGCGTTGCGTTGGAAATGCTTTGATCGGCCGGCGGCTGACAGCCGCCGACGCCTTGCAGGTGGGATTGGTCGCCCGGAGTCTCTGAGGAACCACTCGAGCACAGCGTTGCTAATCGCACGGGATCGCCTCCAACTCGAATCCGCCAGGTAAGCAGCTTCACCTCCAACAACCTCCTCCGACGTGCACCAACTCCCGGGGTTTCCATTTTTGGATCAGAACCAGTTTTTGGATATTTCGTTTGGCCGAATTCTGGGAGTGATCGCAGAAAAGCTCAATTAAAGAGACTCCCTTCTTGAGGGAATTTCGCACGAGCACTGTAACTTGCAAAATCTCGGTTCAAACTGGAGATTTTACCGTTCCATGCCGCTAGCCTTTCCTAGCTCCTGACCTTAATCAGCTCAAACGCTCCCCGGGTGAGTCTGTTCCTCTCCAAACCACAAGCCATAAGGTGAGGTCTCAACGAGGAGAGGTAACTCCAGATGCCAGCGACCAACTATCTGGTTGTTTGAGGTTCTGTTTCATCTTATGTTTCAGCGCCAGCTACGCGTTGGCCCAAACGTCGAACACGGGGACAGTGACGCGAGTGCGGTTAAAGATGAGAAGGGCGGCGTAGTGCTCAGAGCGCCGCCGTTACGACTCGTCAATCTCGGCACCAGCGCCGAGAGGGCTGCAACCACGAGCTCTGAAGGAGTCTGCCAAATCTCGCAGTTGGGTGCCGGGAAATTACAAACTTGGAGGTCACGGCCACCGGCTTTTCAAAAGCCGTTGTAGACAACGTGGTGGTCCAGGTACTCAGCGCACTACCATCAACCCCGGGTGAAAGTCGGCGCGATCAGTGGAAAACCGTTAACGCGTCAGTGCTGATGCGGCGCCTCTGGTTGAGACAACCAAGACGGATGTCGGCGGCGTGATTGATCAGCGGCGACTTGAGAACCTGCCAGTCAACAGCAGATCCTTTGCTTCGCTGGCGATTCTTATCCCCGGCGCCACGCTCGCGCCTTCGTTTGATCCGACCTTAGCGCGCGTCGGCACGTTCTCGGTCGGCGGTTCATCAGGTCGCAACCTGAATATCACGATTGACGGGGGCGACAACAAAGATAACGCGGTAGGCGGAATTCTGCAAAACTTCTCGATGGAAGGCATTCAGGGAGTTTGCACTCTCAACCAACGGTTTCCGCCGCTAACCGGTCGCTCGGGCGGCGCCTTGCTCTCAGTCGTCTCGAAGAGCAGCACCAACGACTATTCACGGGTCGGCGGTTTCTTCCACTGCCGAAAAACTAAATGCGAACGCGCCCGCGAAGCTCGCCTCCCGGTCAATCCAACCTTGTTCCCGGATCAGAACGACGCGATTAAGCCGCCCTTCAGCCGGGAACAATTTGGAGGCAGCATTGGCGGGCCGATTAAAAGGACAAGGCTTTCTTTTCGGGACCTGGAGCGTACTCGCGAACGCGGCAATTCGATCGTGCCCGGTTCCGACCAGGCCCAGATCGCCTTCCACTGGAGCCGCTGGGCTACGACGCTTGTCCGCTTTCTGCCGCAGCCGTTCAATGACTGGGTCTACCGTCAAAGGCGACATCAACCTGTCGCCCAAGCACGCCCTCGTTGCCGTTTCTCGAGTCAAAACAACGACGGCCTAAACGATCAGGCTGGCTTTCTAATCGTGCGCACTGACTTGTCGGGCGGCAACACGACCAAGAACGCGCTTTGGCTTCCCTAAGCCTCGTTGACCTCCACGTTTAGTTCGACCACGGTCAACCAGTTCACTTACCAGTATTCCACTTTTGACAGCCAGATCAGCGCCACCACCGACCTGCCGCTGCGCTCACTTTCCGAACGGCATTACCGTCGGCCGCAATGCTCAACGTCCCGCGGCAGACCATTCAGAAGAAGCACCAGTTCCGCGACGACTGACCTGGAACCATAGCAACCATGGCTTCAAGTTTGGCGGCGACTTTGTTTACGAGCCTACGCTGGGCGGCTGTTTGCGTTCAGCTCTGGCTCCGGAAGTATGACTTCTCTTTCAACCCCATTGAGATTGCTGCGAACCCGGGACAATTTCCGGCGGGGTTCAACACCGCTCCAGGTACTGCCTGGTCCATAACCTGTCCGACACTCGTCAGCACGCCAGCCTGTACGCTCGCCGACCTGCTCGGCAATGGGATCGTCTTTGAAGTTCTGCTTTCAGGCGCGGCGACCCGAGGCTTTCCAATTTGCGCGGTGGCGCGAAGCAGTTCGCCGGTTACGCGCAGGATGACTGGAAAATCACTCCGAGATTTACCTTGAATCTTGGCGATTTCGCTATGACGTGGACATCGGTTTCGTCGACGCAGGATCGCGCTGCACGAAAACCGCGCCTATCGCGCCCTACCCAAATCATTGGCAGCCCATTTGCCGCCCAAACGTGCAGGACGACAAAATTAACTTTTCCCCTACCGCATCGGTTTGCCTGGGACGTGAGGCGACTCTCGCTCGGTACTGCGTGGCGGCTGGCATGTACTACGATCAGTCGTTCCTGAACGTGCCGCTGTTTGCCGTGCAGCAGGCGAACACTGAGATTTACGCGACCTTCCTGAATGACGAGATACCAATCTGAATGTCACCTCGCCGCCTCCGGTGATCCCGCGCCGCTGGTAAATCGTTACCGGGCACGCGCGGCGAATGTTGGATCCATACTTCGAGTCCCCGTATTCGCAGCAATGGAACATCGGTTACGCGCAGGAACTCGGCAAAAAACATGGCGCTCGATTTTGACTATGTCCATATTCTCAGGCTCCACGAATTCACGTCGCTGGACGTCAACCCAGCATCGGTGCCACTAATCGGGGCCAACCGCTCGTCACCCAATCCGCCGCGCATTTTGGCGCCGCAGTTCGCGGCGCATGCGGCAGAGTTGGCGCAACGGCTTTCGGAATCCGGCGCCCTTCGCGCGCATCACCGTCGCACAGTCTGACGGTCGTTCACGCTATGACGCCTTCACCGTGGCCTTCAGGAAGCGTTATGCGGAACGTAAGTACCAACTGAACGCGCATTACACGCTCCGAGGAGTCGCCTGGACGTTGGACAAACTGGAGACTGGCAACGTGGCTCAGAACCAGTTCTTCCAGTTCGGAGCCCGGCTGCCGACTCGATCCTACGGACGCTGATGAACGTCACCGCTTTGTTATCTCGGGCATTTTCGATCTGCCCTACGGTTTCCAGATCGCGCCAATCTTCCAGATGGCGTCGCCGCGCAGTCAGAGCGTTTTTCCGTCCTGCGTTTGCGACATCAATCGAGACGGCGTGGTGTTGGAGAACCGCGAAGCGGCCATTGCCGGGAACGATCAGCACTCGCTCGCCGCCGAACACGTTGAAGGTGACAACTTCTGCAGGTTGAACGTCGGAGTCTCGAGTTCCCAGCTTTGGCGAGCGGATGAAGCTCGGCCTGTTCTTCGAAGCCTTTAACGTTTTCAATACCGGCAACTACGGTAGGGAGTTCCAAATGTGACCGGCGAACCCGACTTCCGGTTAAGCCGATCAACTTCTTCGGCGCTACCGGCTTCTCTGAGCCGCTGGGCATTCCGTTCCAGGGTCAGATCGGCGTTCGCTTTGCCTTCTAGCCCGTTTTGCGGCTATAACCGGGGCACTCAGGGAGCAATACGTAACT
>ERZ1370068.9543-contig-8314_pt1 | contig 50530 bp, 75 predicted proteins | sample MGYA00561227_ERZ1370068 | MGnify/ENA primary metagenome ERZ1370068 (study PRJEB38410, sample SAMEA6850437) | metagenome | study: Metagenomic assessment of the ecological functions of the soil: analysis of the soil microbiota associated with the... | reverse complement strand
AGATATGGTCGCTGTCACACTCGATGCGGTCGACTAGAGTGGCCGGTCATTACGGATGGAAGAACGGGGATTCCAGACGCAGTTGTCTCCAAGATCGAAGGGATCGTACGGCCGCGGCAGAGCCGATGCCGGCTGAAATCGGGATTAGTGTTCGACGCGCGTTGGCGCAATCATTGTTGGACCGCTGGTTGGCGGGTCGACGGCCGGAACATCGGGGTGCGCCAGAGGCTGATTGCCGAGATGAAGGCTGCCAAGGCAAGCGTCGTAAACACGCTGCCGTGACGACGGCCGCGCCACGGCTACCTATTACGACGATGCCTGTCGTTGAGCGCGGCTGGGACTCCGGCACCCACGAGCCCAGCCAAATTGTTCGAAGTTACCGGAACGCGGCAGCTTGAGCACGAGCTCGCCAGCCTGCCAGACTGGTCGCTTATACGCACAGCGCGCCGGATGCTGCCGCCAGACGCGATGGCGACCGCGGAATGACAGACGAAGCCGGCCAGCTTCAGGAGTACCACTGCCGGTCAACGGCGTGCCACGACGACATCAACAGCGCTGACGCTCAGCAAGAAACGCGTAAGAGATCGCGTCCCGGCGCGTCTCGAGCCGAGTAGCGCGTCGTCTACCGACGGCAGTGTCGCCAGGTGACGCGCAGGTTACCACATCGCGCATCGCCAGCGCCCAATTCATGTTACCAGTCGCTATCGCAGTAGCGATCCAGACCCGGCCGATAGCACGTAGATACGGTGCCACAGTCATTACCAGGCCGAAGAAGATTTGAAGACGGACATCGCCCGGCAGCACAGCGGTCAGCATGTCGGGCCAGGCTAGCCAGCACGCAGTTGCCGACGGCCAGTACAATGCCGTCATGATCACAAGTCCGAGTCCGTGCCAAGGTAAGATTCCGAAGTCGAATGCTCGCCACAGCGGCGGCAGAGACTCGAATCTTCACTGGACGCAGCGGGAATGATCCGGACGGTGCCGCGACGGAGACGGCTGGAGCGATCTGGTTTTTATGTTGATTATCTGCCGCCAGACGCGCCCGCCAGAAACGCTGCGACGTCGGAGAACGCCGCAACTGCGGCCGCGCCCGCAATATCGCCGTTGGTCGGCCGGCAGCAAATACCGTGCCGCAGAATCGGCCCAACGCTTTCACGCGTCTTCATGACGATTTGAAGCGACGCCTGGTTTCCGTTGCTAGTTACACCACGGAAGCTGATCGCCATGGAATAGTTCGCGGCAGCGCTACGGCGATCTGGAAACTGCCAGTGGATTCAGGCGAAATGGAGATCGCACGAGCGGTAACTCACGCCGCACATCTACACACACGCTGATACTACGCTCACTGCCAACGGGTCGCCATCGACAAGACCTTGTGTTCACTTCGCGACCACGACTGTCGTCCGCATTTATCAGCCGCCGACGCCTTCAGCGTCGAAAGGTCGAATCGCCACGGCAGCAACCATAACAGATGCAACGAGCTGGCATCGCATTCGATCCTGATCATGATGCGGCTGGCGTCGGTCAGCGGGGGCCGCAGAATTGTCGTAGACAATTATAGCCGTAGCTGAATACACATGGGCGCCGCCTGATATTCGCCATGAGTTGTCCACACCCACCGCTGAAACTTCAACGACTGGATTCACGTGCCACTGGGCGTGGACCGGGAAGCCGCGTGACAGCTGCGAGTCGGGCGTAGCGCCAGATAGAATTGGCGTCGCCCAGGCATGACACACAGCTTCCGCGAGGTCGGCGAAGGCGAGCACCCAGGCTCACTACAGTGAAGCTACTGACTGATTAGGCGCGCGAGAGACATCTCCTTATTTCAGAATGTCGAGAGGCTCGCATCTTCTCAAGCTCACATCAGCTCAGCCATAAATTCAGTTGATCAAATACAACGAGATAGCCGCCATGGAGATGTCAGCATTCACCTCGTGCCGGCTCCGCCCTCCAGCTCGAGCTCACGTTGTTCACGGCTTAATCAAAGCCGAGCGCTAAAGTCAATAGAGGTCGTGCCACCAGCCTCTAAACATGCCCTCGGCTTGTTGGGCCTCGTGGTTACCGGGCGAAAGATTGCGGGGCATGGCAGCCGTGGGCCGGGGCGCGGAAGTCCTCTCGACACAGACTGCCAGGCCGCCGAAAGCGTGGTTATTCCGCAGACAGAGGTCAACAAACGCCTGCCGTCGGGTTGGAAGCAGGCGATAAACAGCCGAGCTGCCGCCGTCAGCTGCGAGTTGCCGAGGTCACCGATCGATGCCGTCCGGGAAGCCGCCCGCGCCGCTTAGCTCCGACCGGCAACAGGATCGGAAATATTCGCATTCCTGGCATGAGTTGTTCGGCGCACGAGGAGGCGAGCGCCCGGCGCGAAGCAGTGACCAGTCGCCGACGACCGCGACTTATCAGCGGGTGAGCGGAAGGCGACGTCACCAAGGCGTAAAGTCAGCCGGTAAACACCCGAGATCGCGGCGGTCAGCCGTGGAATGAGTTTCAATATCAGATACTTGCCTTCGCCAAACTCGCTCGAGCTGTGCCGCGTAATTAATACAGTGGTTTTTGCTCACCCATTTAGGAATATCGACGGGGCATCACAAAGTGAGCTTACCTGGTTGTCGACCAGGTGGCTGAGAGTACTCAGCCCAGCGCAAGATCAAAATCCAGCCCAGAAGGGGTGGTAATAGCGGCGATCGATGATTACCGCGCGGCGCTGCGACAGCTGCCCGGCTGCGAGCGCTCCGCTGATATCGAGCGCTCGACGGAGGTGGAATGCAATGATTTAAAGACCGCGGCCTCTGCTCTGATCGTCAGGATCTGGCAACTGCACAACCGATATCTTTCAAAGGTTCGCCGGTCTGCACCCGCGGTAATGATTGGCATGCACTGCCATTGATTGCGATTACCGCCGGTCATTCCATGAATGAATGAATAGACGTTGGCGCCCGGTGCCGGCACGGAGGTCGGCCTATCGGACGCTGGCTTATACCTGAGGCGCGGACGTTATAGGCTTATGAGATGGATGGTCGCCCGGCGCACACGTGGAGCTCAGCGAACCGTTGCCGCCCGCTGAGTTTCCGGCTGCCGCCGGCTCCGAGCCCGTATTACGCGTCAAACTATCGGGAACCGATGACGCTGCCGCGGCGACGGTATCGCGCCAGGCACACTGAAAAGGTGCAACCTTCTGCCGCATCCACAGGCCGTCGCGGCGACGGCTGCCTGTTCACTGCTGGTTGCCGTGCGCCGACGTTGCCGGACGAGCGGGCGGTAAGTTCGGCAGGTCGCCGACGTTGTCCGGAAATATCGCGCGGCGGATCAATGATCCCGGGCGGGTCGCTCTGTCGCCGATGATGCCAGGAGTCAGGACGCTGGTTGGCGCGATCGCACGGCGTGACGCGCTTCGCGGTCACGTTACCGGGATCGGCATTGCCACTCCTGCTGTTATTTATTCCGTTCGCCGAAATAATATTCGATCCGCTTATTCCACTACACCCAGCTGCACCGCGGGTCGCTGGCCACCGCGCCTTCTACGCGGCAACGACCGCCGCGCCACTTTTCACGCCCCGCGTTATGTTCTCGCTCAGGGACACCGCAGCCGAAGGTTGTCGTGTCAATGATATGGCGGCATTGTTCGTAACCTTGAGTACTCCGCCACGTGGTTCACTTCGGCACACAGCAGCTGATATGGTGGGATTGCCTACGTCGAAGCGCAGAATGCCGCTGAGCCGACATTCTGGTTCACTGGATTTAGGCCGAGGCGGTGATCGATCGCAGATCACCGCTGCGTTTCCGACCTGATTGGTGGCGGTCACGTCGTTCTCAGCCAGGCTTCAGGCGGCAGGCTGGGATCAGTGTCGGGTAAAGTCTTCGCGAATAGAGAAGCTGTGAATTGAGGCCGCCAGCGCCAGCTGAAATTCAACATAAATTTCGCCGCCACTTGAATGACGAATATGCCTTGTCGACGAAGTGGTTTCCGCAGCGGCTGGCGGCCCAGTCCAACAACTCGCCCTGCCATTGCGAAGCGAGTCGTTGACTGGCGAGCTCCATACTGCCGTAAGGGAAGACGCGACGACGGCGGTCTATCGCCGCGAAAGGCGTCGGCGGCCAACGTGATCTTCCGCGCCGTCGTCAAGACAGAATCGGAGCTGAATTCGTGATAGATCGGGTTATGCCAAACGCCGGACGCTGAAAGAAGGAAGCCTCATACGTGTCGCTGAAGTCTTCCACGCCTATCTGATCGGTTCCTCGATCAAATGAGACTCGAGTATCCGCCTCAGGTCGCGATTTTCGTTGCAATTGTCAATTCAGAGTTGATTGCTCAGTCGGCGACATACATGCTGAAGTGAGCCTGGCGCATAACCAGCGAAAACTGTCGAGCGCAGTGGCCGATCATCGCTGCCGACGCAGCGTTCGCCCACTATAAAGTATTGACGATAAATGACCGGTTCGTCCCGGTGGGCAGTGACGGCGTCTGAGTCCCGAGGCTGCGTCAGCGCCGCAGTCGCCGCTTCCTCGGGCTGCCCAGAGAAAGCCGTATTTGTAGCTGCTGGTTGTTGCCTGCCGGGCTCGGTGCTGAGATCATCATCTGATCTATGTCTTCGAGTAACGCGTTTATTGAAACATGGTCCGCTATCCGCTGATCGAAGATAAAGCGGAACGCCGGCTGGCTTAACGGCGGTGAGTGCTTCGTATCGTATAATCAATTCTTTGAGGCCGTGTCACGATCTTGACGGTGGCAGTCTATCACACTCAGTAGATCGGGGATACGATGGCTTCCGGTCAACCACAGCCGCCTCGGAACATGGCCTGAACGGCCTGCCAGAATGGTGTGCCGCCCGAGACACGAGATCAACTATCGGTTTGTCTAACATGAGCTGATCAGCTGACTTGGGAACTGGCCGCCGTCGAACAGTTATGTTCGATTCTATCAGCGGCGGCTTTGTGGTCACGGTTCGCCTGACTGCCGACAGCCGCAGTCGTTATTGTCGCAGTCTCGACATGACGAGTGAATAACCACAATATCGATACTGTTATTAACATGGTCGACAAAGTCTACTGATCGTGTTGTACTGAATGACTGATACGTTGCCGGAGACAGCGAGCAGATCCAGGGCTAACGTGCCGCAACGAGAGCTAGTTCAGGATCGTGTGAACAGCCATAAATGGCGTGGAATACACAACACGAAAGCGTCGCTCCCGGCTTGACACCACGCGCATTCCGCGCAGCGCAAAGGTTGCAGCCTGAAGGGAGATCACGGCGCTGAAGGTATCTGCGTGCGTACTGGCAGTCGTATAAGCCGCCGAAGTGATTTGAGGCCTGCTGCTTGCCGACTCACAGCAACACCAAGATCAATGCGATTTTCTGCGCCGTTGTGATGCTCGCTGAACTTCAGCCAGTTCAAGAATAGCTGGTGCCGCCGTAACGGCATCCGTCACGCGACGGTGCCACGCTGGTTCCCGGCCGAGTGAGAACACATCGTTAGCGAGAATGTAGCGAAGTAGCCACTGATCAAAATATCGCGACGTCGCCGCTTACTGAAGGTATGCGCGAGCCGGTTCATCAACAGCGGCAGCAAAACGAACACACCGGAAAGCCTGCCATACCGAGACTCGGTACCATCCCTGGCTGGTGTCGAACATGAGACGTCGCCTGCGCAGCCGCTGAACAGTTTCTGATCCAGCTCACCGCTGGTTATCGCTTCCATCGTCGCTGACTGGCTGCCGGGCCCGGCCGATCAACGCCGTTGCTGCCATTGAGTTCTCGCGGAAATAGATCGCCGCCGCATTACACCATCGCCGCTTCCAGCGTCCAATACTGGTGTTTGTCATCTACCGCAGGAAGGTTCCGCCGACAACGATTACGCGGTGCTCAGTTTGAGCACGAAGGAGATCTGTCCGCCACCGCGGTCGCAGTTCAATCGCCGTCTGGGCCGCGCCACCGGACCAGCGCATCGAGATGCCGCGCAGCGCTGAGGCGTTAGCCAACGATGTCACAGCTCAGCGATCGGACGCCGAATGGGAAGCACGAAGTTTCCTCGTTCAAGCGGCTGCCAGGCCGAGGTTCCAGGCGGTAAATTCGACCCAACACGATCTGTCATCACGTCAGAGCTAAGACAACTGCGCAATACTCGAATCTTCGCAAGCGGTCTGACCATTCAACTCAAATAATGAGCGCACTGTCATCAAACACATACTTTCCACCAACGCCGATAGTACGTCACTCTGGTTCGTTAAGCGGTTATAGCTGTTACCTGGCTTTGTATAGCCACGATGTCACGCTTTTCGCCGTGCCAACGAGTTGTCTCTTTCCGTACTCTTCCTCAATAGTCTCTGTCTATCTGTTATCTGCGTCGCCGCATGGCAACTGATCACCGATCTTCAATCGATACTGACCGTCGGCGATGCCATGAAAATATCCAGGGGTCGACGCTAGCCTGGTCGATAGTGCGTCGCGCCGACGTTCAATACCCACGTGGTATCCCCGCGATCACCCGGTCGCAGGTTCGGCGAAAGACTCCGGCAGGATATTCGCAGATTCGCTGCAGTGAGTCATAGAGCTCATGAAGGCAACTGTGGCGGGCTGCGAGAGCGCCACTGACGAGGCCGCTCGTTCTGACGCGGCGAGATGTCGATTGCTCCATCATCGACGTTCGGGCGGTACTATTAGAACTCAACGCCGTTAGAATGCGATAGTCACATGGGCGTTCTCAAACAGCCGCGAAAGCCTGTCTTCCTCGGAGCAGCATTCGAACATATCGTCCGATCCTCCGTGGTGCAGAATGTCGCAGGCCAGCGCTAACGATCGCGTTCGGCGCCTGGCTCGTTCAACATCATCTTCGAGAAGCGTTGCCAGGTGAGGGATTATCGCGCTCACCGGACGCAACGGCTGGCAAGATCCCAGCTGTTCGGTAGCGGATCGAGCGATGATGGCGTCGAGGGGCGGCAACGCCACGAGACGTCGTAGATCGATCTTTCGCCTGATTTGAGCGGTATTACTGACACTGCGTCACGCCGAGCGAGAGGGCTGCGCACAGACACGCCTGACCCTGCCTCCGAAGACGGCGCCGGCTCGTTCGCCAATCGCCCTCGGCAAACCGTTGATTTGATCAGTGGATCGTGTCGGCTGGCAACGACCGAAATCGGCGATGCTTGCCAAATACGAGCTCGCGTTGTCGAGGGCACGGTGCGAGCAGGATATTGTCCGAAGCGGGCGCTGCATTCTGCCTCGAGGAAAGACCAGCAGCTGCTGGCGCGTGCCGATAGATTCGAAATGGGCTGAGCTACACGTAGCTGCATGAAGATTACGTCGCTGGCTCGGCGCGATCGTTCATACGTCAATGGCTTAGCAGCGAACGATCGCGCAGTAACAGCGCGCCTCGTTCGTCGGCGAGCTGCGGGCGGCGTCTGGCCCCATGGAGCTGGCAGCCAAAGCCGGCTTGGGCCTATGGCGGCCGAAATTGGCTGCCGGAGATCGCCAGCCGCGGCGGTTACGGGCGGCGCTGTGGTCGGCGCGTTATCTTCGCCTGATGGCACGCGGCGCGCGGTGTCGTCGCCTGTGGTCGCATGTTAGTGGGCATATCGAGCGACACCGGCTCATTCATCTCCCCGCGACTATCTGTCTGCGCTGGGCAACGGCAGAACATACCTTTGGGATAACGTCGGCATCGGTTGCCGAATATGCATCGCGGGGCTCCGCCGTTCAGATCAGCGCCGCGTTCACGGTGCTGGTCGGCAGGAGCGGCGAGCGGCATTTTCCGGCTAAGCCTGCGATTAGTTGTTTGTCAACGACGCATGTCGGCAAGGGCAATGACTGGCATCTGGCGGGCACAGCTGTGGCGACTCCTCGTATTTGCCAGGTGTTGTTGCGACGACAACTTGCGACGCGGCGGAGCAGCGCTCGTCGCTGGCGCCATGACTTCAGCTGCTCGGCGGGGCCTGCAGTAAAGCCGCCTCATGTTCGCTGCCGCTTCGTCTGGGCTGCAGCATTAATTAAAGCGCCTGACTACAGTTCAGGTTGCCACGACACCGGCGTATCTTACGACGGTACACCCGCTGATACCCGAGGCTGATGGCTGGCCGCGTTGATTGCCAGGCCGCGTTGGACTCAGTGAAGGGGTGTGATCTTTCGATGGCCAGGCGGGCGTTTCGTCTGCGACTCCCAGCCCTGCGCGTCTGCACGACCACGGCGCCGATGCTGCTCGGTTCTACGTCGTTATTGCCGCCGCGATCCTACCAACTCCATTGACGTCGCTCAATAGCCGAGCAGAAGCTGGCGTATTCAGGAGCGTGCTGATGCCGTGCCGTGTCTTCCAGCAGCGGAAGCGTTAGTCATCCCGGTGGATCGGTCGATCATGCCAGTGCGAGCCTGACCTGCTTCAAGTCGAAGCCGGCACGGGGCGTGCCAGCCCTCAGAAGCCGGAAAAGATTTCCGGGACAGCAGTAGGGAGTTCACGCCGTCGAGGGACACTGGCAGCAGCCATGCCCAGGTTAGTCAACGAGCAAGCTGCCGACCGGCGGCGATCACAGTACTCGACGATTCTGAGCGTCCGCATTCACGACGTCTGGTCCACTGGCGGGTTCCACTGATCGGATGATGCCGCGCCAATCATCATGGCGACTCCAGCACGAGAATGCCGCAATGAGGTGGCGCTGGTCGTAACCGCAGAAGCGGCCGGTGACGGCGACATCTGTAAAATGCCGTTATCGTGACATGACCAATCTCGCTGTTACCGGATTTATCGCTATCGGGAGATCCGACCGGCGGGACACGCTGACCCCGAGCTGACGGATCGGATCATCGCGCTGCTGCGTTCACTGGTTACGCGACGCTGATGCGATCGAGGTGACGCCGTCTCGCGTCCCGACTGCAGAGTCGAAGTGACCGGCCAATCCGGTTGGTTATTAACTGGTAATACGGCGGCGCGAGCCCCAAGCCGCGAGAAGCGTCGATACCGCAAGGCCTACCGGGATCAGAAAGCAGCGTTCGTGGCGGTACCGTGATCGGTGGGTTTCGCAAACGCGAATTTCGCGATCCCGCCGCGTCGATGCGTGGACGCAGGTATCGACGATCCAGGCTCTGGCTGACAAAGTTCGGGCGCGATACGGTTGTGCCAGAATGGTCGTGATAAAGCGCCGAAGCGGTCGATGGCGGCTGATCGTGCCGCATGACCTGCCGGCGGGCTGAAATTGATATACGGCCGTTTTCTGACGCGTGGGACGAAATTATCGCGCCGCAGACAGTCGTCGGACGATCTGAACGGTCGTTCGACGCCGATCGTGTCGGCTGGACAACGACGGAATGACGTTGCGCCCGAGCGACCTGATGAAGGTCGCTGTCGCCGAGGTCGCCTTAGGATAGGCCGCTGCTGGTACTGTGACTGCCGGCCTCGAGAATGACATACGCCCACCAGATTACGCGCAGTACCGATTGGTCGATATCTGCGCCGCCCGGAGCTGTGAAGTATTGACCACTGGCGCGCTAGCCGGTACCATCCGTGCCGGTCCGGTGATGATGACACGACTACCGCTGCGTGCCGTCTGCCTGTTGGAGCAATCTGGCAGTCGAGCGGTCGTTCTTTGCGATAGTGACGCGCCTATGCGCCTACTGCGAACGCCGGCGACCGACGACGCGCCGGCGGCAATTCATCTGAGAACGCCGCTGCTTCAGTGGCACGCCGGTGATTAAAGCACTACGACCGCCGAAAGTTGGCTATTCGACGAAGGCGGCGACCGGGATGCAACGGCTTGTGGCCAGCTGCCAGCTCAGCGAGAGATTACCAGACTGGCGCTGCAGATTAAATGCCGGATCATCGCCGTTTGAGCTAGAAACGCTGTCTAGCTGTTTGTCGAGGTTATGGTCTGGCGCCGGCGGTCGAACATTCTCGCCGAGCGGTGACTGAGTACCGTTGCCGACCAGCGATCGGGCTGTCGCTTGGTGCCGCCAGCGGTTGTCATGCATCTTTCAGGTATAGTCGCGAAAGCCGTGAACACTGGGGAAGGCATCGCGCCCAGCCATCTGCGAAGCCAGCCTGCCCGGCAGCCGATATCCACTTGCGGCCCGACGGACGCGGAGACGGCCGTACGACAGACCTCGGCTGACATCATGCGGTAGTCAAGGCGACGCCATTCTCATGGATTGCCGACCCGGCTTACAGCACGGCAGCCTGGACGGCATTGATCGTAGTCCACGGCGGCGGTGGACACGTGTTTGTCGTTCATGACGATCTCGATATGCAGCACGACGCGTCGCGCCGGGAGCGCCTGCCAGGGAAGGTGTCGAACGATGCAGTGGTTGAGCACGGCGATCGGAAATGGACCCAGCGTCAGGACGTACATACGCATTCGTCACCGCGGTAGTGATGATGTAGCGCTGCTGCTGTCCGCGAAAGCAGTCGACCTGAAAATACGACCGTCGCCCAGATCACTACGACGGATTAAGCGTTGTCGGCTGGGGCGGATTGGCCGCAGACGCGCGAGTGACCCGCTCGGCTCATTCGCCGGCACACGCCACCATGAGCAGCGCGATCGGCAGCACTTCAGCGCTTAGTATTGAGTAAATAACTACGCTGGCCAGACTTTCGCGCCGCAATTTCGGTCACACTTCAGCACGCACCCGCGTACGTTCTCGTAGCAATGCGCTGACCTCGCATTGCGCGCAGCTGCTGTGTATGTTAGCCGGGTAGCAAAGTAGCGTCGGGGGCTTCCTCCCTCACATCACTGAATACCTGTAGGACAGGGTTTCGCCTTCAATCCATGGCGCTCGCTGATCTGGCTTGGCAATATAACGCCATACAGCTGGGCGACGGAAAGGCGCGACATCCGTTACCTTCAATGATCCGACTGGAGTAGCCCGGACGCTCTGATGAAAATACCGCGAAAATAATACCCCATCCGGCCCCACTTCAATGCGGTTCTCGACTATGAACCGACGAGGTCCCGCATGCCGACGCCAGGCAGCCACATTGACAGCCAAACAAATGGGACTTGCGCGCAGCATAAGATACGAGGCATGGCGAACTTTACCTCGTTCATTCATCTAAGCCTACTTTCCTTCCCGCGTCGGCCGCGTCCATACTCTTCAGCGAACTCCAGCCGAGTCGGAACGTAACACAGCGGCGACATCGTCGGCGAGAACGTGAATTAACTAACGATATGCTGCCGACAAGACTGGGTCTACCGCATCGGCAACAGAGTGCTCGCGAAGATCCGGACACGCCTACCAACGATCGTCAGCGCCCGCACCAGCAAAGCCCGCTCGCCCGCTCGTTGTTGCGGGTTGCACCATCCAGGTGATATTCGAAGCCAGATCAATTCATCCTCAGGCGTAACGCTGACAGCACAACGCCATCGATTACCGACGCGACAGACGATCGGCACTGTCAGGTCTGCATGTTCCACACCGCACTTCACCGAAGCAGAATCATCGATCCGACTATTATCTGCGAGGGCTGCGCGACATCGATCTGAGTGCCGCCATGGTCGGATGGCACGCCGGTCTCGACGAGCGTGAAAGCAGCAGCTGGTCGCGACGTCACCGCGGTAATTCAGCCCGATAGTTTCGAACAGTGATGCGAGCGTTGCCGACCATGCCGTGACGTTGCCGGAATACCGCGGTCATCGTCGACCAGGTCGTTCAGCATTACCGCCGAGAAGCGCCTGGGATCATGGCTGCCGTAGTTGTCAGTCGCCGTTGATATCGAACAATGGGGATTTCGCTCAGGGAGAGCCAGCATCCGTTTAGTTGCCAGGCGAGCCGAAGTGTCGTAACGATCGCCGTAGTCGGTTGCACCAGCTGACTATGGCTGCAGCGTAACAGCGATGACGCCGATTCCGACCCGGCTTGGTAGTAAAGTCGCCAAATGACACGCGTCAACTGAGCAGTTCGGCAACTTCCGCGTCGCGCTATCCATCCTGATCTGGCGGCGAACCGCCACCGATAACACTGAACACAGATCGTTTGGCTGCCGGGCAAAACTTGGCGATCACCCAGATGGCGTCGCCGTTGGCGCGATGATAATGATCACACACACAGCGCGAGGCTAGCTACGGATGCCGCAAGGGTCGACGCGATCGGGAAGCTTGAGCCGAGGCGAGTCGGTACCACACTTCCAGCCGCGATCGTAATCAACGACGGTGTCGTCTGGCAGGCCACTGCGCTCCGGCGAAGTTGATCACGTGCCCGCCCGACGGTGGCCGCATGCACAAGCGGGATAATGGCACGCTATGAGTCGCACCATTTTCTCTACGTTGTCCGTCAGCCGGCCGGCTTCGACCAGTGTTGGATGACCGCCACCTTCGCTGACGTCCCACAAATACGTGGGGGCGTGGGTGGATGAGGTGGCGCGTCAGCTCAGGTGCCGGTCATCCAGCTGCAGGTCGAAGCCGGCTGGCGGGCGGACAGTCGCTGAAGTAGTAGACCTCGCCGCGCTCCCAGAAGCCTCGCCAGCCCGGGTCATCTTCACGCTGCGCATACCGCGTCGCACGCACGTCGGGATCAATACCGAGGTAGACGGCGAAATCAATCGAGGTCGGCGAGTTCCGGGCGTGCGGCGTATACGCCCTCCACAATGATCAACTTCAGCCGCCGGAACGGTCTTGGCCGATGCCAGCCGACCGTCGTTGGCGCCCCAGTCGTACGGCTGGAAGGGTGGCGGCGTGACCCGGCTCGTAGCGGCAGCAGCGCCCTCGTCTCGAAGCCGCTCCCAGTCGATCACGGCATCAACCACTGCAGCGTCCGACATCGCCTCGCGCTGTGCCGCGGCTCAGACTCGGGAGCGTGTCCCGGTAGAAGTCGTCGCCCTCAAGAACTGCGGCGCCTGGATCGCAAGGCGACCGCGGTCGCCAAGATCGACTTGCCCGAGCAGCTAGGGCCAGTCTATGGCAATGACGACCGGACGGTCAGTTGCCTTCCGCTCGTTCAGCCGCCAGATCAGGATGGATGACACGGCCGCGGAGGACTGCAGCCGCCAGGCAAGACAGTTGATCACGCGTGTCGATGTCCCACAGCTCGGCGGGCTCGAGCCGCTGCGTCACCAAGCCGGGTCGGAGCGCATCGAGCAGTCGTCGCGCTGATAAGCCGGCAGCACCACTAGGTCCGGCAGTTTCACACCACGTTGCGAGCCGCAGCCGGCCGCAGCGCCAGCTGCAGCGGCTGCTCCCGGCCGCCTGGCATCGACCCCGACGACCGCCTCGGTGTTCGGCTCACCCTCCAAGCGGCTGAGCAAGATGCTGGCAGCCTCCCCGCAAGCGGAGCGTCCCCGGGCAGCGTGACGATGGCGTCACTCGACTCGTCCAGCGCTCGACGTAACCCAGCCACGAGCGCAGCCTGCCGGTCCCCCACCGGCCGGCTCCTCAGAGGTGAAGATGACTCGCTGGGCGACCTCGCGGACCGCGCCGACGACGATGACCGTGGTGACCTGTTCCGGCAGCGAGGCGAGCACCTGGTCAAGCAGCGGCTCACCGTCCAACCTGCTCGGCGAGCTTGTCCGGGCGGAAACGGCGCGACGCGCCACCGGCGAGGACTACCGCGGTGACGCGTCGCAACCAAGGATGGCTACTCGTCAGGGTCAGGACTGTTGTCTTCGGCGCCTTACTGCTGCGCTTCTCACTGGCGCTGTCGACACCAGCGGTTGTCTCGGTGTGTCTTGGCAGCACTCGAGATGATCTTCACTGATTGGCTCTTGATCTGTTCGAAGTTGCCCATCGTAGGCCCAATAAGCCGTCGGATCGATTCGGGATTCGAAGCATGACCTCGTTGCTTTCCCGCAGGCTTGGTCAGGGTGAGGTTCTGCGAGGTGGCGTAGACGAGCTTCTGACCTCCGAGCACCCTGATACGTGCCGTCGATCAAGATCACCTTGTTGTGGACGTAGAGACCCTTCGTTAGGACGGGTGTTCCAGGTGTCAATGGCGCCGCTGCGAAGCTCAGCAGTTACTTGCGGGATAGATGGTGTCCTGGCTTCCGGGACCATCGGGATAGATCACCTCGATCGTTGCAACCCGCCTTCTTCAGCGCCAGAGAGCTTCTCTGCGCTAAGTAGAGACGCGCACTCGTCCAGAAGTAGGTCGTGAGCCTGACGGTGCTCGCGGGGCCCAGCTTGAGCAGTCGTACATCGACGAGATGTTGTAGAGCGTGTCCGAGTTCTTCGTTGAGCCGGCCCGCGGGAAGAAGTTACTCCTTGTAGCGGAGGACTCTCCACGGTGTGGTAGGATAGTCGGTGTTCGTCTTGTCGGGCAGCATGTCGTTGAAGTTGTCGACGTTCGCGTCGTAGAGGGTCTTGTCGCCGACGGTCGTAGTAGGTGTTGTTCCACGACTTGTTGACGCCGGTCTCGGCTGGGTTCGCCGAGGAGTTCATGGACACATACGTCGCGCCGCCGGTGCGGGAGAACAAGTGAGAGCTTGGAGTGAATGAACGAGGGCTTGTTCGCCATGCAGCTGTACTTGCAAGTCCGGAGGTAGCTGCCATCGCTGCGTGCCCGTGCCGAGCGTCTTTCCTCAAGTGCCTTGATTTGTTGAGTACTCGGTGTGGCTGTCGATCAGCAGGCCGTACCTGGGCGCCCCGCGTCTTGTGCGCGAGATCAATGCGCAGTTTGCCATCGGTTCATAGTCGAAGGAATAGAGCCACGACCCGAATGATGGAGCCGGACTGGAACGCTGTTCACCGCGGTCATGATCTGGTCCATCAAAGCCACAGTCGGGCTGACCACCGTACCGTTCCAGTTCGGATCATTGAAGGTGGCACCGGATGTCCGGCATGTACGACGCCTTGGCCTGCGCCGGCGGCAATGATGAACGCCCCGAGCGCCAAGATCGCGAGCGCGACCAAAGGCTCGGACGAGCTTTTTCATGAAGAACCTGAACCCCCGAATTCAGTGATGTGAAAGGACCTGACCTCGCGTGTGTCAGTCCCCGGCCTTCCCGTTTTGCTACCCCGGCTAGCGCCGCAGGCAGCCCGCACGCTAACACGCTCCAGCGCGGCCAATGCCGGAGAAACTGCGAGGTCAGCGCGACACCGCCGGAACGACACGCCGCGGTGCGATGCGAAGTTGTGATCAGAGCCATCGCAGCCGAGAAAGCGGTCACAGCCAGATAACGCGGCATGGACGCCCTCCGATACTGGCTACGTGAAGGCGCTTTGGGTGCTGCCAGTCGCGCTGCTCATGGTGGCCTGCAGCGCCAGCGAGCCGACCACGAGCCAAGCGGGCTGTCCGTCCGCAACGTCCGAGCCTCGCGTCGACGCCGACAGCGTGCGTCGTCCGCAACCGGCTCGGGCCGAGCGCCACCCCAACGCCGAAAGCCGACGCTAAGACACCCAAGCCGCATCCGATATCGGTGCAGGCGTTGATCAACAAGAAGCACGACGGTCGCGACCTCGAAGGTCGCGTCGGCTGCTCGCGGACTACGGCGCACTAAGCGCTACATCATCACCTACCGCGGTGACGGACTGACCATCTCCGGTGTCATGAACGTCCCTGATGGCAAGGGGTCCGTTTCCGGTCCTCGTGCTCAACCACGGCTACATCGATCCGGACACGTATTTTCCTGGCCAGGGCATGCCTCGGGAACACGACTACCTGGCGCGGCATGGCTACGCGTCGTGCTGCGACACCGACTATCGAGGTCATGCGTCACTCCGACAACGACCCGAACGCGGATTACGAGCTCCGGCTGCCGTACGCGGTGGACACGCATCAATGCCGTCAAGGCGGTGAAGTCCTCGAAGCTGCCGTACCTCGACAAGAACCGGGTCGGCTGGCTCAGACGATCCATGGGCGGCGGCGTCACCCTTGACACGCGCTGGTGGCCCAGCCGGGTCTGGTCGACGCGGCCGTTATCTACGCCTCCGTCAGTTCCTTGGCCGCCGACAATTGGAAACAGTTCTATCGGCCATCCGAAGACCGATCGCAGAACCAACCGACGGATCGCGCGGACGTACGGCTTGCCGGACGAAATCCCCGAGTTCTGGCGCGGCGGCCTCGGCGCGGCCGTACTCTGGATCGCGTGACCGAGCCGCTGCTGGTGCACCACGGCACCAAGACGACACCTGCCCGATCCGCTGGTCAGAAGCGACGGTCAAGACGCTCAAGGCCGGCGGGCAAGGACGTCACCTTCGTCAAGATACCGAGGGCGGGGTCACACCTTCGACCGCCAGTGGCGGCGCTCAATCGAGCGAACCACGGCCTTCTTCGACAAGCACCTGCAGACAGGGCCCAGCGACTCGCGCATCGGGATCAGCTTGGCGTTCGACTCAGCCAGCTCGGCGGCATGGATCTGATCCGGCGACGATGCCACAGCCGGCGAAAGAGCCGGATCTGGTGGGGATCGGTCTCGCTGAGCTGGCCGCAGCGCAGCGCGATCGCCCACTCTCCGTCGCCGTTCGCGTCGATCCAGCCGACTGGTCCGGCGTACCGCTCTCGATCCAGATGCTCCAGCTCGGCGATCAGCGAACGAGCGCTGTCGGTTGGCGTACCGCAAACCGCGGCAGTCGGATGCAGAGCCGCCGCAAAGCGCAGAGCTGAGGCCACGCCCGGTGTCGGCCACCGCAGTGATGTCGGTAGCCAGGTGCGAGACGTTGGGCAGCTGGAGCACGTAGGGCGCGTCTGGCACGTTCATGCCCGAGCAGAAAAGGCGCGAGCGCGCGCGCCACGGATCGGACGGCGTACTCGTGCTCCTCCAGATCCTTGCTCGAGCGGGCCAGCACGGCCGCCAGGCTGAGATCATGATCATCATCACCGGACCGGCGGATGGTGCCGGCCAGGACGCCGCGAGGTGGTCAGGCCGGCCTCCCGCTTCACGAGCATCTCCGGGGTAGCGCCACCAGGCCGTCGACCGAATAGGTCCAGCACTGCGCATAGTTCTCGGTGAGGCGGGCGGCGAGCCAGCGCAGATCGATGTCGTTTTCGGCGAAGGCCGAGCAGATCGCGGGCAAGCACCACCTTCTCGAGCTCGCCTCGGCCGATCCGGCGTACCGCGCCTCAGCGACCGCGCGCTTCACTCAGGTCCGCTCAGGCCGCCGTCGGCAAAGGTGACATTCCGCGGACGCTCGGGCCGGCGTCGACGCGACGGTCTCAACGCCGACCTGCGCGACCGGCCCAATCTCAGTCATCCAGACCTGACCGTTCCGCCGTCCTACGACTGTCTGCGGCACGATGAGGCTCGATCGTCCCGCGGAGTTCGCCGGATCGAAAGGAAGCAGCCGTACGCCATCAGACCAGCGCCCGCCGGCCGGGTCATCCAACTCGGCGGTCACTTCGACCTGAGCGACGAGGTCGGCCCACCACTCGGCCGCTTCAGCGATGCTGGCGGGCTTTGTGCCGAACACGACCTCACCCCAGCCGACCAGCCCATCGCCATGGCGCAACCAGGCGTAGCTGTCCTTGGGCGGCAGCAGATCCAGTAGGGAGCCTGGATCGTCAATCGCATGCGTCCGCACGTGGAGCCGCGGCGGGGTCCGGTGCCGACCGTCCAGGTCACGGGGCTCCAGCGTAGCTGTGGCAACAGAGCCCACCAATCCGCGAGGTACGCCACAGGCCACTTTTGTGATCACTTTCACAATCCCGGTGGGAGACGATCACTGGGTGTCCAGCTGCCTCCGGCCAGCTCGGCCGCTTCTCGCGCGCACGACCCCAGGACAGGCTCACCCCCGCTGCCGCCGTGGCCGTAGTTGTGTACGCACCAGCCGAGCCGAGCCGCTCCGCTTCGACTCGTACGGCTGGGCGGTCGGGACGCAGGCCGGTGATCACCTCGATCACCCGGCGTCGCGTCGCCGCGGCGCGCTCGCCGGCAGCGCGCGCGATGATCCGATCCGATCAGCTCGGGGTCGGGCGTGGTGTCGTCCCCACCGGTCGGGGGTCCGGGATCCCTCCACACACCACGCGATCCCGATGCGGGAAGCTAGCTCACCCACTCCGATTCGACGCCGAGTTCCAGCAACAGCTCGTCCAAGCCAGGGTTGGTCATGATCACGTGCTGGCCAAACACCGGTGTCACCGTCAAGTCGCCGGCCAGCTCTCGGGCACCCAGCCCGGCGCACGGTTCACGACGACCGGCGCCACCTCGGCCGCCTCGGCGAGGCTGCTGGCCACCCGATGCTGCTTTCGCGACCCACCGCCGGCCGCGGCCCAGCCGCCGCTCCAGGTAGTCCAGGTAGCGCGCGGCATGTCCATGAGCGGCATCCGGGGATGGAACCCGCCGGTGAAACCCGGCGGCAGCTCGTCGTCGGCGCCGGGCGAAGCTCGAGGGATCATCCGAGCCCGCGGCGGCAGCTCGCCGCCGGTCTGGCAGCGCGCCGACGACAACCGCGGGCGCGAGCCGTACACCAGTGTATCCGGGTCGGCGGCGAGCGCCGTGAACTCCCCTAGTGAGACCTCTGTCCAGGCCAGCGTCTTGGCCATCGGCTCTCTGGAACGAGGGCCCCCACAGCGCCCCGGCCACCGCCGCGTGTCGTCCGCTGCGGCGGCTCGGCTGTCCACATCGCGAACTCCGTCGGCCAGCTTCGGCCAGGCGGATTGCCGTGGTCAGACCGCTGACGCCCAGCGCCGACCACCACCACCGACCCGCCGGGAGTGCCCACGACTAAACCCACCGGCCAGCGCTTCGCGCCAGCCTGGCGGCAGCCGCCGCGTCAGCACGCTCCTTCTTCTGAGCCGCCAGCTGCTTTCTTGCTGCTCGGCCTGACGAGCACGCAGCGTTTCGGCGTCCATGGAGTTGAGCAGGATCGCGGCGGCGATAGCCGGCGATGCGCCAGCGACCAGAACGGCGAAAAGCCGAGCAGCATCGGCGCCGTGGTCAGAGATGCAGACGTCGAATCCGCGGAACAGGTTGGTCACCAGACCTGGCGGGAAACGCGCCGGCCTGGTTGGCGACCATCGGTGCACCGAAGTCCACCCCTTTCGCCTGGGTCCAGCGCGACGGCCGCCGAGCAGTCCAGCCGCCGCCGTCGCGACGGCGCATCAGTGAATGCCTCGGGCACCGGATCGCGTGCGACGGCCCCGTCGCCGAAACCGAGATAGGCCGGTACGTCGTGGCAAGGCGCCCAGATCGGCCGCCAAGATCGCCGGCACGGCGATCGATGCCAGCTTGAGACTGGGCGAGCGAGAAGGGCAGGCAGCGGGCCAGACCACCGGTACGCGTCAGCACCCGGAGCCCGCCGAGCAGCGGAATCGTGGCGCCGAAGAGGGCGAGCGCCGCGAAGACCGGCGTCAGCGGTGCTCATGCCGAGCGCGTCCGCGGCGTACGGGACGACGATCGTCGCCGGCCAACACGAGCAAGGGCTGCGGGAACCGCCACAGCCGCTGCCACTCCCGCCAGATGAGCGCCTCGAGCCCCAATCCTTGCCACGCTTGGGGTGCACGTGACCGACGCTCCATGGCGCGCCGCTCGACCACGATGTCGCGGGCAAGTCCGATGTCCAGCGCGAAGAACGCGCCGGAAATGCCGCTCACCAACGCTCCGCCGCTGAGCAGCCTGGTCCGCCGAATCTGACCGCAGCCGGATGCCGCGGCCAGCACCGCGCTGACCACCAGCACCAGGCGCGAGAAGCCGCGATCATGATCACGCCGAGCTCGATGCCGACATTGTCCGGAAGGCCAAGGCTGAACCACCCGCGCCGCCACGCCAACGACACTGAACAGGGCACCGATGCGCGAGCAGCCCGAAGACGTAGGTCGCGAGGCGGGTCGAGCAGGTGCCGCTCGATGCCCTGCTGTGCCGCCGCGAAGGCGACCGACGCGCCGCCGCCGGCAGTGCCGGTAGCGCCCGCCCAGACCAGCACCTCGATCAGTCCCGAGCCGGTCAAGCGCGGAGATCAGCGCGCCGACGACCGCGCCGCCCAGCGAATGCCGCCAGCACGGCGCGCGACCAGACCGAGATCTGAGCAGCTTGGCACGCGAGATCGGCGCGTCCAGCAGCCAGAAACCCTCGGCGGCCGATGCCAGCACCGGCCCGAACAGCCGGCTGACGGCCAGCGCGACGCCGACGGTGGCCGCGAACGCCGCCCACGGCAGGACGGCGCGCGCGGACAGGCAGGTAGCGCTGTGTGCACTGCGCGATCGTCCGCTGCGCCTTCAAGATCACGTTGACGACCATGGCGCTGATCATCACCGCGCCGAATACACGACGACGTACGCGTCGCTCATCGCCTGCAGCACGTTGCGCGGTCGCCCGGCCGGAACGCCAGTCGCTTGATCAGCCGCTTCAGCTCACGCGGCGTGGCCGGGCGTCAGCGGCTGGTCGCTCGGGGCTGCTCGAAGGCGAAGTCATCAGCACCTGCTTCGAGAGCTGCTCATCCGCGCGGTGCTCCGAGCTGGATCGACCCGAGTCGCCACGGTCTCGACCAGCGCGGGCTCGTGACTGGCAAAGACGATCGCCAGGCCCTTCTGTCGCTCGATCTTCAGCCGTTGCCGCCAGCCAGGCCGACACCTTCGGTGTCGAGGCGCTGCTCCGGCTCGTCCAAGATCAACAGTTTGCGGGGCGTACGAACGCCGTGGCGAGGGCGAGCCGGCGACGCTGACCGGAGGACAGGGTGCCCGGCAACTGGCCGGATTGCGGAACCAGCTGAACCTCCTCCAGCACCTCATCGACCAGCTCGTCCGGCTCGTGTGATCCCGTGGCGCGCGAGCCAGTAGATCGAGATGCTCGACCACGCTCGAGATCGGGAAAGAAGTCCAGATCGTCGATCACCGTGGCGACGTCGCGCCTGATCTCCGGAGAGGTCTCGCGTCATGGGGTTGCCGCAGACCTCGACGCTGCCATCGTCCGCTCGGTCCGCACCTACCAGGCAGCGCAGCAGGGTGGATTTGCCGGCACCGTTGCGTCCGGTGAGTGCGATCGCCTCTCCGGTCCGCACCTCCAGGCTGAACTTGTCGAAGATGGTGTTCGGGCCCGAAGGCCCGGCGCAGGCCGGACACCTTGAGGATCGTCGCGCGTTTGGCCATGGACGCGATTCTGCCTCCTTTCGGCAAGGGATTAGGGCGTGAGCGTCGCTAATCGCGCACCGCCGGGGTGAGGAGGAGGGGGCGCAGACGCGGTCTCGTCTGCAGTGACGACCACGAAGTCGGCGGATTCCAAGCGCGATGCGCGGCGCTACTGTAAGAGGGACCAGTCGCTTGCGCCACTTACCGGCGAATAACACTCCGAGAGGCAGGGCTCCTTTCGTGCTCTGTGACTCCGAGGTAGGAGCACCCATGACGACTATCGCCACTCTCAACAGCGTGTTGCAACCGAGTTCCTGAGCAAGCAGCACGGCCCGTGAGAGCGTCGATGCTCGTGAATGTCTCCTCGCTGCCGCCGGATTCGGAGGGTCAGCCCTCCCGGTCCGCGCCGCGCATCGGAGGCGTCCACGTGGTCGCGAGACCGAGGCGGCACATCTCGTCGAGCCTGATGGCACTCTCGGCCCGCGGCCACGAGGACGCGCTTCGCTGAGCTCTATGACCTCACCTCACAGCGCGTCTACGGGATCATCCTGCGGGTGCTTCGCTCGCCGGACCACGCGGCCGAGGTGATGCAGGAGGTCTACGTGGAGGTGTGGCGGCAGTCGGCGCGGTATTCATCGACCAGGGGCAGCGTCATTGCCTGGATGACCACCATGGCGCATCGCCGGCGCGGTCGACCGGGTGAGATCGGTGTCCAGCGAAGTAGCCCGCGACGAGCGCTATGCCTTCCATCGCGGCGACCGCGAGATCGACCAGGTGTGGGATGGCGTGGAGCAGACGACTTCGATGTTGAGAGGGTGCGGAAGGGGATGGCCTCGTTGACTCGCGATACAGCGGGAGGCGTTGACGCTCGCGTATTTCGGTGGCTATACCCAAAGCCAGGTGGCGCAACTGCTGAAGCTGCCACTTGGCACCGTGAAGACCAGAATCCGTGACGGCCTGATCGGGCTCCGGGATGCGTTGGGGGTGGAAGCATGAGCGAAATCCATGGCGCCGTTGGGTCGTACGTGGTCAATGCGCTCGACCCTGACGAGCTGGAGGAGTTCGAGGCTCATCTGGCTGTGTGTCCGACCTGCAGCCGCGAGGTTCAGGAGTTCGGCGAGACGGCTGCCGAGTTGTCGCTGCTCGCGAGCGTGACCCGCCGCCGGCGGAGCTGCGCGGATCGATCTCTTGCTGCCGTTTCCGAGGTCAGGCCACTGCCGCCGGAGCCTCTGGCCGAGACTGGCACCCGCTGAGGCCGGCTCCGTTCGGCTGCTCCGGCTGCTCGAGCGTCCGGTCGACGAGCTGGCGCTGCGTCGCCAGCAGCGGCGTACCCGCCTCCTCAGCGTGCTGGTTGCCGCGGTCATGGCGGCTGCGCTGGCGCTGGGTGGCGTCGTCTACGGGCTGGTCCAGTCGCGACAGGCGCAGGTGGCGCAGCAGGCGGCAGCGACCGAGCTGCTGACCGCACCTGACGTTCGGACCTACTCGCACCACGATGAAGGACGGCGGACAGATCTCCTCTCGTGGTCTCCAAGAGCCTCGAACCGCGCAATGTTTGTCGGCAAGGACCTGCCGGCAGTCGGCAACCGACAAGCGCTACCAGCTGTGGACGCTGGAAGGCCAGCGTGCCATTGCCGACAACCTGGTGGCCGGCGGCGGTGATCGTCAGCAGTTCTTCCGCGAGGGCCTCAGTGGCATCACGGGCTTGGCGGTCAGCGTCGAGGACTGCCGGAGGCGCCCAGCAGCCAAATCCGGCGACGATCCAGGCGGTCACCGAGCTCTAGCAGCTGAAGGCTGATCGAAACGGCAGCTACAAGCATCGCACTGGGGCGTTCGCATGTTGTAGGTGACCGGTTTTCGGACAATGCTCCGGCCTGACGTGTCGGTGGCGCATGGCAGGCTTTCGGTGTGCCTGACCTAGACGCTGCCGGCGCTTGATGGAGCCGGCTCGCGCGCCACGCTCGACAAGCGACGCGGCGACGTCGCGGCGCATGTTCGACCGAGTGGCTGCGCGCTACGACCTGGCCAACGATGTGCTGTCGCTCGGCCAGGACCGGGCGTGGCGCCGGCACGTGCGTGGATGCCGTTGAGCCGCGACCCGGGCCAGCTGATCTTGGATCTGGCAGCGGGGACGGGCACCTCGAGCGAGCCCTTCACGAGCAGCGGCGCAAGGGTCATCCCGACCGATCTTTCCCTTGGCATGTTGCTGGTCGGCAAGCAGCGCAGGCCTCGGTCTGAGCTTCGTCGCCGCCGACGCACTGCGGCTGCCGTACGCGGATGCCAGCTTCGACGCCGTCACGATCTCCTTCGGGCTGCGCAACGTCGAGGACACCGCAGCTGCGCTTGCGCGAGATGCGGCGGGTGATCAAGCCGAGCGGCACGCTCGTGGTGTGCGAATTCTCCACGCCGACGTGGCGGCCGTTCCGCACGACTCTACTCCAACTACATCTCGTTGCGGCGTTGCCACGGATCGCATCGCTGGTGTCCTCCAGCCCGGCAGCGTACGAATATCTGGCCGAGTCGATTCAGGCCTGGCCCGATCAGCAAGGACTGTCGACCGTGATCGAAAAGTCTGGCTGGCGAGACGTGGAATGGCGGAATCTCATCGGGCGGGATTGTCGCATCTGCATCGGGCCCGATCATGATCGAGACACCGACTGTGACGGCGCCGCCTGGAATGATCTTGCTGGGCGCGTACGCCGCCCGTAGCTGTCCAGTCAAGACCCAGAATGCCTTCAATCCCACGGTGGGCATGGAAACCGCCGCTGGCGATTCGATGGAGAACAACGAGGGACTGGCCGAGCTGTTCGACGGCGGCGGCCACTTCAAGACTGCCGTGCATCGAACAGTTGATCAACTCGTGTCGTGGTCGCGTCGTTGATCTTCGGCCACTGTCGGACTGCACGCGCTCCGAGGCAGATCGAGGCCTGCGTACGGGCCATGACCTCTGGCGCCGACGTGATCATCGGCGGTTGTCTGCCAGTTGATCTGTGAAGGTCATCGGGTCGGCTATCCCGATCTGCTGGTCCGCGGCGCGGACCGTGCCGACGACTCAGCCTACCTACCACCCGGTCGAGGTCAAGTGGCACAAGATCATCGAGCGCGCTCAGCCGCCGACGACGACGCCGCGGAGCCACGCAGCGCTCCGCTACTCGGCGCTCGACCAGCCAACTCCCAGCGCAGCGCACTGCGTCGCAGGCTATGGGCTGCGGACCGGGAGCAGGACCGCTGATTTTCTTCAGCTTGCCCACTACTACCGCATGCTCGAGGCCTGCGGGTTCGGACCTGAACAAGCGCTGGTCGGCGTGATCGGGACCGATGATCTCTTCGAGACGCCGGTGCTGGCTTGGGCCGACCTGCAGCGAGCCGCAGGTGCGAGCCTTCTCGCGAGCAGCCCCGAGGGCTGGCGACTACGCAGCCTCCTGGAGCGCTACGACCACGAGCACGCGTTTCCGGATCAAGATCGCCGCCGTCGCGCAGCTGCAGACCGGACGTCCCGACCACGACCCGGAACTGCTGGTCGCGCCCCATCGTCAACAAAGAATGCTCGCGCTGCCAGTGGTGGGAGCAATGCCTGCCGCGGCTCGACCCGGATGACGTCAGCCTGCGCATCGACAAGGCGCCGCTGGACATGCGCGAAATTGCCACGCTCCGCCAGCATGGCATTACGACAATCACCGACCTCGTGTGACGCTGAGCTTGATCAACTTCTGGAGTGGTATCTGCCTGAGGTCAGCCACCGTGGTGGTGCTGAAGGGCGCATCAGGGTCGCGACCCGCCGGGCCAGGATGCTGCTCGAAGGCATCTCGTTTGATCGAGAGACCAGTCGGTCCGATCGAGGTGCCGCAGGCCGACGTGGAGATCGATCTGGACATCGAAAGCTCGGCGGACGGCCGGGTCTACCTATGGGGACTTCCTTGTCCAGCAGTGCGGTGATAGCGCTCCATCTATCACGAATTCAGCCGATTTGATGATCTTGACGACCGGACTGAGGCCGCGTTGGCAGCCGACGCTTTCACCTGGCTACGGAGCGTCGTCGAGACCGCGCCGTCGGTCGTCGGTCTTCCACTACAGCGGATATGAGATCGCCAAGATCAGCGAGCTCGCTCGCCGTGAGCACCACGAGTTGTTGGATTGGGCCGCGGGATACGCGGAAGAGCACTTCGTCGATCTGCTGGAGATCGTCAAGGCACACTATTTCGGCGTCAGTGGCCTCGGGCTCAAGTTGATGGCAGGGCATGTCGGGTTCAGCTGGCGCGACGACGATCCTGGTGGCCTCAATTCACAGCTCTGGTTCGCCGAGGCAGTGCATGGCGCGACCGACCGAGGTACGTGCCCAGGCGCGGCGCCGCGTGCTGGAATACAACGAGGACGACGTGACCGCCACCAATCAGGTCAGAGCGTGGCTGCGAGCGCAGTGATCTCACGATCGAGGGTGCGGCGGTGGGCACGATCGATCACCGCCTCGACGAGCTCCATCCGGATAGCTGGTTCCGCCAGAACCTGATCGAGCTCAGCGGCATTCTCCACTCGCCGGTAGGCAATCCCCGCCGCGGCAGCCAATGCCTCGAATTGCACTCCTTGCGGTGTGCCGAAGAGTCGCTCGAAGGCTCCCATGTGAGCAGGCTCGCCCTGCTCCAAGGTTGCGAACAGACTGCCGCCATCGTCATTGGCGCACAACGAGCCGAAGGTTCGGCTGCGGCTCCAGCTGTCCCACGAGCAGGCCCGTGGCGTCGTGCATGGCAGTTAGATCACCCAGCAGAGCGTGGGTCGGACGCTCCAGCGCAAGGGCAATGCCGGCAGCCGTCGAGACATTGCCGTCAATCCCCGAAAGGCCGCGATTGGCGTAGACCCGCGGCGCAGTGACGCTAACGGGTGCCAGGTCAAGATCGCGGATCGGGCTGGACGAACCGGCGAACAAGGCGTCGTCGGCACGCGAGGGCGGTCCACAGGGTGGCGGCCAATGCCGGCCCGGCGAAGTACGGCTGTGCTGCAAGCAGCGCATCGAGGCGCGCCCGCGTCAGCCGTCCGGTCCGCCTCGCGCCAGGCGATCCAACCAGCCTGCATTCCCTGACTCTCCCAACGTCACGGCATCGGTGACCATGGAGGCCACCCGTCCGGGATCGATCCAGTCCGCGTACGCCGACACGACGACGAGCTCGACGTCGTCACGGCGTCAACAACGAGCTGATCGGGCGTGACAGCGTCGGTCTGCCGAACACGACCACCCGCTCGATCCCCTCGGCAAGCGTCGAGGAAAGCAGCAGCCGGTACGTAGACAGGGCAGCCTCGCCGTGGCGAGCATTGCTCGATGGTTCGGCCAGCAGCGGGACCCGCGGCGCGCGCCGCATCCTCGGCGATGGCGCGGCCCACCTCGGGTGTGCAGTCGCCCGCAACGATCACCGTCTGTGCACCGCCTGGCAGCCTCGTCGGTTCCGATGGGATCCGCGACGCGGTGATACTGAACTCCGGGCCGGCGGCGGCCAGGCAAACTCAGCGGGCAGCAACGGTTCGCTGAACTCCACATTGAGTTGCGCCGGGCCGGGCGTCCGAGTTCTCGAGTCCGGTCGCTGCCGCCATGATCCGCGCCATCTCGAATCGCCAGGTGCGATGATCAGGGACCGCATCCGACAGGCCGGCGTACGCGCGGACGTGCCGGCCGAAGAGCTGATCTTGGTCGGCAGTCTGGTTCGATCCGGTGTTGATCATGGATCGCGGCCGGCTGGCGGTGATCACAATCAATGGCACGTGCGCGTGCCAGGCCTCCAGCACCGCCGGGTGCAGATTGGCCGGTGCGGTGCCTGAGGTGGTCAGTACGGCGACAGGTGCGCCAGATCCCTTGGCCAGTCAAGGGCCAAGGAAGCCCGCAGTCGCGCTCATCGACTCGGACGATGCAGCCGCAGCAGCCCGATCCGGTCGGCTTCGAAGGCACTCGTACGCCAGCGGCGCGCTTCGCGAGCCTGGTGCGAGCACCACATCGCGAACGCCGCGGTGACCAACTCCTCGATGATCACCCGCGCACACGCGGTGGCATTACCCACCGGCCAACTCCCGAGTTCGCATGAGACGAGCCTGCCAGAACCGCACGGTGTCTGCGCTGGGCCGGTACTTCTCGCAGCGCCGCCTGGTCGACGACCAGGTCGCTCACTGTGATCACCCCGTCGACCGCGATCAGCGGCTCGCCTTGCTAGATCATCGGCGAGCAAGGCCACTGTATTGAGCCCGCACGCGTACGGCAGCTCGGGCAGGGCCGCGGCGAGGGCAAGTCCGGCCCTGATGCCGACCGATGTCTCCAGAGCGCTCGACACCACAACTGGTAAGCCGATTCGCTCCGCGATCTCGAGGCAGGCTCGGACCCCACCGAGCGGCTGCACCTTGAGCACGGCGATGTCCGCTGCTTCGCGCTCCGCCACCTGATAGGGATCCTCAGCCCGCCGGATGGACTCCGTCGGCAGCGACCGGCACCTGCAGTCCTGCTCGTACCAGGCGTCGCCGCAGATCCGCGAGCTCATCGACGCTCGGCACAGGGCTGCTCAACATACTCAAGATCGAATCTCTCGAGTTCCCGGACGGCATGCAACGCCTCGTCGACGGTCCAACTCTCCGTTGGCGTCGATCCTGATCTTCCCGGTCGGGCCCAACGCAGCGCGGACGGCTTCCAGGCGCCCGGCATCCTGCGGTCAGTGGTTGACCTCGCTCAGCGACCTTCACCTTGGCGGTCTGGCAGCCGGCTGCTCGAGCCATTTCGTACGCCTGCTCCGGCCCGACGGCTGGGATCGTGCTGTTGACGCAAATCTCGGTCCTAAGCGGTGGGGGCCAACCACGCTCCGGCAGCCTCCCCGGCTGCCCGCAGCCACGACACCAGCTCCGGTCCCTGGTAATCGAGGAAAGGACTCCACTCGGCCCAGCCCGCGGCACCACGCCAGACCATGCCCTGCCGCTCACCGATGCCACGAAACCGAGTGCGCAAGCCCGAGGGCGTAACAGAAGGGCTGGTCTGGCACGGTCCCAGTGTGGCCTAGCCTGGCGCACGCATTTGCCCTGAGCCCGTCGAAGGCCTCAGCGCGCAAGTCCGGTTAGCCTGGTCGCCGTGAGTGCAGCGGATTCCGAAGCTGGGTGGCTCCGAACGGTCGAGCCAGCACAGGTCGTGGCATCGCTGACCGAGTCCCTGCACGGCGGGCCGCCTATCGCACCGTTGCCGGCTGATCCGGATCGAGCGGGCTCGCGCTGTCAGCATGCTGCAGCCGACCAAGCTCGTGAGCGAGGCGGATGCGGCCGCGGTGGTGTCGACGTCGGGTTCGACAGGGGCGCCAAAGGAGCGGTGCTTCGCGCGCCGCAATCCGCGCCTCGGTCGAGGCCAGCCACGCCTGGCTGGGTGGACCGCGGTGACTGGGTACTTGCACTGCCGGCGTACTACATCGCGGGCCTCATGGTGATCGCGCGAGCGTGCCTGGGCGGCACCCGGGTCCTGCCGGCCGCGTTCCGATCTGAGCGACCTGCCCGACCTCGGCAACGCGCTGTCAGCACGGCGCTACATCTCGTTGGTCCCGGCACAACTGGCGCGGGCGTTGCGGCACGACGAGCTGATCCGAGTCGTTGAGAAGCTTCAGCGCGGTTCTGGTCGGTGGAGGACCCGCTCACGGCGAACTGCTCAATCGGGCGGCGACCAGCGGCATCCGCGTCGTGACCAGCTACGGCATGAGCGAGACCTGCGGCGGCTGCGTCTACGACGGAATACCGCTGGCCGGGGTTCATGTTGAGCTGACCGACGCCGGCCGCATCATGATCAAGAGTCCGAGTCTGTTCACCAGCTATCGGTTGCGTCCAGATCTCACCGCCGAGTGCCCTCAGCTGATGGCTCGATTCACGACCCAGGACCTCGGCCGTTGGGAGGTCGGGCCGGCTGGTCGTACTCGGCCGGGTGGACGACATCGTGATCACGGCTGGACACAAGGTTGACCTTGTCGATGTCGAGCAGCCCGTTCAGCAGTGGGCGGCTCGACGTGGCGCACATGGTGCCGTAGTAGCAGTCCCGGATGCGGTGTGGGGTACCACGATCATTGCTGTCTCCGATCTCGCCTGGATCACTGGCAGACCTCCAGATCGCCGTAGGAGCTGCGCTGCCGGCGTACGCGGTGCCCCGCGAACTGGTCCATGTTGATCAACTTCCGTGGTTGGCTGAGCGGCAAACCGGATCGGGTCGCCATCAAATCGATGATCATGAAGGCACGCGATGCGCGACAGGTCAGGGCGTGACGGGGCCGATTGCTGCGCGAGGGCCGACCGCTGCCCGGCCGACAGCGACGCAATGGCTTGCGGGCGCGCGGCCGCGAACCCTGCCGGCGGCGTGCTCTCCGGTGATCGCGGGAACGGGCCTGGCGGTTTTCGCAGCGGGCGCGTCCTGGCTGGCGGCGCTCCTCGTCTCATCGTCAGCCTCGCGCTCCAGGTCGGGGTCAACTACGCCAATGATTACTCCGACGGTATTCGCGGCACGGATGTCGACCGGAGTCGGTCCACTGCGGCTGGTGGGTTCGGGTCTCGCGTCGCCACCGCTGGTGAAGCGGGCAGCATTCGTCAGCTTCGGAATCGCCGCCTTGGCCGGGCTCGGGCTAGTGATCATGACGCAGCATTGGTGGTTGCTGGCCGTCGGCGCAGCCTGCGTGCTGGCCGCCTGGTACTACACCGGCGGTAAGCGACCGTACGGATATGCCGGGCTGGGCGAGGTGTCCGTCTTCGTCTTCTTCGGCCTGGTAGCCGTCTGTGGCACCGTCTACGTGCAAGCCGGCCGGGTCTGGATCACTACCGTGCTGACCGGGGTCTGGGTGGGGTGCGCTGGCGTGCGCGATCTTGGTGGCCAACAATCTGCGCGATATTCGCGGCGACACCCAGGTCGGCAAACGAACCCTCGCTACTCGGCTCGGGGACGCCAGGACGCGGTCTCTCTACCTGATCTTGCTGAGCCTCAGCGCCTTGTTGATCATCATCGTGGCACTGCTGACCAGCTGGTGGGCACTCCTGGGGCTAGCCGGCTTCGTCCTGATCATTCCCGCGGTCCGCATCGTGCTGTCCGGCGGCAGCGGTCCGGCGCTGATCGCCGTACTGAAAGCGACCAGTCTGGCGGAGCTGGCAGAGCGCTATCGGCGTTCTCCTTCGGCTCTTACCCCTTGCCAACGTTCCGGTAGCTTCGAACAATTTGAGCTGGGCTTCGTGGGGTGCCAGGTCCCAGCCGCGCTCAGCGACCCAGGCATCGTCGTAATAGGTATGCGAGTAGCGGCGGCCGTCATCACATAACAAGCGTGACGACGCTGCCTTGCATGCCGGCGGCCTTCATCTCGGCAATCAGCTGCTAGCGCACCCCAGATGTTCGTCCCGGTCGACCCGCCCACCCAGCGGTCCAGTTTGTGGGTGCACCAACGCATGGCTGCGATCGATGCCGCGTCGGGCACCGAGATCATCCGATCGACCAGCTCCGGTACGAAGCTCGGCTCTACCCGCGGCCGGCTCGATTCCTTCGATCTTGGAACCAACTGCAGTCACCCCGGAATCCCGGTTCTTCCATCCGGCATAGAAGGCCGAGCCCTCGGGATCGACCACACACATCAGAGTGGGATATTTGTGCAGCCGCACGTGGCGTCCGATCGTCGCACTCGTTCCGCCGGTGCCGGCGCCGACGACCACCCAGACCGGGACCGGAAACGGCTCGCGGCTCAGTTGCGCAAACATCGTCTCGGCAATGTTGTTATTGCCACGCCAGTCGGTGGCCCGCTCGGCGTAGGTGAACTGGTCGAGGTAGTACCCGCCAGTGCTCTCCGCGAGATCGGCTGCCACCTGATAGATCGTCCTCGGATCCTCGACGAGGTGGCATTGACCGCCATAGAACTCGATGAGCTCGCACTTCTCGCGTACGGTCGAGGCTGGCATCACGGCTACGAACGGCAGGTTGAGCAATCGCGCGAAGTAGGCCTCACTCACCGCTGTCGACCCGGAGGAGGCCTCGACCAGCGTGGTGCCTTCGGTGATCCAGTTATTACACAGGCCGTAGAGGCACCAGCGACCGCGCCAATCGATGCTTCAGGCTGCCCGTCGGATGCACCGACTCGTCGCTTGAGATAGAGATTGATGCCCCACTCGGCAGGCAGCGGAAACGTATGCAGATGGGTGTCGGCGCTGCGATTCGCGTCCGCCTCCACCTGGCCGATCGCCCACTCGAGCCAGGCCCGCGTTATTCTTCTCGGCCATGATCGTCAAATTACCGGTGGATGCCCGGCGCGTGTCATCCGCCAGATCGTCCGCCAGCTCAGCGGCCGCCGCTCGCCGGCCGGCTAGCGAGTCCAATCTGATAGCCGCGCAACGTTTCCCGCCAGGCGGTGCGCGACCGAAGCCGGATCGCCGACACCCCCGGTCCACGTCAAGAGATAGAGCGCACCTACCGGCACTGGAAGGTTGCGCCTGGCAAGCCAGACCCGGTTTCGGGCTTGAAAGCGGTAGAACTCGGCGTGCCGAGTCGGCTGGATTGCCGGGTGATAGTACCTCGATCTCCCCGTCGTAGCGAACGTGGAAGCCCGCCGTCCCACACCGCCAGGCCAACTCGATGCCCTCATGCGCATACCAAAACGGCGCCGGCCAGCCGCCCGCGAACTCGAAGGCGTCGCGACGGATGGCAACCGCGCCTTCCCGAGACGTTCATCGCCGGGCTACTGCGGGCCGGGTCACCGACACGTACCCGTGGAGTCCAGCGCCGTGGCGCGGCCCGGCCCGCCGGGTCGACGACCCGCGGTTGAATCATGCCGAGCGTCGGATCTGCAGCGAACTGCGCCGCCATCCGCGCCAGAGATGTCATCCTCCGGGAGACAGGCATCATCGTCGAGGAAGAACAGCAGGTCTCCCTCAGACCAAGCTCACTCCGGCATTGCGACCGGCGGGAATGCCCAAATTCTCGGGCAGAGGTTTGGACTTGACGCCGTCAGGCAAGTCGGTCGGTCGCCAGCCATTGCCGACCACGACCACGTCGAGGTCCACATCACGCTGGCTCAGCAGACTGACCAGGCCACGATCAAGATCATCCGGCCGTTTGCCCATCGTCAGGACGACGACCCCGAACTTGGGGCGCACTGGGTGTGGTCACCGCAGCCTCGAGGAGGTCAGCACCGCGATCGAGATGACCAATCAGCGTCAGGCAGGCCGCGACAACGAGCGCAGCGAGTAGCACCATGGTAGCCATCCCGCCGACGAATAGATCAACGATGGCCGCCAGCGGCACCAAGATCGACAATTCCACCGAATGGAAGACTCGATGGAACGGGATCAACCGAGCGAGCCGTCGTCCGGTCCGCAGAACCCGCCTCGGGGAGCGCGGACTCATCGGCATCGCGCATCTGTGGCAGCCCGGCGTAATGTCGTGCGACATGCACCAAGTCGTTTTCCACTTTGTTCAGCGCCACCAGCAGTCCTAGCAGCAGCCCGGCACTGATCCAGACGCCCACTGACCTGAAGTTGACCCGTGGCTCGGACACCGAGCGCCACCGCGATCCCGCACTCGGCGGTGTAATGCCCCACCCGATCGAGATAGACCCCAACCGGCGATGAGGTCTGCCGCCATCGGGCGACTTCACCGTCCGCAGCGGTCCGAACAGCATCTGCAGCTGAACCAAGATCACTACGAGGATTGCACCGACCAGAGTTGGCCAGCCGGTCGTAACACGGCAGCAGCTGCGGCGCTGATGATCATCAGCCAGGTGACCCCACTGGCGCTGAACCCGGCTCGTAGCAGAATCCCGTGTTAGATAAGGGAAATGTCGCGCAGGTAAGCATGCGCCACCCAATGTTCCGCAGCGGCACGACTTCGCACACTCGGCGGTTGCGTCACCTCGCGCAGTTGGGCAATGGTCGGGCGAGCGGGTCGCTCAGCACCAACATTGAAACCGGCCGTCATCACACCCTTCCGAACCACCCAACACGTCGACGCCACGGCAGGGCGACCGACCGGTCCACGGGGCATTGCGACAGCCTAGTGGTTACTGTTGCATCCACCTGGACGAAGACGCATACTCCTTCGGTATGGGCGGTATCTACCGATCATCATCATCGTCTTGCTGATGATCTACTGTGTGGTCGAGGTCGCTCCAGGCCCCGCCGTATGCAGTCCGCCGGATGCCTCGCTGGCTCTGGGCGACGGCCATCATCTGCCTGCCGCTGGCTGGCGCTGTTTGCTGGCTGCTGCTTGGTCGACCCAACGCAGAATCGTTGGGCACAAAACAACGGCAGCCTCCGAAGGCACCTGACGACGACATCGATTTCCTGCGCGGACTTTGATTAGCCGGTTGGGGATTGCTGGATCTGGTACGCGCGCTCGATCGCGTCCTCGAAGCGCTTCGTACTCTGCTGATTGCTGACGTCACCGAAGTAGTGATACGTCAGACCTCGGAGCTGGTCTCGGGCTTCCGGATCAGCCTTGTAAGGCGCGGATTCGTGGCATTACGTCTGACGCCTCTGCCGCTTCTGAGCAGCGCAACGCTGTCCAGCAGCGCAGACCGTGGGCGGTACGCGCCCGGCGCGGGCTCGGTGATCACCAGTGGCTTACCGGTGGCCAGCCAGTCATACGCGACCGCCGAGATGTCGGTGATGCACGCATCAGCGAAGTCCCATTGCCAGCCGTAGCCCTCGCGATCAATGAGGTGCCGGTCGCCACCTTTCGCCAACAGAGCTCGGATCGCCTTGTCGGCAGCGCGATGCTCGGCCAGAGGCATATCCGGTACGAGGATGCGGCCGGTAGATCACCCGGACTGCGGGATCGGCAAGCAGCGCCTCGATGATCGCCACGCCGTGGCTCGCTAGCGACCCGTACGCAATGCTCGGCCGGTCCCCCCTCCCGGAGTGGGCGCGTACCACACCCGCAAACCCGAATCGCGCTGGCCACAGCGGGGCGCCAGGGTAGCCATAGTCGAGCTGCGGACGGCCAACGGCCAGCGTACGCTCCTCCCCATCGAATCCGCGCAGCGCCCTGACTGAGTCGATCACGCCCCGCGTCACCGCCAACGAAAGTCAGGTCGTACGCCTTGTGCTGGTTGGAAACGCTGCCGCCCTTGTCGCTCTCGCCGTGCCCGGATCTGGATGTGCACCGGGCTCGCGAACCGCAACATGCGAAAGTTCGACTCGATCTGATTCAGATACAGGACGACCCGGACATCACGCTCAGCGACCAGCTCCTCGAGCGCCCGGCTGCCGCGAGCGAAGGCGACCGAGGCCGCTGCTGCGCAAGCACCAGATCGCCGGTGTCCGGCCGGTCGACGATCACGAAAAGCGGCCGCTGCTGAGCCAGGTGCTCCAAGGGCAGCCGCCACTGCTCAAACTGGTAGAAATTTTCGGGTCCGGTCGCGAAGAACACCGCAATCCGGCATTGGGCACCAGCCCGTTGCCACTCGCCCGCTCGGCGAAGCCACCAGCCGCCACCTCGTTCCGCAGCCGGGCCCCGGCGGCCGCGCGGCCCAGCGGGTTCGACCACCCAGGCGCGTCAGGATCTGTGGACCGAAGCGGGTCATGCCGAAGTGGCGGGCGCCTTCTCGGACTCCTTGGCTGCGGGCACCTCCTGCTTGAAGGCTTCCCCGACCTGACTCGCGGTCCGGTCGGCGCTCCACTCGGTGTGGAAGAGAGCCGTCCTTGTCGACGCGGTGGTACGTGTGCGGCGCCGAAGAAGTCGCGCTGGCGCCTGAATCAGAGCAGCCGGCAGCCGCTCGGCGCGGATGCCGTCGTAGTAGGCCAACGAGGAGGAGAACGCCGGCGTCGGAATCCCGTTCTGCGCGGCACCCGCCGACGACTCGCCGCCACGCGGCCAGGCTGTTGCCCGACCGCTTCGGCGAAGTAGTCGTCGGCAAGCAGCAGCGGCAGGTCGGGGTTGCGCTCGTACGCCTCGGTGATCCGGTTCGAGGAAGCGCGCCCGGATGATGCAGCCGCCGCGCCAGATCCGGTTGCCATGGCACCGCGGTCGATGTCCCAGTCGTACTCGGCGCTCGCCGCCGCGATCTGGTCGAAGCCCTGCGAGTAGGCGACCACCTTCGATGCGTAGAGCGCCTGCCGCACGTCCTCGACGAACGTGTCGCGATCGCGCGATCTTCCACGTCCCCGGTGCCGGCGGGCAGCTTGGCCACGCGCCGCCTCACGCTGCGGCACCGATCCGGACAGCGCGCGCGCGAAGGTCGCCTCGGCGATACCGGTGATCGGCACGCCAAGGTCAAGAGCGTTCTGTACGGTCCAGCGGCCGGTGCCCTTCTGTTCGGCCTGGTCCAGCACGATGTCGACGAACGGCCTGCCCGTCCCGGCGTCGGTGTGACCGAGCACGTCGGCGGTGATCTCGATCAGGAAGGACTCCAGATCGCCTTCGTTCCAGGTCTCGGAAGATCTCGGCGATCTCGGCGGAGCCGACGCGCCCGGTCCGCCTGCTGGATCAGGTCGTACGCCTCGGCGATCAGCTGCATGTCGGCGTACTCGATGCCGTTGTGCACCATCTTGACGAAGTGCCCGGCGCCGTCCGGACCCACGTAGGTGCAGCACGGCACGCCGTCCGACCTGGCGGCGATCGCTCTCCAGCAGCGGGCCCAGCGACTGCGTACGACTCCGCCGAGCCGCCCGGCATGATCGACGGGCCGTTGCAGCGCGCCCTCCTCGCCGCCCGAGACGCCGGTGCCGACGAAGTGCAGGCCCTGACTCGCAGCGAGCTTCGCCTCGCGGCGGATCGTGTCGGGGAAGTGGGCGTTGCCGCGCATCGATCGACGATGTCGCCGTCCTCCAGCAGCGGGGTCAGCTCGTCGATCACCGCGTCGGTACCGGCACCGGCCTTGACCATGATCAAGCACTCGGCGCGGACGCTCCGAGCGAGGCGACGAAGTCCGCCATGGATTCCGACGGGACGAACGCGCCCTTCTGACCCCGCCTCGGCCAGCAGCGACTCGGTCTTGGCGTAGCTGCGATTGTGGATCGCAACCCGATGTCCGTGCCTGGCAAAGTTTCGCGCGAGATTGCGGCCCATGACGGCAAGGCCTGTGACACCGATTTGAGCGAGTTCAGCCATTTCTTGACAACTCTCCTTTGAGGCCGTTTGGGGCGTTGTGAGACGATCGAGCAGCGAGCGGGGTCGCCAGCATGTGTTGGCTCAGCGTATCCGGCTTGCGCCATTGGCGGGTCGGGCACCGTTGGCCCCAGTCCAACCCTGTGCTGGAGGTAAGGCATGCTTCAGCCGCTGGGCATTAGTGCCGAAGCGGAGGCCGTATACGTCGCGCTCGGCCCTTGCCGTCGGCGTCGGTGGCCGAGTTGGCGCGGCTCACCTCGTTGACACCTGGAACGCGTCGCCGAGAACCTCGACGAGCTGCGAAAACTCGGACTGGCAACGGATTCCTCGCCGTGGCGACTGGCGAGCGCCTACCGCTGCTGGACGTCGTCAATCAGCTCAAGGCGCAGCGGCTGTCCGAGATCGAGCAGGCAAGCGTGGCGGCCGAGTCGCTTGAGAGCCACTCTGCTGGCCGCCGGAGCAGCCCAGGCCGACGACATCAAGACTCTCGTCGGACGAGAGTCCATCGTCGCCGCCCACCGCGGAGCCGCTGAACTCCGCGCGCCGGGAGATCTGCGGCTTCGACAAGCCGCCATACGCCCAGAGCGCGCCCGACCGATCACCGAAGAGGCCTGGAGTGATCGAGCCGGAGTGGCAGGCCTTGAGCGGAACGTGACCTTGCGGGTCGTCTACCACCCGCGGCTTCGACGCCGACCGGTCTGACCGAGCTCAGCCTGTTCGCCGAGCAGGGCGAGTAGTCGCGCACCTGCCCCGGTCCCGATGAAGCTCGATCATCGATCGACTCTCACGCCGCGCTCATCCCGTCGATGCGCTCCTACTACTCCAGGTCACGAGCTGCGAGCGTCGATCGTGCGCCATGCCGTTGGTCGAGGCGTTGCAATGGCTGTTCGAGGCCGTCTGGGATACCGTCGGTGCCGATCATGACCTCGTTCAACAGCCGAGAGCGACCCGCGCCGTCAGATGTTGATCTCCATGCTGATGACCGGCTCCACCGACTCAGCCATCGCCAATACGTTGAACATCAACGTGCGCTCGGTGCGTCGCTGGATCTCCGATCTCATGGATGAGCTCGGGGTCCGACATCGTCTGCAGCTGGGCGCGGCACTTCGTCACGATCAGATGGTCTGGCGCGGCGAGTCCGTTCCGTGGGGTTCGACCGTGATCATGCGAGTCATCCCGCTGCACCGAAGATGAGGCGACGCTAGTAGGCAGCACTGCAAGGCCACGCCCGCGGTCCTAAACGAACCGCGGGCGTCGCCCAGGGGAGGAACTCGGAGCGGAACCTCGGGGAAAAGTTCCACACGGGCTGTGCTGGTCAGAAGCCACGCTCACTCGCAACTCGACCACCGGGAACGTCAGGTATCCCGGCTTCGCCGCGGAAGATGCTCTGTACTCGCTTGCCTATGCCAAACACTATCGGACATTTGGCACGATTTCACTAGCGTTTCGCCGCGATTTGTGTCGACGCACATCGGAAACGCGCGCGTCTCACTGCAACCGAGCCAGAATCGTGGAAACTCGACCGGAGCCGCGGCTATAGGTGTTCGGCGCATCGCGCCATTTGAGCGCGATGCCGCGCCCGACGCTTGTTTGGCTTCCAGAGGCAGCGTATGTACCTTGAGGCTGTGTGGCCCTTGAGGCTGTGACCTTTGAGCTGCTATGTGCCCTTCAGGCTCGTGTCCCTTGAGGCTATGTCCGCGAGTTGCATGCTGCATGAGGTTTTCCCTTCTTGGACGTCTCGCCGGTGGCCGATTTCCACTCCGCCGGCGAGTCTCTGTATCCTAGTCAAGAAGGACGTTGATGCAGCCGCTGCATACTGAAGTCACGTGAAAGGGCGGCAGGAAACTGACATGTCCTAAAGCGGACATGCCACAATCGCGTTAGGTGCTAGGCACACTCTCAACGCGTACGTCGCGGGCCCGGTCTTACGGACGCACATCTTCGGTCCATGGCCCCTGTGGCCACAGAATCGCCCCATTTGCATGGTGACCGTCACCGATTGTGCGCCGTCAAGCGACCCACAGAACAGGCTATCCGCTGGCAAGCGAGTTGACCCATTCCCGGATGTCAGCCTGAAACGTGCGACGGCACGCCGTCAAGAACCTTGCTCAAAAATTTCTCCCCCGATGGACCCTTAACCCGAATGTAACCTGCCAGTGAGCATGCTGCAGGCATCGCGTGATGAAGCTATCAAATCATCTCTGCCACCAGAATGTTTCGCATTTGTAGTGTCTTCTTAGGAAGGCCTATCGTCAAGGAGGCATCATGTCCTGCATGTTTGTTCCGCCCTATCTGCTGCAGCGCGTCGCCTTGTGGGCGGGAACGCGGCATACCTCCGCCTCCGGCAAGGAAACGCTGCAGGTCGATGACCGGCTGCGCGCTCGGCGCGAGGCTCCGCCGCCAGAGCTCGCCGCGCCTCGCGTGCCGGGAGTCAGGAACCGAGTCGTGCACACCTGCCAACAACACCGAAACACTGCCGGGCGAGCCGGTTCGCACAGATGGCGACTCTCCGGTCGGCGACCAGGCCGTTGACGAAGCGTTCGACTCTGTCTGGGCAAGTTCTGGACTTATTTCGCAGCGAGTTCGGCAGGCGTTCTATCGATGGTCGCGGTGGCACGGTTTCCATCACGGTCCACTACGGGCGGGATTACGACAACGCCTTCTGGGATGGCATCCAACTAGTGTTCGGCGATGGAGATGGGCAGATATTCGAGCGGTTCACCAAACCGATGGATGTTATGGCGCACGAGTTCACATACGGTGTGACCCAGTTCACCGCGGGATTGGCTTATCAGGATCAAGCAGGTGCTGAACGGAGATGCATCAGCGACGTTTTTGCATCGATGGCCAAACAGCGGGTCCCTTGGCCAGACGGCTGCCGAGAGCCGACTGGCTCATCGGCGAGGGACTGTTTACCTCGGCCATCAATGCAGAAGGCATTGCGCTCGATGAAGGAACCGGGAACGGCGTACGACGATCCGCAAATCGGCCGCGATCTGCAGGTCGGTTCCATGGCCGATCTACGCCATACACCCGACGATGACAGCGGTGGCGTACACATCAATTCAGGAATTCCCAACCGTGCCTTCGTCCTGGCAGCGCTCGGACATCGGTGAGGCCAGCTGGAGAAGGCTGGAGCAGGTTTGGTACGACACTCTCGTCCATGGCGAGCTGAGGTGCGCAGAGCGAGCTTCGGATCGTTGCGAGGGCCAGCGCTTCGGTCTCGGCGAGCCGCCTCTTCCCCGACGACCCGTCGATCGCTGAGAAGCTGAATGCGGCATGGGTCGAAGTCGGCTTGCTCCAGGCCCAGCCGGCGGATCTGTCGGCCGGCCAGCCTGTTGAGGCCATATCCGCGACCGGTAGCGGACGTGCCTGGGACCGTTGCCGTACGTCGCAGCGGGAGGCTTTGCCGGCACCACGAGCTCGGCCAACTGGATCTCAACTCCGATCCCGAGGGTGCTGAGGTTCGGCATCACTGCTCATGCGGGTCGGCCAGCGGCAGATTTCGGCCACTCGACCGGCTCCCGATCGGTTTACACTACACCGTTGAATATGGCGCCTGGCGATTCACCAGTGCCGGAGCAGGATCTGACACCCGAGCTGCGCCGGCTTGTTCAGGTCGTGCTGAACCGGGGTGGCTGAACGCAGCTTCGATAGAGTGGCCAGCGTGCCGACCGGGAGAGCGCGCGACCCTGACTACCCGCGCTCAGTCGGGGTGCTGGGGCACGGATTCCTGGCCGAGCCGGTCATGCAGCGACTGCTGCGCGCCCTGCCGGTCACGCGACACATTGCGACGTACGGCCCGGGATGCCGACGTACTCACTCAACTGCAACGGCTGGGAGCCAAAAGCGCCGCCAGTGCTTGCCGATCTTGCCGCCCGCAGCGAGTTCGTCGATTGGCGCTACTGGAAGATCTCGATGATCTTGAAGCGCAGCTCAGCGGTCCGAGCGGACTGCTTGCCGGGGTGCACAGCCCGACCATCGTGGTTTTCGGAGGAATCTCCTCTCCAGACAACCTTCGCAATCTGAGCAGCGATCTTGTCGAGCGAACGAGCAGGCCTGCCTCAGGGATCATCGATGCACCGCTGAGCGGGACACTGGCGACAGCTGCGCAGGGCGAGCTTGCGATAGCTATCGGCGCCACCCGGGGCTGTATCGCGAAGCTCCTGCCGGTACCTGGAGTTGCTCGGCACCTGCGTACGTGTCGGCGGGATCGGAAGCGCTCGAAGTTGCCAATGCGTGCGAGCAATATGTCGTCGCAGCTACGGCTATGGCTCTCGGCGAGGCGGCAGTGATTGCCGAACGCGCCGGTCTTGATCTTGCTCAGGTGCTGCACAGCTGGGAGCTGTCCCTGGCGGGGAGCCGCGTACTTTGGCGCGGCGCGCGGAAAGTTGCTGAATCACGACTTCCAGTCCGATCTGCCAGCCGGAACTGCTTTAGCACCGCTCGACGTCGCAGCTCAGCAGGCCTGGCGGACGGGCACGTCCGCGAGATTGCTGACGAACGTACGAGAACTCTTCCAACTTCTGGACCGGGCCGGCCTGAGCAGTCAGGATCTCGCGGCCACCTACCAGTGCCTGGCAGCGCAGCACCCCGAACGCCGCGAAGCACAGGGTTAGGCTTCGCGGCGCCGAGGTGCAAGCTTGCGGCAGGAAGGCTACCCACGGGCGGCGGAGAGCCTGCGCTCCGCCGGCCCGCGGGTCTGCTGTCAGGTGAGGCTGAAGAATGACGATCACCAAGATGATGATGACCAGTACACCAATGATGACGCCGATAATTCCCGGTTCATGGCAGGACTCCTCTCGTGCTCTTAGGGGTACCGGCGCACGCAGGGACATAAACATGCTGCCCGCGGCAGCTATCTCCTCGCCCGGGCGTTGATGGTCCCTATCCGAGCTCTGTTCAGCAGAATCCGTGGCATCCATCCTCAGATGACGTAGCTGAGGGTTTGCGAAGGCGATGGCTGCAGCGAGTAGGACCAGCGAGCCCCCGATGAAGAACGGAACTTGAGCGGCCGTGACATCGGTGATGAGCCCGGTAAGTGCGTAAGTCAGAGGGACCGCGGAGAGGCTGGCAAAGGACAGCGCACTCATCACCCGGCCGATCTGGCCGGCGGGAGCTAGCCGCAGCACCGCAGTGGTGACCAGCGTGCCGTAGAACCCGGCGCCGATGCCCGACATGAGGCCCAGAAATCCGGCGCAGACGTACGCCGCTGACACCGACAATCCCAGAGCAGGCAACAAGCCGAGCCCGACAACACTGAATCCCATCACCCGTCAAACCCGAGAGCGCAGCGACTCCGGTGTGGCGGAGGTTGTTGCGCCAGAGTAGTAGCCCGGCGGCAGCCGCCGCCGCGCCGAGCCGAAAACCACCGAGAACCCAGCCGACTGCTCGCACCACCCCAGCCACTCTGATTGGCCAGCAGCGGCACCCGGCCATCATCGGCCCGCTGAATCCGAGCTCGGCGATGAACACGATGATCAACAGGCATCGCCAGAGTGCGGTAACCACGGATCAAGCGGATTCCGGCCACCAAATCGGCCCATACCGACATTTCAGGCGCTGTGGGGCTTCGCTTCGCATCAGGCGCTGCATCACCGTGACGAGCCTGGAGGGCAGAGCCATCTCTGGTGAGTGCCAACACTGACGACCGAGACCGCGAACAGCCCCGCGTTCACCCAGAACGCCACCGCAGCGCTCGCCACCACCAGTGGCCAGCTGCCCAGCGGCGCGCCGGCGAACTCGGCACCGCGCGCCACGATTGTCTTGGCCGCGACGACACGGGTCAGCGAGTCTGCGCGCGAACCAGGATATCAGAGGCGCGGTGGAAACGGCAGGCAAGAAGAAGCCGTCGACCACCCCGAACAGCACCGCGAGCGCGCCCGAGCAGCAGCGGGCTGACGTCGCCGCCGGAAACGACGATGGCGAAAACGACCATGATCACAGTGCGCAGCACATCCGACGCGATGATGGTCGGCTTCGGTCCGAGCCACGATCGACAAAAACACCGCCGATCAGCAGGAGGGCGGCCTGAGGGATGGAGCCGGCAACGAGGATCAGACCGACGTTGGCTGGGGTGGTTGTCTGCACAGCGGCCCAGGCGAGAGTGACCAGGTAGATGTGATTGCCGATCAACGACGTCGCCAGGCCGATGAGCCACCGCAGCACGCACGTGAGGCAAGAGTCGGAAGCCTTGGGCAGAGCCGCCTGAGTCACGATCCTGTGACGGCTGGGCGGTATGGCCAAGGCCGGATCTCGAAGGCGGGCCTGGTCGAATATCTCCACTGGTGGTGACGCCATGACAACATCATGGCGCACCCGGACGTTGCCCATCCCGCCTGCCCGGGCTACTCCTCCCCGGGCAGCGAGCTGCCTTCGAGCCGCCACGGGCGAGCAGGATGATGATGACCGGACGATGCTGGCGCGATGGGCCAGATGGGCCGCAACCGAGCCGGTGAGGAAGTGGCTTGCAGCCAGCCCGCGCGCCACGCCGGCTGCCGACGATGATCAACTCAACGTCCGAGGATGTCGGCCAGCCGGGTGAGCGCGTACGCGACATCGCCGGCCAGCTCCCGGAAGGACAGTTGCACCAGAACCGTCGGCGACCGCCGCCCGAACCTGTGCCACCAGTGCCTGGTCGAAGTCGGTGTCGCTTGAGGCTCGGGCAGTTCCGGATCGAGCGGCAGTGAGACCACGGTTCCGTCCGGCCGCTCCTCGATAACGTACCGGCCGGGATCGACATGGGCGCAGACCAGCGCTGCGCCAAAGGTCCGCGCGAAACCGAGCTGCATGGCGCAGCACAATGTCCAGCTGCCCGCAGGTCACCCCGACCAGAATTCGGCGCTCTGCCTGATCTTTCGCCATCGCCTCACTCCCAGCGCTTCAAGTCCTGACCTCTAGTGCCGTGAGACGAGACTCTTCACGCTTCGCGCCGCCCGCGGTGCAAAGGAATCCTGTGATTCCACGACACTATGCGCCGGGAGTATCGGCGAGCCAGGTATCAGCGCGATCTTGAGTCGGTGTCGATATATGCCGAACTCATGTGCTCAGCAGAGTTGATCACGTAAAGAGCTTCTGCCCTGCGAGTCAGGTTGCTGATCACTCGGTAGCCGCAACGGAGGGCTGAATGCGGTCATGCCACGATCTGTACAAACGGCCACTTGCTGGCGGCGCAGCAGGTGGGGAGCACATCGTGGACAGATTCGACCTCAGTGGCGCGATCGCTCTGATCACCGGTTCCAGTCGCGGGATCGGCCGCACATCTGGCCGCCGGGCTCGGCGGATGCGAGAGTCGCCAGGATCGTACTCGAACGGCAAGCGGCACCTGGACTCGAGGAGGCGGCCGCGAGATTTCGTGAGCCAGTATGGAGACGGATCGGCGTGTATGCCAGAGCCTTCGACGTCACCGAGGAGCTGCCAGGTAGCGCGCGGCGGTGAATTGGATCGAGGATGAAGTCGGGCCGATTCGCATCTTGATCAACAATGCCGGCATCCAACATCGTGTGCCGCTGCTGGAACTTGATGAGGCGAATTGGGAGCAGGTGTTGCGCGTCAACCTGACTGGCGCGTTTCTGGTGGGTCGCGAGGTGGCTCGCCACGCGAGTCACCCGGGGCCGCGGGAAGATCATCAATATTGCGTCGGTGCAATCCGAGCTGGCCCGACCCACGATTGCGGCGTACACGACAGCCAAAGGAGGGCTGCGTAACCTGCACGCGGGCCGATGACCGCCGAGTGGGCAGCAGCCGGCCTCCAGATCAATGCGCTCGCGCCGGGCTATATCCACACCGAGATGACCCAGCACCTGGTCGACGATCAGGCGTTCAATGATTGGGTGTTGAACCGCACCCCTGCTGGCCGCTGGGGCAGCAGTGCGGATCTGGTCGGTCCCGCCGTCTGGCTCGCCTCCGGATGGTTCGGACTATGTCAATGGTCAAGTGATCTACGTCGACGGCGGCATGACCGTGGTGCTGTAGCGGAAAGGGGTGTTGAGTTCTCGCTCTCTTATTCAACCAATCGGTTGACAACACCGGGCAGCTTGCATAAAACTCTTATTAAACCAATCCGGTTGAATAAGAGTCCGACGGAGGAGGCGAGGCATGAGTGAGGATCGACTCTCCCGAGTCTTCGCCGCACTGGCTGACCCGACGCGGCGTGACATCGTGGCCCGGCTCTCGGTCGGCGACGCCACGGTCGGCCAGCTGGCCGCCCCGTACAACGTGTCGATCCAGGCCGTGTCCAAGCACCTCAAGGTGCTCGAAGACGCGGGCTCGTGAGCCGCAGCCGGCTGCGCAGCGCCGCACCGCGGCACCTCGAAGCCGGACGTCTTCGACCTGATGACCGCCTGGATCGAGCGGTACCGGCGGCAGGCCGAGGGACGATACCGCCGACTTGACGCCGTACTCGCCTCCATGGACGACGACACGTGAAACCACCACCAGGAAGGAGCAGCATCGTGAGCACGAACGCCACGCATGAAGCCACCACCGCCGAACAGACCCGCATCGAGGCCGACCCGAACGTGCCAACGATCCGCATCATTCGAGACTTCGATGCGCCGCCGGACAAGGTGTTTCGGGCCTGGATCGATCCGGAGCTGGTCGTGAAGTGGCTGGGACCGAAGAGCAACGAGATGAGGATCGACGAGTGGGACGCTCGTACCGGCGGCACACTATCGCTACGCAGCGCTGCAGGACGGCGCCGAGGTCGCCGCCTTCTACGGGTCCTTCCACGAGGTGCGGCCGGACGAGCGGCTGGTGCAGACCTTTACCTGGGAAGGAATGCCCGATGGTGTCAGCTTGGACACCATGGTGTTCGAGGACCTCGGAGATGGCCGTACGAGGACCGTCGGGCTGTCCGTTCTGGACAGTTTCGAGGCTCGTGACGGGATGATGGCCAGCGGCATGGACGTCGGGGTCTACGAGGGCTACGAAAAGCTGGACGCCCTGCTCGCTGACGGCATGACGCCGGTTTGCCGAATCGTGGGAGCAGGTACGCCTCCTCAGATAGCAGCAGGTCCCTGCTCGCTATCTGAGGAGGCTCGATGGCCCACGAGATCGGCAGCTTGCTCCTGCTGGGTGCTAGTGGCGACCTCTCCGGGCGGCTACTGTTACCGGCCTTCGGACAGTTGCTCGACCGCGAAGAATCGCGTCAGGACGTTGTGCTGATTGGCGCCGGCGTCGAAGACCTCGATAGCGATGCCTGGCAGGAGCGAGTTCGGTCATCTTTTGCATCGGGCGGAGGTCTCCGACCAAACGTTGAAAAGCGTTCTCGACACGACGCGCTATCAGCAGGCCGATGTCACGAGTGTGCCAGGACTCTGCAGTCGTTGATCGACTCCTGCCCCGTGGCGCCCGCGCTGTATTTCTGCACTGCCCCCATCGGTGACCGTTGCGGCCTGCACGGCACTTCAGCAGGTATCGCTGCCAGCCGGCACAACGCTCGTGCTGGAGAAGCCGTTCGGAACTGATCATGAGAGCGCAGCCGATCTCAACCAGCTGCTTGCCGAGCTGGTGCCAGAAGATCAGGTGCATCGAGTTGATCATTTCCTCGGGCGCTCTACGGTGCTGAATCTGATCGGTGTGCGTTTTGCCAATCGGCTCTTCGAGCCGGTCTGGAGCAATGAGCACATCGATCGCGTCGACGTCGTGTTCGACGAGCAGCTCACCTTGGAGAACCGGGCGCGCTACTACGACCATGCCGGCGCACTGGTGGACATGATCCAGAGCCACCTGCTGCAGGTCCTGTCCCTGATTGCGATGGAGCCGATCGCCGCGGCCAACGCGACGGATCTGCGGGATGCCAAGGCCGCAGGTGCTACGGCCTGTCAGCCCATGGAATGGCGACCCGGTCAGCTCGGGACGCCGGGCCCGCTACACCCACGGCACGATCGAGGATCGAGAGTGCCCGACTACACTGGCTGAGCCAGGGGTGGATGCAGCGCGAAACACCGAGACGCTGGCCGAGCTGATCGTCGAGGTCGACAACTGGCGCTGGTCGGGGTGCCGTTCCGGCTGCGGTCGGGCAAGGCGCTGAAGCAGCTGCGGAAGGAAGTGCTGGTCACCTTCAAGCCACTGCCACACCTGCCAACAGGGCTTCAGGGGCAACCGATTCCGGACCAGCTTACGGCTCAGCATGGGCCCGGATCGGATGGCGTTGGAGATGAACGTGAACGGTCCAGATGACCCGCTGCAGCTGGATCGGGTATCCCTCGATACGAACCTGAATCCGGGGCGACCTGCCGGCGTACGGAGAGGTTCTGGCAGGTGTGCTGGACGGCGACCCGTTGCTCTCGGTCCGCGGTGACACGGCCGAGGGTGTTGGCGCATCGTGGATCCGATCACTCCAGGTCTGGCGGGAGGGAAGGTTCCGATGGAGTCATACGCCGCCGGTTCCGATGGCCCCTCGGACTGGCACTAGGCGACTTGCGCTCTGAGCTTGTCGAAGAGCGCCCTTCGGCACAGAGCGCCGTCCTGGGCTCGTCGAAGGGCTCAGGGGATCCAGAAGACTCGCGGCCGGATCGGGTGAGCTGCGCGAGCACCGCGGTGGCAGCCCGGCGTCCTGAGACGATGGCGCCTTGGATCTGACGACGGTGTCGCGATGATCGCCGGCGACAAAGAGGCGCTCGCTGAGTGCGACAGGCTGGCGGACCTGCAGCGGCGGCGCTTGGACCGGCAGCGCCTCGTGATCCACATGGGTGGTCAGCAATTCCCACGCGCTCCGGATCGACACCGTAAATCAGGCCTGCGTGGCGGCGCGCGGCCTCCTCAGCTTGCGCTGACCCGTCGGCACCCAGCGTCGTGGTCGCTGTCAGACATCGGCCCGCCGGCGCGTGGCTGGGTGCAACGGCAGTCATGACCGCCGTGTTCACCACGGGACCTCTGAGGTCTGCATCGATGTGCAGCAGGCGCTGCCGTGTCGGCTGGCCTCGGCGCAGGTGTGCCAGAAGGTCGTCAATGGCTTCATCGACACCGCGTGGCAGACCGGTCAGCGAGGCCGCCGTACGCGGATCGGTAGCGATCACGACAGCACGAGCCGTGATCTCTTCGTCCGTGGTTCGGACTCCCCGAGCGCGCAGCCCAGGCAGCGAACCGCAGCTTCGTCCGCCGTCGAGCCAAGCGGGTGCACGGACCGTAGAGAGCAAACGGGCCGGCTCGCGACGCGGATCGGCCAGAGTCCAGCGCTGCGAGCCGTGCGCGACAGCCACTCCGGCCTCGAAGGCTCGCAGATCAAGCTCCCCGATATTGACCACCTTTTCGGAGTGCCGGATAAGGCGGGATTGATCAATTGGAAGCCGCGGTCACATCGGTAGCCGTCGATGACGTCGGTCCGTACCCGGCCGCCCACCCCATCCGACGCCTCGAGTATTACGACGTCGACGCCGGCGCCGGGTCAGCCGCTGAGGCGCAAGCCAGGCCAGCTAATCCCGCGCCGATGATGACGACGTCGGTCGAGTTGATCAAGCTCGTCCCTCTCCGAGAGCGTAGGCATCGGGTGGTCGTCGGCTGGGCACGCCGATGCCGCGATGCAGTAGCGCCGGACGCCCTCTCGGCAGCCGCTGCTTCGACGGCGCGAACCGGCGAAGCTGGCTCACCGGATCTCGAGACCAGCGCGTGCGCTGCTGGCGTCAGCTCTGACTCATGGTCCGGATCGAAATAGTGGGGTGACAATGTGCGTTGCCTAAGCACTGCACGATCAGATGAAGGGAGTTGGGAGTGAAGATCGGAATCGGCCTGACCCAATCCGGTGCCAAACACCGAGGGGCATGTTCTCATCAGATTGGGCCAAACGAGCAGAAGACGCTGGATTCTCCGGCCTCGTCACTATTGATCGGATCGCCTATCCGAGCTACGACTCCTGACGGCGCTGAGTGCAGCCGCGGGGGCAACCGAGCGCATCTCATTGATGACCAACATCCTGCTTCGCTCCGATCTATCCACCCGGTATTGCTTGGGAAGACGGCGGCCAGCATCGACCAGCTGTCGGGCGGGCGATTTACGCTCGGCTTGGCGGCGGGTGGCCGACCGGACGACTTCGAGGTTACTGGCGCGACTTCCGCCGCAGAGGTCGCGATTTTGACCACGCGCTCGAGGTCATGCACCAGGTGTGGCGTGGCGATGCCTCAGCTCAAGGGCTCCTCACCAGCGAGCCCGACGCCAACGCACGATGAGCGGGTACCCATTTTGTTCGGCGGCAATAGTGACAAGACCATCGAACGCGTGCTCAGCTGGGAGCTGGCTGGACTGCTGGCGGCGCGCCTGCCGGCGCAAAGTGGCCCGTACGCCACGAAGGTACGGGACGCCTGGTCCGCCGCAGGTCGCGACGGCGAACCGCGCATCGCCTCACTCGCCTACTTTTCCCTCGGCGAGGATGCCGGAGGAGGCGTCTCGGGAGTACCTCCTCCACTACCACTGCTTCCTCGGCGACTATGGGCCGATGATCGCGAACGGCGCGCTTCGATCCGTCTCCAGGTGACTGACGCGGTGAAAGCGTTTGAGGACGCCGGCTTTACCGAGCTGTATTTCGACCCGACGGTGGCCAAGCTCGATCAGATCGACCGGCTTCGCTGACGCGGTTCTCTAAGCGTTGCCGGCGACCACGCCGGGTCTACGGTGAGTCGTGGACAAAGTAGTCGCTAGCGCCCGCGAGGCGGTCGCCGACATCGTGCCGGGGTCCTCCCTCGCGGTAGGAGCTTCCGGGCTGTGCGGGGTACCAAGCGTGTTGATTGCTGCACTGCTCGAGATCGGGCGTCGATGATCTTGAAGTGGTGTCGAACAACTGCGGCGTCGACGGTTGGGGGCTTGGCCAGCTGCTGGAGACGCGGCAGATCCGGCGCATGGTGGCCTCCTACGTCGGGGAGGAACAGGGAGTTCGCCCGGCAGTACCTCGCGGGCGAGCTCGAGGTGGAGTTGACACCCCAAGGCACGCTGGCCGAGCGGCTGCGGGCCGGCGGCTCGAAATTCCGGCGTTCTACACCGCAACGCGGAGTGGGAACGCAGGTAGCCGATGGTGGCCTGCCGTGGCGATACGACGGGGAGGCAACGTGCTGATCTCCTCACCAGCCAAGGAGACCAGGACCTTCCTGCACCGCTGAAGGTGAGAAGCCGTTCGTCATGGAGCAGGCGATCGTCTGCGACTTCAGGCTGGTGCGGGCCTCGGAAGGTGATCGGCACGGCAACCTGATGTATCGGCTATCTGCTCGCAACTTCAACCCGATGGCTGCAATGTCGGGCAAGATCACGATCGCCGAGGTGGAGCAGCTGGTGGAGCCTGGTGATCTTGATCCGAATCACATTCACACGCCCGGGGTTTACGTTCATCGCGTCTTGCCGCTGACACCGGAACAGGGCCGCTGACAAGCGGATCGAGCGCGCACCGTACGCCGGAGCCGGCCGAGGGGCAGCGTGAGCTGGACCCGCGAGCGAGATGGCCGCAGCGAGCGGCGGCTGAGCTGACCGACGGCAGCTACGTCAATCTCGGCATCGGGTTGCCGACCCTGGTACCCAACTATGTTGCCGAAGGCGTCGAGCTGGTGCTGCAGTCGGAGAACGGGTTGCTTGGCGTCGGTCCCTATCCCTACCAGGGTGAGGAAGACCCGGACTTGATCAACGCCGGCAAGGAGACTGTCACCTTGCGAAAGGGAGCGTCGATCTTCGATTCGGCCACCTCGTTTGGGATGATCAGGGGCGGCAAGATCGACGCCGCGATTCTCGGCGCGATGCAGGTGTCGGCTGCTGGCGACATTGCCAACTGGACGATCCCGGCAAGATGATCAGGGGCATGGGCGGCGCAATGGACATCGCGAACGGCGCCAAGCGAGTGATCGTCTTGATGGAGCATGTTGCCAAGGACGGTTCGTACAAGATCGTCAAGGAGTGCTCCGCTGCCGTACACCGGTCGAGGTTCCGTGCAGCGCATCATTACCGATCTCGGGGTGCTCGACGTCACGCCTCAGGGACTGAGGCTGGTTGAGCTGCGCCGGACGTCTCGGACCAGGAGTTGCGAGTCAAGACCGAACCACCCGTCCTTGGCCTGCCATGATCGCCGCTCAGACACCCATCGCAGTGACCGGCTCGACCGGTCGCGCTGGGCAGGCGGGTGGCTCGTCGACTGTCCGAGTTCGGCGTGGAGCAACGCCTTCTGGTACGCGATCCGACAAGGGCGCCAGACCTGCCTGGCAGCCACATCGCGACCGCCGATTACAGCGACCGCGCTGCAGCTAGTGGCAGCGCTGTCCGGCATCCACACGGTCTTCATGGTCTCCGCATCCGAGACTCCGGACCGTGTTCAGCACCATCTCACCTTTATCGACGCAGCGGTGGACGCGCGGAGTACGACGGGTCGGATGCGTCTCTTCTTCGGCGCCTCTCCCACAGCGACGTTCACGCTGGCTCGTGACCACTGGGCCACCGAGGAGCATCTGCGTTCGGTTGGAGTAGCCCACACGATCTTGCGTGACAACCTCTATGCCGACTTCGCGCCGTACATGATTGCCGCCGACGGAAACATTCGTGGCCCCGCCGGTGACGGCCGGGCAGCGGTCGTAGCCAAGCCGACAGCAATACGTAACTGG
>ERZ1370068.6514-contig-5493_pt1 | contig 50544 bp, 71 predicted proteins | sample MGYA00561227_ERZ1370068 | MGnify/ENA primary metagenome ERZ1370068 (study PRJEB38410, sample SAMEA6850437) | metagenome | study: Metagenomic assessment of the ecological functions of the soil: analysis of the soil microbiota associated with the... | reverse complement strand
TTCGTTCAGTACGTATTCGTCGGTTCATTTTTAATCGCCGGAGAAGTTCGGCAGCGTCGCGCGCAAACGGCCAGGCAAGCAAGCATTGCGGCTTTTCATGCAAACTAAGACGAACCCCGAGCAGTTTTCCTAAAATGGCGATGGCACTGCCGGTCCAGCGCTGACTCAACGAACCGAACTGAATCGGCGGCTCCCTCATGGCGCTTCAGTAATCTGGAGTCGAGGCGACCGCGTGCGTTCGGTCGGACATTCCCGGCGCAATATCGTGCAGCGATGCGTGGCCTACGGTTGGCCAGCATCGGGCCGAGCAGAAGATGGTCTCAATGCGGATCATTTGGCCGCGCCGCCACAAACCAGGCGATTGCGGGCCAGGTCAATCGAGCCTATCGGGTGACTGTCACGGTGGCCGCCCGTATTTCGATACCGGCGCGATCGGTAGCGGATGGCGCGATTGATTTTCGGCACAAGTCCCCCGTCGTCCTTGACGGCAGGCGTTACAGGACGCTTAGCGCGATCGACGCGACCAGGCCTGATGTCAGCGTCGCCGATCGTGTAGCGGTAGCCAGCAAACAGTCTGAAACTGATCGTGGTGTTTGTCAGCAGCGCAGCGCCAAAAATGCAGCGGAGTAACCGCGTTATCGGATACAGGCAGGGCGGCCGCGATGGCTGCAGATTCAGTCGGCACCTCGCCTTCGCTTTTCCAGCGGTTCCCGCATCATCGTATCTGCTCGTCCCGGAACGCCGACATTTGTAGCCGTCTTCGGTCAGATCATCGGCGCGGTAATACCGCCGGGAACCCATCACCGTAGATTGCCGAGCTTTTATCCGAGGTCTTCGCCTCGACGGTCGTCATCGCCGAATAGTTGACGCGGTCGGCGTCGCTCATCGCCCAGCTCACAACGCAGGATGTGGTCGGGCGCTCGTCACCGGTAGAAGCAGCGTATTCGGCGGTGAGCCTTTACTATTGCCTTCGACCCACTGGCTAAAATTGCATGAACCGGAGCACCGGCGGTCAACTCGGCTGGCGATTCGTGTAGTCACGTCTCGCCCGCCTTGACGTTGGTTCGGTCAGCGGTGATCAGACACGGCTCCCTCGTAATCAGTCTTGGCATCGTTTCGCGGTCCACCGCTTCGATACGGTGATGACTTTCGCTGGTCATCACGCGCGATAATGTGCGCACCGTCGTGCGACAATGTTGTACTTCGTTCAGTTACGTATTACTCCACGCGCGCGGGTCGCGGTATGCCGCGCTACGCGTCGGGGGGCCAGACAACCGGCGCTGCGCAACATTCGGTTCGCCCCGGCCAATCGGCTCGACACCGTGCCGATCGGCACGGTACCGCAACGACAATCAGGCCGAGACCGCCGTGATCACTATCTATGCCCGGACGCGGCTGCGGATCGAGCTGCGCCCGGACAGGGACGTCGTGCAGGCCGGCGAGGGTCTCACCTTTCCGGCTGGGAGACCACCGCCGCGCTGCCGAGCAGCAGCGCTTTACCGGCCAGTCGCTCGCTCGGATGATCTCATGCGGCGATCGATGTCCGGAGCCGTTCAGGCAGCTCGCGGCGAAGCCGCCACGCGGGCGGCGCTCCTTCTGCCGGGGCGGCAAAGTGGCTCGACGCGGGACTGGCCCTGGCTATCTCGAGAGGAGCCCCGAGATCGGTGCCGTGCGTGACGCGTCGAGCTGGTGGTGGTCGCGCACGACGAGGGGGTGCGCCCGTCCATGCGGATCAGTCTGATATCCCGAGGCGGTTACTACCTCGGCGTCTTCATCAGCGGTGCCTACTGCCCGGACCACAGCGCGACCGATCCGGCTTAGGCCGACCACGACCACGCGGCCCATGCGGCGAGTTTCACGGCAGCCCTGGCCGGACCGGGCCCGGCACCGATCTGATTCGCCGGTTGCGACGCCGACTGCCCGCTGGAGCAGTTCACCCGCATCCTCAACGCGTCGGCAGCCGTCATCTGGGGGCCATCCCGTTGCACGCCTCGCGTCCTGACGGCCTCGATCGCCCGGTCGCAGCAGAGCCACCGGCACACATAGGCCAGCATCGCCACTACCCGGCAGCGTCACCTCGATCGTCGCCGACCGTATTCCAGGTCCATCCCACGATCACCACTGTGCCCATCTGCTCCTCCTGCCCGCTGACTGTGCTGGACGGGCCGGGAGGGCACCGCTACTCGAGCACAAAGCAAACCTCTTGAGCCTCTCCTGCCCCACGGTGCCCCGGCCACGCGCAGGCCAAATGAAAGCACACGACCAGCGTGGGCAGCCGAGGTGAGAGCGATGAACCGGGCACCTGGGCGAGCCTCGCCGAGCGACGGTCTAGGGCAGAATCAACAAGTAGCCGAGATAGTGCGGTGGGCCATAAGTAAGCGCAGGCTGTCCATAAAACCGGTGGTGCGCACCCGCTTGATACGGCGCGCGGGGTCGCTTGATCTGCTGCTTGCCGAGGGCGTCGACGCGCTCCGCGCTTCGCGAGCGGGCGAGGGGGTGCCTCCGTTGTGGACCATTGCGACTGCCACGGATGACCCGCAAGCCGGCGAGCCGGTCGTTGAACACGCCGGTGGCGCTATCTCACCCGGGGCGCCTCGCGGCGCAGCTCCATCCTACTTCAGTCGGTTGCATACTGCGGGCGCCCGGCAGGCCGGTAGACCTGGATCGTTACGCCCTTCGAGTCGGCTCGCGAGTCGACCAGGTCAAGCGCAATGTCCGGGCCGGTGTCGGGGAACAGCCGCGTGCCCTGGCCGAGGACCACCGGGACGATGAGCAGGGTCATCTCGTCGACGAGGTCGTTCTCGAGCAGCCAGCGGATCAGGGTGCCGCTGCCGTGCACCTGCAGCTCACCCGCCGGCTTGGCTTTCAGCTCGCCGATGGCCGCCGCGAGGTCACCGGAGAGGACGGTCGTGTCCGCCCAGCGCGGTTCGGTGAGCGTGGTCGATGCGACGGTACTTGGGCGTCGTGTTCAAGGCCACTGCCGATCGGGTGGTTGCGCGGATCTTCCGCCGCGGCGCGAGCTCGCTCCTCCGCGCCCCAGTAGCCGGCGAAGAGCTCGTAGGTCCGCCGGCCGAACAGGAACGCGTCGGCGCGCTGGTAGGTCTGGTTGATGAACGTCATGGTCTCGTCGTCGGCCACCCCCATGGCCCATCCGCCGCGCTCGAATCCGTTCCTGCGGTCCTCATCCGACGCGCCGCCGTTTCCCTGCATCACTCCATCGACGGTGACTTGCGTCATGGTCGTCAGTTTCATGATCGCGGTTCCTTCTCCCCGGGGCGCCCCCCGCGGGCGGCCTCTCACCCTGCTACGAACGCCTCGCCCCGATCCGACACCGCCCCGCGGACTTCCGGGGACCTTCCTGAGCTCGGCCATCCATTCGGGCTCGCCAGCGCGAAACCCGCGCAGGATGAGGTCGAAGGCGGCCGAGCCCATGGTCTCCGGGGTGGTCATCGCCGAGGACGCGGCGGCGGCGGGCCAAGATCTTCGTCTAGCGCACCTGGGCCCCTGCTGTCATCACGAGCCATCCCGCATTGTCGCCCTGGCAACGCGTGCGTGCAAGATGTGAGTACTCGCACGTGGACTTCGAGGATCACCTGCGCCCGTTCTATTTTGGCGCCTGCGGTTTTCGCGCCCACGAACGCCGGGCTGCTGTCACTGGACTGACCCGCTGCTTAGAAGGTCGGTTGCGCGGCGGTCAGCCTGTCCGTCCGCAGGTGAGCCGGTGCATCAGGCTGTCCGCGAGTGACCGCAAGTACCCGGCGTTGACCGGCCGATCGGGCACGCAGCGGGCGTTGTCTGCGGTCGCGCATGACGGCTGGCTCCGCCGCGCCCTGGTCCTCGTCACCATCTCCCGTCCTGCTTCCGGCAAGCTGGCCGCGCCCTGTCCTGTCACAGACCCCACTCCCCCGAACCCGATAGCCGCCGGACCTGGTGACGTACGGCGGTTCAGTCAAGCCCGTCTTGGCGTGTACATGAGCCCTGCGCTGACCGAGGCGGTGCCCTGCGGTCACAGACGGGCCAACGGGTTCCGGGAGGGCACGGGTCTCCACGGCGGGTTCCAGGAGGACACTCCACACTTCCACCCGCATACCGGCTGCCGGAAGCATCACTCGACACTGAGGTAAATGGCCGGGAAGCAGTAACCGCAGGCACTATCAGCTCGGCAGGACATTTCGTCGCGCAGCCTGCGTGTATCGTTTGCTGGGAACAAACCAACATGCTGCTCAGACTGGTAGCGCAGGAATTGTGCCTGGCGGTGAGTTGGTGAGCAGTCCTGGCGATTCTGACATTGCGACCGATACCGGAACCGTTGCAGCCCGGCCGCTGTCTCCGCACCGCGTCGCCGTGACCGGCGGCTGCGCCTCGTGCCTGAGGAGTGACACTCGCCTGCCGGTCAGCCGGTCACGGCAGCGGGGCGGTCACCGCCGCCAGCCGGTCCGCATCGTGGAAGGCCGGGGCGAGGGCGGCTATACAAAGCATCGCTGTGAGCTGATCTGCCCTAGCTGCGGCGATCATCCCTACCTGGATTATTCGGAGATCTCGCCGCGGCTTCAGTGGCTTCGCGGGCCGGCCATGCTTGAGGCGAAGGGCTGGCTGTGTTTCACAAGCACCCTGGGGATCGACGCCGAGTAGAAACTTCAGGGTCTGGCTGAGCGAAGGCACCAGGAGACCGCAGCTGGACAATGAGCAAGTGAGGCAAGACAGCTACCTGGGCGCGCACCGGCCTGCGTGACGTGTGTGAGCCGCGTTGACCTGGCGGTCGTGCGGTGTGGCCCGGCGTGCGTAAGCCGGGGCCTCCCAAAGGCGGAGGCCGGCGCTGACGCCGGGCCAGCGGCACGCCGCAAGAACGGGCGCGCGTAGGGACCGCCTCTTGCGGGCGGCCCCTGGCACAGATCCCCAGCGTGCGGGACTACCGCACTGGGCTCCTGCCTCAGGTTCTGGCGGCGAAGCGCACCTCCGGGAAGGGATGCATCACGCGTGGTCGCGGTAGCCATCGATTCGCGATCCGGTTCATCCGGCCCAGTTCAACCGCGCCCGCTGGCTGCGGCGCCGTAGCCGCCTTGCGCCAGTGCCTGATCGCCTGGAACGCGGAAGGTCGTTTACCGCGTCGGTGTTGCCGGGCACGGCGTAGTAGGCGAGGTGGCCGCGCACCACGCTGGCCAGCCATTGCCCCTGCTCCGGGATCGGGCTGATGCCGGCGTCGCTTGAGCTCGATCTTGATCTCGGCCAGCTTCGCCCGCATCCGCTTCGAGATCGTGATGCGCCTGCATCCAGAACCGTCCCGCCCTGTACGTCGCGCAGATGTGCGTGAACCCCAGGAAGTCGAACGTCTCCGGTTTGCCCGCACCCCGCCTGCGCCGCTTCCGGGCGGCATGCCGCCCGAACTCGATCAGCCGGGTCTTGTCCGGGTGCAGCTCCAGCCCGAACTTCGCGAACCGTTCGCGAAGCTCGGCCAGGAACCGCTGCGCGTCCTGCTCGTGCTCGAACCCGACGATGAAGTCGTCGGCCCACCGCACGATGATCACATCACCGTGCGCGTGGCGGTCGTCGCCACCACGTCGGCCCACAGGTCCAGGACGTAGTGCAGGTAGACGTTCGCGAGCAGCGGCGAAACCGATGCCCCCTGCGGTGAACCCTCGTCGCACTCCGTCCACTGCCCGTCCTCGACGACTCCCGCGGCCAACCACTTGCCGATCAGCCGCAGGACCCGCTCGTCCGCGATCCGGTGCCGGAGAAACCTTCGCAGCCAGGCATGATCAAGCTGGCCGAAGAAGTCGCGGATGTCCGCGTCCAGCACCCAGTTCACCCTCTTGCTCGTGATCCCGACCGCCAGCGCATCCAGCGCATCGATGCGGGCTTGCGCCCCGGCCGGAACCCGTAGGAGAAGCCCCGGAAGTCCACCTCGTAGACGGCGTTGAGCACCTCGACGACGGCCCGCTGGACGATCTTGTCCTCCAGCGAGGCGATGCCGAGCGGCCGTTGCCGCCCGTCCGCCTTCGGGATGTACACCCGCCTGCTCGGCTTCGCCCGGTAGCGCCCTGCTTGCACCCGCGCGTGCAGGTCCCGGAGGTTGGCCTCCAGGTCCTGCCCGTAGCGCCGCCCACGTCACCCCGTCCACCCCCGGCGCGGCCTGCGGGCGGATCGCCCAGTAGGCCGTCACGGAGCCGGTCCAGGCTCGACGTGGTGCAACAGCGCCGTGAACCGCGCTTCCTTGTCCCTTCGTGCCACTTCACGCACACGGTCCAGCGCACTGGACGCACCTGGCCCGGCACTGCGTCCGGGACGCGTTTTGCTGGCCGTGTTCCCCTTGGCTCGACTCCCTTTCCTCCCCCGCCTCCGCCAGCCGCTCCCACGGCCTTGTTCGGCGGGTTCGCAGGTACTACGGAGCCGATCCGACTGCCCACGCTCGTTCATCTCAGGCGTACCGCCTCGGCGTTCCCTGAGCGGCCCGCCCGGTGATCAGCCGGACGGGCGGGCGTGGGATCTCCCGGTTCTCGCGCATGGAGGTTCCGTACATGCCCTGGTTCTCTGACCGCGCGGGGTCCGCCGGCGGCTCGCGCATAACGCCGCCGGCGAGTGTTGCCTTCCGCCTACTTGAGACAGCGTGGGCACCCCGAACTGCTGATTTCGCGGCTCAATAGCCCGGCCTGCACGTACCCCTGTCAACGCTTCGCCACGCCCTCGCGGGTCGTCGACGCATGACTCGGGGCCGCCGTGGGTCGCTACCCCTTCGACGTAGAGCTCTTCCATCTCCTCCTCCATGCCGGTTTATCCCGGCGCTTTCCTCAATTCGGCAGCCAGCGGATTGCATGACGACTCGTGGCCTACTCGTAACTTGACCCTTGACACGGAGGCCTGCCGTGTCAGGGTCGAGCGCTAACGGGCGCGCTCACGCAATCTGGAGGCGGTTTGTGATGGGCGCTGCGAGGCCGCGGGCTCAGCTTAGAAGTGGAAGGCGGTGCTGCCACTCGGTGACCGTCAGCGGATCGACTTCCATCGCGCCGATGTTCTCTTGACCCACTCAGCGGCACGCCGGAGGCTCATCGGTGTAGAGCCTGTCGCGACAGACGGTCACGATCTGTCCACCGTTATTGTTGCGGAATGCTTCGTAGCTGATGAATCCGGCACGGTGCTGATGAGGGCCTGCGTCGCCATCCCTCTTGGCCAGAGCGTCCGAACAACTCCGGTCCGCCCCGCCGGGAATAGCTTCTGATGGCTACATGCATAGTGCCTTCGCCTTCTGCGGCTCTTGCCGCGTCGGTTTGCTCAATTGCGGGCTTGTGCGCACTTCGAAAGACTACCACAATTTCTAGAAATAATTTGCTAGTATTATGTTGCGTACATTGAGGGCAGACGCGGGGACGCGCGCCAGAGGAGCGGTCAGTGCAGGCAGGCTGATCCATCACGTCAAGATACGCACATCTCTGACCCCAACCGCGCGTTCATGATCGGCACGAGTGTAAGGAGCCTCGACTTCCTGCCCGTCGCCCTCGATAGGCGCCGGGCCCCGCCGTCCGGCGGCTGGCGCCGAGGCGCTATGTTAGTAGGGAAAGTTATGTCACAGCTCCGGATCGGCTACGCGCGCAGCGGAGTTCTGAGAGCCAGGTCGGCGAGGCTGTTGATGATGGCGCCCTGCTCCTGCTTCGCTCAGCCGTTCTCGTTTGCCGGGTTTGTTGGCGTAGCCGATGCTGTGGACCCTGGCGAGGCGGGCGCCCTGGACGTCGGTCACTGGAGTCGCCGACCAGCGTGCATTCCCCTGGCTCGGCATCGAGTGCCTCGACCGCCTGGGTGATCAGGTGCGGGCTGGGCTTGAGCAGGGCGGGGTCGTGACTGGTCCGTGGCGACCACGAGGCTGATCCGGTCGTCCAGGCCGTGGCGGGCCAGGTAGGCATGGACGGCGCGGGCTGAGTTGTTGCTGACGACGGAGACCGAGCGTCCTGAGTTCTGGCAGGCGGTCACGACGTCGTGGACGGCAGGGCGTCGGTGCGGCGGTGGCCACCGCGTGCAGCTCTGGCCGGTCATCTCGGCCTCGACCCAGGCGGCCAGGTCGGTGCTGATGGTGGCCGCGTAGGTGAATACCTCGATAAGGGATCGGGGGTGCGGGCGATCTCAGGCTGGCAGCCGGGCGTGGGTCGCCGAGCGAAGCAGGCGGCAAGTTCCGCGATGACGTCTGCGGGCAGGCGTAGGGTGCCTTCGCCAGCTGCCCGGAGGCATCTGCGGACTGCACCCTGCGTTAACGACCGTGCCGGTGGATTACAAGGATTGCGGATCTCGTCAGGCGAAGCCTGACAGGGGATAATATCAGCTTCTCACTGCGCCCTGCGGGTGCAGATTTCAGCGGCATGTGACAGTACCTCGTCCAGCTAGATCCTGATCGTTTCGGCCGCCAGACCCGGCGAGATCCATCCCGTATATCCCGCGAGTAGCGGCGTAGCGCTCCCGGCGGCATCTGGCTGCATGGGCCTGCCCTGCGACGAGGACAGCCCCGACCACGTAACCAGAGGTCGGAGGCTGTCTCGCTGTGTGGTGGCAGGTGTTGGGTTCGAACCAACGTAGGCTGAGCCGACGGTTTTACAGACCGCTCCCTTTGGCCACTCGGGCAACCTGCCGTATGCCGCAGCGCTGGCGGCATCGCGAAGGATAGCCGAAGACGCGACCGCGCGGTAAGCGGGATACGCGTTAAGCGGCTGACCACAGGACATGGCCCGTTCGGCCTGACGGCCTGCGCTTGTCGGCGTCTAGCCTGGAGCCGTGGCATCACAAGAATCTTCCTTTGACATCGTGTCCAAGCTCGACCGCCAGGAAGTCGACAACGCGGTCAACCAGGCGGCCAAGGAGATAGGCACCCGGTTCGACTTCCGCGGCGTCGGCGCCTCGATCGCCTGGTCCGGCGAGCATGCCGTCGACATCCGCGCCAACAGCGAGGAGCGCGCCAAGGCGGTCCTCGACGTTTTCAAGGACAAGCTGGTCAAGCGCGGCGTCTCGCTCAAGACCCTGGACACGGGCGACCCGAAGCCTTCCGGCAAGGAGTACCGGATGGGCGTGGCCCTCAAGGAGGGCATCACCCAGGACAACGCCAAGAAGATCTCCAAGATCATCAGGGACGAGGGGCCGAAGGGAGTCCGGGCCCAGGTCCAGGGCGAGGAACTCCGCGTCTCGGCCAAGAAGAAGGACGATCTGCAGGCGGTCATCGCGCTGCTGAAGGGCAAGGAGTTCGACTTCGCCCTGCAGTTCGTCAACTACAGGTGATCACTTAGTCCGGATCCGTAGCCGTCGTCGTGCGGTGAGCCTGGCGTGCGCGCACGGGCAGGGCGGCGAACGTACTCGAGACCCCGGATTCATGGCGTCAGAACGCCCTGGATTCGGGGTTTCATGGCGTTGCGGTCCGGCCGGTTGTGGCGCTGAGGGCCGACGCCTGGTGCTGGAGAGACACGGCCCCGCTTTAGTGGCGCGAGGTGAAGCGAAGGACGTAGGTCGGCGCGGGGCCTGGGTGCGGCGTTCGGGGTGCGGGGCCCCCAGCCCCCATCTATCGGGGGCCGGGGGCCCCGCACCCCCATGGGCGCGGCGGGCGGGCGAGCGCGGAACGCGGGCTGGGGCGGGCGAGCTAAGGCGGGGGCCAGGGCGGCGGGCCGGTGCTGGGCGGCGGGGCGGGGCAGGACGGAGAGGCAGGGCAGGGGCGGGAATCGCGGGGTCAGCGGCGGTAGTAAGCCAGGGCCTCTAGGCGGCGGATCGCTCGCGCCGCGGGCGGAGTGGTGCGGAAGAGGCGGGCGAGCCCCTCGGGGCGGAACGGGCTGGCGATCATCAGGTGGCCGACCGAGATGCGCCGTCCGTCGGGCGCAAGCGCCAGTTCACGCCGTGCTGAGCGTCGATCTTGCGCAGGGCGTCGAGCCAGAGCCACCGGGTCGCCGGACAGCAGCGCCCCGGCCGCGTCCGCCCGGTACTCGCGCTCCTGGCTCACCGCCAGCCGGACGATGACGGCGGCGACCGGCCCGAACAGTCAGCATCAGCGCCTGCTCGAGCGCACCGAGGCCCAGACCCGAGTACGAGCCGAGGCAGCCGAGGCGGCCGACTTGAGCCGACTCAGCCGAGGCGGCGGGGCCGGCGGGACCGGGCCGGGGCCGGGGCATCGGGCCAGACCGGCTGAGGTAAGCCGGGAACGTGATGACGGTGGCCAGGCCCGCGGACATCGAGGAGCTCAGGAGGTCATGGCCGGACACGTGCGCGATCTCGTGCCCGAGCACGCCGCGCAGCTTCGGCCTCGTCCAGCGCACGGAGCAGGCCCTCGGTGCAGCAGATCGCGGCGGAGCGCGGGCCGCGGCCGACGGCGAAGGAGTTCGGCTGCTCGGTAGGCGACAGGTCACAGCCGCGGCACCGGCAGCCGCCCGTCCTTGCTCAGCTCCGCACCAGCCGGTAGAGCTCGGGATGCTCCACCTCGCTGACCGGGCGGGCCAGCATGGCGGACAGGGCCATCCGGTCGCAGCAGGCGATGACGGCGACGACGAGCACCGCCGCGAGCACGATCGCGACGACGGCGCCGCCCCATGCGGCCGCGGCCACCCCGAGCAGGGCGCAGCCCGCGATCCAGCAGCGCCACGGATGTCACTGGCCCGGCGGCGGCGCTAAGCCAGTTCGGCTGCCCGCAGCGCATAACCGCGCACAGCCATCCACCTCCTGATGCCACGCTCGGGTCCCGGTAGTGGCATGATGACAAGATTCCCGCGGGCGTGGGACACACGTCCCTGGTAGGCGGGACCAGGGGACGGGCATGCTACGCGGAACAGCGGAGTACACGCTCGCTCCTGGCGGCGGAGTTCTTACCAGAATCTGTCACAAACTACATCCGGGTGACGCAGCGATCATGCAGACCGGGAATATCAAGGGGAAGCATCGACGCTGCTGAGTCTGATTCAGCGTAATATTTGTACCGTCCTAACTCCATGCCCGCTGCCGTGGGGTGGTGCCAGGAGAGCGCCCGGCCGCGGCGTGCGGAGGAGGTCTTCCAACTGTGACCAAGCAGGTCCAGCAGCTCGACCGCGTCATCATCCGGTTCGCTGGCGACTCTGGTGACGGCATGCAGCTGGCGGGAGACAGGTTCACCCAGGAGACCGCGGTCTTCGGCAACGACCTGTCCACGCTGCCGAACTTCCCCGCCGAGATCCGCGCCCCGGCAGGCACCCTGCCGGGCGTCTCGCAGCTTCCAGCTGCACTTCGCCGACCACGACATCCTGACGCCCGGGCGACGCGCCGGACGTCCTGGTCGCGATGAACCCGGCCGCGCTGAAGGCCAACCTCGGCGACCTGCCGCGGGGCGGCGACATCATCGTCAACACCGACGAGTTCACCAAGCGGAACCTGACCAAGGTCGGCTACGGCGGCAGCCCGCTCGAGGACGGCTCGCTCGCGGCCTACAACTTCCACGCGGTGCCGATCACCTCGATGACCGTCAAGGCCCTGGAGGACTTCGAGCATCACCCGCAAGGACGCCGAGCGGGCCAAGAACATGTTCGCGCTCGGCCTGCTGTCCTGGCTCTACGACCGGCCCGCCGGAGGGCACCGTCAAGTTCCTCGAGGCCAAGTTCGCCAGCAAGCCCGAGATCATGGCGGCCAACGTCGCCGCCTTCCAGGCCGGCTGGAACTACGGCGAGACCACCGAGGCGTTCTCGGTCCAGTACGAGGTCAAGCCCGCCCCGCCTCGCGCCGGGCACCTACCGCAACATCACCGGCAACCTCGCGCTGGCCTACGGCCTGGTGGCCGCGTCCCAGCGGTCCGGGCTGCCGCTGTTCCTCGGCTCCTACCCGATCACCCCGGCCTCGGACATCCTGCACGAGCTGTCCAAGCACAAGCGGTTCGGCGTCCGCACCTTCCAGGCCGAGGACGAGATCGCGGCGTCGGCGCGGCGCTCGGCGCGTCGTTCGGCGGCGCGCTGGCCGTGACCACCACCTCCGGCCCCGGCATGACGCTCAAGGCGGAGACCGATCGGCCTGGCCGTCTCGGTCGAGCTGCCGCTGATCATCTGCGACATCCAGCGGGCGGCCCGTCCACCGGCATGCCGACCAAGACCGAGCAGGCCGACCTGCTGCATGGCGATGTTCGGCCGGAACGGCGAGTCGCCGGTCCCGATCGTCGCGCCCCGCCAGCCCGTCGGACTGCTTCGACGCGGCGCTCGAGGCGGCCAGGATCGCGATCAAGTACCGCACCCCGGTGATCCTGCTCTCCGACGGCTACCTGGCCAACGGCTCCGAGCCGTGGCGCATCCCCGACGTCGCCGACCTGCCGACCTGAGCCGGCGAGTTCGCGTACGCGCAGCCGCAGCGCGACGCTGGCGACGAGCAACGTCGAGTTCCAGCCGTTCCGGCGGGACCCGGAGACGCTGGCCCGGCCGTGGGCCATCCCGGGCACGCCGGGCCTGGAGCACCGGATCGGCGGCATCGAGAAGGCCGACGGCACCGGCGACATCTCCTACGACCCGGACAACCACGACCGGATGGTCCGGCTGCGCCAGGCCAAGATCGACGGGATCGCGCGCCGACATCCGCCGGCTCGAGGTGGACGACCCGGACGGCAACGCCCGCGTGCTCGTGCTCGGCTGGGGCTCGACCTTCGGCTCGATCGGCGCCGCGGTGCGCCGGGTCCGGCACGGCCGGGCATCAGCGTCGCCCAGGCGCACCTGCGGCACCTCAACCCGTTCCCGGCCAACCTGGGCGACGTGCTCCGCCGCCTACGACAAGGTGCTGGTGCCCGAGATCAACCTCGGCCAGCTCGCGCTGCTGCTGCGCGGCCGCTACCTGGTCGACGTCGATCTCCTACAACCAGGTCCGCGGCCTGCCCTTCCAGGCGGCCGAGCTGGCCGGTGTCATCCAGGATGTGATCGACCGCATGCCTGACGGCGAACGGCCACAGGATCGCCGACGGGCAGCGAGCGACGGCACCGGCCTCGCTCGACGCTGGTGCCGCGACGCCGACGAGCCGTTCAGCCACCAAGGACTTCAAGTCCGACCAGGAGGTGCGCTGGTGCCCCGGCTGCGGTGACTACGCGATCCTGGCCGCCTTCCAGGCGTTCCTGCCCGAGCTCGGGGTGCCGCGCGAGAACATCGTGGTCATCTCCGGGATCGGCTGCTCCTCCCGGCTGCCCGTACTACGTGAACAGCTACGGGATGCACTCGATCCACGGCCGGGCGCCCGGCGATCGCCACCGGCCTCGGCCTGCCCGCGCCCGGACCTGTCGGTCTGGGTGATCACCGGTGACGGCGACGCGCCTGTCGATCGGCGGCAACCACCTGATCCACGCGCTGCGCCGCAACGTCAACATCAAGATCCTGCTGTTCAACAACCGGATCTACGGGCTGACCAAGGGCCAGTACTCGCCCACCTCCGAGCAGGGCAAGGTGACCAAGTCGACCCCGTTCGGCTCGCTGGACCACCCGTTCAACCCGGTGTCGCTGGCGCTCGGCGCCGAGGCCAGCTTCGTGGCCCGGACGATCGACTCCGACCGCAAGCACCTGACCAGCGGTGCTGCGGGCCGCGGCCGACCACCGGGGCGCCGCGCTCGTCGAGATCTACCAGAACTGCCCCATCTTCAACGACGACGCGTTCGCGCCGCTCAAGGACGCCGGCGCGAGCGGACGACCGGCTGATCCGGCTGGAGCACGGCGGAGCCGGTCCGGTTCGGCGCGGACGGGACCCGCGGGCTGCGCTTCGGCCCGCACGGCGACGCTGGAAGCGGCCGAGGTGACCGCGGCCGGACGAGGACTGCGCTGCTGATCGCACGACGCGCACCGCGCCGACCCGTCCTACGCGTTCGCGCTGTCGCGGCTGGACGACGCCGGACTTCCGGCACACCCCGGTCGGTGTCTTCCGGCAGGTGGAGCAGGCCAGCTACGACCAGCTGATGGCGGAGCAGATCGACGCGGCCCGGAGCCGGGGCGGTCCCGGTGACCTCGCCGCCCTGCTGGTACAGCGACGACACCTGGGAAGTCAGCTGACGCGCCAGCCGCTGACGGACGATCTGCCGGGCCAGCTCGAGCACGGCCGGATCGTCGTGCTCGGCGAAGTTGGTATCGGTGGCCAGCATGATGCCGTTCAGCTCGAAGGCCAGCCGGCCCGGGTCCTCGCCGGGCGGTAGCTCGCGCCTGGCCAGCGCGGTGACCGCGAAACCGTGGATCAAGCTCGCCGAACCGGGCCTGGAGCGAGGCGATCAGGTCCCTGACCGGGCCCGGGCGACCGTCCATCTCCAGGGCCGCGCTGGCCATGAAGCAACCGCCGGGGACGGCGTGCCGCTCCAGGTGCGCGATGAACGCCTCGCAGACCGCGGCCAGCTGACCCAGGCCCGCGGGAGCGGCCAGGGTACGCTGCACGACCTCTTCGTCGAGTCCGGGCCGCCTCGGTCACGGTGGCCAGCTGAAGCTCCTGTCTGGAGCCCGGCGGCACACGCCGAGCCGAGCTCGCTCCGGCCGAGGGCCGCGGCGAGGGTACTGGCGGAGAGCCCGTCCGGTCCGTCCTCGGTGGCCAGCGACGCGGCGGCGCGCAGGATCGCTTCGCGGCTCCGCTCATACGGCCATGCTTCGCTCATCGCCCTGGCAACCTAGCACGGAGCCGTCCGCCGGCCTGACCCGCGCCGTCACCAGGTACAGCCGCCCATGTGGCGCAAGCTGCGCGGATGACCGACACTGCAGGCACGGAGCAGGAGGCGTCGCTTTGGCCGTGCTGGTAGGAGCGATCCGCGGCGAGGCCCGGCACGGCGACGGGCGCCTGAGTCGTCCTCGGCGGGAGAGTCGGCGCCGGGCAAGACCGACGCGGCGATCGAACGGTTCCAGCGCGACCTGTCCGATCTCGGCCAAGACCGCCGGCCACGCACGGCGCCTGCCGACGCCATCGCCAAGCTCGGCGCGCCAGGCGCCGCAACGCCGCCGCGGCCCAGGCCGCCAAGCTCGGCCTGCTCCTCGTAGCGCCACTGCCTAGGGCCGCACTGGCAGCTCGGGCACCGCCGTAACGATCCGGTAAGCCGAGCGAGGCGAGATTACGGATCGAGATCAATCCCGGCACGTTCGGTCAATACACTCTGCCAAGGTATTCGGGCGGCGGTGCGACCACAGGCACTCAGGGCAGCTGGCACCAAGCGGCAGGCCTCAGGGGTCGTCGGCTCATCACATAGCGGCACTAGGTCGAATCGCCGCATGTGCCGCACGGGTAAATGACGGACGATCGAATGGCGGTCTCCGGAGCTCCCGCTGGACGCGGATCCCCAGGCTGAGTGCCGCGGCGGGGCCCGCGGAACCAGCCCGGGCGCGGGCGGCCGGGCGACGCCGCCGGGGCGCGGCCGGACCGTCCGGCGCCCGGCGCGCGCTGGCTCCGGCCGCGCCGCCGTGGTCGTGCTGGCGGCCGCCGTCCTGTTCGTGTGCTACTGGCGCCAGTCGCTGACCCAGCCGATCAGCTCGGACGGCGCGGCGAACGCGCTGCAGGCGTGGGACATGCTGCACGGCAACCTGCTGCTGCACGGCTGGCTGCTCTCCGACGTCTCCTTCTACACCACCGAACTGCCGCAGTACATGCTGATCGAGGCGATACGAGGGCTCGGCCCCGAGGTGGTCAACCTCGCCGCCGCGATGACCTACACGCTGCTGGTGCTGCTGGCGGGCCTGCTCGCGCAAGGGCGACGCGGGCGGCCGGGAAGGGCGGGCACGCTTCCTGCTGGCCGCCGGGATCGTGCTGGCGCCGCAGCTCAGCGCCACCTCGACGCTGCTGCAGGCGCCTGATCACACCGGCACGGCGGTCGCGCTGCTCGTGGTCTGGCTGGTGATCGACCGGGCCCGTCCGCGCTGGCTGGTGCCGGTGGCGGTCATGCGTCGCTGCTGGCCTGGATCATGGCGGCCGACTCGATCGTGCTGCTGACCGGCATCGTGCCGATCGCCGTGGCGGTGAGCGCGCGGGCGGCCAGGGCGCTGGCGAAACGGGCCGAGCCGGACTGGCACGAAGCTGTCGCTGGCCGCGGCGGCGATACTGGCAGGCGTGTTCGGCGCGATCGGCGCCGCTGATCATCCGGGCGGCGGGCGGGTACACGACGGCCCCGGTGCCGCGGGCACATCGTGGGCCTCGGACCGCCTGCCGGGGGCGGCCCGGGTGACGTTCCACGCCGCGCTCAACATCTTCGGCGCCAACGTGGTGGCCGCGCATTCAGCGCTCGAGCTGGCCTTCGCGGTACTGCACCTGGCCGGGGCCGCCCTGGCCGCGTGGGCCGCGTGCCTCGCGGCGCTGCGGTTCTTCCGCGCCCGCGACCTGCTCGTCCCGGCGTTCGCGGTGGCGATCGCGCGGTGAACCTGGCCGCGTTCCTGCTCACCGCGCAGGCCCTCGCCGCCACCCGGGAGATCGCCGCGGTGCTGCCGCTCGGCGCCGGTGCTGGCCGGGCGGCTGCTGGGGCCTCGGCTGCTGGGCCTCCGCCGGCCGCGAAGGCGGCCGCGCCGACGGCAGCCAGGAAGGCGCTCCGGGTGCCGCTGCGGCCGGTGCTGGCGGTGGTCGCGGCGGGTTACCTCGCGGCGCTCGGGTACGGTGCGGCGCAGCCGCCGTGCCCGCCATGAGCGAGCCGCTGGCGACGCTGGCTGGTCGCCCGCGGATACAGCCACGGGCTGGCCGGTTACTGGCAGGCAGCAGCACCACGCTCGACGACCAAGCGCCCGGGTCAGCGTGAGCTCGGTCGGGCACGGCCCCGGCGGGCGGGTGGTCCCGGGGCACTGGGAGACCAGCACGCTGCATATACGATCCGTCCCGGCAGTACGCCGACTTCGTCGTCGTCAAGAACTCCGGCACGTACTCCACCCGGTGGCTGCGGGGCGCCGCGGAACGCACCTTCGGCCCGCCCCGGCAGACCTACGTCGTGGGGCCCTACACGATCATGACCTGGCACGCCAACCTGCTCACGCGGCTCAGGGTAGCACCGGACGGCTGAGACGGTCAGTCAGCCGGTCCGCTTCTCCACGAAGTGCGCACAGGGCCAGGAAGGCGGCCCGGGCGGGGCCGTCCGGCAGCGCGCTGATCGAAGCCCGCGCCTCGTGCAGCCCAGTTCAGCACGTCCGCGCGGGACTCCTTCAGTGGCGTGATGGCCGCGCAGCAGCGTGAGCGCCTCGGCCAGCAGCGCCTCGTCGGTCAGGTCGGCCTCGTCCAGCAGCCAGCGCAGCCGCGTCCGTCGGGACGGATCGGCAGGCAGATCGCCAGGACTGGCCAGTAGAGCGCAGCGCGTGGAGCACCGGCAGCGTCCGCACGCCCTGGCGCAGGTCGGTGCCTGGCGTCTTGCCCGACTGCGAGGAGTCGCTCGCGATGTCGATCACGTCGTCGGACAGCTGCCAGGCCACGCCGATCTGCTCGCAGGCCGCGGCGATCTGGTCGGCGACCTCGGCCGGGGCGCCGGAGAACAGCGCGCCGAACCGGTCCGAGCCGTGGCGATCAGCGATCCCGTCTTCTCCGTGATCACGTGCATGTAGAAGTCGAGCGGGTCCTGGCCCGGCCGCGGGCCGATGGTCTCGGCCATCTGCCCGGTGACCAGCAGGCTGAACGTCTCGGCCTGGATCCGGACCGCGTCCGGGCCCAGGCCGGCCAGGATCTGGGAGGCCTGGGCGAACAGGAAGTCCCCGGTGAGGATGGCGACCGAGTTGCTCCACCGTGAGTTGACCGACGGGTGGCCGCGGCGCACGGGGCCTCGTCCATGACGTCGTCGTGGATACAGCGTGGCCAGGTGGGTCAGCTCGATCGCGACCGCCGCCTCGATGACCCGCGGGTCGCTTCGGGTCGCCGAACTGAGCGGCCAGCAGCACGAGCATGGCCCGGAACCGCTTGCCGCCAAGCCGCGATGGGATGCCGGGACGCCTCGGTCAGCAGTTCGTCGTCGCGGGTGCGCCGTCGCGGCCAGCGACTCCTCGACCAGGCCGAGGTAGTCGCGCACCTCCGCCTCGAGGGCGGAGTCGGAAAGTCAACGGGAACTGCGCTGATCAATTGCTCTCCACGTCATCGGCACGCGCGAACACCTCGAATTTTCGAGTATGCCCGTTCCGCACGGTACCAACCAAGCCCAGCCACGTGACGGCCGGGGTTCGCCGGGGGCGGAGCCCCCGCGCGGGTGCTAGGGCAGCCCCGACGCGAACAGCTGGATTCGCGGCATGGTAGGCCAGGCTCAGGAGGGCTGCGGCACGATGCCGAGCACCAGGGTCGCCACCACGCCGAGCCGCCACCGCGGTGCCGGTGAACACGCTCGGCACCACCACCTCGGGCCCGTCCGGGGACCGGGTCGCTGAAGAACATCAGCACGATCACCCGGACGTAGAAGAACGCCGCGATCGCGCTGCTCACCACGCCGACGATCGACCAGCGGCAGTCGCGCCGCCGGCGATCGCCGCCTGGAAGACCGCGAACTTCCCGGTGAAGCCGCTGGTCAGCGGGATGCCGGCGAACGCGAGCAGGAACAGCGCGAAGATCCCGGCGACCACCGGCGACCGGCGTGCCCAGGCCCGCCCACCGGGACAGGTGCGTCGGCCTCGCCGCCCGCGTCGCGGACCAGCGTGATCACGGCGAACGCGCCGACCGTGGTGAAGCCGTAGGCGACCAGGTAGAACAGCGCTGCTGGACAGCCCGGCCTGGCTGATCGCGATGACCGCCGGTCAGGATGAAGCCCGGCGTGCGCGATCGACGAGTAGGCGAGCAGCCGCTTGACGTCGGTCTGGGTGATCGCGACGACCGCGCCGACCAGCATGGTGAGGATGGCGACCACCCACGAGCACCGGCCGCCAGTCCCAGGCGCAGCTGCCGAACGCCACGTAGAAGACGCGCAGCAGCGCGCCGAACGCGGCCACCACCGTGCAGGACGGCCATCAGCGCGGTGACCGGGGTCGGCGCGCCCTGGTAGACGTCGGGCTTCCAGCCGTGGAACGGCACCGCGCCGATCTTGAACAGCAGGCCCGACGCCGAGCAGCGCGATGCCGGTGAACAGCAGCGTCGCGTTGGCGGTGTTGCTGGACGCGGCCGAGGCGATCGCGGACAGCCGCACCGAGCCGGAGAAGCCGTACAGCATCGCGATGCCGAACAGGAAGAACGCCGAGGAGAACGCGCCGAGCAGGAAGTACTTCATCGCCGCTTCCTGCGAGAGCAGGCGGCGGCGCCGGGCCAGGCCGCACAGCAGGTACAGCGGCAGCGACAGCACCTCGAGCGCGACGAACATGGTCAGCAGGTCGTTCGGCGGCCGGGAACGAGCATCATGCCGCCGACCGCGAACAGCGTCAGCGGGAAGACCTCGGTGTGCATGATCCCGGCGGCCGAGGCCCTCGCGCTCCGCCTCGGCTGCCCGGCGATCGCGGCCGCGCTACGGCGGCGAACGGGCTGATCTGCTGGCTGCTCGCCGATCAGCAGCAGCGCTGACGAACGCCGAGCACCAGGATCGTGCCCTGGATGAACAGGCGTGGGCCGGTCGACCGCGACCGCGCCCTCGGCGGCCACGTGCCCGGGCTGCCCGCGACGTACAGGCTGTGCGCTCGCGGCCACCACGATGGTCAGCGATGAACGCGGCGACCAGGCGACCGCAGGGTCAGCGACCAGCTGCGACGGCGCGGCGCGGCGGCCGCGGGGCGAACGCCTCGACCAGCACGCCGAGCCACCGCCGCGCCGAGACGACCAGCATCGGCGACGAGCTGGCCGTACTCGATGCTGCGGCGCGCCGATGGTCGGCGCGCAGCGGCCAGGACACCGGTCACGGTGGCTTCCTTCTGGGCAGTGCGGCGTGTCATCGGCGGGTGGGCGGGCTCGGGTCGGTGGCGTGCACCTGCGTCATGCGTCGCCTGGACCGCCGGGTTGATGACGTCGAGCACCGGCTTCGGGTAGACGCCGAGACCACGATCAGCAGCGCGATCAGCGGCGCGACCGCGAGCGTCTCGCGGCGCTGCAGGTCGGGCATGCCCTTCGACCTCGTCCGCGACCGGCCCGGTCATCGTCCGCTGGTACATCCACAGGATGTAGATCGCGGCCAGGATGATGCCGGCGGTCGCGATGACCGCGGCCGCCTGGTACCGCGTGAACGTGCCGATCAGCACCAGGAACTCGCTGACGAACGGTGCGACAGGCCGGGCAGCGCGAGCGTCGGCCAGACCGGCGATCAGGAACAGCCCGGCCAGCACCGGCGCGACGCTCTGCACGCCGCCGTAGTCGGCGATCAGCTGCGAGCCGCGCCGCGGCGATCAGGAAGCCGGCGATCAGGAACAGCGCGCCGGTGGCGAAGCCGTGGTTGACCATGTAGAGCGTCGCGCCGGACTGGCCCTGGCTGGTCATCGCGAAGATGCCGAGCGCGATGAAGCCGAAGTGCGAGACCGAGGTGTAGGCGATCAGCCGCTTCATGTCGGTCTGGCCGATGGCGACGCATGCGCGCCGTAGATGATGCCGATCACCGCCAGCGTGATGACCAGCGGGCGTGAAGTACGTTCGACGCGCTCGGGGAACAGCTGCGAGGCAGTACCGCAGCATGCCGAACGTGCCGACCTTGTCCAGCACGCCGACCAGCAGCACGGCGGCGCCGGCGCGGCGCGGCCGCGGCGGCGTCGGGCAGCCAGGTGTGGAACGGCCACAGCGGCGCCTTGATCGCGAACGCGATGAAGAAGCCGAGGAACAGCCAGCGTTCTGCGCCGTCGGGCTCAGCGACACGTGCGATCAGCTCGCTGAACAGGAACGTGCCGTGGTGCCCGTCGCGGCGTCGCGCCGAGTACGACGTACAGCGCGATGACCGCGGCCAGCATGAGCAGCCCGCCGAGCAGGCTGTAGAGCAGGAACTTCACCGCCGCGTACTGCCGCTGCGCCGACCGCCGTAGCTGCCGATCAGGAAGTACATCGGGATCAGCATGGCCTCGAAGAACACGTAGAACAGGAACACGTCGGTGGCCGCGAAGACGCCGATCATCATCGTCTCGAGCACCAGCATCAGCGCGAAGTAGGTCTTCGCGCGCGCTGGCGCGGCTCGACCGGGCTCCGCTCGGCGTCGTTCCAGGAGGCCAGGATGACCACCGGCATCGAGGACCGCGGTCATCGCGATCAGCACCAGCGCGATGCCGTCCACGCCGACCGCGTAGTGCACGCCGAACGCCGGGATCCACGACGTAGATCTCGGTGAACTGGTAGTTCGGCCCGCCGACCTGGAACTCGACCGCGATGACGTGATCACCACGACGAGCGTCAGCGAGAAGCCGAGGGCCAGCACCTGGCCATGGCGTTGCGCGCCTGCCGGTCCGCGTCCGCGCTGTCGGCGCAGCGGCCACGATCAGCGCGATCACGATGGCGCCGAGCAGCGGCACCGCGCCCGCCACGGTCAGCCAGGAAAGCCGTTCATCAGAGCCTCACCACCAGAGCAGGGCGCCGACCAGCAGCAGCGGCGCCGACGAACATGGACAGGGCGTACGAGCGGACGAAGCCGGTCTGCAGCTTGCGCGAGCCGGCCCGACGTGCCGCCGACAGCGGCGGCCAGCGTGTTGACCATGCCGTCGACGCCCCGGTTGTCGAAGTACACCGACAGCCGGGTCAGCCACTGGCCCGGGCCGCATCAGCACGCGACTCGTTGACCGCGTCGCCGTAGAGGTCCTTGCGGGCGGCGACGGTGACGCGAGCCGCCCGCGCGGGCGCGACCGCGGGCACCGCGCGCCGCGCCGTACATCGCCCAGGCGAGGCGCCGACCGCGACCAGCCACCAGCGACCAGCCGGTGACCGTGCCCGGCTGGATCGACGCCGTCCTGTGGCGCGGTGGCCCACGGACACCGGGGCCAGGAAGTCTGCGAGCCGGTCGCCGAGGATCAGGAACGCGCCCGCGCCGACCGAGCCGACCGCCAGCACGATCATCGGCCGAGGTCATCACCGGCGGCGACTCGTGCGGGTGCGCGTCTCGCCTCCCAGCGCCGCTCGCCGACGAAGGTCATGAACATCAGCCGGGTCATGTAGAACGCGGTGATGCCGGCGCCGAGCAGCGCCGCGCTGCCCAGGATCCAGCCCGACGTGCCGCCCTCGTCGAACGCCGCCTCGATGATGCTGGTCCTTGGAGAAGAACCCGGACAGCGGCGGGACGCCGATGATGGCCAGGTAGCCGAGTCCGAACGTGACGAAGGTGATCGGCATGACCGTGCGCAGCGCCGCCGTAGCGGCGCATGTCCACCTCGTCGTTCATGCCGTGCATGACCGAGCCGGCGCCGAGGAACAGGCCGGCCTTGAAGAAGCCGTGCGCGAGCAGGTGCGACGATCGCGAACGCGTAGCCGGCCGGGCCCGAGGCCGGCGGCCAGCATCATGTAGCCGATCTGGCTCATCGTCGACCCGGCCAGCGCCTTCTTGATGTCGTCCTTGGCGCAGCCGATGATCGCGCCGAACAGCAGCGTGACCGCGCCGACGATGGCGACCGCCAGCCGGGCGTCCGGGCGACAGGTCGAAGATCGGGCTGGACCGGACGATCAGGTAGACGCCCGGCGGTGACCATGGTCGCCGCGTGGATCAGCGCCGACACCGGGGTGGGGCCCTCCATCGCGTCCAGCAGCCAGGACTGCAGCGGCACCTGGGCGGACTTGCCGCAGGCGCCGAGCAGCAGCAGCAGCCCGATGCGCGGTGAGCGTGCCGCTCGGCTGGCCGCCGACGCGCGGCCGAACACGCCGGCGAACGACGACCGTGCCGAACGTCGGCGAACATCAGCATGATCGCGATGGACAGCCCGGCGTCGCCGACCCGGTTGACGATGAACGCCTTCTTGGCCGCGGCGGCCGCGGCGGGCTTGTGCTGCCAGAAGCCGATCAGCAGGTACGACGCCAGGCCGACGCCCTCCCAGCCGACGTACAGCGCCGAGGTAGTTGTCGGCCAGCACCAGCAGCAGCATCGCGGCGACGAACAGGTTCATGTAGCCGAAGAACCGGCGCCGCTCGCGGGTCGTGCGCCATGTAGCCGACCGAGTAGATGTGGATCAGCGAGCCGACCCCGGTGATCAGCAGCACGAAGCAGATGCGACAGCGGGTCGAGCATGCAGGCCCGATGTCGACCTGGAAGCGCGCCGACGTCGATCCAGGTGTACAGGTGCTGAGTCACCGGCTGCGCTGGCGGCCGGGCAGCCGAGCAGCGGTGACGAACGCGATCACGCCGTAGCACGAACGCGGCGACCGGCATGGCGGCGCCGAGCAGGTGACCCCAGCGTGTCGGTGCGCTGGCCGCCGAGCAGCAGGATCGCGGCGCCGGCCAGCGGGAAGCGCGAGCAGCAGCCACGCGCAGCAGCTGCAGCGCCGTCGCGGACGGCGCCGACGGCGTGCGACACGTCGTCATCCCCTCAGTACTTCAGCAGGTTGGCGTCGTCGACCGAGGCCGACCGGCGGGTGCGGAAGATCGCCATGATGATCGCGCAGGCCGACGACGACCTCGGCGGCGGCCACCACCATCACGAAGAACGCGATGACCTGGCCGTCCAGGTTGCCGTGCAGCCGGGCGAAGCGCGACGAACGCCGAGGTTGCACGGCGTTCAGCATCAGCTCGACGCACATGAACACGACGATGGCGTTGCGCCGGACCAGCACGCCGACCGCGCCGATCGCGAACAGGATCACCGACAGGGCCACGTAGTGGACGGGGCTCACTGGGTCCGCCTCCTCGCGGACGAGGTCGTGGGCCGCGCTCATGCGGCTCGCCGCTCTCGCAGCGGCCCTGCAGTCTCCTCGGCGCGGCACGCACCGCGGCTCCGTCGCCCGGGTCACGGCGCGAGCGTCCGGCTGACCGACGAGCTCGAGCGTGCTGCCGTCCGGCAGCAGCGGCCGGGCGTGTCCGACGCGCGTTGTGCCGCGCGTAGACGCCCGGCGCCGGGCAGCGGCGCCGGTGCCCGGCTGGCGCTGGCGATCCGCCGGCTGCGACAGGTCGCGCTGGGTCGGCTTCGGGGCTGGTGCGCTCGCGGTGCGCCAGCACCATCGCGCCGACCGCCGCGGTGATCAGCAGCGCGCTGGTGACCTCGAACGGGAACACGTAGCGTGGTGAAGATCAGCTCGGCCAGCGCCGGTCAGGTTGTCCGGCTCGCCGAGCGCCGGCGGTCTTGGCGGCCGGGCCGATCGCCGCGTGCCCGATGGCCGAGGCGCAGGACCACGAGCAGGCCGATCGCGGCGAGCCCGGCGGCCAGCCCGCTGGCCCTTGATCGTCTCCACGACCGAGTCGGCCGAGCGTCGACGCCGACCGAGCATGAGCACGAACAGGAACAGCATCAGCACCGCGCCGGTGTAGACGATGATCTGCACGAAGGCGAGGAACGGCGCGCCCTGCATGCGCGTACATGGACGGCCAGGCGAGAGCATCACCACGGCGAGCATGCATCGCGCAGTGCACGCGCCTTGCCGGACCAGGATCATGCCAGCGCGGCGCCGACCGGACACGACGGCGAGGATCCAGAAGACGGTCGACCGCGATCAGTCGGCGTGGTGCCGGACGGGCGGCCGCGAGGACGTGGCCATCGCCCTCGCCCGGCCCGCGTCGCGCATTCCGGCGGCGCTCGGCCGGCGCGGCGTCCGGCGGCGCGTCGGCACCGACGGCCTGACGGGCCGCCCGGACCGACATCCGGGCGCGCGGCCGCGGTCAGCACGCCGCGCCGAGCCGGTAGTAGTCCTTCTCGTCGTCGCCGAGCCGCATCGGGTGCGGCGGCGGCTCCATGCCCGGCAGCAGCGGCGCGAGCAGCTGCTCCTTGGTCCAGATCAGGTCGTCGCCGGCTGTCGTCGGCGAGCTCGTACTCGTTGGTCATGGTCAGCGCGCGGGTCGGGCAGGCCTCGATGCACAGGCCGCACAGGATGCAGCGCAGGTAGTTGATCTGGTAGACGCCGCCGTACCGCTCGCCGGGCGAGTACCGCTCGTCCGTCGGTGTTGTCGGCGCCCTCGACGTAGATGGCGTCGGCCGGGCAGGCCCAGCGCGCACAGCTCGCAGCCGATGCACTTCTCCAGCCCGTCCGGCCACCGGTTGAGCTGGTGGCGGCCGTGGAACCGCGGCGCGGTCGGCCGCTTCTCCTCCGGGTACTGCTCGGTGTCGACCTTCTGGAACATCTGCTGGAAGGTGACCCCGAACCCGTTGACCGGGTTGAGGAAATCAAGCACCAGTGACCTCCTTGCTGGAGGTCTTCGTTGTGCCGGTGCCGACCCGTGGTAGTGCGGCAGGTCCAGCGGCGGCACGCGGGAACGGTACCGCGGCGGTCGCCGGCGCTGGTCCATCGGCACTGTCCGCCCGGCGGCCTCTGCCTCCGGCTCGCCGCGACCGCGCGGCCCGCTGCTGCGCCGAGCTGTCCCAGCATCGTGATCAGCGGCCAGGACGAGCACGATGACCAGGCCGACAGACCACGTACGGAGCGGCTGGAGCTGCCGCTGTCGAGCCGCCAGGCCGCGCACGGTGGCGACCAGCAGCGATCCAGACGCAGCGAGACCGGGATGAGGACCTTCCAGCCGAGCGCCATCAACTGGTCGTAGCGGATCCGCGGCAGCGTGCCGCGCAGCCAGATGAAGCAGAACATGAAGATGAGCACCTTGCCGAGGAACCACAGCAGCGGCCACCAGCCGGTGTTGGCGCCGGCCCACAGCGACAGCGGCCACGGCGCCCGCCAGCCGCCGAGGAACAGCGTGGTGGCCAGCGCGGAGACCGTGATCATGTTGATGTACTCGGCCAGGAAGAACAGCGCGAACTTCATCGAGCGAGTACTCGGTGTGGAAGCCGCCGACCAGCTCGCCCTCGCCCTCGGGCAGGTCGAACGGCAGCGCGGTTGGTCTCGCCGACCATCGGTGACCAGGTAGATGAGGAACGACGGCAGCAGCATGCACGGCGTACCACAGGTCGCTCCTGGGCGTCGACGATCCCGGAGGTGGACAGCGAGCCCGGCGTACGAGGAACACGGCGACGAACGACAGCCCCATCGCGATCTCGTAGCTGATCACCTGGGCCGACGAGCGCAGCGCCGCCGAGCAGCGAGTACGGTCGAGCCCGAGGCCCAGCCGGCCAGCACGATGCCGTACACGCCGATCGAGCTCATCGGCCAGCACGAGCAGCACGCGCCACCGGCAGGTCGGTCGAGCTGCAGCGGGGTGTGGTGGCTGGAAGATCGAGACCATCGGGGCCGAACGGGATGACGGCGAAGCGCGATGAAGGCCGGGATCGCCGCCGACAGGACCGGCGCGACCACGAAGACCAGCTTGTCCGCGCCGTGCGGGATGATGTCCTCCTTCGAGCGGCAGCTTGAGGCGCGTCGGCGATCGGCTGCAGCAGGCCGAACGGCCTGGCCCGGTTCGGCCCGGCCGGTTCTGCATCCGGCCGATGACCCGGCGCTCCGCCCAGATCATGAACAGCGTCGTCAGCAGCAGGAAGACGAAGACGACGACGACCTTCAGGCAGCACCAGCCACCACGGGTCAGCTGGTCGAAGCTCGCTCAGCGTCGGGTCAGCCGCGGCGCCGCCAGCGCGCATGCGGCAGCGTCCTAGCGCATCATTGCGCGCCTCCTCACGGTGACCTGGCGCCGTGCCCCGCGCCGAGCTCGAGAGCGGCGCACCGCGCAGCCACGGTCGATCGCGGCGTTGCCAGCGCAGCCCGGCGCGGCAGCCAGACCCGTGGTCGGCCATCGGCGCCACCGCGACGGGCACCGTGATCGACCCCGGTCGGTGGCCACGGTCACCTTATCGCCGTCCGCCGCCACGGCCTCGGCCGCGGTCGCCGGCGGACATCCGGGCCACGGCGGCGCGGGCCGTGCGCGAGCCAGGGTCGGCTCGCCGTCCTGCATCCGGCCGCTGTCCAGGCAGCTGGTGCCAGGTGGCCAGTTCACGCCCAGCACGCCGGACCCGTGCGCCTGGCGGTCCGGTGCACGCCCGGGTCAGCGGCGCGCGCCGCTGATCCCGGCGGGCCGAGGCCGCTGCCGCGCCAGGTGCCGAGCGCGGCCAGCTCGGCGCGGGCGGCGGCCGCGTCGGGCAGGCCGAGGTGGACGTCCATCTGCGTCGGCGATCGCGCCGAGCACCTACAGGTCGGCGCACCTCGCGGGGAGCCGCAGCGCGGCGCTCGAACGAGCCGCCGCCGGCCCTCCCAGTTCACGAACGTGCCGGCCTTCTCGGCCACGGCGCGCGACCGGGAGCACCACGTCGGCGCGGTCGGTGACCGCGCTGGCCCGCAGCTCGAGGCTGACGACGAACCGGCGGCGATCTCGAGCGCGGCCAGCGCGCCGGCCGGGTCCGGCAGGTCGCCGGGTCGACGCCCGCCGACCACCAGGGCGCCGATGCTCGCCGTGCCGCGGCCGCGGCCAGGATCGCCGCGGTGTCGCGGCCCGGGCGTGTCGGGCAGCGATGGCTCACGCCCCAGGTCCTGGCCACCTCGATGCGGCGCCGCCGGGTCGGCGATCGACCGGCCGCCGGGCAGCAGCCCGGGCAGCGCGCCCGACCTCGATCGCGCCGCGCTCGCCGGCCCGCCGCGGGACCCAGGCCAGCCGCGCGCCGGTCGCGGCCAGCCAGCGCGGCGCGGCCGCGGTCAGCGCGCCCGGCGACCTCGGCCAGCCGCTCGCCGACCAGGATCACCGGCGCCCGGCGCCAGCGCCTGGCGGCGCGATCACGGCGTCGGAGGCCCGAGCGAGGCCGAGGCCGCCGCAGCGCGGCCTGGCCTCGTCGCCGGGCACGCGTCTCGAGCAGCGTGCCGGACAGCCTGGCGAGGCCGTGGCTGGCCAGCGCGGCGAGCGAGAACACGCGCAGGCCGTGCTCGCGGACCGCCTTGCGCAGCCGCAGGAAGACGATCGGGCGACTCGTCCTCCGGCTCGAAACCGGCCAGCAGCACGGCCGGGGCCGCTTCCAGGTCGGCGTAGCCGACGCCGATGCCGCGCCCGGCCACGCGGCGGCCAGGAACTGCGCCTCCTCGGCGGAGTGCGGCCGGGCCCGGAAGTCGATGTCGTTGGTGTCCGAGCGCCACCCGGGCGAACTTGGCGTAGGCGTAGGCGTCCTCGACGGTGAGCCGGCCGCCGGTCAGCACGCCGACGCCGTGCGCGCCGTCGCGCGGCCGCGCGCAGCCGCGGCCGCGCACGCGCCAGCGCCTCGGCCAGCGACGTCGGCTCGCGCAGCTCGCCGTCCGTCGTCGCGGACCAGCGGCGCGGTCAGCCGGTCCGGCTCGGTCGCGTAGGTGAACGCCCAGCGGCCCTTGTCGCAGTTCCACTCCTCGTTGACCGCCGGGTCGTCGCCGGCCAGCCGGCGCATCACCTTGCCGCGCCGGTGGTCGGTGCGCTGCGGCGCAGCCGGACGCGCAGTGCTCGCACACGCTCGGCGCGGACACCAGGTCGAACGGCCGGGACCGGAACCGGTACGGCGGCGCCGGTCAGCGCGCCGACCGGGCAGATCTGCACGGTGTTGCCGGAGAAGTAGGAGTTGAACGGCTCGCTCTCGGTCGATGCCGACCTGCTGCGGCGCGACCGCGCTCGATCAGGTCGATGAACGGGTCGCCGGCGATCTCGCTCGGAGAACCGGGTGCAGCGCGCGCACAGCACGCAGCGCTCGCGGTCGAGCAGCACCTGCGCGGAGATGTTGATCGGCTTGGCGAAGGTCCGCTTCGTCGCTCGGTGAACCGGGTCTCGCCGCGGCCGTTGGACATGGCCTGGTTCTGCAGCGGGCACTCGCCGCCCTTGTCGCACATCGGGCAGTCGAGCGGGTGGTTGATGAGCAGCAGCTCCATCACGCCCTCGCTGCGCCTTGTCCGCGACCGCGCGAGGTGAGCTGGGTGCGCACCACCATGCCCTCGGTGCACGGCAGTGGTGCACGAGGCCAGCGGCTTGCGCTGGCCCTCCACCTCGACCAGGCACTGGCGGCAGGCGCCGACCGGCTCGAGCAGCGGGTGGTCGCAGAACCGCGGGATCTGCGATGCCGAGCAGCTCGGCGGCCCGGATGATCCAGCGTGCCCTTGGGCACGCTGATCTCGAACGCCGTCGATGGTGACGGTGACCGTGTCCGTCGCGTGGTCTCCACCGTCATGACGCTGGCTCCAGACAGTCGAGCGCCGCCGGGTCGAACGGACAGCCGCCGTCCGTGTGGTGCTCGATGAACTCGTCCGCGGAAGTAGCTGGATCGACGAGGTGATCGGGCTGGTCGCGCCGTCGCCGAGGCGCGCAGAACGCGCGGCCGGTGATGTTGTCGCAGATGTCCAGCAGCTTCGTCGAGGTCTTCCTCGGTGCCCATCGCCGTGTTCCAGCCGGTCCAGGATGCGGACCAGCCAGTAGCGTGCCCTCGCGGCACGGCGTGCACTTGCCGCACGACTCGTGCTGGTAGAACTCGGTCCAGCGGAGCACCGCGCGCGACCACGCACGTGGTGTCGTCGAAGATCTGCAGCGACCGTGGTGCCGAGCATGCGATCCGGCGGCGCGCGACCGCCTCGAAGTCGAGCGGCACGTCGAGGTGCTCGTCGGTGAGCAGCGGCGTGCGACGAGCCGCCGGGCGTCCAGAACTTGCAGCTGGTGTCCGCCGCGCATCCCGCCGGCCAGCTCGAGCAGCTCGCGCAGCGTGATGCCGAGCGGCGCCTCGTACTGTCCCGGGCGTGGTCGACGTGGCCGGACAGCGAGAAGATGCCGAAGCCCTTGGACTTCTCGGTGCCCATCGTCGCGCGAACCAGTCGGCGCCGTTCAGCACGATCGACGGGCACGCTGGCGATCGACTCCGACGTTGTTGACGACCGTCGGGCAGGCGTACAGGCCGGCCACGGCCGGGAACGGCGGCTTGCAGCCGCGGCTGGCCCGCGGTGGCCCTCCAGCGAGTCGAGCAGCGCGGTCTCCTCGCCGCAGATGTAGGCGCCGGCGCCGGCGTGACGATGACGCTCCAGGTCGAAGCCCGGAGCCGAGGATGTTCTTGCCCAGGTACCCGGCCGCGTACGCCTCCGCGACCGGCGTGCTGCAGCCGCCGGATCACGTGCAGCGACCTCGCCGCGGACGTAGATGAACGCGTGGCTGCGCCCGGATCGCGTACGAGGCGATGATCGACGCCCTCGATCAGCAGGTGCGGGTTGGCCATCATCAGCGGGATGTCCTTGCAGGTGCCCGGCTCGGACTCGTCGGCGTTGACCACCAGGTAGTGCGGCTTGTCGTCGCCCTGCGGGATGAAGCCCCACTTCATGCCGGTCGGGAAGCCTGCGCCGCCGCGGCCGCGCAGCCCGGAGTCCTTGCACGACGCGCGATGACCTCGTCCGGCGCCATGCGCGAGCGCCTTCGGCAGCGCCTGTAGCCGCCGCGCCGCTCGGTACGCCGTCGAGGTGAAGCGTCGGGCTGGTCCCAGTGCGCGGTCAGCACCGGGGTCAGGTGTCGGTCACCGCGTCTACCTTCGCGTGGTCGGCCTCGGCCGCCGTGGCTCGCGGCCGGCTCCGGCGCGGTCCAGCCGTGCTCGCGTGGCGATCCGCAGGCCCGACCAGGTCGGCCGGCCCGGCGGCCGGGCCCTGCGTCCGGCCCGGCCGTCGGCGAAGCCTGCCAGCGATCCGCGCCGCCTCGCGCCAGGTGCACCAGCCGCGGCGCCCGCGGGTCGGCGCGACCGTCGTGCCCGGCCCGCAGGCCGTCGACGAGCTGGCGGGCCGAGTGCGGGCGTCATGTTGTCGAAGAACTCCCAGTTGACCATCATCACCGGCGCGTAGTCGCAGGCCGCGTTGCACTCGGCGTGCTCCAGGCGTGACCTTGCCGTCGGGCGTGGTCTCGTCGTTGCCGACGCCGAGGTGCTCGTGGAGCTCGGTCGAAGATCTGCGTCGCCGCCCAGCACCGCGCACAGCGTGTTGGTGCAGACGCCGACGTAGGTAGTCGCCGACCGGGCGGCGCTTGTACATGGTGTAGAAGCGTCGCCACCGCGCGCGACCTCGGCCTCGGTCGAGCCCGAGCTGCTCGGCGCAGAACTCGATGCCGTCGGCGGAGACGTAGCCCTCCTCGGACTGGACCAGGTGCAGCAGCGGCAGCAGCGCCGACGCGCGGCCCGCGGGTAGCGGCGCGATGATCTGCGCCGCGTCGGCGTCCAGGCGCGCCAGCACTTCGTCGCTGAACGGCATTACCGGTCCACGCCTCCCATCACGGGGTCGATGCTACGCGACCGCCGGCGATGACGTCGGCGACCAGGCCGCCCTCGGCACATCGCCGGCGATCGCCTGCAGGTTGGTGAACGACGGGTCGCGGAAGTGCACCCGGTACGGCCGGGTGCCGCCGTCGGAGACCACGTGCGCGCCGAGCTCGCCGCGCGGCGACTCGATCGCCGACGTAGACCTGCCCGGCCGGCACCCGGAAGCCCTCGGTGACCAGCTTGAAGTGGTGGATGAGCGCCTCCATCGACTGGCCCATGATCTGCGCGATGTGCTCGGGCGAGTTGCCCAGGCCGTCGGCGCCGAGCGGCGAGCTGGGCCGGCCAGCCGATCTTCTTGTCGGCCGATCATGACCGGTCGGGGCCGTCGAGCGCTGCAGCCGGTCGAGCGCACTGCTCGATGATCTTCAGCGACTCGCGCATCTCGTCCATCCGGACCAGGTACCGGCCGTAGGCGTCGCAGGTGTCGCCAGTCGGCACGTCGAACTCGTAGGTCTCGTAGCCGCAGTACGGCTGGGTCTTGCGCAGGTCCCAGGCGCAGCCCGGTCGACCGCAGCACCGGACCGGTGACGCCGAGCGCCATGCAGCCGGTCAGGTCCAGGTAGCGCGACGCCCTTCGTGCCGGCCGATGCCAGATCGGGCTGGCGTCGAGCAGCGTGCGCACGTCGTGCATCGAGCTTCGGCGGCATCGTGTCGCAGGAAGCTCGCGGATCTTCTCGAGCGCGCCCGGCGGCAGGTCCTGCGCCACGCCGCCGGGCCGGATGTAGGCGTGGTTCATCCGCAGGCCGGTGATCAGCTCGAACAGGTCGAGGCACGTATCTCGCGCTCGCGGAAGCCGTAGCAGCATCGTCGAGATCGCGCCGAGCTCCAGGCCGATCGGTGGCGATGCCAGACCAGGTGCGAGGAGATCCGGTTGAGCTCCATCATCAGCACCCGGATGACCTGTGGCCCGCTCGGGGATCGTCGTCCTCGATGCCGAGCAGCCGCTCCACCGCCGAGGCAGTACGCGGCCTCGTTGAACAGCGGCGCCAGGTAGTCCATCCGGGTGCACGAACGTGACGCCCTGCGTCCAGGTGCGGTACTCCATGTTCTTCTCGATGCCGGTGTGCAGGTAGCCGATGGCCGGCCGGCACTCGGTGACGGTCTCGCCCTCGAGCTCGAGGATCAGCCGCAGCACGCCGTGCGTGGACGGGTGCTGCGGGCCCATGTTGACGACGATCCGCTCGTCGTGCATCGAGTCGTCCGATGGCCGCCGACGATCGTCGTCCCAGTCCCCGCCGGTGACGGTGAAGACGCTGGCCCTCGGTCGGTCTCGGCGTCGGTCGCGTACGGCCTGCTGCGTGCGGTCGTCGTGTGTCATGGTACGCCCTCCGCTCGTCCGGGCGGCGGGATCTCGGCGCCGCTGGTACTCGACCGGGATGCCGCCGAGCGGGTAGTCCTTGCGCTGCGGGTGGCCCTTCCAGTCGTCCGGCATCTGGATCCGGGTCAGCGCCGGGTGGCCGTCGAAGACGATGCCGAACAGGTCGTAGGTCTCCCGCTCGTGCCAGTCGTTGGTCGGGTAGACGCCGACCAGCGACGGGATGTGCGGGTCGGCGTCGGGCGCGGTCACCTCGAGCCGGACCCGGCGGTTGTGGGTGATCGACAGCAGGTGGTAGACCGCGTGCAGCTCCCGGCCGGTGTCGTCCGGGTAGTGCACGCCGGACACGCCGGTGCACAGCTCGAAGCGCAGCGCCGGGTCGTCGCGCGAACTTCGCGGCCACCTCCGAGCAGGTGCTCGCGGCGCACGTGGAAGGTCAGCTCGCCGCGGTCGACCACGACCGCGCTCGATCGCGTCGGAGAAGCCGATCCCGGCCGACTCGAGCGCGCGTGCCGAGCGCGTCGGCGACGTCGTCGAAGTAGCCGCCGTACGGGCGCGGGCTGGCCAGGACGGGGCGCGGCGCACCCGGAGCAGGCCGTAACCCGAGGTGTCGCCGGGTGTCCTGCACGCCGAACATGCCGGTGCGGACGACCGGCTCGGCCAGCCGCTCTCGCCCAGCCGGGCCGGGGGTCGCCAGTCGCTGCGCTCGATGCGCGGCTGCTCGGTGCGTCGCTCGTCCGGCGCCCTGTCATCGCGTCGCTCGTCGGCCGCTCACAGCTGTGACCATCGGGAGGTCAGGTGCAGCGCGGCCAGGCCGAGCCGGCGTTCTCCAGCTCGGCGATCTCGCGCTCGCGGTTCGTTGCCGAGCTTCATGTTGCTGGATCTTGTCGTGCAGCTTGAGGATCGCGTCGATCAGCATCTCCGGCCGCGGCGGGCAGCCGGGCAGGTAGATGTCGACCGGCACGATGTGGTCGACGCCCTGCACGATCGCGTAGTTGTTGAACATGCCGCCGCTGGACGCGCAGACGCCCATCGAGATGCACCCACTTCGGGCTCGGCCATCTGGTCGTAGATCTGCCGCAGCACCGGGGCCATCTTCTGGCTGACCCGGCCGGCCACGATCATCAGGTCGGCCTGCCGCGGCGTGGCCGGAGGACCGCTCCATGCCGAACCGGGCCAGGTCGTGCTGCGGCCCGCCGGTCTGGCCATCATCTCGATGGCGCAGCAGGCCAGGCCGAAGGTGGCCGGCCAGAGCGAGCGCCTTGCGCGCCCAGCCCGACGAGCTTCTCGACCGATGGTCAGCAGGACGCCGCTGGGCAGCTTCTCTTCGATACCCATGGCTCAGTCCCAGTTCCAGGCCGCCGCGCCGCCAGACGTAGGCGTACGCGACGAGCACGGTGACGATGAACAGCGACCATCTCGACCAGGCCGAACAGCGCCGAGCTTGTCGAAGGCGACCGCCCACGGGTACAGGAAGATGATCTCGATGTCGAACACGATGAACAGCATCGCGGTCAGGTAGTACTTGACCGGGAACCGGCCGCCGCGCGGTCGGCTGCGGCGTCGGCTCGATGCCGCACTCGTAGGCTTCCAGCTTGGCCCGGTTCCACCGCTTGGGCCCGGCGATGGCGCCGAACGTGACGGAAAAGGCGGCAAAACCGGCCGCCAGCACGGCCAGCACGAAGATCGGAAGATACAGCCTCATCGTGGTTTCCTCCCTCCACAGGCCGGATGCCAACTGCCTATCCTAGGGATCACCTGCATGGCCGCTCACTCAGGGTTAGGCGCGAGCCTGGACAGGCCGTTGACCAGCCGGTCCTGACGCGTCGCCGCCGCGGATCGGTCAGGTTGGCCAGCAGCTTGAGGGCGAACCGCATCAGGGCCGGACGGCGCATGCTGTGCTTGGTCGCGATGCGCATCAGCGTCGGCTTGCCGATCAGCTTGACGAAGGTGCCGGCCGAGCGCGGTAGTAGCCGCCGTAGGCCTGGTTGAGCGCGTGCGGGTAGTCTGCCAGCACCCGTTCCGTCGTCCGCCCGGCGCGACCGGGCCGAGCGCCTGCAGCGATCGTGCGGGCCAGGATCTCGCCCGACTCCATCGCGTACGCGATGCCCTCGCCGTTGAACGGGTTGACCATGCCGCCGGCGTCGCCGACCAGCAGCAGGCCCTGGTAGTAGTGCGGGGTGCGGTTGAAGCCCATCGGCAGGCGCCGCGCCGCGGATCGGCTGCGGTCCGGTTCTCCTCGCGTGAAGCCCCACTCGGCTCGAGCATGCCGTCGAGCCACTTGCGCAGCAGGGCGCTGGTAGTCCGTGTTGCCGAAGGCGGCGCTGGTGTTCAGCATGCCCAGGCCCGACGTTGGACGGTGCCGTCGCCCATGCCGAAGATCCAGCCGTAGCCGGGCAGCAGCCGGTCGCCGTCCCACAGGTCCAGCCAGGACTCCAGGTAGTCGTCGTCGTGCCGGTGCGTCCGGTAGTAGCGTCCTGACCGCCACGCCGAGCGGCCGGTCGTCGCGCTTGCGCAGGCCCATGGCCAGCGGACAGGCGCGACGGAGTTGCCGTCCGCCGCGACCACGACCCGGGCGCGGTAGGTGCGCTCGTCCCTGCCGTCCGCGGCCTTGGCCGCGACACCGGTCATCCGCCCGGTGCGCTCGTCGCGGACCGGGCCGGTCACCGTGACGCCCTCGAGCAGCCGCGCGCCGGCCTGCTGGGCCCGGCGGGCCAGCGTCTCGTCGAAGTCGAGCCGGGTGCGGACCAGGCCGTAGCCGGGATAGCTGGCCAGCTCGGGCCAGGGCAGCTCCAGCCGCTTGCCCGCGCCGATGACCGCGCAGGCCCTTGTTGCGCACCCAGCCGTCCTGCTCGCTGACGCTGATGCCCATGCCGACCAGGGTCTTGACCGCGCGCGGGGTCAGCCCGTCGCCGCACACCTTCTCCCGCGGGAACGCTGGACTTCTCGAGCAGCAGCACGTCCAGCCCGGATTGTGCCAGGTAGAAGGCGGTGGCGCCGAGCGGGACCGGCGCCCACGACGATGACGTCGGCTTCCGGCGTCGGGCTGGCTTTTTCGGGGCGGGGGAGCGTGCTCGGTCACTTGATCAGATCCTGGTGTTCTTGTGAACCGCTTCACAAATTCTTTGCCATCAGTTTAGACCTAGCCAGGTCCTGGCTTGGTGCGGGGCCAGCGTTCACCCGGCCAGCCTGACCCCGGGGCAGCGTGCCCCAGGGTCCAGTGTTCCGGGGTCAGTGCCCCCGGTCAGGCGCGGCGGGCGACGTGCACGGCCACCGCGCCCAGGCTCAGGTTCCGCCATCGCACCGCCGACCAGTAGGCCGTCCTGATCGGTGACGCCAGTCTCGCGCTGGGTCGGCCAGTCCACGATCGACTCGGCCAGGTACTCGTAGGCTTCCGGGTTACGGGCCGCCCGCCGGGCGATCGCGGGCAGGACATGGAGCAGGTAACGCCGGTAAAGCATATCGGCCGGGGCGATCGTGATCGCGCTGAACTCGCATACCACCAGCCGCCCGCCCGGCCTGGTCACCCGGCAGCATCTCGGCCAGGCCCGCGACCGGGTCGGCCACGTTCCGCAGCCCGAACGAGATCGTCACCGCGTCGAAGGCCCCGTCGCGGAACGGCAGCCGCAGCGCGTCGCCAGCCACGAAGCTCAGTCCGGGGCGGCCTGGACCCGCTCGCTGCCCTGGCTGACGTCCCCGGCCTGGATCTGGCCCGCGACGTGGAGCATGCCGAGGGAGAAGTCGCAGGCCACGCAGTCTGCGCCGGTGGCGGTGAAGGTCAGCGAGGAGGTCCCGGTGCTTATAGCCGCCAGGTCGAGCACCTGCTCCCCGGGCGGGCCCCGGTGATCCGCGCCACGGTCCGCCGCCAGAGCCGGACCTGGCCCATGGACAGCAGGTCGTTCAGCAGGTCGTAACGCCCGGCGATGGCGTCGAACATCGCCGCCACATCACCGGGTCGCTTGTCCAGTTCGGCTCGGGCCATTCGCTCACCCTAGACGAGCCGACGCGGCGCCTGGATTAGCCATGAGATGTGGCGTTTGTGCACCAAAGAATGCGCACAGCGCCACTCATACTGTTCAGAGCCTGTGCGGTGAGGGACGGATGGTAAGGATGTGGCGGGCGCTACAACTTCGGCTGCGTTGGGGCAGGCGCGACGCGGGTGCATCCGGCGCTGGGCAGGCCAGAGGAGGCGGGGCGCTGCCACTGCTGGCCGAGGACGTGCTGGGCCAGGAAGGCGAAGACGGTCTCGTACCAGATCCGCGCGTGGCCGGGGTCAGGATCCAGTGGTTCTCGTCCGGGAAGTAGAGGAACTTGGTCTCCGGCGCCGTGCCGGTGACAGGTCCGACCACAGCCGCAGCGCCTCGCCGACCGGCACCCGGTAGTCCTTGTTCCCGTGGATGACCAGCATCGGCGTGCGGATCTGGCGCGACGTGGCGGTGCGGTGAATTCGTCACGTACATCTCGGGTCGGTCAGCGGGTCGCCGAAGTGCCGCCGCCAGAACATCGGGTGGTCGGTGGTGCCGAACATCTGGTCCAGCGCCCACAGCCCGGCGTGGCTCACGATCGCCTGGAAGCGGTCGGTGTGGTCAGCCATCCAGTTCGCCATGTAGCCGCCGTAGGAGCCGCCCATCACGGCCGATCCGCGTCCGCGTCGAGGTCCGGGCGGGCCAGCGGCGGCGTCGGTGATCGCCATGATGTCGGCGTACGGCCGGGCGCCCCACTCGCCGTGCGCCGCGGGCGATGAAGTCCGAGCCCGTATCCGGTGGACAGCGCCGGGTCCGGCAGCAGCACGGCGTAGCCGCGGGCGACCATCAGCCACGGGTTCCACCGCCACGACCAGGTGTTCCAGCTGCTCATGCGGGCCGCCGTGCACCCAGAGCAGCAGCGGCGCGGGCTGGTCCGCCGCGGCGCCCTCGGGCAGCACGAGCCAGGCCCGGACCGGCTGGCCGTCCTCCGCGGTGGCGGTGACCTCCTCAGTACGCCCGGCAGCGTGACCGGGACGCCGGGGCAGTCGAGCCGCGCCGGGTTCGGCCCGGTGGTCAGATCGATGCGCACCGGGGTGGGCGGCGAGTCCACGGCGGCCCGCAGCGCGTACAGGTACCGGCCGTCCGGGTCTGGGTTCAGGTCGGTGTACGCGCCGTCGTCGGCGGTCACCCGGGTGACCTCGCCGCTGCCGACCTCGACCCGGAACACCGGGCACCGCCCGCCGTCGTCGGCGGTGAGGTACAGCGCGCTCGAATCGGGCGCCCAGGCCAGCCCGTTCGGCCAGCGGTCCCAGTAAGCCAGCAGGTCACGGCCGGGTCCGGAAGCGTCAGCGCGTCCGCGGCGTCGGCCCGTCGGCGTCGAGCAGGACCACGGTGAGGTCGACCGGCCTGCGGCCGGTGGCGTGCCGCTCCCGCAGGCAGGCGATGTACCGCCCGTCGGGCGAGACCCGCGGGTTCTCGAAGTCGTACTCGGGTACCGCCAGCAGCACCCGGCGCTTGCCGCTGGCCACGTCGATCGCGACCAGCTCGCAGCGCGACTCGCTACGTCGGCTCCCACCGCCACCACCCGGTGATCACCGAGGTCCCGTCCGGCGTCAGCTCGAACGGCTCGCCGTCCAGCGCCCGCCCCGGCTCGGGCGTCAGGTCGCGAAGGCGGGCGGGATTCGCCGCGCGTTCGGCCCCTTCCGGCGGCGGCGTGTCGTCGGCCAGCAGCCGGCTCCTTGTCCCCAGCCAGCCCACCCGATCTCGGTTTCCTGCACCTGGTCGGGATCGACGGCGAACAGCCGGGGCTGGTCGGGCCCCAGGTCGTGATCCCAGAACCGGACCGGCGCGGACTCGTGCAGGATGGCGGTGATCCCGGCGTCCTTGCGCTCCTGGCGCAGCCTGGCGTCGTCCGCGGCGCTGTCGCCATTGCCCGCGGCGGGCAGCACGGGCGCGCCGACCACGATCGCAGCTGAGCGTCCCTGGCCACCTCGGCCGCGGTGACGCCGCCGGGCAGCGCGCCACCACCCGGGCCTCGCCATGCGACCGCGGGCAGCAGCCAGAGCGCGGCGACGTCGCTAGCGTCCGGTCCTTCTTCGCGGCCGGGTCGGCACGCCCGGAGGTGAACAGCAGCGATCCGTCCGGCAGGAAGCGCGGGCTGCCCTCGCCCTCGGCGGACCTGGTCAGACGCGCGGGCCGGAGCCGCCGTGCGCGTCGATCCTCCAGATGCTGGTCAGGTACTTCTTCTTGTCCGCGCTCAGGGTCTGCACCGCCGCGGCCAGCCAGGACCCGTCCGGGGCCAGCCGCAGCGCCGTCACCCGCGGCAGCGCCACGAAGTCGCCCAGCTCGTGAAATGGGGTTCGCGCCAGCGCTCACAATCGCTCCCGGTCAGGTCGATCGGTCAGGTCGATCAGGCCGCAATTCCGGACCATACCCCGCCATATCGCAGCGACCCTGGCCGCGAGGGCAGGCCTGTCTCACCGGCTGTAACAGCGCGGTCAGTAGCCTCGGTGATCATGGCGGCGCCGACCGTGGCGTTGGTGCCCTCGTCGATCAGGATGAGGCCGCCGGTCGTGCGGTTCCGGCGTAGGGATCGCAGAACAGCGGCTGGGTCGAGGCGCAGCGTGACCCGGCCGATCTCGTTCAGCCCCAGCTGGGCGGCGGCCTCGTCCCGGTGCAGCGTGTTCACGTCGAGCCGGTAGTGCAGGTCGCGTGACGATCGCCTTGACCGTGCGGGTGGTGTGCTTGACGACCAGTACGCTGCGCCGCGCTCAGCGGCCGACGTCCGACGACATCCAGCAGACCATCGCCTCGATGTCCTGGGCGGCGGCCGGCTGGTTGTGCGGCCGGCAGATCATGTCGCCGCGGGAGATGTCCACGTCGTCGTCCAGCAGCAGCGTCACCGACATCGGCGGGAACGCCTCGGCGACCGCGCCGTCGGCCGCGTCGATGCGCGGCGATCCTGGTGGTCAAGCCCGGACGGCAGGTGCATCACCTCGTCGCCCGGCTTGAGCACGCCGCCGGCCACCTGGCCGGCGTAGCCGCGGTAGTCGTGCAGGTCGGCGTCGGTGGCCGGCGTGCGGCCGGATCACGTACTGCACCGGGAACGCTGACGTCGATCAGGTTGCGGTCGGAGGCGATGTGCACGTGCTCCAGGTGGTGCAGCAGCGACGGCCCGTCGTACCACGGGCATGTTGGCCGAGCGCGTCGACCACGTTGTCGCCGTGCAGCGCGGAGATCGGGATGAAGGTCAGGTCGCCGATGTCCAGCTTGGCGGCGAACGCGGTGAACTCGTCGCAGATCTGCTCGAACACCCGGCGGTCGTAGTCGACCAGGTCCATCTTGTTCACCGCGAGCACCAGGTGCGGCACCCGCAGCAGCGTGGCGAGGAACGCGTGCCGCCGGGACTGCTCGGTCAGCCCGTTGCGGGCGTCGACCAGGATCACCGCGAGGTCGGCGGTGGACGCCCCGGTGACCATGTTGCGGGTGTACTGGACGTGGCCCGGGGGTGTCGGCGATGATGAACTTGCGCCGCGGCGTCGCGAAGTAGCGGTAGGCGACGTCGATGGTGATGCCCTGCTCCCGCTCGGCCCGCAGCCCGTCGGTGAGCAGGGCCAGGTTGGTGTAGTCCTCGCCCCGGTCCCGGCTGGTCCGCTCGACCGCCGCGAGCTGGTCCTCGAAGATCGACTTGGAGTCGTAGAGCAGCCGCCCGATCAGCGTCGCACTTGCCGTCGTCGACCGAGCCGGCCGTGGCGAGCCGCAGAATGTCCATTCCGGCCGGGCCGGGGGCTGTCCGCGCGGGGCCACGCATGCGTCGTCCATCAGAAGTACCCCTCGCGCTTGCGGTCTTCCATCGCCGCCTCGCTGGTCCGGTCGTCGGCCCGGGTCTGGCCGCGCTCGGTGATCCGGGTCGCCGCGACCTCGGTGATCACCTCGTGCCACCGTGGCCGACGTGGACCACCGCGCCGGTGCAGGTCATGTCGCCGACGGTGCGGTAGCGCACGGTGGCGCGTGAACAGCGGCTCGTCGTCGCCGCGCGGTGATGTAGGCGTTGTCGGCCAGCAGCATGCCGTCCCGCTCGAACACCGGCCGCTCGTGCGCGAAGTAGATGGACGGGATGTCCAGCTGCTCCCGCTCGATGTAGTGCCAGACGTCGAGCTCGGTCCAGTTGGACAGCGGGAACACGCGGATGTGCTCGCCGCGGCGGATGCCGGGTGTTGTAGAGGTTCCACAGCTCCGGGCCGCTGGTTCTTGGGGTCCCACTGGCCGAACTCGTCGCGGAACGAGAAGACCCGCTCCTTGGCCCGGGCCTTCTCCTCGTCCCGGCGCGCGCCGCCGAACACCGCGTCGAACCGGTGCTCCTCGATCGCGTCGAGCAGGGTCGACGGTCTGCAGCCGGTTCCGGCTGGCGCGCGCGGCCGGTCTCCTCGGTGACCCGGCCCGCGTCGATCGACTCCTGCACGGACGCCACGACCAGCCGGACGCCGAGCTCGGCGACCCGGCGGTCGCGGAACTCCAGCACCTCGGGGAAGTTGTGCCCGGTGTCCACGTGCATCACCGGGAACGGGATCCGCGCCGGCGCAGAACGCCTTCTCGGCCAGCGCGCAGCATGACGATCGAGTCCTTGCCGCCGGAGAACAGCAGCACCGGCCGCTCGAACTCGGCGGCGACCTCGCGCATGATGTGGATGGCCTCGGCCTCGAGCACGTCGAGCTGGGACATCTGGTAATCAGGGCGCATGGGTGACTTCCCGGATCGCTTCGCAGCAGGATGCCCGCCACCGCGGCGTAAGACACACGCAGGATATCCGGCATCAGCAGGTCGGGCTGGTTATAGGCGAGCGGCCGACCCGTCGATGCGGGACGCGTGCAGGCTCGGCCGCGCGGGCGACCGGCGACCGGCGCGGCGGTGTCCCATTCGTAGAACCCGCCGCCGTGCACGTACGCGTCGACCTCGCCGCAGATCACGGCCGCCACCTTAGTCCGGCTGACCCCAGGGGAACCAATTCAGCATTAATAAGACTCGGAAATATTCCGAACGAAGCGGGTGGCCTGCTCCGGCTCACCACGATGCGCACCGGGCCGGACGCCGGCGTCTCTGGCGGCGTCACGGCGGCTCGAGCGGTGGACAGGACCTGTCCTGGGCCGGAGAGCGACGGCGACCGCAGGTGAGGTCGCTCAGCGTCCGCTCCCACAGGGCCACGTGGACGGCCCAGTCGGTGCGGCCCGGCTCACCGAACTCCCTGGTGCCGTCCAGCGGGTCGACGATCCAGACCCGGCGCGCGCCGAGCCGCGCGGGGTTGTCGGCGCCCTCCTCGGAGAGCACCACGTCGCCCGGCCGCTGGGCCAGCGCGGCGGTGAGGAACTCGTGCGACAGCCGGTCGCTCACCTTGCGCAGCACGTCCGGGTCGCCACCCTGGGCGCGCAGTTCGAAAGCAGCCGCTGGCCCGCTCCTGGTCGGCTCAGGTCGCGGGCGAGCACGTGATCGTCGCCGGTCATCCGGGCAGCTCCTCGTGGTAGGTGTTCTGCGCGCTCGGCCAGGCCCTTGGCGATCAGCGCCTCGGTGGCGTCGGCGGCGCGGTCGATGAAGAAGGGCAGGTCCCTTGCGCTCGGCCGCGGAAAAGTCGCGCAGCACGTAGACGGCCGGGTCCATCCGGCCCGGCGGCCTGCCGATGCCGAACCTGACCCGGTAGTAGTCCGGCGTGCCGAGCGCCTGGGTAATCGAGCGCGAGCCCGTTGTGGCCGTCCTGTCGCCGCCGCCGAGCTTCGAGCCGCAGCGTGCCGAACGGGATGTCCAGCTCGTCGTGGATGACCACGAGCCGGTCCGGCGGGACCTTGTAGAACGCGGTCAGCGCGGCGACCGGCCTGCCGGACAGGTTCATGTAGGAGCGCGGCCGGGCCAGCGTGACCGGGACCTCGGCCAGCCGTCCTCGGCGATGTCGCTGCCCGACCGGTGCGCCTTGAACCGCGCGCCCGACCCGGTCGGCCAGCAGCGCCGTCACCATGCTGCCCGACGTTGTGCCTGTTGCCCGCGTACTCCGGTCCCGGGTTGCCGAGCCCGGCGACGATCCAGCGTTCTGCGGTCAGCTTCACCTGCTCCTCGTCGCCTGCGCTCGTCGTCCGGCCCGCTGCCGCCGCCGCCTCCGGCTGCCTCGCGCCTCGCCCTCGGCGCGCCTCTTCTTCGCCTCGGGCTTCGCCGCCCTGCTGCGCGATCACCGTGCAGGACCGAGCGTCCGGCCCGACCTGCAGGGTGACGCCCTGCGGCAGCTTCAGGTCGCTGGCGTGAACGGCGTCGCCGATGTCCATGCCCTCGACGTCCACGTCGATTCCCTGCGGGATGTTCGTGGCGTCGGCCTCGACCGGGATCTGCACGAGCTGCTGGTTGAGCATCCCGTCGCCGGGGGCGATCTCGCCGGTGATCCGGATCGGCACCTCGATGGTGACCTTCTCGCCGCTGCGGACCAGGATCAGGTCGACGTGCTCGAGGAAGCCGCCGGACCGGGTCCCGCTGCACCGCCTTGGGCAGGGCGATCTCGCCGCCGTTCTTCAGGCCTTCCAGGCGCAGCAGCACGTTCGGCGTCTTCAGCGCGAGCATCAGGGCGTGCCCGGGCAGGCTCAGGTGGCGGGTGTCGGTCCCGTGACCGTAGAGCACGGCTGGCACCTTGCCCTCGCGGCGGCTGCGGCGCGCAGCGCCTTGCCGAACTCGGTGCGAGCCTCGGCGGCGATCTTGACCTCGGGCACGGTGCTGTCTCCTCGTCTCCAACGTGCGATGCGCGTACGAAGTGTAGCCGACAAACGCGGCGGGTGCGGATCGGTGATCTGGTTTGATGTGCCGTGGCCGTTCGATGATCCGCTTCTGGCGACTGGGCGGCTCGCCGACCTACCTTCGGCGACGGACGGAGGAGTTCCTGGCACCTGGCCGAAAGCGCCGGGCGGGTGCGAGCTCGGCGGGGGCGGGGGCCCTGCCCTGGCCCGCCGCGTCGTCGAGGGCCGGCGTCGCAGGCGGTGCGACCGGCTGGGCGACGCGAGGCGGGCGATCCCGGTCACGGGCGACATGGCCGACGTGCGGTGGGGCCGTTGCCTGTACCGGCGGGGCCTGTTCCACCTGCAGGGCGCCAGTGCTGCTTCCGCAACGTGGCGGTGCTGGCTCCGGGCGGTTCGTTGAGTGCTTCTCGACCGACGTTCGACCGCGGGGTCGGTGAACACCGTCTGAGGGGCGTCGTGACGGACCCGCGACCGGTCGCCAGCGGATCTTACGCAGCGGGTCGCGAGCGGTCCGCATTCGCACCTTACCGTTCCCGGCGCGACTGCGGGCTTACGGCTGCGGCATTCCTGGGCTTGAATTCCCTTTCGTCGTCTTCGCCGTCCTGGTCCTCGTCTGTGTCGTCCTCGTCCTCTTCGTCTTCGTCTTCCGGGCTCCGGCTCGCTCGCGTCCAGCCGGTAAGGCTCGTCGAGCTCGTCGGCTCCGGCAGTCCCTCGGCACGGCTCAGTCCCCATGCGGTCCTCTCGCTTCCTCAGGCCCCCGGAAGGAAGTGCGGGGGGACGCGCAGCATCGTATCGGCCTCGGCACTGATCGTTACCGGAATCTCAGGAGATGCCCGATGCATGACCTGTTCAGGCCGGACCTCGGCCGCCTGCGGCGCTGTCGCCGAGATCGTCGAAGATGGCCGCCGCCTGGGCCCAGGATCCGGTGCGTGCCTCGGCGGCCAGGCCGGCACGGCTCTGCGCGGTGCCGAGCGACTTCCAGGGTGGCCGCCTGCCGTTGCCGGTTGCCCGAGGCGCGGTGGCGGTCCAGCGCCCGCTCGAGGCATGCTCCAGCGCCTCCGCGTCGCGGCCCAGGGATAGATAGCAGCGGCCCAGGATGTGCATGGCGTAGCCCGCGCCGTCGACGTAGTCGATCTCGGTGAAGGTGTACGGCGTGCCTGCTGCAGGTAGCCGACGGCCTCTTCGGCCCGGTCGAGGTCGAGCTAGCGCCGCATCCACGTTGACGCAGCGCGACGCCCTCGCCGAACCGGTCGGCCACCTCGCGGTTCAGGTCCAGCGCCCGCCACAGCACGTCGAGGCCTCGTCCGCGCGCCCCAGCCGCTGGTAGGCGTCGGCGAGGTTGCTGGCCGCTGTGCACCTCGCCCATCCGGTCACCGATCTCGCGCCGGATCTCCAGCGATCGCCCAGGCAGCCGATGCCTCCGGGATCGCCGGTGACGCCGAGGGCGTCGCCCAGGTTGTTCAGCACCCACGCCTCGGCCTGGCGGTTGCCCGACCAGGCGGGCACTGTCCAGCGCGATGCGGTGGGTGGCGATGCAGTCCGCCCAGTTGCCGCGGCTCTCGAAGATCGATGGATAGCGGAGTCGGGCAGCCGCCACGCGATCGTCGTGCTGACCGGACCCGGCGGCTCTGGCGGGTGGCAGAGACCAGGTTGGCCCGCTCGCTGTCGTACCAGGCCGAGGGCCTCTCATCGGCGGTCGCGAAGGCGAGTGAGCGGCGGATACGTCGTCGCGTCCGGGCTCCGAGCCGGGATGTTGTAAGCGGCGCGGCGAGACGGCGGTGGCGGCGGCGTCGGCGGTGCGCATGTACCAGGTGAGCAGGCGGGTGAGCGCGGCGTCCGCTCGGCCGCGAGCAGGTCGGTCGGCGGCCCGTTCGGCGGCGTAGACCCGGAGCAGGTCGTGGAGCCGGTACCGGTCCGTGGTCACCGATTCCAGCAGGTGCGTGTCGACCAGCACCTCGAGGGCGTCTTCGGCCGAGTATCCGGGACGCCGAGCACGAGGCGCCGCCGCGGCGGCCGAGATCGAGGGGCCCTGCCACAGGCCGAGCAGGCGGAACGCGAGGGCCGGGTCGATGCCCTGCTTGTCCGGTGCTGGGGGCAGGCTGGTGAAGCTCACCCCGAAGCTGGCCCGGACGGCGAGGTCGCCCGCGCGCGCATCTCGTCCAGCCTGCGGTGCTCGTTCGGTGAGCCGCCCAGCCATCGCCCGGATGGTCCAGCCGCTGCGGGTGACCAGCCGGGCCGCGCAGATCCTGATGGCCAGCGGCAGGCTTCAGCGCAGGCGTCGAGCAGCTCGGCGGTGGCCTCGGGCTCGGCCGCGGCCCGCTCCCCTCACCCACCACCTGACGAACAGCTTCAGCGCCTCGTCGTCGTCGAGCACGTTCCAGGCTCTGAGCCAGCTTCGGTGCTGGCCGGGTCGGGCATCCGGCTCCGCGTCGTGACCAGCACCGCGGACGAAAGCGGACCCGGCAGCAGCGGCCGCACCTGGGCCGCGTCGCGCGCGTTGTCCAGCACCACCAGCATCCGGCGGCAGGGCCGCAGCGTGGTCCGGCACCTCGGCCGCGCGCTCGTCCTCGTCCACCGGGATGATCCCGGCCGTCCACCCCGAGATCGCGCAGGGGCGCTGGCCGGCACGTCGCCCGGCAGGAGCGGAGACCGCGGTCGTAGCGCCGAGCAGGTCGAAACGTAGCGCTTCGGCCGTCCGGGAAACCGGCGGCGCACCCGGTGCGCCGCGTGCACGGCCAGGAGGTCTTGCCGAGGCCGCCCGCGCCAAGCCACCGAGCGATGCCGGACCGCGCCAGGATCGCCGCTCGCGCCCGTCCCCGACAGCAGGTCGCTCAGCCAGCACCACCTGCTCGTCGCGGCCGGTGAAGTCGGCCACGTCGGGTCAACTAGCCGCGCTGGCCGCGAGGTTGCCCGCCACCGCGGGCCTACCAGGGGGTACTGCGGGCGGCCCCCCGAGAGCGGGTCCCCGCAACCCCGGGGGCAGCACAGCGGCTTACCGTGATGACACCCGCGGGGCGCTGCGGCCTGGCCAGCAGGTCGAGACGATGCAGCTGGCGGATTTCGGCGCCGGGGTCGAACGCCCAGTTGAACTGGCACGGAGATGGCGTCCCGGGCCTGCCCGTAGGCCTCCGAGCGCCTCGGCGTGCGCCGCCCGCGGCAAGCCGTCCAGGGCGCGCATCGGCGGCAGCCGCAGGCCCTCCTGCAGCTGAAGGATGGTCGGCCGGCAGCCTACGCAGCCTGCGGCGACCGCGCAGGTCGTGCCCGCCGAGGGGCGGAAGACGTCGGCCGTGATCCGCCGTTCGACGGCGCCGAGGCGGAGTTCGGCGAAGCCGTTCGGCCTCCGCCTCGACCAGCGGCGTCGGCGGGACGTCGGCCAGCGGTACGGCCGAACCACAGGCCGAGCGGGCCCCGGTCAGCCAGCTGGCCGCCCCCTCCGTCCCCGGCGGCGAACGCCCGCCTGCCGTCCCGGACCATGGCCAGCTCCGAGCAGCGGCGCGTCCGTATCGTCCCCGGCCACCCGCAGCTGAGGTAGCCGGGGCGCGCGGTGACCAGCGGGTGCCCGTCGGGGTCATCCATCAGGCGGCGCAGCCGGAGCGCGTAGATGCTGACCAGGTTGGTCGGCCCGGGCTGGCGAGACGGTTCATCCCCGCCAGAGCTCGCCGATCAGCGTGTCACGGCGGACACGATCTGCCCCGGGTGGATCGCAAGCAGCGCGGCCAGCTACGGAACGCCACTCTGGGGGCTCCTGATCCCCCGCCAGTCTTCCCCGGCTCCGGACCTCAACCGGCCCGGAGCAGACGGAACCTCGCATCATTACCTGGGATCACTCGCCTCCGGCTGAGACGGTCGGCGGTCAGAGCTTTAACTTAACCACGGCTCAATCGGTGCGTGGACCACCGGCGACCCACCATGGAGTCGCGTCGGCGCCGCGAGCCTGCGGTCGGCGGTGCGTGCCGGACGCCAGCGGGGCGTCGTCCGGCCGGAGCGCCCTGACCGCCGTCTCGCCTGGCGGGGTGGGCGCGGCGGAAAAGCGGTCCTGGTCCCCGGCCGGGGAGGGAGGGAGGGGCCCGGCTCTGCGGCCAGGACCGCCCGGGAGCCGACGGCATGGCCGTCGTCCTCGCGCCTCTGGCGGGGCGGGGACGACGGTCTTTCCGGGCACCTGGCCCTGGCTTCCCGGCCGGAGCGGCTCAGCTCTGGCCGAAATCGGGCGGGCACGGTGACGCGGAGCCGTCGTGCTGAACACCTCAGTTGATCGCCCGGGCCCGCGCTGGCGGCGCGCGATGGACAGCACGGTGAGGCTTGTCGGACAGCTTGCTCCGCCGGCACCGGCGGCGTGTTCGGTGATGATGATCTCGCTGATCTGCGAGTTCTTCAGCATGTCCACTGCCGTGCCGGACAGCACGCCAGTGGTGTGGCGGTGGCGATGACCTGGGCGCCCTGCCTCGGCGAACAGCGCCTCGGCGGCCTTGGCGATGGTCGCGCCGGTGTCCGACATCATGTCGTCCACCAGGATGCAGGTGCGGTAAGCCACCGCGCCCGACCACCTCGAACATCCGGACCTGGTTGGCCACGTCAGGGTCGCGCCGCTTGTGGATGATGGCCAGCGGGCGGCCGCAAGCCGGTCGGTCCACCGCTCGCAGACGCGGACCCGGCCCGCGTCGGGCGCGACGACGGTCGACCTGGCTCCAGGTCGAGCGTTCTTCGAGGTAGGCTGGCCAGGATCGGCAGCGCGAACAGGTGGTCGACCGGGCCACGTCGAAGAAACCCTGGATCTGCGCGGTGTGCAGGTCGACGCGCCATCAACCGGTCGGCGCCCGCGGTGGCGAACAGGTCGGCCATCAGCCAGGCCGAGGATCGGCTCCCGGCCGCGGTTCTTCTTGTCCTGCCGCGCAGTAGCCGAAGAACGGCGTCGACCACGCGTGATCCGCCTGGCCGAGGCCCGCTTGAGGCGCGTCGACCATGATCAGCTGCTCCATGATCCGTTCGTTGATGGGCGCGGTGTGGCTCTGCAGCGCGAACACGTCGCAGCCGCGGACCGAGTCTCAGAACCGGACGAAGATCTCGCCGTTGGCGAAGTCGAAGAGCTTCGTCGGAGTCGGCTTGATGCCCAGGCACGCGGCCACCTCACTCGGCCAGCTCAGGGAAAGCGCGCCCGGAGACCAGCAGCGTCTTCTTCGCGCCCGACGGCATCATCATCTCGCTCACTCGATCCTGCGCCCCTTCGGCCTCCTCAGCGGCGGTGCTTCGAATTCTGGCAGCTTCCGGCCCCGCGGCTTCCGGCTGGGTGACCTGGCTGACGCGGCGCGGCGCCGCGGCCGCCGTGCCGGACCCCGTGCCGGGCCGCCGCCGCTCGACCCCATCCGGCCGGAGTTGTGCCGCCTGACCCGCGGGCGATGCCGAGCGCCCGGCGAGCACGTCCTCGGTGATCACCGAGCTGAGCCCGCGGTGTACGCCCCGTCCCCGAGGGTCAGCGGGGCCACCGGGTACCGTGTCGCTGCCGGTGAACGCGTGCGAGCCGATCGTCGTGCGGTGCTTGGCCACCCTGTCGTAGTTCGCGAAGATCGTGGCTTCGCGCCGATGTTCGAGTGCTCGCCGAATGTCCGCGTCGCCCGCGTCGGTCAGGGTGCGGCACCTTTGGCGCCCTCGCCCACGGTGGCGTTCTTCAGCTCCACGTGGGTCCCGATGTGCGCCCCCGGGCCGATCCGGGAGGCCCGGGCGCAGCCGGTGCACGTACGGCCCGACGCTCGCGCCGGGGCCGATCTCGGCCGATCCTGCGTGACGCTGTACGGGTGACCGTCGCGTCCGCGGCCCACCGAGGTATCCCGGAGCAGGCAGTCCGGGCCGATCCGGGCGCCGGACCTGATGTCCCGTCCGGCCCTCCAGGTGGGTACCGGGCCCGGGACCTCCGCGTCCGTGGCGCCAGCGTCACGATCCGCGTCCACCCAGGTCGACGAGCGGATCCATGATCGTGACGCCCGCCCGCATCCAGTCCCTCCAGCAGGCGGCCGTTGCAGGCGCCGCTGCGCCTGGGCGAGACTGGACCCGGTCGTTCACGCCTACTGGACCTCCGCCGCGTCGGCGGTCGAGGACCGTACCGGCCAGGTGGCCGTCGCCGCGCATAGATGCCCACCACGTCGGTGAGGTACTCCTGGCCCTGCGCGTTGCCGGTGGCGACCCGCTTGACCGCGTCGGCCAGCAGGGCGCCGTCAAAGGACGTAGCTGGCCCGGAGTTGATCCTGTCGATGGCCCGCTGCGCCGCGGTGGCGTCGGCATCCTCCACGATCTCGGCCAGCGAGCCGCCGTCGTCCCTGATGACGCGCCCGTACCCGGACTGGGTCAGGGGGCCCGCGCGGTGAGCACGGTCACCGCGTTTCCCGCGGCGGCGACGCTCACGGACCAGCGCGGCCAGCGTCTGCGTGCGCAGCGGCGGCATGTCCGCGTAGGGTGACCACGACGGTGCCGGGCAGGTCGCCGAGCGCCTCGGTCACCATCCGGACCGCGTGGCCGGTGCCGCGCCCAGCCGGTCCCTGCACCACCACGTCCGCGTCCGGGCGCAGCCGGGCCGCCCCGGCGCTGACCTGGTCCCGGCCGTGGCTTCGCCGCCGCGACGAGGCGCTGCGGGCCGAGCCGCGCCCGCCGCCGCCAGGTAGAGCGCGCCCTCGAGCATGCTGCGGCCGCGCAGCGAATGCAGCACCCTCGGGATCCGCGGATCCTCATCCGCGTACCCTCGCCCGCGGCGAGGACGATGACAGCGACCGGGGCGAGGTTGGCTCTACGGCGGCAGAGTCTCCTCAGGTTGCGCGCCTAAGCCGCCGCGGTCTGCGGAGAGATCCAGCCTTTGCCGGACCGCCACGTAAGACTGGTCGGGATGCTTCGGGCTCCGGCGGCGCGACGGCGCACGTGTTTACCCGCCCCTCATCTGCAGGATACCGTCCGGCGGCCATGATCGGATGGCCGGTTTCCGTGACGGCGCCGAAGGGTTTCCCGCGCCGGGATCCGCTCCCCCCGGGGTACCGGGCGCCGACTCGCGCCAGAACCGACCGGCCCGATCAGCCGGGCTCCTTCCCGGCGGACTTCGTAACCGCAGGTGACTGGCCGTTCCCTGCGTGCTTCGGACGCCCAAAGTGCCTCCTGCCGCATTTCCTGGGCCGGGTCCGACGATCTCGCTGGGCCCGAGGCCGCCATGTCTCCGGCCACCGCGGCCGGGCCTCGGCGCCGAGCGGCTCGAGGCAGCCACTTCCGGCCGCGGGCGGGGCCGGTGAGCAGGGACGCGACGGCGGCGATCCAGGAACTGGCCGCGATCGCGAACGCGAACGCCACCTCGAGAGACCGTCGTGGAACGGGGCGGTGATCAGGTGCAGGAAGAACTGGCGCCGGTGACGTAGGCGGCGTGGAGCAACCACGTAACTTG